>WNFW01001453.1_pt1 | contig 26031 bp, 23 predicted proteins | sample 5400131 | NCBI WGS metagenome assembly WNFW01 (sample SAMN13153362, study PRJNA577476) | soil metagenome | isolation source: 20 cm soil or saprolite under grassland replicate 1 | place: USA:California | collected 2016-06-15 | reverse complement strand
CGGCAAAATCGGCGTAGAAGTCGTGCGCTCTGGTGCTGATCGAGCAACCGTCGAGGGTATTTTTTCCATCGAGGCTCTACCGCCGATAAGCGATGAGTGGAAACCATTCGAGGCTACCTTGCATATGGATGGTAATGGAACAGGCACATTGTTCTCTGCATCAACACCTGTTGATGCAGAACAAACCGTCACAAATCCCGCCGATGCTGACAGCGCAGATGCACGCGTTGCCCTGGCAACGCTACTACATACATATGATATAACTCCTGAAGATGGACACTTGATCCTCTCACGCGACATTTTCGCCTCTGGTCGCACAGTAGGCCGCATTAATGGCAGAACAGTGACACAACAGGTGCTACAGCAAGTGGCTAGCTGGTTAGTAGATATTCATGGCCAGAGCGAGCACATGAGCTTGCTGCGTCCTGAACAGCATGTGAACTTCCTGGATCGTTATGCTGAGCTTCTGCCGTTACGTGAGCAATTGAGCATCAAAGTAACTGAATGGCGCACTGCTCAGAAGAACCTTCATTCAATGCAAGAAAATGAACGCGAGTTGGCTCGTCGAGCTGAATTTCTACGCTACGAAATTGAGGAGATTGAGAAGGCTGAACTACAACCAGGTGAAATAGCAGAACTGGAAGAGGAAGCCACTGTGCTCAACAGCGCAGAACGACTGCGCGAATTGTGTACCCTGGTATACGAGTCGATCAAAGGCGGGGATACTGGAGATGATTTTCAATCAGCGCTCGACCTGTTGCGACCCGCGCTCAAGGCTCTCAACGAACTCTCGCGACTCGACAAGAATCTTGAGGAACATGAAACAAATCTTTCCGAGGCACTCTTTCGTCTGGAGGATGTCGCCGCAAGCATCAGTAGCTACGAAAGTGATATCGAAGATGATCCGCAGCGCCTGGCGGAGGTTGAAGAACGACTTGACCTGATTGCTCGCTTGAAAAGAAAATATGGTCTGACTACTATTGAGGAGATTCTGCAACGCGCCGCAGATGATCAGGCGGAGCTTGAAACGATTATCCACCGCGACGAGCTTATCGAATCACTCCAGCGGCAAGATGGCCTGTTACGACAGGAAATCGGCCACATTGCTCAGGGAATTTCTGAACGAAGGCGCGAAGCCGCGTTAGCATTATCAAAAGCAATGGAAGAGCAATTAAACGACCTGAATATGCAACGCGCCCGTTTCATCGTTGAAATCGAGCAGATTCCTGATCCAAATGGAGTACCAGCTAGCATCAATGGACAGCCCGAACAGTTCTATATGTGCGATGTGACAGGCATTGACCGTGTGCAATTTCTGATCGCACCTAACCCGGGTGAGCCGTTTAAGCCATTGACCAAGATAGCCTCTGGTGGTGAGACATCACGTTTAATGCTCGCGCTAAAGACTATTCTCGCGGCTGCGGATGCAACGCCCACATTGATCTTTGACGAGATAGATGCAGGAATCAGTGGAAGAAGCAGTCAGATCGTAGGTGAGAAATTGTGGCAATTGACGCGCAACCACCAGGTGATTTGTGTCACACACTTACCCCAGATTGCAGCCTTTGCAGATACCCATTACAATGTCAATAAGCAGGTTTATGACGAACGCACAATTACACAAGTAATCGAATTGCGTCCAGAACAACGTGTACGCGAAATTGCCTATATTATCGGTGGAAACGCGACAGATTTCTCCATGAAAAGCGCAGAAGAAATGCTGGCCCGCTCATATCTATGGAAAGAGAGCTGGACCAAACAAAGGATGAGCCGATGAATAAAAAATTACTCAGTACCCTACTCCTCTTTGCCGTATTTGTGGGTTTCCTATTGTGGGGCATTTCGATGCTTTCAGATCCACACAAGGATGGCGAACAGATTGTCTACGCTATTCTCATCCTGGGTTGCTCGATGTACGCGCTTGTCTCAATCTTACTACTACCACGAAAGAAACAAAACTAGGGGCCAAACAGAGCAATAGGAGTAGTAGTTTGATCGATGAGCAACCAACTTCGCGTTCGATTATACGCGTAGCCACTCCCGATGACATTGCAAAGATTGAAGAACTGGATAGTCTGAGTACCTCACCCACACGCAGTATTCATCGCGAAATGGAAAAATACTTCGGTTCGGTTGATCCTACCACACACGAAAAGACATTGATCTTTCTGTACGAAGTTGACAGCATAGTTGCAGCTAAAGCCGAGTTGATGTTGCCACCTCTGAACAACCACCAAGAGAGCTGGCAAGGCGCTTCTGGATATATTAAACGTGTGGTCGTTCGTCCAGAATTTCGCAAGCGCGGCCTGGCTCGCGACCTCATGCTACACATAATAGAGTACTCCCAAAAAGAGCTGCAATTATCTGCTCTTGACCTGCACGTGTGGGAAATGAATTTCCCTGCCATTCACCTCTATGAAAGCCTGGGTTTTGAACTTCAGCATCGGGAGCTTTATTTCCGCCTTTCTCTTTGATTCATAACCCACAAAGGGCATCCAAGGTTTACCAAAATCTCCCCAATTGTACTTTTGTGACGAAGCTACAAATACAATCGTTGTAAGTCACAGACCGAGCAAGCAACGTTCCTGGACATATATTCCGTGTGCTTTGCGCGGTACTACAAGGGGAGGCTTATTTGTATTCCCTTTTCAGGTGGATAAAGGTAGGAGAAATGCGAGAAAATACCGGATCGGTGATGGTGCAGGAAGTTTCTGAGGCTCCTTTGCTAAAAGAGGTATCGTTAATTCACACAAATCAATCAAAGAAAGAATGTGATCAGAACAGGTGGCAGTGGATGCGCCACTTCTTCACCGAAGATACATCACCTGACATTCACCCACTAATTGAGTTACAGCGACGCGCTACATGGATAGGTGTAGCCCTTATTTTACAGGCTTTGAACGAAATCCCTCGCAAATATTACATACCTTATGTGCCTTTCTTGCAGCCCTGGACAGAAATCATACCCTTCATCCTGGTATTGGGAAGCCTGGTAGCAATGTGTATGGCATTCAGTCCCACCTCGCGTAAACGACAGGTAGAGCAATCGCATAGTTCATCTCATGCCAATACACGTCCACATCGTTGGCAACGTATTATTCTGGTTTGCGTTCTATTGACAACAATTGCGGGCATCGTCATACTGGGTCGAGCAGTAGCATTAAGTTTCTTTATGCCCCCACAATATTCAAATGATGGTACATCCCTCGATACGAACGCTGCGATATTGCTTGTAGAAGGACACAACCCTTATACCGATTCAAATATCATCAATGTGGTTCGTGAGTTCCCCGTCGAAGCATACTGGACAACACCGCTGCGGGTAGGACAATTTGCCAATCGTCTCGAATATCCATCAGCATCCGATTTCCGCAGTGTTTTGGCTACCGACCTCAAAGCAGGATCCGCTCCAGAGTTTGAATCCAGGGTGAGCTATCCCGCATTGTCTTTTCTGACTCTGGTGCCGTTTGTCTGGCTGAATATCTATAACGTGTTAGCGTTTTATCTGCTCTGTTACATAGTCTTAGTAGCAATCGCCTGGAAATTTGTGCGAACAGAGCTGCGACCTTGGATCCTGCTATTTTCGCTGGCAAATGTATCAATGGTAATCTCGGTTGCGAGTGGCAATCTAGACGTCTTTAATATACTACTTATCGTAGTAGCGTGGCTGCTGCGTGAACGAGGATGGTGGTCAGCTCTATTCCTGGGGCTGGCATTGTCAAGTAAGCAGATTTCCTGGTTCTTCGTTCCATTTTACGCAATTATGATCTGGCGTCAGTATAACATCATGGAAAGTGTACGCCGCCTTTCAATAGCAGCCATTGTCGCTCTGCTTACCAATCTCCCGTTTATACTCTGGAACTTCCAAGCGTGGATAGCCGGGGTCATGGCTCCAATGGCGGATCCAATGTTCCCCCAGGGAGTTGGTATCGTCGGTTTGAGCACAACACCGCTTCTACCGTTTTTCCCGCAGTTAGTTTACAATGTTCTGGAACTTGTAGCAATGCTTGTAGTGTTGATATGGTACTGGCGTTTATGTGAAGAACGGCCCGAAGCTGCTATGGTTCTAGCCATCATTCCATTGTTTTTCGCGTGGCGCAGCCTTTCGTCATACTTCAACTGTGTTGCGTTTCCACTTTTCATCTTAATGGCAGCCAGGACCTTTCCGGTGAAGCGTAGATACACCAGGCAAATCCTGGATCAATCCACGCTATGGTTCGACCATAATCAACCTGGAATGAACAACGTTCCAACTCCTGTTGGCGTTCGCGTTGCTTTCCAGGGCATAGACTTCTGCCGCAATTGGGCTACTACAAAACTCGCATTGCTGTGGCGAGGCTTCAATTCAGTGATCATCCCTAGCACAAAGAGTGCGCCTCCTCCTCCTAGAGGGTGACCAAACTCGCTCTTCTCGACTCTTTTTACTCTGCGTGATACAATCCATTGGGGTAAACCCTGAAGTAGGAGGGTACCTTGCGCAAAGAATCATTGAAGAGTAGAGATTAAGAACATGACAGCAAAAAAACAGGGAGATTCTTCTGTTCAACATCTAGATGACGCCCAATTAGAACATTTACTTGAACAACGTCACTCAATAGCAAAAGAACTGCATAACAGTACCAGCAAAGCACAGGCAGAAAGAGCATTAGTAGAGCTAACATCGATAGATGAAGCACCTCAGATGGCGTTGCTTAAGGCAATGGCAAAGCTTCAAGATACCGATTCAGCTGACGTATTGCTCGCGATCAATGAACTCACCCCGAATAAAGCTATCCGTAAAGAAGCACGTCGCGCCTTGATACAACTAGCAGGAGCAAAGATTTACCCAAGTTGGACTCCCGAACCAGAACCAGGACCCGCTCTAGCGGTTACCAATCCACCTCGTTTCTGGAAAGGCTTTGTTACAGAAACACGCGAAGAGGGCGAGCTTGAGCTTGTCTTGTGCTGGGAACAGGGATTTGAATACGGTGAAGCACGCCTGATGGCTTTCATGCTCGATCTCTGGGAAACAGGCATCAAAAACTTTACAACGGAAGTGGGTAGCAAGCGGCATATTGAAAGCCGCCTTGGCAATACGAGGCTCAGATATAGCAAATCTATTGGTAGAGAAATAAGAATCCTGGATTGCACCCTGGCTGAGGGACGCCGGCTGATACTGGAAGCATTATCAGTGAATGCGTGGCACGGAACAACACCTGTTAATGAGTATCGCCACCATCGTCCTACTGTAGAACAACTCGTACTACATGCTCCTGACCTTGACGTAGATCGTGGGAGGGCTTTCATCAATCCTGACCTGGAACCTGATGAAATAGTGGGTGACTTCATTGGAGCATGGACACAGGGAGACTTCGGCTTATGTTTTGACCTGCTCACAAGGGATAGTTCACTGAGCGGGGGGCTTTCAAGAGACGAATGGGTTGATCTGCGCCGTAAATGGGCAGATGAGGCTAATCCCTCTGGTTATGAACCGAGCTTTTTGCGCGAACGCGAACGCAGTCAAAAGTTGATCTGGCTGCCCACGTCGGCACTAAGCGACAGGATTTCGACGCAACGTGAAGTAGAGATAGGCTGGTCATTGGAGCTGACGGATACACCATTAAGCGGCACCCTGCCCGAGATGCCCATGGGAACCGCTGTCTATAAGGAAACTGGAAGACACTGGTTCTGGACCAGCTATACACTGATAAAAGAAGAGGATGAATGGCGTATTCAACGTATAAAAGATGATGGAGCCAGCGCACAAAGTCTATCAATCGCTGAGCTACAGCAACTATTAAAAACAATCGATGAACGCAATCAGGAGATTGTAGCAACCCATCAGCCAGACGAACCTGATGCGCAACAATACTATGAAGAAATTATCTCGGGCTCAATACAGGCCTTGCATTATGATGACGCACTACTGGTAAAGCTGCCACTCGACCGCACGATCTACGATGATGCCTATAGTCGCGCGCATGGATTGGGCATATCTGAAAGGGCCATCGTCTACTTAGAAGCCATCATCCAGCGTTTTCCTAAAGACTACGATATTGGAAGAATCCTGCAGCTCCTCGCGGTATCACAAGCTGACCTTAGCGAACAATACAAACAAGATAACATGGATGTGCTTGCTGAGCATTTCTTTGAACTTGCAATGGACAATCTGCAAAAAGCTATTGCAATAAACAATACAGCGCTTGCGCATATCATCTTTGCCGAGTTATACATGACCAACAATCGCACGGAAGAAGCCTTAGCCGAACTTCAGCTAGCCAGAACACTCACCGACAATAGAGACGAGGAAGCACAGATCGAAGCTGACCTGGCAAGTATAGCTATGAAAGATGAAGCCTATGATGAGGCCATCGAACATTACAAACGTGTTGCCGAAATTAATCCAAACTATAACGGCGTCTTGATAAACCTTGGGCTTGCATATCGCAGGCAGGAGAAATATGACGAAGCTATAACATACTACCAACGCGCACTTGAAGCAAATCCCAATGAAGTTCCAGTCTATGCTGAACTCGGTACCATTTATATGACGACCCAGCAACTGGACAAGGCGGTGGAGATAGTTGAGCAAGGATTGCGCCATCGCCCAAACTCTGCCCATTTGCATGCATTGCTTGCTGCAATTTATTCTGAAAAAGGCAATCGCCGCCTCGCCCAATCAGAACTGGCAGAAGCGGAACGTATTAATCCGGATCTAGAAGTTGTTCAAGCCGTGCGCGAAATGTTACATCCAAAGCGAAAGTGATTCTTTCATCAGAAATAGGACTATCTCAAAGCCAGGACAAACAAGTATTGTCTCTTATACAGCTTGCCAAGGCTGCTGCGCATCTACCTATGGTCAGGCAAGCTGCAAGGAGTAATCTATGAGACCGAAAAAAGACGAAGCCTTTGAACAATATAGGAACCTTGCAGAGGCAAGTCTACGCGAGGCACTCGCACTTGACAACGACTATCTGGGACATATGCTTTTAGCCGAGTTACTCAAAGAGAACCCCCAACGCCTCGACGAGGCAGAAGACCATCTCAATCAGGCAAAGGCACTGACAGCGAATGAAGATATGCTTTTGACCATTGAATATGGCTTGGGAGAAATCGCAATGGAGCAAGCACAATACCAGAAGGCACTACAACACTTTCAAATCGTTGCAGCCATTGATCCGACCACTGCTGAAGCCTGGTACAATATCGCGGAGACGTATAACTTACTCGAGCAGCTTGAAGAAGCTGAGATCAATTATGCGCGTGCAATTGCTCTGGAACCCAAAAATATCGATTACTTTACCGCGCTCAGCAGGATGCATATGGAGCATGGACAAACCTCAAAAGCCTGCCTGGTGCTCGAGGAGGGCCTACGGATCAATTCCGAGTCAGCGCAACTGCGAGCTTTCCTGGCTCTGGCTGTAGCAGAAAGCGGTGACTACCATAAAGCTGAAGAGCTCCTGGATGAGGCTGAACTGCTTGACCCCGAGCTTGATATGGTTGAGCTGTATCGCTTATTACTCAATATCAACAAAACCAGGCAACTACCGGCTGTGAATAAGACCAGGCAGTTACCAGGCAGGCATAAGACCAAACAAGCAACCGGCTTAAAGAACATGAAAAAAAGAGCCACCAAAGAATGATCAGAGAAGAAACTCCTGTAACCTACCATACTGTCACACTCGGCGCTCTGACTCGCGAAGGCATGGCACTGGCGGAGATCACCGAGCAAAACAAGCTTGGTGAGCAGCATACATGTACGCTGCACGTCCCCTCGGGTCTTCCAGGAGAACGTGTCACAATTGCAGTTGAGGCGCCTATGCCGCCACCGAAAAGACGTAAACGCCATTGGAAAGCGCGTCCCCCGCGAGTATGGATTACTGAAATTCATCATGCTTCACCGCTACGCATTGAGGCATCGTGCCCCGTATTTGGATTATGCGGAGGCTGCCAACTGCAACATATGCGCTATGAAGCACAACTCGAGTGGAAACGCTCGATTGTGCAGGATTTGCTACAAGAAGTAGGCGGCTTCGTTCATCCCCCGTTACTCGAAACTGTACCCTGTGATGTTCCCTGGCAGTATCGCAATCATATGCGTTTCTCTGTCAATCGTGAAGGACAACCAGGACTGACCACCAGGGGTACGCATCGTGTTCTGCCACTAAAATCCTGCCCAATCGCGCATTCACGAATCAATCAAGCTCTGAATGTGTTGAGCAAAGTACCAAATCAGCGACCACAGGTCTTGATTCGCTGTGGAGTAGCAACAGGCCAACTGCTCATTCAACCTCATCCTGACGAGAACATTGCGCAGCAACTTGCAGAGCCAGGACTTGATCTGCAGACTGAGACGATGGAGGAAAGGCTGGCCGGAGAGCTATTCCGTATTCGTCCAAGCTCCTTTTTTCAGACCAATACAGCACAAGCTGAAAAAATGGCCAGGATGGTGCTGGAAGGTCTGAGGGTTTCCGAGCACCATTCACACGAACGTCCACGTACTATTGTTGATGCGTATTGCGGAGTTGGCACGTTTGCGCTTCTGCTAGCCCGACATGTAGATAAAGTCATCGCCATCGAGGAGTCAGCCAGCGCGATGAAAGACGCGCAGTGGAACCTGCGCGAAGTCAGCAACGTGGAAATGCTCAAAGGGAAAGTGGAAGAACTGCTGCCAGCCTTGGGAGATCACATCGACGGACTGGTGATTGATCCCCCGCGAGCTGGATGCCAGCAGGCTGTACTCGACGCACTTGTGCAACACCCTGTGGACAGGATTGTGTATGTTTCATGTGAACCCTCCACCCTCGCGCGCGACTTGAACATTCTGTGCCATCTTCATCCCACCTACCATTTGCTGTCGGCACAACCACTGGATATGTTTCCCCAGACCGCGCATATTGAATGTGTAGCGACATTGGAGCGTATAAAGATATGATGACGACACCTCTTCCCCTGTTACTGGCCTCTGCCTCGCCACGACGGAGGCAAATATTCCAGCTACTTGGCTTGCCATATACGGTGTGTACCCCTCCTGTCGACGAAGATACGGCGCAGAAACGTTTTCGCGGTCTTGCCGAGGAGCTGGCCCCATGGCTGGCGAAACACAAAGCAGCCGAAGCGCTCAAATTGCCGGAAGCTGCTGATCGTCTGGTGATTACTGCTGATACCACAGTATTGCTGAATGGTGAAATCCTCGGTAAACCACAAGATAAAGCACACGCACGCCAGCTACTGCTTGCGCTACGTGGTCGCTGGCACCATGTCATTACGGGTATTGCGGTGAGCCATAAAATTCACGGGCAACACAACATACAGGCTACAAGCTGCATTACTCCTGTATTGATGCGCAATTACAGCCTGGCTGAAATAGATGCCTATATCGCCAGTGGTGATCCCATGGATAAAGCCGGTGCATATGGTATTCAGCACCCAGACTTTCAACCAACCCGCTATATTGATGGATGTTATCTCAATGTTGTTGGTCTTCCCTTGTGTGTGCTGGTTGATATACTGGCTGATTTTAATGTGTATCCCGTACTAGCTGGACAGAGACAGAATGGTCAGGAAATAGCCTGTCCGTGGTCAGAAAAATGCAACCTCTGATTCGTGGGCGTTACGCGCCAAGCCCCACCGGTGATCTGCATCTGGGTAATCTGCGCACAGCCCTGCTCGCATGGCTATTTGCCCGATGTTCTGGCGGACAATTTGTGCTACGCATTGAAGACCTTGATCGGCCCCGAGTTCGCCCTGGAGCCAGTGAACGCATGCTCTTCGATATGCGCTGGCTGGGATTGGACTGGGACGAAGGACCTGACGTTGGTGGGCCATATGCGCCATACATCCAGAGCGAAAGGCAAGAAATATATACCATGTACCTGCAGCGCCTGCTAGATAAGGGTCTGATTTACCCATGTTATTGCAGCCGCGCAGAAATTGCTCGTGTTGCCAGTGCTCCGCATGGAAATGAAGGCCCGCGTTATCCCGGCACGTGTCGCTACCTCACACAGGCACAATGCAGGCAGCACGAGTCCAATAATCGTCGTCCATCAATGCGTTTTCGGGTAGACGATGAACGAACAGTTTCCTTCACCGATCTGCTGATCGGGTCCGTAGAACAGCAGGTACAACAAACCGTAGGAGACTTTATTGTCTGTCGCTCAGATGGCATCTTTGCCTATCAATTTGCCGTGGTCGTGGATGATGCCCTGATGCACATCAATCAGGTGGTGAGGGGGGTTGATCTGCTCCAATCCACAGCCCGCCAGATCCTGCTATTCGAGGCGCTCGGATTCCAAATCCCTGCTTTCGCGCATGTGCCGCTCTTGCTTGATAAATACGGGAAAAGATTCTCGAAACGTACACAGAGCGCTGGCCTTGAGCCATTACGGGCAGGGGGAGTTACACCAGAACAGATCGTAGGGCAGATGGCAGCAGAGTGTGGGTTGGTTGGTAGGGGTGAACAGTTGAGCCCAGGAGAATTAGCTCAGCAGTTTAGGCAAAAGAGATATGCTATGATGTACACTATACTAGCTGACACAATGGAAGACTAACCTCAATTCCCTCTTCACTGAACAGTTTGTGCTATCTCAACATTATAACCTGAATAAATACATGAATGAAACCTCACATGACGAAGAAACGTGAAATGAAGAGAAGAGAACAATCTTTTACAATACATTATGCCTATGCACAAGAAATATATTCCTATACTGGCACTACTCCTTACAGCCTGTTTCTTAGCATTCAGTGCCTGTGAGATCAACATCTCAACAAATGGTTCTAACAATCCACTTGTCGGAGGATCTCCATCAAGTAGTGCTTCTCACCTGGGTACAAAAACGAAGACGTCAGGATGTGTTGCTCATGGAGGGCTTCCAGATTCCGCATGTACCCCTGGTGCCATCTTCACAAAGGCAACTCCACAACAAATTTGCGCCTATGGATACACGAGGAGAGTCCGCAATGTCCCGTATAGCGAGAAAGACCAGGTCTATGCTGAATATGGAATACCGTATCATTCGCCAGGTCAGTATGAAGTCGACCATCTCATTCCCCTGGAACTCGGTGGCTCGAATGACATTGCCAACCTCTGGCCTGAAGCAGCCTCTCCAAAACCAGGTTTTCACGAGAAAGATAAAGTGGAAAATTACCTCCATGACCAGGTCTGTTCAGGAGCCATGTCTCTAAAAGATGCTCAAACTCAGATCGCCACAAACTGGCTTACCGTCTATCATCGTATGCCTACACAATATCAGTGAGCTTAGGGAAGATTCAGATGAATGTGATATTTTCTCATCAACTGACAGATCCAAAGGTGTCATCCTTCGCTGGCGCTCAGCATGACATCAAGTGACCGTTTACACAGCATTGCAAGACCACTCAAAAGCCCCTCAACAAAGCTAACGTTATCTGCAACCCACTGTGATATAATGCGCTCAATATTCATCCAATAAATGTATGTATATAAGGATATGTATGACTACCCTGGCAGAACCGTTAATCATTATAATTGTATCTCTACTCGTTGCCCTGGCCGTAGGCCTGTTGTTACGCTACCTGTTAGTACGCCGTCTCAAAAAGACTATACTTGATAACTGGCTCATCCAGATATTCGGTTTCCTCATTATTATTCCCCCCATTATCGTAGGGATTATTGTTGCAGCTTTCTTTATTGGCATTCAAGCCACTCAAATGCTCTACTTTCTACAACTTGTATTACCAAAGATATTCAATAATCCAGATCTCATTCAGATCGCCAGGAATTTCGCATTGAGTGTGCTGATCTTCCTGATAGCGATAGGTGTTGGACGTACGTTACTAAAGGTTATCACGGTGGGAACTGCAACAGAGCATATCGGCATTAATATTAGCATCTTACTTGGCCGTATCCTTTATACGGCTGTTTTATGTATTGCCTTTCTCTTGATACTCCCTATATGGAATATCCAATTTGGAATACCCGCTGCTGTCATTAGTGTCGTCACCGTCGGTTTAGGGTTCGTCTTGCAAGATCTGCTCAAAAACATCGTTGCAGGTATCTATATTCTTGTAGAGGGTCCGTTTCATATTGGAGATGTAATCAGTACGGACGTTTATTCTGGAAAGGTAGAGGATGTACAGCTTCGCGCCACCAAATTGCGTATTATCAGTGGAGAACAGGTTATCGTCCCTAACTCCATGCTCTTCACCGGCATAGTTGTTAATAAAACTATTTATGGTCAGAAACGCTCAACCATTGCTATCACATTGCCTTTAGATAAATATAATAAAGATCAAACAGCAGAATGCATTCTCAAGACTATTAAAGGCGTGACCGGTGTGATGCTAAAACCAGAGCCGGCACTGGGTTTGAGCAGTGTTGCAGGTGCTTTTGGCAGCAGTACTGGCACAGTGAGTGGCTATACAGGTGAGATAATTTCGCTCACCTTACGCTTCTGGATTCCAGAGGGGGGAGATGCTCCCATTACCGAGGCGATGCTCGCTCTGCGCGAAGCTCTGCCTTACGCTGATCTCTCCATACGTGAACCTACAGGACTATGATAAAGACCAGATACTGATGAGCACTGTTCCTTTTAGGAGAGTTGAAACGTTGAAATATCATGAGGTTTCAGCACATATGCGGCGTGTTGGGATACTTGGAGGAACCTTCGATCCAGTGCACTATGGTCATCTTGTTATAGCCGAGGAAGTGTATGCTGCTCTTCAATTAGCAGAGGTAGTTTTTGTACCTTCCGGACAGCCTCCTCATAAAACAAATGTGGAGATCACCCCAGCAGAGCATCGCCTGAAAATGCTCGAATTAGCAATTGCATCAAATCCGCATTTCACAATTTCGAGGGTTGATCTGGATCGTCCAGGGCCCTCCTATACAGTTGATATGTTACAATTGTTACGCCGACAATGGGGGGAGCATACAGCCATCTATTTCATTATCGGCAGAGATAGCCTCGAGGACTTACTGAGTTGGCATGACTCCTCTGGTATCCTTGAGCAATTGACTCATCTTGTGGCAGTCAGGCGTCCTGGCTATAGTGAATCCGAGGCATTCTATGATTCGTTAGAGGCTCGCCTGTCAGGTATCAAGCAACGGCTTTTGATAGTTGAGACACCACGATTTAATATCTCTGCTACTGACTTACGTCAACGTGTCGCAGAGGGACGGCCGATCAAATATCAAACTCCCGAAAGTGTTGAGTCGTACATTGTACAATATGGTTTATATAGAACGAAATTAGACGTAAGTGAATAGGAAGAACTGTATGGCACCAATACAACTTGACCTGGGGGATCGACTACGTCTACGCAAGCCTCATCCTTGTGGGAGCTATGACTGGTTGGTAGTACGCCTGGGAGCCGATATTGGTTTACGTTGCGAAAAATGCGGACGTCGTGTATTATTGCCACGTGCGGAAGTTGAGCGACGCACGAAGCAGGTACTTTCTCGGGCAGTAGATGTGGATAAAACGACATCAGCTGAATGACTAGTGTAGAACATGATTAAAAGGTCCTTTCAACATGTGGGATCAATGAGGGTTATACACAAGGAGATTGTGTAATGAATACAGTCGCTCCACAGCGAGGGTTTCAGACGCTCTTCAAGAACAGGAATTTCTTGCTCTTGTGGCTGGCACAATTGACCTCCATGACCATCCTCAACGCCTCCAATTTCGCGATCATTATACTGATACAAGATATCACTGGTTCAACAACACTTATAGGTGTTGCTATTATCGCTTTTAGTATTCCCGCCGTGATCATAGGTGCTCCAGCAGGCGTATTTGTAGATCATAGAAACAAACGTCGCGTACTCTTCTACAGTAATATCCTTCGAGCAATTGCCACTTTTGGCTTTGTGATTTCTTTATTGATTAATCGAAACGAAATCATAACCATTTTCCTCCTCACGTTCCTGATATCAAGCATTGGCCAGTTTTTTACCCCGGCTGAGGGAGCTTCTATACCTCTGCTCGTCGACGAGGAAGAACTAACCTCTGCGCTCTCGCTCTTCAATATTACGTTCATGCTATCGCAAGCAATAGGGTTCATTGTTTTGGCGCCAATCATTCTCAGCTTATTACCCACTTTTACAATCGCCAATATCTCCATCTTTCCAGCGGAAGTACTGTATGCAATCATTGGTGTATTGTACCTGGTAAGCGCTTTACTCATTTCGCTCATTCCTTCCAAAGCCTTTATAGAGAGGAAACGCGAAAGTGATGAGCATACAGGCACGAATGTTATCGGCGCTTTACAAAACGTATGGAACGAGGCGCGTGAGGGATGGTATTTTATCCGTCACAATAGCCAACTTTTTTTAGGGGTCGTACAGCTCTCGTTTGCAGGTGTGCTGCTGCTGGTGATTGGTGAACTGGCAACACCCCTTGTTACAAGGCTATTTGATCTTCCAGCCAGCTTGATGGCGATTGTATTTGCTCCCGCTGGAGTTGGCCTGGTTGTCGGTTCGCTCATAATGCCACGCATTCTCCGGCGTATGAGCAAGGAGCATGCCATTTTCATTGGCAGTCTGGTACTGGCAGGCACAATCGTGCTATTGCCACTATCTACCCTTCTTGCCCATTTTATGGAAAAACATGGGCTAACCTCCAAGCCAATTTATCTTGGAGCAGTTCCTTTACTTATGTTCATTGCCGGGATAGCAATTGATTTCATTAATATCCCAGCACAAACTGCTATCCAGGAATCAACGCCTGAATGGATTAAGGGACGAGTCCTGGCCTTACAACTGATGCTCTATAATGCTTTCTCCATTCCCATTCTGCTTTTCATTGGAGGAATTGCCGACGCATTCGGCATTGACAAGGTAATCTACCTGGTTTCTGTGGTCATCCTTGCTTTCGGATTCTGGGGTAGGTTTTATGATCACAGGCACAGAGGCCAGGGTCCAAAAAGCGATCTGTTTGAAGAAAAAGCCAGGTTATCTGAACCGGAACGTGTGAAAAGTTAGACATGCAGGCATATCCTGATGTGAGGAATAGATGGATCCCAATCAAGCAGCACAGTTGAACCAATACCTGCCATGGCTTATCATTGTTGCAGTTGTGGTACTTTTCCTGTTACTTCGTCTAACACGCACGGGATTGCGGCGACGTGTAGACGAGATTGGCTATAGGCTCAGGGGCGAGCGTGGCCTGATGATCTGGTTCTGGCTGAATGCTCCCGGGGTGATGCTGCATGAATTGAGCCACGCGTTTGCGGTATTGCTTTTCTATCCCTTTGGCTTTCGAGTCACCAGTATTACGCTGTTTCGTGTTCAACCAAGGGTGCAAACACGAAATAGTGGTCGTGAAATGAAAACCGGAAGTAGACAATCACTCCAACTTGGTGAGGTACAATACACACGGCCGCAAGGGCGCCTGGTAACCTATATTGGCGACGGGCTTAGTGGGATTGCGCCTCTATTTGGTGGTATTGCCATGTTCTTTTTGCTCTACTGGTTAGCTACTGGCTACAATCTCTGGGATTATGTGAATAATCAGCACGCCATTTTGCGCCCAAACTGGCCATGGTGGACATTGCTTTTTGTACCCTATTTGATCTTGACGGTCACTTCCGAACTTTGGCCCAGTAGTGCGGATTGGCGAGGAGCACGTGGGTTCGTTGGTGGCCTGGCGATTTTCATCATTGCGATCATAGCACTGTTCTGGCTTACCGGGCATCTTGTTTTCAATAATGCTTTGCTCCGAGATACTATGGTTCCAGAAGCATTCAATAACTTTTTCTTAGCCAGTGCGGGTATTGGTGCAACACTCGTGGGTTTACTCTTTGTAGCAGTTTCAATAGCGCCAGAAAATATTGTCCAGGCTAACGCACCTCTTGAGCGCCGTGCAATGGCAGCAAGCTCGTTTACAGCGTTGTTGAATGCCTTCTTAATCTCATTTGGTGCCTTGATCCCCGGGATTATAGGCTCCCTTACGCTAGTAATGAGCGCCCTTGGGCTCACCTCCAGTTCGCTTCTTGCCTGGAATCTGCTAAAAGAGCGAGAGAGATGGCAAAATGTCGTGCGCAGGGTTTTTCTGATTTTAGTGAGTTTCATCATTTACGGATTCGAATGCTACTATGCGATTCTCATAATCAAAGAGCCTTATAATGTGGGAAACTTTTATACGCTGGCAGTGCTGTTATTAGCAGTTTATGGTATAGGTCTGACACGAGCCTGGGAACTGCTTGGAGCTCGACGCTTTGGACTAGGGACTTGGCTCAGTCCCTTACTGGAGGTGAATGAGACAAACCCGATTAGAACTCAGGAAGAATCCAGGACGCCTGGCAAAACAGCACATGATGATTGAGGTAAGATCAGGCTTTCTTTCATGCTCACTGTATCAAGCTACTCCCCCTCTTGACAAAAATTACTTTCCACGTTATTCTATTTGTATGGACGACCAAACAGCAACAAAACAAAAGAAAACCTGGACGCACCAGGCAGACAATCGGGCGAGGCTGATTGCTGCTGGCTATACAATCCTCTCTGAGAAGGGCATTGAAGCCACAACTGTCAAGGAAATTGCTCGCTTGGCCGGTGTATCCCCTGGATTGTTTCACTACTACTTTGCCTCTAAGGATGAGTTGCTGCTCGCAGTCCTTTACGAGGCAGGCAAGCGTTTCAGTCAACAGTTGTCGCTGGAATTGCAAGGATTGGTGATGAAAGGTAAGACCTTTCCTGATAGCGCTATGCTTGTGATCTCTCAAGTCGGCAGGAGATATCCGTCTTGGTATCGCTTGCGCTACGAACTCTACGCGCTGGGTCTGCGTCGCCCTGAGTTCTTGCCGGCAGTTGGTGAGTTCCTTGCCACAGGTCGTCAGGGGATCGCAAAGACAATCCAGGAGATTACCGGCATAGAAGAGGCTCAGGCCCAGACTATCGCAGTGGTGGTGCTTGCCAGTTCTGATGGCCTGGCGCTGCAACAACTTGCTCAACCTGATCTCGATCTCACAGCAGCCTATCAACTCGTTCAGCGTTTGTTCGTTGTTGAGCCTCACTCTAAAATATAAAATTTTTTCTGTCAGAATCTGGTTGTACGACTAACCAGATTCATCAACAAGCATTGTAACTATAGATGGTTGTTTGTACAACAAAGAAAGGTCCAATCTCATGGCAAAAACGTATCGGGTACCATCCTTTGTCCGTTTGGCAAATTACCTCACGACAACATTGCTGCGCGCAGGTATGAAACCAGGCAATATGGCCTTGCTCACCGTACGCGGTCGCAAAAGTGGTCTACCTCGCACCACACCAGTAGCGCTGATTGAACACGACGGGCAGCGCTGGCTGATAGCAGCATTCGGAGAAGTCGACTGGGTGCGTAACCTGCGTGCGGCAGGCGAGGCTTCCCTTAAACGAGGGCGACGTCTCCAACATATCTTAGTGAAAGAATTAAGCGCGGAGGAGGCGGCTCCAATCCTCAAGAAGAGCCTTACCGAAGCCCCAGGCTTTCTTCTTAAGAACTTCGATGCGACGCCAGAATCTCCGCTCAAGGATTTTGAGCGTGAGGCACTGAACCACCCTGTGTTTCTGGTCAAGTGAAGTTGATCAAAGAGAGAGGTAACGGCCATTCCCTCGTGCATCATCTTCATCGATGAACTGGATGCGGTTGGACGCGAGCTGGGTATCTCACTGTTACCTCACAATCTCTTATTGATCAGTAAAAAGGGGAGCAATAATAGCGAGGGTAAAAACTATAGGTGATGCCAGAGCAAACAGATTGTGAAACGCAGGGAATTACTGTCACCAATCGAACTTATCAATCAGGAATGTCCTGCTGTAGTGAAGCAGGATCGGACTTCCATGTGGACAGACAGCTGGGGCAGAGGCATTGGCCAGGGATGTGATCAAAGAACGCTGCTCGTCGATGCCAAGTTCGCGGCCACGACGAAGGGCTGAACGGCATGCCAGGCCTATCAAGAGGCGATCTTGCCAATCACTGCTATCTTCTGCAGCTATATGCGCAAGCTCGGATAAATGTCCAGCCAGTTGCTCCTGTCCCACGCTGTTTGGTACCGAACGTATGAGAAAACTGCGTCCTCCAAAGCGTTCACACTCCAAACCTAGAGAGCGCAAGACAGGTAAACGCTGCTCGAATAGGTCTGCTTCGTGTCGTTTCAATTCTACAATCACTGGTTCCAGCAACAGGTGAGAATCGGTCCACTGCTCCTCATTCTCAGTAAGCGGTGCACTTGCACCCATATAGACCCGGCGTAGATGTTCATAAATCACACGCTCATGTGCTCGATGCTGATCGATCAAGTAGAGACTCCCATCAGGAGCTTCAGCCAGGATAACAGCCTGCTGTAGTTGCGCGAGAGGTCGAAGCGTTGCAAGGATTTCAGCAGCACCAGGACCAGCTCTCTCGACAGGGTATTCATGTGCTGATTCTGACAGCCGTAAACCTCTACGACGGGGCGAGGGAAGTCGTCGTTGATACACAAGTCCTGGGCCGGGTAACTGCATTGCTTCAGGTAAAGCAGGGCTGCGTTCCAGAACTGCTCGAATGGTTTGAGTCACCGCAGCCGCTATTTCAGCTTCCCACATCAATTTCACCTCGGTTTTGGCGGGATGCACGTTGGCATCCAATTCCTCAGCAGGTAGATCGATGCATAGTACCAGCAACGGATGTTTCCCCTTTGGCAGAAGCCCACTATAGCCAGCCTCAACCGCCTCCTGCATTGGACGCGACTGAACCCAACGGCCGTTGATAAAGAGCGTTATATGTTGTCGACTTCCTTGAGATAAAGCACGGTTACCAATATAACCATATATCGTAAAAGAATGTGCATTTTCCCCCTCGGGAGATTGAAAAGAAATTGGGTTAAGCATTTCTGACAGAGGCAGGTGATAAAGTTCGGCAAGCGTTGTAGCAAGTTTTCCACTGCCACTGGTTTGCAAAAGAGGGCGTTCTTCAATTTCTAGATGAAAGCGCACACTAGAATAGCCAACCGCAAAACGTCGCAACAATTGTGTAATATGCCCGGCCTCTGTACGGGGATCACGCATAAACTTCAGACGGGCAGGAACATTATAAAACAGATCGCGCACTGTCACAGTAGTACCATGTACGCGTGCTCTTCGTCCCCTCTGTATGATCTCACCCCCACGTACGTTAATGAAAGTTGCCGGATGTTCTTCGCCAAACGATTCAGTTTCAATGGCTCGACTTAGGAGCATTAACTCTGAAACAGCTGCAATGCTAGCCAGGGCTTCTCCACGAAAACCCAGGGTCGATAAATTGCTTAGATCATCAACATTCACAATTTTGCTTGTGCTATGTCGTGCAATAGCTCGTTCTAACTGGTCTTCGATGATACCATAACCATCATCAGTAACTCGAATGAGGCGTAATCCTCCACCACGTATTTCAATGTCTATTTCGTGGGCACCCGCATCAAGCGCATTCTCAACCAGCTCTTTCACAACCGAGGCAGGCCGCTCGATAACTTCACCTGCTGCTATGCGTTCCGCTACGTCAGCTGAGAGAGGAAGGATTGGGGTACGAAATGTTTGTGATTGAGCTGTTGGCATCTATGATTTTCGTTTCTTTTGCATGATAAACAACAGATTCAGTGCATCAAGGGGTGTTATGGCACTTATATCAATCACATCCAGATCAGATAGAGTGCCAACGGCCTGCTCTAAATTTTGTGCAGCAAGACGAGCTTCTTCGGTTTGCCATTCATATTCTCTCTTAAGTCCTAGAGATTTCATGCTTTCATTATAGTGGCCATTGCCATCCGCTACCCTCATCTCACTATGCCCATTGATTGGTATATCCTTTCCGTCAAGGCCAATCAATGCATGCATAGATATGCCGTCTTTTGCGGATTCCAGGCGCTTAAGGACTTCCTCAGCACGCCGTACTATATTCAGGGGCATTCCTGCCAACTTCGCCACGTGTACCCCATAGCTTCTTCCAATACTACCTGGTATCACACGGTGTAGAAAGACAATCTCACCTCGTTCGTCATCGCTAATTGCCATCGTATACACACGCAAATGAGGCAGCTCTTCTGCCATCAATGCCAGCTCGTGATAATGGGTAGCGAAGAGTGTACGGGCGGTTGTCACATTATGCAGGTGCTCCACTACAGCTCGCGCAATTGCCAGACCATCGTAGGTACTGGTGCCTCTGCCGATTTCATCCAGGACAATCAAGCTATGTCGTGTGGCATGATGCAGAATTGCCGCAGTCTCTTCCATCTCGATCATAAATGTGCTTTTGCCTGAGGCTATATCATCTTCCGCGCCGACACGAGTAAAGATGCGATCTACCAGTCCGATACTCGCTTTGCGCGCTGGCACAAAGCTGCCTATCTGTGCTAAGAGCGTGATCAGTGCAACCTGGCGCAGATAAGTAGACTTTCCCGCCATATTCGGCCCGGTCAACAAGAAAATACGCGCCCCATCCTCTGCTTCGGATTCAAGCTGCGTATCATTTGGGATAAAGACATCACCATCTAACGTAAATTCGACAACGGGATGACGACCACCAATTATTTCTATACTGCTCTCCTGCTGCAATACAGGTCGAACATAGCCTCGTTCCGCATTCGTGAGCGTTTGCCGGCGTATATAATGAGACGGGATCTGATCAAGCTTGCCATTACTCACCTCAATATAATACCCAAAGACCTTGTTAAAGCCCACTCTGAGCCTGGCAATTCCAGTACGTTCACGCTCGGTAGTCTCTAATGAGACCATCCAGTGTCGTGAATCACGAATGGAGGTTATAAGCTCATCAAGTTCTGCGTGAAAACCTGCACGAATCAAACGCCCATCATCTTCCTGTTCATCTTCTTCCCCCGTACGAGTAAGTGCTTGATCAATCAAGTCTGTCATTTGCGGACAGGCATCAAGCTGGTCTGCCAGTTCTTGCAGCAGTTGAGAATCACAGCCACGTAAAAGTTCCTTTAACTGTGGAATCACTAGAAGATAATCACGCAAGGCTAACATCTCTCGCGGAACAGCAGTTCCCTGGCGCATGCGGCCTGCAATTCGTTCAAAATCACCCAACCCCTGTAAACACAAAGTAAAACGGCTGCGTAAAGCTGGACTTTCATACAACTCTTCCACACTTTGTAAACGTGCTTCAAGCTGGCCGAGGTCAAGCAAAGGCTGAGTGATGATACGGCGTAACTGGCGCGCGCCCATGGGCGTAATTGTTCGATCCATGACACCTAGCAAACTTCCCTGTACTGAACCGCTCCGCGAACCCTGCAAGAGGTCGAGATTGCGTTGGGTATGGGCATCTAGCACCATATAGCTATGCGTGCGATAGGTACGTAAACCGGTCAGAAGCGACAGGAGTTTGCCATTCATTTTTGTAAGATACGCGATGATTGCTCCAGCAGCTGCAATCGCCTGAGGAACCTGTGAACATCCGTAGGAGTCTAGCGATTGCACCTGAAAGAGCTGATAAAGTCTTGTTCGCGCTGCCTCTACTTCAAAGAAGTAGGCAGGACACTGTGTGATTGTCATGGTTTCCGAGGGGAAATGATACATGTCCTGGCGACTTCCCTCTACCAGTAGGCATTCTGATGGCACAAGTCGCTGTAACTCTGCCTCTAAAGCCACAGGTAACTCATCAGGAGTAAACCAGGTAACGATAAATTCACCCGTGCTAACATCTATCGCGGCTAATGCAGTTTGCAAGCGACCCGGCGCTATCGCCACCAGATAATTGTTCTGCCGCAGAGGAAGAAGATTTGGTTCGGAGAGTGTGCCCGCAGTGAGTATACGAGTGACAGCGCGTTCAACGGGTTGATGGCCTTTGCCTACCTCACCTACCTGGTCACAAATAGCAACCTTGTAGCCTCGGCGGATCAGTTTCCCGACGTAATTTTCAAGCGCATGTAGCGGTACTCCTGCCAGGGGTACCTTATCATCACCATAGGAACGTTGTGTCAGTACAATCTGTAGCTCGCGAGCAGCGACACGAGCATCTTCATCAAACGTTTCGTAGAAATCTCCAACCTGGTAGAAAAGTATAGCATCAGAGTACTGGCTCTTCATCTGCAGGTATTGTCTACGGGCGGGGGTTGCCATGGATTTCACCCTCTACTCAAATTCTCTAACTGTTCTTTTTTGAAACATCTGTACTTTAACTCATTCTGTTCTTCTTGTCAAAAATTGGAATGTTAAGAGTTGACATTGGTCTACCACTACCCTATGCTTGCACGCGAAGGACTTTGTTTCTATCTACAGGGTACGAAAGGGAGTCTATTCAGCATTAGGAGATGACAATGCGTATTTCAACGGGGTATGGCAAACGTCCAGCAGGGGGAGGATTCGAGACTTTTTCCTGGTATTTCATGCGTATCTCTGCTATCGCACTCTTCTTTCTGGCCATCATTCATGTGTTTCTTAATCATGTTTCCACTGATGTTTCTTGCACGAGTTATCAGCTTATTGCTGCACGCTACTCTAATCCTTATTGGCGAGTGTATGATTGGCTCCTGCTGACACTTGCACTTTTACATGGAATGAATGGCTTGCGGATCGTTATTGATGACTATGTGCGAACGCAAGAATGGCGTATCCGAATAGAATCACTGCTGGCATTGGTAGTGCTGGCATTATTTATGGTAGGCACTGTAACTCTGATCACTTTTCAACCAGTTGCCGGAAGCCTCGGACCTCATTGTATTAAGTAGATGGGATTGCTGATGTCACTACTAATCCAAGTGGAAAATTGACGAGCATGGGGTGAATAGGATGCCCCATAGATTTGACTTTGCTATCCATCTTAGTCTCCTTGCATTTACCCTTCTTGATTAGTACTTCAGTCGTGGAACCTTGTGCAGAAAGGTATCATTACTGACCTGTTCGAGTAAAAAATCAGCAACGTCAGATCGTGAAATCTTCGCACCTGGACCTATCAATAGTGGCTCACTCACTTTATATTCTCCCGTTCTTGGACCATCAGTCAACTTTGCGGGCCGCACAATGATCCAATCCAGATCACTATGCAAGATCTCCTGCTCCTGGATCATTTTATCCGCAAACATGGCTTTCACCTTTGGAAAGAATGGCAAGATGAGCGGTAAGTAGGGAACTTCCCGCCATTCGCCATCCAGGGCAGCTACAGCGAATGCTGACTGGGCAATGAAGCGTTTCACTCCTAGTTTCTGCATCGCAGCGATAATATTCTTTGTTCCTTCAGAGCAAACCGGTGTCGTTACACCCGGTCTAACACCAAGTACGCTAATTACAGCATCCTGGCCGGCTATCGCTGCCTCGATCTGTGACGGGTTGAAAATGTCTCCTTGAACAAGCTTAAGCTTTGCGTGTTGTATTGTAAGGGGTGCTGTATGTCGATCAAACGCGGTCACTTCATGCCCCTGCTCCAATGCTCGTTCGACCACAATCCTACCGGTAGCGCCTGCTGCACCGAAAATCACTATTTTCATAATACTCATCTCCTTTGGATAGATCTGCATTTGCCTATTTGCGGCCCATACCTGCAAGTTCTAATTCGGCCATTTCAATGTGCTCATTTGCTTCATACGAAGGCAGCGTTGTAGAAACGGTGGCCGCTTCATGGGCAGGTGTTGCTGTTACGGCGCTTTCAGGCACAATTTGAGATTCCTGCGCAGACTCCTGAACAGGCACCGAAGTATCCTGGCTCATACCTTCAGCTTCTGCTAACGTGATCAGTATGTACATTGCTCCAAAGAAGAGAGCAAACAAACCGCCCGCTTCGCTCCATGCACCAGTTGCGTAACCTGGTGCAATCAAACCTATCACTCCAAGAAAGCAGTAGGTTAAACCTGTGACGATCCCAAGCCGCATCCAGCCCGGTCGCTTTGTGGATGCAAGAACACCGGCTACTATCAGCAAGACGTAGAGTAGAGCAGAACCGATCCAGTGAAACAACAATGCGTGCGCATCATTCTCAGCCATCCCGATTATCTGGTAGTGAATTTCTTGCTGGATGATAGGGATCAGAATCACTGCTAATGGGATGGTGATTGCCAGTAATGCTATGCTTATACGTCCCTGGTGTGAGAAACTGAATAGAGCACGCGGCTTAGGATAGGTCAGCACAAGCAGGCCTGCCAGAGGCAATAATCCAACAAGTCTGATATCAAAGGGTATTAAGCCGATAGCTAAGATGATTATGCTCAAAACGATGAACTGTGTCAGGAGAGGCTTCTCCTCGGGTTTCCGCACCAACCCAAACATAACACCGCCTAGCAGGATTGCCGATAATGCTGTCAACTCAGCGATATGCCAGAGGTGAATAGAATCAGCCGGGTCTCTCAGTATCCATGCAGGAATAAATTCAAATGTTCCTGCAATCAACAAGACGATTGAAAGAAACACGGTAAGAAAGGTGAAGGCTTTGGAACGCCATTTTTGTACATTCATGTGATGTGTTTCAATAGTAATCATGATGTCAGTTCCTTCTAGCTAAGTAATCTTTTCAGTTTCATGGATCACATTCAATAGTTTTCAATTGCTTTTTTCAATTTTCATTGTACTGGTAAAACGTCCTCTAATCGTTACGAAAAACGTTACGGGAAAGATAAATGACCTGAATGAAACTCGCCCGTTTAGATGACGAGTTTCATGAGTACCCTATTTCAGCACACATAACACTCTGAGTATAGGGTGGGGAAGGTTCTCAAGCGTTTCTTAAAAACCAGCTTTATGAATTGCAATTAAAGACTGGGGTTGCATATACTCATTAGTAAAATAGCGCGAGTGTTAAGACTAAAGGAGACAATGTAGAATGCAATCCCAAGGCAGTAAGAAAGCAATTATCATTGGTGGAGGCATTGGAGGTGTTACGGCTGCTATTGCCTTGAAGCGCGCTGGACTTGATGTCACCGTTTGCGAACAAGCCGAAGAACTATTGGAAGTGGGATCAGGCTTACCCCTTTGGACCAACGCTTTAAGAGCGCTTCATGTAATAGGCCTGACCGATGAGCTAGAGAAATTAGGAGTGCAGGTTACATCAGTTCGTGTCACCACCTGGAATGGAGATACCCTGACTGACACAAGAAATGACAAACATCTAAAAAAACTGGGTACGGTTACTATTGTTGTGCATCGAGCAGAACTACTCACACTTCTACTCAAAACGCTCGGAGAAGAACACGTACAGTTGGGAATGACCTGTGTTGGCTTCATTCAAGATGCTACAGGAGTGACGGCAAAATTCGCCAATGGTCAGGAAGTACGAGGAGATGTTTTGATTGGCGCTGATGGAATTCACTCCGTTACACGCACGCAATTATTCGGTTTCATCAAGCCTAAATATGTTGGATATACGTGCTGGCGGGGACTTGCCCACATTCAGAGAGCAGGACTCGAAACCTGGGCATGGGGCAAGGGATGTCAGTTTGGCATTACTCCTATGAGCCAGGAAAGAGCATACTGGTTTGTACAAAAGTATGCTCCCGAGGGCGAGGAAGATAAGCCAGGCGAAAGAAAGAATGGGATACTTGAATTGTTTGGTGATTGGCATGATCCCATTCCGGCAGTAATTGAAGCAACAGCAGAGCCAGACATCCTACGCAACGATATCTATGAACTTCAACGCCTTTATCAATGGAGCCATGGACGCGTTACCCTGCTCGGTGATGCTGCCCATGCAATGACACCGAATTTAGGCCAGGGTGCATGCGTAGCCATTGAAGATGCGGTCGTATTAGCAACGTGTCTTAACGACACAGCGAATATACCAGCAGCGCTAAAGAATTACGAAAAGCGACGAGTCACGCGCGCGAATAACATTACACGCCTGGCACATTTCATAGGACAAGCTGTGCAGTGGGAGAACCCCATCTTAGCAGTTCCACGTAACATCATTATCAAGAGCACGCCGGTAAGCATGGCAATAAAACAATTCATGTGGATACTTGATTATCAACCGTGAAAGGCTAGCAAAGAACTTCAATCTGGCTTAGAGGCCTCACTTTTGTATATGTCAGGGTTCGCTTTCTCCATGAAACGCTCTGGATTTTGAGGTTCCAGAAATCCAGTTTTCCGATATAATTCATGTGCATCTCGGGTAAGCAATGTCCATCTACGTAAGC
>WNFW01000617.1_pt1 | contig 26059 bp, 26 predicted proteins | sample 5400131 | NCBI WGS metagenome assembly WNFW01 (sample SAMN13153362, study PRJNA577476) | soil metagenome | isolation source: 20 cm soil or saprolite under grassland replicate 1 | place: USA:California | collected 2016-06-15 | reverse complement strand
AGTCGCTGATGGCTGATGGCAGTTAGCTGATGGCATTCTTAGACACCAAGCATCAGCGCGCCGCGCTCATCGTCTTTGCGTTGGGTGCGGCGCTGCTTTGGTCGCTCGGGCCGTATGCCACGGGGATCATTGGCATTCCGGTGCTCGCCGTCCTGTTCGCGCCGCTGCAAAACTGGCTGGTGCGAAGAGGAGTGCCAGCGTCCGTCGCCGCAGCCGGCGTGACGCTATTCGGCGCCGTCCTGATCATCGTACCGGGCCTGCTGATCGCGGGCCTCTTGATCAACCAGGCGCAGGAAATCACGCAGACGGTGCTGCAGAGCCCGATCATCGAGCGGATCCGCGGTCTGCAGATTCGCGGTATTCCGTTGGGCCCCCGTCTGGCCGAGGCGGGGGGGCAGATTGTGGGGGCAATCGGTTCGAGCGCATTCGGTCTCGTCGGCACGGCGACGCGCCTGACGTTGAACCTCACGATCACCTTTTTCGGCCTGTACTACGTCCTGAAGCATCCCGGGGATATGTTGCTCGACGCCCGTCCCTACATCCCCTTCTCCGACGCGAACACCGAGACGCTTGGTAAGCGATTCAAGGACGTGACGGTGTCGACGGTGATCGGGACCGGCGTCGTCGCCGCGCTCCAGGGTGCGCTGCTGGGCCTCGCGTTCGCGGTCGCCGGGCTGCCAAACGGGCTGTTCTGGGCCGTGGTCACGATGGCGTTCGCGATCCTGCCCGTCGTGGGCAGCGGGATGATCTGGGGACCGGCGGCCGTCGTGCTGATCATGCAGGGGCGACCGTTGGCGGGCGTGCTGCTGATCGTTTGGGGTGTGCTCGTCGTGGGGAGCGTCGACAACTTCATCCGGCCGCTGATCTATCGCCGCTTCTCCGCGATCCATCCGCTGATCACGCTGATCGGCGCAATCGGGGGCGTCAGCTATTTCGGGCTGCTGGGACTGCTCATCGGGCCGCTCGCGCTGAGCTATTTCTTCGAGCTGATCCGGATGTATCGCGAGGAGTATCTCGAGCCGGAAGCTGCTAGGGGAGCGTAAACGGTCGCTTTCGCCTTCTGTGGCCGGAAACGCGCGATGGCGTCCAACAGCTCCGCACGGCGGCTGTGGACGTCACACCCTGAACGTTCGGGAGCATTGAGCATTCTAAGGATGGTGATATGAGAAAACTCATTGCGTCCACATTTATATCACTGGACGGTGTCATGCAGGCGCCAGGAGCGCCGGAGGAAGATCCAACCGAAAACTTTACGTTAGGTGGTTGGACCTTCGCTTTCGGAGACGAAGCAATGGATCTTTCTGCGGCAGGTTTCGATGGTAAAGATCGAGAGCTTGTACTCGGTCGCAAAACCTACGAAATATTCGAGCGATATTGGCCTTACCAAACAGAGGATAATCCGATTGCGAGAACGTTCAACGCGGCAAAAAAGCATGTGGCATCCCGCACGTTGAAGTCATTACGATGGAACAATTCGTCGGTACTTGGCGGTGACGTCGTTTCTGCCATAACCGCGCTCAAGGGACAGCCCGGACACGACCTCCAAATCATTGGCAGCGGCAATCTCATTCAGACGCTACAAGCTGCATCGCTCATTGATCAATACAACACATGGGTGTATCCCGTCGTTCTTGGCCGTGGGAAGCGACTGTTTGAAAATGGTGCAAGTCCATGTGCACTGCGGCTCGTGGCTTCGAAGATTTCAAAAACTGGCGTTGTGATGAGCACTTATGTTCCCGCTGGAGATATTGCGCTTGGCACAGTTGGCCACGCTTAATGCGTTAGGCGGCCCATTCGCAGTTCTTGCGGGCCTCCAATGGCGGGGGTAACCTCTCCGGGTCTACCTCCCGGAGATCCCCGTGCCTCGTCCTCGCACTGTTTCGATCCTGGCAACCCCCCTTGCGGCCGCCGCCGCAGTCTTCGCGTGTTCCGATCGCATTGCTCCGGTTCCTGACTCTGCCAGCATGTCCCGGCAATCCAGTAGCGCTCCGACCATCACCCCGCAGGAAACCGGCACGACCTTTCGGTTCTTTGCGGTAAGTCCGGTCAACGACAGAGTGGTGTGGGCCGGCGCAGCTGGTGGGATGTTCGCGCGGACCACGGACGGCGGGACCACTTGGATATCGCGACAAGTACCCGGCGCGGGGACGCTCCAGTTCCGGGATGTGCACGGGGTGAGTGAACGGGTCGCCTACCTGATGTCCGCGGGCGGCGGCTCAGACAACCGCATCTACGTGACGGAGGACGGAGGGGACAGCTGGGTGTTGCAATACCAGGCCACCGATCCCCGCAGCTTCTACGACTGCTTCGACTTCTGGACCCCCACACGGGCACTGCTGTTCGGCGACTCGTTCGACGATCGCTTCACCTTCCTCAAGCTCCCGGACGGCGACACCTGGGAAGACATCAGCAATCGGTCGCCCGAGGCTCAGCCGGGCGAGGCAGGGTTCGCGGCCAGCGGTACTTGCATCAAGACCCTGGCCGGACAGAGCGCATGGGTCGGCACGGGCGCAGCAGCCCAAGCTCGCGTCCTCGCCACCCGCGATGGAGGCGACACCTGGACCGCCTCCGAGGATGTGCCGATCGAGCCTCAGGGCACACCAACGTCTGGTGTGGTCAGCATCGATTTCCGCGACCGCTTCCACGGAATACTCGGCGGCGGCGACGTGGTCGCCAGCACCATCCCGCAGTTGAACGTAGCGCGCTCGGAAGATGGAGGCGCCACGTGGAGCCTGACCGCGCCGACGCCGTTTCCCGGAGCCGTCTACGGGTTGACCTACGTGCCGGGACGCAACAGGCTGACCGTCGTGGCCACAGGCCCGGGCGGGTCCGCCTGGACCACGGACGAGGGGAACACCTGGACATTGCTGCCCGGGATCACGAACTGCTGGGCAGTAGCATTTGCCAGCTGGAAGACGGGATGGCTGGCGTGCGGAGCGGGGAGAATCTTCAGGATCGACTTCTCCGATTGAGGCGGAGTAACAGAGCGCCCAAGTAATGCTCGCCCTCAGGAGCCTTTGCTTCGCGCTGCTCCTGCCCGGAACCGTCACGCTGTTGCTTCCATATTTCATCCTGTCGGGACGTGGAGCACTGGCGGTCCACCGCTGGAACGCGCTCCAGTATCTCGCGCTGATGCTGATCGCGGTGGGTGTCGCCGTGCTGATCCGTTGCATCGCTGACTTTGCCCGCATCGGCCGAGGCACGCTCGCCCCCGTGGATCCGCCCAAAGAGCTCGTGGTCCGCGGCCTGTATCGCTACGTCCGCAACCCGATGTACGTGGGCGTGCTCGGCGTCCTGCTCGGTGAGGCGGCGCTGTTTCAATCAGTGGCCCTGCTGACTTATACCGCGATCTGGTTTTTATTTGTGAATCTGTTCGTGATCCTGTACGAGGAGCCGACGCTGCGCCGGCGCTTCGGCGAGTCGTATGAGCAATACCGCCGCTCAGTGGGACGGTGGATACCCGGGAGACCGAGATGAAGCGTGCTGGCCTGCTCGCAGTCCTGACCGGTTTGTCGTTGCCGTTGCATGCGCAGACGCAGCACACGCTTTCGCCCAACGATCAGCGGGCGCGCGACATCTTCGAGCAGCTCATCAACATCAATACCACGGGCTCGAGCGGCAGCACCACGGTCGCGGCCAACGCCATGTCGAAGCGGCTCACCGATGCAGGGTTTCCCGCGGGGGATGTCCTCGTGATTGGGCCGGCGGATTCGAAGAATCACAACCTCGTCGCGCGCTTTCGTGGGACCGGATCGCAAAAACCGATCCTCCTGCTGGCCCATATCGATGTCGTCGAAGCCAAGCGGGAAGACTGGTCGCTCGATCCGTTCACGTTCACCGAACAGGATGGCTTCTTCTACGGCCGCGGCACGATGGACATCAAGGACGGTGCCGCGATCCTCGTCGCCACGCTCGCCCGGCTCAAACAGGAAGGCTATCGCCCCAACCGCGACCTGATTCTCGCGCTGACCACGGGGGAAGAAGGCGGCAGCGACTACAATGGCGTCGAATGGCTGCTCGCGAACCATCGCGACCTGATCGACGCGGCGTACGTGATCAACATGGACGCCGGGGATCCGGTCATCCTGAACGGCAAGCGATTGATGCGCACCGTGCAGGCGAGCGAAAAGGTCTACGTCACCTTCAAGCTCGAAGTGCACAATCCCGGTGGCCACAGCTCGCTGCCCACGAAGGACAACGCGATCTATCGCCTCGCTGCCGCGCTGGGGCGGGTGAGCGCATATGAATTCCCGGCGCAGCTGAACGAGATCACGCGCGCCTCCTTCGCACGTTGGTCGCAGCTGCAGCAGGGAACACTCGCGGCCGACATGGCGGCGGTGGCGCGCCCGAACCCCGATTCCGCCGCGATCCGGCGGCTGTCGGACATGAGTCCCCTCTACAACGCCCAGCTGCGCACCACGTGTGTCGCGACCCAGCTCGCCGGGGGCCACGCCGAGAATGCGCTGCCCCAGTCGGCGAGCGCCACGGTCAATTGCCGGATGCTGCCCGGCACTCGGTCGGACGACGTGCAGCGCGCGTTGACCGAGGCCGTGCACGACAGTGCGGTGGCGATCAGCGTCGTGAGCGCGGCGGTGCCGAGTCCGCCGTCGCCGCTCAAGCCGGAGATCATGGATCCGATCGAGCGCGTCACCAAGCGCCTGTGGAACATCCCCGTCGTCCCCGTGATGGAAACGGGCGCGACCGATGGGCTGTACTTCCGCAACGCCGGCATTCCGGTATACGGCGTCTCCGGCGTGTTCGTCGACATCAACGATATCCGGGCGCACGGCCGCGACGAGCGCATCGGCGTGCAGGACTATTACGACGGCGCGGAATACACTTACCAGCTCGTAAAAGCCGTCTCATCAAGAGGCGGCAATTAAGAGCGGCGGCGAAGGAAAACCGCGCGGACTCGATGGGGTCGTCGCTGCGCAGACACGCCTCAGCCACGTCGACGGCCAGGCTGGTCAGCTCATCATCGGCGGCTACGCGGTCGAGGAGCTTGCCGGACGCGTCAGCTTCGAGGCGGCGGCGCATCTGCTGTGGCGCGGTGCGCTGCCGGCCCGCGAAGAGCTCGTCACGCTGCGGCGGGAAATCGCCGAGCTGCGTGCGCTCCCCGATGAGACGCTGCGCGTCGTGCGGGCGTCCGCCCAGGCGCCGCCCATCGACGCCCTCCGCATGGCGTGCGCCACGCTGTCGTTGGACCTCGCCAATCCCGACGACATCTCCCCCGCCGCCGACTTGCAGGCCGCCAAGATGCTGACGGCGCGGTTTCCGACGGTGATCGCCGCGCACGCGCGCCTCAGCGCGGGGAAGCAGCCGATCGCCCCGCGCGCCGATCTACCGCACGCCGCGAACTTTCTTTACATGGCGCACGGGAAAGAGCCTGATCCGATCGCGGCCAGGGCGATCGACACCTACTGGGTCACGGTGATCGACCACGGCATGAACGCCTCGACATTCGCCGCGCGGGTGATCGCGAGCACGCGCTCGGACATGGTGAGCGCCGTAACGGGAGCGATTGGGGCGCTGAAGGGTCCGCTGCATGGCGGGGCGCCCGGGCCGGTGCTCGACATGCTCAAGGACATCACGTCCGCCGACCGGGCCGAGTCGTGGGTGCGTGCGGAGCTGGCTGCGGGCCGGCGCATCATGGGTTTTGGCCACCGCGTCTACAAGGTCCGGGATCCGCGCGCCGCCGTGCTCAGCAAAGTCGCCGACGACATGAGCTCGGCGGCGCTCGAGGACCGCAAGCTGTTTGATTTGGCGCGCGCGGTCGAGCAAACGGCGCTGAAGGTGCTCGATGAAGTGAAGCCGGGCCGCAACCTGCGGACCAATGTCGAGTTCTTTACGGCCCTCGTCCTCCAGGCCCTCGGCCTCCAGCCTCGATCCTTCGTGGCGACGTTCGCCTGCGGCCGGGTCGCGGGCTGGTGCGCGCACGTAATCGAGCAGCACGCCGAAGACCACCTCATTCGGCCCCAGTCCGAATACATCGGCCCCCGCAACTTGAAGGCCCCTTCCGGACGATCTGACGACGGTCCATGATTGTCGAGTAGCTCCGGTGGCGACTCGCAGGTTCTCGAAAGGGAAATCGTATGCGATCGTATCGCGTTGCCGCGACCGCACTGCTGTTCGCGTGTGGCCCGGTGTTGCTCTCCGCACAGAGCTTTTCGTTCTCGGCTGGTGGTATCTATGCGGCGCTGAACGGCTCCGATTTTGACGGGATCAACGCAGGGGTGGGGGGAGACCTGCTGCTCCGCTACCACGCCGCGAGCGGTTTGTCGATCGGCGGGGGGGTGCAGTACACGAGTCACGGTATCGACGGGATCGACCCGAACTTCGGCGTCACCGGGTTCTTCGCGGATGCGCGATATGCGTTCGAGCGCAAGTTGTCCGCGTCTATCACTCCGTACGTCGGCGCCCGCGTCGTGCTCGCGAGCTACAACGTCTCACAGTCGGGCACCTCGGTAAAGGCGAGTGGTACGGCCTTCGGGCCCGGCGGGGGCATGCTCGTTCGGTTGAGCCCCGCAGCGCAATTGGACTTGGGGATTCTGTGGCTCTCCGTCCACTTCGGCGATGCGAAGGTGAACGGCGCTACGCAATCCGGTACCAAGTCGAGTGGGTCGTCCCTGGCACTGCGTGCGGGAGTCGTATTCGGGTTTGGGAAGAAGTGAACCGTAGCGCTTGACGCACCGCGTTCTCATTGCGGCGGAGCTGAAGAGTCTGCTTGAACCGTCTCAGCTGAGTGATCTCGAGATCACCTGGTTGACGACGCGCGAGCGGACTCCCAAGGGCGACTGGGAGGCCATTGTCCCTCTCCTGAGCCGCTGGGTCGGCGGCACGGAGCTCAAGCATCTCCCCAGCCTTCGCATCGTCGCGAATGTCGCTGCCGGTTACAACAACGTCGATGTCGTGGCGGCTGAGATGCGCAAGGTGATCGTCACGAACACGCCCGGTGTTCTCACCGAAGCAACGGCCGATCTGACGTGGGCACTCATCCTCGCGACGGCGCGGCGCCTGGTCGAGGGTGTGGATCTCGTGCGGAGCGGTAAATGGACGGGCTGGCATCCGGAGCAGCTGTTGGGCCTCGAGCTTCGCGGCCGTACGCTCGGCCTGTTCGGCGCCGGACGCATTGGCCAGGCGGTTGGACGGCGCGCACCCGCGTTCGGCCTGCGCCTCCTCTATTCGGCGCGCAGTCCCAAGCCTGAGTTCGAGCAAGAGACGGGCGCGGCGCGCGTCGACACGAGCCGCCTGCTCGCCGAGAGCGACATCGTGAGCCTGCACGTCCCCTCGAGTCCCGAGACCACAGGGATCATCAACCGTGAGACACTCGCGCGCATGAAGCGGGGTGCGATCCTGATCAACACGTCGCGCGGCGACCTGATCCGCGAAGAGGCGCTCGCGAAGGCGCTCGAGCTGGGGCAGCTCGGCGCGGCCGGTCTGGACGTCTACGCCGAGGAGCCCACGATCCATCCCCGCTTGCTCGCGGCGCCGCGGACGGTGTTGTTGCCGCACATCGGCAGCGCGACCGGGGGGACGCGGCGCAAAATGGCCGCCATCGCGATCGAGAATGTGCAGGCGGTCCTGAACGGCAAACCCCCTTTGACCCCCGTGTACGGACAGGTGTAAGTTTCACGTTCGAGATGCCCCGGCCCCCAAAAGCGGAAGAACGCACCACTCTACTTGACGCCCGCGCGATGTCGCGGGCGTTGCAGCGTATGGCCGTGGAAATCCTCGAGCTGGCCCACGGCACCGGCGATCTCGTCCTCATCGGCATCCAGCGGCGCGGCGTCGAATTGGCCGAGCGCATCGCCAAGCTGATCGAGAAAGACGAAGGCGCCGACGTGCCACGCGGGGCGCTCGACATCACGCTCTATCGCGACGACCTCGGTGCGGTCGGACCAAAGCCGGTCATCGGCGCAACACATCTCCCCGTCGATCTGACGGATAAGCACGCGGTGATCGTGGACGACGTGCTGTACACCGGGCGGACCGTCCGCGCGGCCCTCGATGAGCTCGCCGACTTCGGTCGCCCCAAGCGGATCTCCCTCTGCGTGCTCGTCGACCGCGGTGGCCGCGAGCTGCCGATCCAGGCCGATATCGTGGGCAAATCGGTCAAGACCGCGCCCGGCGAGCGCGTGGACGTGCAGGTCGAGGAGTTGGACGGCCGCGATCAGGTGGATGTGATCCGATGACCGCCGCCGCGACGCTCGGCAAAGATCTGACGGGGCTCGAGCACATGACGCCGGAGCAGATCCGGCTCATCCTCGACACGGCCGAGCCGTTCAAGGAAGTCTCCGAGCGGCCCATCAAGAAAGTGCCCGCGCTACGCGGCAAAACGATCGTCAATCTCTTCTTCGAGGCGTCGACCAGAACCCGGATTTCGTTCGAGTTCGCCGAGAAACGCCTGTCGGCCGATACGGTCAACGTCGCGGCGACCGGCTCGTCGGTCTCCAAGGGCGAGACGCTGGTCGACACCGCCCGCAACCTCGAAGCGATGCGTATCGACATGGTCGTGATCCGGCACCCCTCGTCCGGCGCCGCGGAATTCCTCGGCGACCGGATCGCGTCCAACGTCATCAACGCCGGCGACGGCAAGCACGAGCATCCGACCCAGGCGCTGCTCGATCTGCTGACGATCCGCGACAAGCACGGCAAGATCGAAGGCCTCAAGGTCTGCCTGGTCGGTGACGTGCTGCACTCGCGCGTCGCCCGCTCCAATCTGTGGGGACTGACCAAGCTCGGCGCGGAGGTCGCCGTGTGTGGGCCGTGGACACTGATGCCGCGCGGCATCGAGGAGCTGGGCGTGAAAGTGTTCGGGCGCATCGAGGAAGCGATCGAATGGGCGGACGTGCTCAACGTGCTGCGGCTGCAGCTCGAGCGGATGGAGAACGGATTCATTCCGAGCGTGCGCGAGTACTACCGCGTCTTCGGTGTGACGCCGGAGCGGCTGGAGCGCTCCCCGCGCGCGATCACGATCATGCACCCCGGCCCAATGAATCGCGGCGTCGAGATCGACTCGCGCGTCGCCGACGGACCGCACAGCGTCATTCTCGATCAGGTGACAAACGGTGTGGCGGTGCGGATGGCCGTACTCTACCTGCTCGCCGGCGGCCGCGCCGAGCTGGCCGACGCAGCAAAGCGGGGCAGCGAATGAGTCGGCCGATTCTGTTGCAGGGCGGGCGAGTCATCGACCCGAGCCGCGACATGGACGATCCGGCGGATGTGCTGATCCAGGATGGCAAGATCGCGAGCATCGGGCGCGGGCTTGCCGCACCCGATGGCGCGCTCGTCCACAACGTCAAAGGCAAAGTCGTCGTCCCGGGGCTGGTCGATCTGCACGTGCACCTGCGCGAGCCGGGCAATGAAGATGAAGAAACCGTCGCCAGCGGCGCGCGTGCCGCCGCGGCCGGCGGGTTTACCGCGATCTGCGCGATGCCGAACACCGATCCTGTCACCGACAATCAGGCGGCGGTCGGATTCATCGTGCGCCAGTCGGGCCGCGCCGGCTTCGCGCGCGTGCATCCGATCGGCGCCGTCTCGATCGGACAGAAAGGCGAGCGGCTGGCGGAGTTCGGCGAGATGGTGAGCGCGGGGGCGGTCGCCGTCTCCGACGACGGCAAGCCGGTGGTGTCGAGTCACATGATGCGTACGGCGCTCGAGTACGCGCGCACGTTCAACATTCCGGTGGCCGATCATTGTGAGGACCCGACGCTGTTCGCCGGTGGCGTGATGCACGAGGGCCTCGTCGCCACGCGGCTCGGCCTGAAAGGCATTCCCGCCGCCGCCGAAGAGATCGTGGTTGCCCGGGACGTCCTGCTCGCCGAGCTGACGGGCGGCCACGTCCACCTCTGCCACATGTCGGCGCGCGGCTCGGTCGCCATCATTCGTGAAGCCAAGGAGCGCGGCATCCGCGTGACGGCGGAAGTCACGCCGCATCACCTCACCTTGACCGACTACGCGTGCGAGGAGTACGACACGCATGCGAAGATGAATCCGCCGCTGCGAGAAGCGGCGGACGTCGCCGCGCTGCGCGGCGCGCTCAAGGACGGCGTGATCGACTGCATTGCGTCCGACCACGCGCCCCACGCCTACGACGAAAAGGAAGCCGCGTTCGACGACGCGCCGTTCGGGGTCGTCGGCCTCGAGACCGCGTTTGCCGTCGCGCACACGGAATTGGTGGAGAGCGGCGTGTTCACGCTGCCGGAGCTGATCCGCCGCATGACCACGGAGCCGGCGCGCGTGTTCCACCTGCCGGGCGGGACGCTCGCTCCCGGCTCGATCGCGGACGTCGCCGTCCTCGACACGGGCGCGAAATGGTCCGTCGACCCGGCGGCGTTCCATTCCAAGAGCCACAATACGCCGTTCGCGGGTCGAGGCCTGACGGGGCGTGCCGTGCTGACCATCGTCGCGGGCGCCATCGTTCACGAGCTGTGAAAGCACGTGAGGCTCGGCGCATGGCGCTGTGCTGCCGCCAGCTCGCGACGCAGGGGCTGAAGCCGCGGCGGCGCAGCTCCCGCAAGCCCACCAGCGAGTTGGACTTACACCTGCGGATCCTGCGAGAACGACCCGACGTGAAGGCGGTCGTGCATGCGCATCCCCCTGTGGCGACGGGATTTGCCGTTGCGGGCCAAGAGATTCCGGCCAATTTGTTGCCGGAGCTTACTTTCATCGTAGGACCGGTGCCCCTCGTGCCGTACGGCAAGTCCGGCACGCCCGAGTTGGGCGACTGCGTGGTCCCATATCTCAAGGAGCACAACGGGTTGCTGAGGCTCGATGCCTAAGGGTCCGTCGAAAAGCGCCGCCGCCATCCAACGGCTGTTGGAAGAGCGCCGCCAGTACGAGGCATGGCTCGCGCGCATCACCGCGACCGCCGACTCGGCACCCGAGCACGTCCGCACGCGTGTGCGCGCCGACTACGAGGCGCGGCTCAAGGCCGTCACGGAAGAATTGCGCGCGCACGCCGATGCGGCGCGCCAGCTCATCGCCCAGCGCAAAGAAAACTTGATCGAGCTCCAAAAGAAGGAAAAGGCGGCGGCCGAGCGATTGGCCGAGACCGAGCTGCGCCACGAAGTCGGCGAGTACGACGAGGGGCAGTGGTCGCAGGTGCACCAGGATGCGTTGGCGGATCTCGGCGCCGTGCGCGACGAGCTCATGGATGTCGAGCGCGACATCACCCGGCTCGAGGAGCTCGATGCCCTCGTAAAAGCGAAGCCGGGCCCGGCGCATGTCGGATCGCCGCTATCAGCGTCCCCCTCCCCCCCGAAACGTGACGGGGACCAGAAGTCCCGCAAGACGCCCATCGACGAGCTGGCGTTTCTCAAGTCGGTCACGGAGGACGACAAGAACGCGCCCTCGCCCCGGCGCGCGAGCGGCGCGCAGTTTCAGCCCGACGATCCCCAGAACGCGACGCCGGTGGCGCCGATCGACGAGAATGCCCCGGTCGAGAAAACGCTCAAGTGCAAAGAGTGCGGAACGATGAACGTGGCGACGGAGTGGTACTGCGAGAAGTGTGGGGGGGAATTGGCGGCGATGTGATGTGATGACGTAGGGGCGCAGCATGCTGCGCCCCTTACATGTTCAGGTTACGCCGAGGCCTTCCCCCGTAACCGTTTCACCAATGCCGCCAGGCGCGATTTCTGCCGGGCGGCGTTGTTTTTGTGGATCAGTCCCTTGCGCGCCGCCTGATCGAGCACGCGCGCGGCGAGTGTGTAGGCAACCGCGGCGGCATCGGCGGTGGCGGCGGCGCGCACGCGCTTCAGCGCGGTGCGCAGCGACGAGCGTTGGGCCTTGTTGCGGACGGTGCGCGAGCGCGCCTGACGCATTGCTTTTTTGGCGGATTTGATCTTCGGCATGGCGCAGAAGCTAGACGGTAAGTTGCGTGGGGTCAAGACTATACATATCTTTGGCCGTCACCTACCCAGAGTCACGCTATCTCATTCGAATTCTTTGTCTGGGCACCGGTGTTGCTGTTTTCGATGGTGGCCCATGAATATGCCCACGCCGAAGCGGCCTACCGGCAGGGTGATTCCACCGCGTACATGCTCGGGCGGCTGACCTTCAATCCCGCAAAACATATCGATCCGTTCATGTCCGTGATCCTGCCGGTCGTGTTGTGGTTTGGATCGAAGGGCACCTACACGTTCGGAGGGGCGAAGCCGGTACCGGTCAATCCGCGGAATTTCCGGCAGTACGTGAGGGGCGACATCATCGTCTCGCTCGCCGGCATCGCCGTGAATCTGGTGCTCTTCCTCATCTCGACCGGCCTGTTCGTGCTGGTTGGCATCCTGGCACAGCAAGTGCCGTCATTGGCCTCGACGCTCGAAATCGTGCAGCGGATGATGTTTTACGGGATGTGGCTCAATCTCGTGCTCGCATTCTTCAATCTGATTCCCATCCCGCCGCTCGATGGCAGCCACGTCTTCTACCATCTCTTGCCGCCGGGCGCCGGACTGCAATACCGTCAGCTCCAACGGTTTGGATTTATTCCCATTATGGTCGTCAGCTTCATGCTGCCCGGCGTCATCCACTTCTTTTTGTGGCCCGCCGTCCAGATTCTTACCCTGGCGCTCGGCGTCGTCTATCCGCTCGCGCTGCCCCACGGCATCCCGTCATGACCAGCCCGATCCTGCGTGACCCTGGCGGCAGCGGCTTCGTCGTCGAGCTGGAGAAGTTTTCCGGGCCGCTCGACCTGCTGCTCCACCTGATTCGCGAAGACGAAGTCGATATCACCGATCTGCCCATCGCGAAGATTGCGGACCAGTTTCTTTCGGTCATCAATGATCTGGGCCTGAATCAGGCGGCCGACTACCTCGAGATGGCGGCGCGGCTGCTGCGCATCAAGGCGCAGATGCTCCTACCGCGGCGCCTGGGCGACGACGAATGGGAAGATCCGCGCGCCGAGCTGGTGCGACGGCTGCTCGAGTACCAGCAGATCCGCGAGCTGGTGGACTGGCTGGGCCACGCCGCCGCTGTCCGCGCGGAGCGGTTCGGCCGTGGGTACGAGGCGCCGCCGCCCGATGCTCCGCCTGCGCCACTACAGATCGACTTGAACGACCTCCTCGCGGCGGCAGAGCGGGTGATTGCCCTGATTCCCGAGCCGATGCTGCACCGCGTGGTGCCGCGGCCGCTCGACGTGGAGGGCGCGACCGCGCGGATCCTCGCATTGCTGGAAAAACACAAGACGTTCGGCTGGTCTGAAGCCGTTGGCCCACAGGCGACGCTCGTGGATGTCCTCTCGATGTTTATCGCGCTGCTCGAGCTCGCGAAGCGGAGTACCCTGACGTTGTCGCAGCCAGAGCCGTTCGGCCCCATGGTGATCAAGCGTGCAACCCCTCGCGAAGCTGCTTGAAGCGGCGCTGTTCGCCGCGTCGCGCCCGCTGACGCTCGAAGAGCTGGCGTCGCTCGATCCCACGGTCGGCGAACCTGCCGTCCGTGCCGCCCTTGCCGCCCTGCGATCGGCGTACGGCGACGAGCACGCCGTCGAGCTGGTCGAGATCGCGGAAGGCTGGCAGTTCCTGACCCGGCGCGAGTACGCGGAAACGATCGAGCGGGCGCAGTTCGCGCTGCGGCCGCGCCGCCTGTCGCCCGCCGCGCTCGAAACGCTGGCCATCATCGCATATCGGCAGCCGGTGGGACGGCTGGAGGTGGACGAGATTCGCGGCGTCGATTCCGGCGCCGTCATGGACAAGCTGGTCGAGCGCGGTCTCATCGAGGTCGTGACGCGCGGCGAAGGGCTGGGCCGCCCGTTGCTTTATGGGACCACGCCGTCGTTCATGGAGATTCTCGGCCTGAAGGATCTGGAGGACCTGCCGCGGCTCGAGGAGCTGTCGGTCGCTCTGCGGCGCCCCACTCCCACCCCCGACGACGAAGCCGAATGACGCTCATGCGCCTGCAGCGCGCCCTGGCGCGCGCGGGCGTCGCGTCGCGCCGCAAGGCGGAGGACCTGATCCGCGCCGGCCGCGTGCGGGTGGACGGCGACACCGCCACGATCGGGATGAGCGTCGATCCCGACGCTCAGAAGGTCACCGTCGACGGCCGCCCGGTGCGTGGCGCCACTCACACCACCTGGCTCGCGCTCAACAAGCCGATCGGCTACGTCGTCAGCCGCTCCGATCCTGAGGGACGGCGCACCGTCTACGGTCTCCTCCCCAAGGTGCCCGGTCTCACGTACGTTGGACGGCTGGACGTCATGACGTCCGGGCTGCTGCTCCTCACGACCGATGGGGCCGCGGCGCACCGGCTCATGCATCCGCGCTACGAAGTGCCGCGCACCTATTGGCTGGGCGTGCACGGCGCCGACGCTGGAGCGATCAGAGCAGCGCTCGCGCAGCGCATTGTGATCGACGGCCGCGCCGTACGCGTCGTCGAGTCGCGCGTGCGGCCGCAGGGGAAGTCGGTCGAGATCGAGTTGACGCTCGCCGAAGGCCGGCAGCGCATCGTGCGGCGCGTCGCCGAAGCGCTCGGGCTCAAAGTCGAATGGCTGCACCGCGTGGCGTACGGCCCGGTGCGGTTGGGGAAGCTGGCGGAGGGCAAATGGCGCGAACTCACACGACAGGAAATCGCATCGATCGAGCGGCTTAAGACCTGACGATGGCCATCGACACTGGGGCAGTGGACCGCGCATTGGGCGCGATCGGCACGACGTTCCGGCTGACGCGTCTCTATCCGCCGTCGCATCCGGCAGTGCTGGAGGCGATGCGGCAGATCACGTCGTCGCTACCCGCGCTCGCCGCGCTCGGCACGGTGGAATGGAAGATCGGCGCCACCGGTTTGGTGTGGCACGGGCAGCACTTGTTGCCGCGCAACACGCAGGTCGCCGAGCTCGCGGGGCTGCTGTTTGCCCGCGGCGTGCGCGCGATTCAAGTGAATCCGGGGGTGACGCCGGAGCATTGGCTCGGCCTGTTCGGCGTCGCGGTCGGCAACGTCGCGCCGGACGACGCGGTGCTGGGACGCATTGGTGTCCTGCTCGGCAAGCGCGCGAGCCAGCGCCTGTCCGCGTCACGCGCCATCTCAGAACCGAGTCCTGCTCCAGCGCCGCCCCGTTCAGACCCTTCACAACTTGCGGCGGCACCGCCGCCGCCTCAATCGCCGCCGGTTGTTGGCGCCCCTGGGCCGCCCCCCCCGCCCCCCCCCGCCCCTGCGGCGCCGGTGCAGAGCGGAGCGTTCCGGGGAGGCGGGCTTCCGGCAGACGTCGAAGCGCGCCGGGCGGTCGCGGCGCTCCAGGCGGCCACCACCGCTGCCGAGCAACGGGCGACCATTGAACAGTTGCGCCAAATCACGCCCGGCGTCCTGGCGCTGCGCGACATTGGCGCCATCGCGGAGATCGTATCGGGTCTCGATCGCTCGCTGCGTAAGATTCAGGATCCCGAGATCCAGGAAGCCATCGGGGACGCGGCGGGGGCGCTTGCGGATGAGGCTATCGTGGAGCGTATGGTGGCGCGCCTCGGCGAGCCACGGGTGCCGCCGACCGAGCGCGCGCATCTGGTGAACGCCGTGGGGGCGCTGGGTGCGGTATCGGCCGGATCCGTCGTGGATGCCTACCTCCACGCTCTCCCCGAGCTGCGCGAAGCCTATCGCGCCGCGATGCGCGCGGCCGGTGAGCGCACGGTCGAGGTGTTGCAGGCTCGGATCCAGAGCAAGGTTCCCGAGGTGGTCGCGGCGGCGGCGGAGTTTCTCGGACTGAGCGGCAGCCCGAACGTCGCGGAGCTGTTGATTGGGTTGACGCACCACAGTGACGAGCGCGTCCGCGAGGCGGCGCTGCTGGGCCTGGCCGAGCTGGGGGGGCGGGAGATCTCGCGGCCGGCGATGCCCGCCTTGAAGGATGAATCGGTGCTGGTGCGCACGGCCGCGGCGCGCGCGATCGCCGCCGCCGGGGACGTGGCGGCGAGCACCGTGCTGGTGCGGCGGCTGGAGCAGGAAAAAGATGAAGGGGTATTGGCTGCGTTGCTGAAGGCGATCGGCCAGCTCGGCGCCAAGGAGGCGCTGGAAGTGCTGGCGAAATTTGCGGAGCCGGGCGGCAAGCCGCGGCGCACGCCGTTCGTGCGCGCGGCGGCGATCGAAGGTCTGGCGCGACTGGATCGAATGGAGGCTAAAGCGTTGCTCGAACTCTACGCACGGGATAAAGAGCCGACGGTGAAACGGGCGGCCGAGGCGTCGCTGCGATGACGACACGCGCAGCCAGTAAGACGACCGATGCAGTGCTGACGCAGAGCATCACGCGTGAGGTCGCAAAGCGCGTCGTCGGTCAGGAAGTCATGGTGGAGCGGCTGCTGATCGGCCTGCTCACCGGCGGGCACGTCCTGCTCGAGGGTGTGCCGGGACTCGCCAAGACGCTGGCCGTGAAAACGGTGGCGGAGTGCCTGCGCATCAGCTTCTCACGCATTCAGTTCACGCCCGATCTGCTGCCGGCCGACGTGATCGGCACGATGGTGTTCGATCAGCGCTCGCAGGAGTTCTATCCGAAAAAAGGCCCGCTGTTCGCGAACCTGGTTCTGGCGGACGAAATCAACCGCGCGCCCGCCAAGGTGCAGGCGGCGTTGTTGGAAGCGATGCAGGAAAAGCAGGTGACGCTCGGCGGGGAGACGTTTTTCCTGGGTGAGCCGTTCCTCGTGCTGGCCACGCAAAACCCGATCGAGCACGAAGGGACGTATCCGCTCCCCGAAGCGCAGCTCGACCGCTTCATGCTCAAGGTGCGCGTCGGCTATCCGTCGCGCGATGCGGAAAAAGAGATCGTCGGCCGCATGGCGTCGGGCCGCCCGATCGAAGTGCAGCGCATCGCGGAGGCGGAGGACATCCTCGCGGCGCGCAGCGCGATCGCCGAGCTGTTCATGGACCAGAAGGTCGTCGACTACATCGTCGACGCCGTGCGCGCGACCCGCGAGCCGCAAGCGGTCGGTTTGCCGGAGCTGAAGCCGCTGATCGCCTTCGGCGCGTCGCCGCGCGCCTCGATCTATCTGGCACAGGCCGCCCGGGCGCATGCGTATCTGCGCGGCCGCGCGTTCGTGGTGCCGGAGGACGTCAAGGCGATGGCGTTCGACGTGCTGCGCCACCGCGTGCTGCTGACGTTCGAGGCCGAAGCCGAAGATATGAACGCCGATCAGGTGATCGCGCGCATTCTGGAGGCCGTGGGAGTGCCGTGACATACGAAGGACCAGAGCGCCGGCGGGTGAGCTCCCCGGTCCGCGTGCGCCGGCGGACCGTGACGCGCGAAGTGCTGAAGCACGTGAAGGGGATCGAGCTGCGGGCGCGGAACCTCGTCAATACCCTCTTCACCGGCGAGTACCGCTCTGTCTTCCGCGGCCAGGGGATCGAGTTCGCGGAGGTGCGTGCCTACCAGCAAGGCGACGACTTCCGGGCCATCGACTGGAACGTCTCTGCGCGGATGGGCCATCCGTTCGTCAAAACCTTCATGGAGGAGCGCGAGCTGACCCTCCTCCTCATCGTGGACCAGTCGGGATCACTCCATTTCGGCCGGCCGTACACCAAGGCGGGTCTCGCGGTCGAGGTCGGCGCGGTGCTGGCCCTTGCCGCCGCGCGGCACAACGACCGCGTGGGGGCGCTCCTCTTCGCCGACACACCCGAATACGTGGTGCGGCCCGCCAAGGGACGGGCCCATGCGTTGCGCGTCATCCGCGACCTTGTGGCCTTCGCCCCGCGGGGGCGGGGAACGAACCTCGCCGGCGCGCTGCGTTATGCCACGAAGCTGCTCAGGCATCGGGCCATCGTGGTCGTGTTGTCCGATTTCCGCGCCGCCGAGTGGGAAGAGCCGTTGGGGCAGCTCGCCGCGCGCCATGAAGTGGTCGCAATCACGATCGATGACCCGCGCGAATACGACCTGCCGGACGCCGGCTGGGTGGAGATGGAAGACGCCGAGACGGGGCAGCGGTTGCTGGTGGATACGAGCCATGCACCGACCCGGACCCGGATCCGCGTCGCCGCCGAGCGCATGCAGCAGGAGCGCAGCCGCAAGCTGGTCCAGGCGGGCGTGGATCGCGTGGCATTGCTCACCACGGTGCCGTACGCCGCGCCGCTGCGGCGCGCGTTCGCGGAGCGGGCGAGACGGCTGAACCGATGATCGCGTTATTGCTGCTGCTGCAGGCGGGATGGACGGCGGCGCCGCGTCAGCCCACGGTCGGTGACACGATCGAGCTCGCGCGCTCGGTGCAGGCGCCGCCGGGTTGGCGCGTGCGGGCGGGGAAACTCCCCTCCGGAACCATCGCCGAGCCGTTAGGCGATCCCACCGTGGTCGCGGCGTCGTCTGGCGAGTGGGTCGTTCGCTATGCGGTCGTCGCATGGGCACCGGGTCAGCTGACGCTCGACATGCCGCCGCTGTGGCGGTTGGGCCCCGATGGCAGCGCCGACTCGCTGTCGGGAGGCACGGCGACATTCCACGTGGCCAGTGTCATTCCCGACAGCGTCCGCGCGCCGGCGCCGCAGCCGTCGCTTGGGCCGCTGCGTCTCGATCGGGGCAGCGCGGTTCCCGTGCTCGCCGCGCTGCTGCTCGCTGGTGGGGCGTTGCTGATCCTGATCGGCTGGAGACGGCGGGGTCCGCGCACAGCAAGGGATGCCGCCGCGCTCGCGCTCGACCCCGAGGTGCCCGACGCGCGCTGGCTCGCCGCCGGAGAGCCGAAGGCCGTGGCGGCGCGCGCGGCGCAGCGGCTGCGCCATGCGCTGGCGCACGCGATCCCTGCCGCGCATGCAGCGCTGAGTACCGCGGAATGCCTGGCAGCGGTCGAGCGCGCGCGGCCCGACGCGCCGCTGCGTGAGTTGCGGGAGCTGCTCCATGCGCTCGATCAGGTGGCGTTCGCGACGGCGCATGGCGTGGACGTCGTGCCGCTGGCCGCGCGCGCGCGCGCGCTCGCCCGTGACGTCGAGGGCAACGGAGCGAAGGGCAAGGCGCGATGACATTCGCCCGGCCCCTGCTGTTGTTGCTGCTCGCGGCGTTGCCGCTGTGGTGGTGGTGGCGGCGCCGGCGCCTGTCTCGCCTCGCCGGTGCGCCGATGAGTGACGTCCGCCCCGCGCTGGGACCCATCGAGCGGCTGTGGGTCGCCCGGCTGCCCGTGTCGCTCCGCTCGCTCTGCCTCGCCGCGTGGATCGTCGCCGCCGCGGGGCCGCGCCTGGGGTCGGCGCGCGCCGAGCTGCGCAGCGAGGGGATCTCGATCGTCCTGGCGGTCGACATCTCGAGCAGCATGCTCGCCGAAGACTTCTCGCCGGCCAACCGGCTCGACGTGGCGCGCCGCACGGCGACGGAATTCGTGCGCGCCCGTTCTTCCGACCGCGTCGGCCTCGTTGCCTTTGCCGGACAGGCCCTGACGCAGGTGCCGATCACGACGGACTACCAGGTGCTCGAAGAGGCGATTCGCCAGCTGCGCGTCGGGATTCTGGAGGACGGCACGGCGATCGGCACCGCGATCGCGACCAGCGCGAACCGGCTGCGTCGCGCGCCGGGCAAGAGCAAGGTCGTGGTTCTGCTCACGGATGGAGAGAACAACAAGGGTACGGTCGATCCGCGCACGGCAGCGCAGGCGGCCGCGACTTTCGGCATCCGCATCTATACCATCGGCGTCGGCACGCAGGGCGAAGCGCCGGTCCCGACCGGCCAGGGTCCGCTGGGCCTGCGGTACGAGACGATGCCGGTGAAGATCGACGAACAGCTGCTCGGCGAGGTCGCGCACACGACCGGCGGCCGCTACTTCCGCGCGACGGACGCGGCGTCGCTCTCCAACATCTTCGGGGAGATCAACCGGCTCGAGAAGACGCCGGTGCAACATCTGGTGTATCGGCGCTACGACGAAGCGTATCGTGTGCCGCTCAGCATCGGGTTGCTCGCCTTGGCGCTCGAGCTGGTCCTGGCCGCCACATTCGCGGTGCGCGTACCGTGATCACCTTCGACGCGCCGGTCGTCTTCGCCTTGGCACCGGTCGTGGGTGGGGCGGTATGGACCGCCGCCGCGTGGGCGCGGCGTTCGCGGCTCAGGCGCGCGGCCGCCTGGTCGGAGGCGACCGGGCGCATCGCCCGCGCGGCGGGACGATTCGGCGCGCCGACGCTCGGCCTCGCCGCGGGGCTCGCCGCCGTTGCGCTGTCGGGACCGCGCTGGGGAGAGGAGCGGATCGTCACCGAGACGCGGGGCCTCAATCTCGTGCTCGCCATCGACATCTCGCGGTCCATGCTGGCCGAAGACGTCAAGCCGAGCCGGCTGGCCAGGGCGCTGCGGGAAGCGCGTCGTCTCGTGCAGGATCTCGACGGCGACCGGCTCGGCCTCTCCGCGTTCGCCGGGACGAGCTACATCCTCTCGCCGTTGTCGGTCGATGGCTCGGCGCTGACGCTGTATCTCGACGCGCTCGATCCGGACGTCGCGTCGGAGGGCGGGACGTCGCTGGTTCCGGCGCTGCAGCAGGGGATCGACTTGCTGCACGCCAGCCCGGAAATCGCCGATCGGGTCCTGGTCATGTTCACCGACGGTGAAGCGCACGACTCGCTGGAGCGGTCGGTCGAGGAGGCGCGGCGGCTGGCGGGCCTCGGCATCCATTTGATTCTCGTGGCCGAGGGGGGCCGCGAACCGGTCCGGATTCCGGTACGCGACGATCGCGGGCAGCTGGTGGTGTGGCAGCAGGATGAGACGGGGAAACCGGTCCAGACGAGCCGGCGCGACGACGTGCTCGGCGCGATCGCCGACGCCGCGCAAGGCACGATTGTCGCCGCCGAGCTGCCCGATCAGGCCGGCGCAGTGCGCGATCTCGTGGCGTCGTACAAACGCGCCACCGCGACGGAGAGCCGCACCCAGCGGGGGCGGCCGCGCGCGTGGATTCCGCTGTTGCTCGCCGCGATCGTGCTGACGACGCAAACGCTCACGCGGCGCACCGCCGCCTTGATCGGCCTGTTGCTCCTCGTCGTTCCCGCGGCGCACGCGCAACGGCTACGCTCACCCGCCGAACGCGCGTGGGACCAGGGCGATGTCCGGTCGGCCGCGGCCGCGTACCTGGCAGAGCTGAAAACGCGCCAGGACGACGACACGGCGTGGTACAACACGGGCACCGCGGCGCTGGCCGCCGGCGATCCGGCGCTGGCGCGGGCGACGCTCGCGCGCGCGGCCGCCTCGCTCGATCCCGAGCTGCGATTTCGCGCCCTCTACAATCTCGGATTGCTCGCGCTGCTCGAGGCGAGATCGGACAGCACGAATCGCGACACGCATCTCGCCGATGCCGAGCGCGCCTATCGGGAAGCACTGCTGCTGAAGCCGCATCACACTCGCGCCAAGTGGAATCTGGAGCTCGTGAACCGCCTGCGCGGCTCCGGCGGGCAAGCGAACCAGCCCCCTCCTCCTCCGCCACCCCCGCCGGGCCCAGCTGGTGGCGGCGGGGGAGGTGGAGGCGCCGGTCAGCAACAGCAGCCGCAGGGGAACGCGGGCGGGCTGAGTGAATCACAAGCCGACCAGGTGCTGCGATCCATCGGCCAGGAGGAGCTGCGCACGCGCCGCGACCGCACCGGTCGCACGCGGCGAGCCGCGGCGGCGGGAGTGAAGGACTGGTGATCGTCCCGCTGCTGACGGCGCTGCTGGTGGTGCAGGGGGCGGAAGTCACCGCCGGCGTCGATCGCACGCACCTCCGCGTCGGTGAGGAGCTGATGTTGACCGTGCGCGCGCGCACGCGCTCGACCGACCCCGTCGAGATCATGCTGCCAACGCTCAACGGCTTCGCGATCGTGGGCTCGCGTGACATGACCGAGGTCGCGATCAGCGGCGGCGCCGGCTCGATTCGGACGACGGTGCGCGAGCTGCAGCTGCGCGCGCAGCAACCGGGGGCGCTGCTCATCGGGCCGGTGCGCGCGAAACAAGGGGCGAGCGTCGTAGCCACCGATCCGATTCTCGTGACGGTGGACAGCGCGGCCGATCGCAGCACCGTGGCGTTGAGTCCGCTGGCGCGTTCGCTGCTCGAGACGGCACCGCCGCCCTTGTCACGGCGCTCCGATCGTGTCGCCCTGACGATGCTCGTGCCGAGCGACACCGTCTTTACCGGCCAGCAAGTCGACCTGATCGCCGCCGCCTGGATCCCGCGCGAGCTGCGGGAGCGGATGCGGCGCGCCCCGTTGTTGACGCTGGTCACGCCGGAAGGCGTCTGGGCGTATCCGGCGGCGACGTCGTCCGGCGTCGCGCTGTCGCGGCAAGTGGGAGGACGGTGGCTCGACCTGTTCATCGCGCATCAGGTCGTGTTCCCCCTGGCGCCCGGCCCGCTGATCATCCCACCGGCCTCGGTAGAGTACGCACTCCCCGTCACGTTCTCGTTCTTCAGTCGTGAGGAGCGCTACACGCTGCGCAGCGACTCGATCGCGATTGTGGTGTTGGCGTTGCCGTCCCCAGCCACTACGAACGTGGTGGTCGAGCGCTTGAGCCTCGCCCTGCAGATCGATCCCGCGAGCACGCGGGTGGGGGAGCCCGTCGAGGCAGCCGTGACGGTCTCGGGCGTCGGGAACGTCGCGCTCTGGCCCGAGCCCGCGTTGCGCTGGCCGGCCGGATTCCGCGTCTATCCGGCGCAAACGGAGGTACGGATCGCGCCGGATGCCGGCCGCATCGCCGGCAGCAAGACGTTCCAGTTTCTCGCCGTGCCCGACTCGTCGGGCAACTTCGTGTTGCCGGAGGTGCGCTACGCGTATTTCGACCCGACCGCGGGTCGCTACACCGCGGCAACGGCCGCGCCGCGGGCGCTGGCGGTCGCTCCCGGCGCCGAGCCCCGCGCGGCCCGGGTCCTGCCGCCGCTGTTGCCGAGCCGGGGAGAGGTCGCGGTGGATCGCCTGGCGCGACAGGTGGGATGGGAAGGTTGGCTCGTGGTTCTCCTGGTGCCGCCCCTTCTTGCCGGACTCGCACGGCGGCGCTGGCATCGCGAGCCGCGGTGCTCGCGAGTCATGTCTCCGATCCCTTCGCCCGCGACGGCGATGGACTCGCGCAGGCACTGCGCGCGGCCGGCGTGGACAGCGCCGTCGCCGACCATGTGAAACGGCTGCGCGACCGGCTGCGTGCGGCCCGCTACGGCCCGCGCGGCCTGGGCGACGCCGCGGAGCTGGGCGCCGAGATCGAGCAGGTCCTGCGCGTGCTGGGCGCGACGTGGGACGTGCACGAGAACGCGGGCGGACGACGCCCCCGGTCGACGTTTGCGTCGTTGTTGGTGGGGATGCTGGTGGTGGGGGCGCAGCATGCTGCGCCCGTACAATCCCAAACTGTGGCCCTGCAATCCGGCGCCCAAACACCCAGCGCCGAGGCGTTGTTCGAGGCGGGGGCGTTGCGGGCGGCCGCTGATTCGTTCAACGCGCGTGCCGCGCGCGAGCCGCGCGATGCGGCCCACTGGTACAATCTTGGCGCCACGTTGTATCGCGCCGGCGCCGACGGCAAAGCGATGGCGGCCTGGACGCGCGCGGCGCGCCTGGCGCCGCGTGACCTGGCGATCCGCCGCGCGCAGCGGCTGCTTCCCCCGCCGGACCCGGTGACCGAACAGCTGCTGCGGGTCGGTTGGGCCACGCCCGCCGAATGGGCGGTCATTGGTGCCACGGGGTGGGTCTTGCTCTGGCTCAGCGTGGCGGCGGGCGCCAGGCGGCGCATCGTACTCGTGTTGTTCGGCGCCGTCGCCCTTGGTGCCGGGATCCTGGGCGCGCTCGAGTGGTGGCACCGGGACCAACCACTCGCGGTCGTCATCGCCGATGGCGCGCCCGTGCTGGCGGCGCCGTACGGCGGCGCCAGCGCCACGGCGACGATTCCCGCGGGTGGTGCGCTCCTTGTCGGCCGGAGCTATGGTCCGTGGCGGGAAGTCAATCGGAAAGACGGAATCCACGGCTGGGTGCTCGGAGGGGAGATCTCGGGACTGTGAGCGTGCTCGCGCGTGCGCGCGTCCAGGTGCTCGCGGGAAATGTCGCCGACCAGATCGCCGCGGGCGAAGTGGTCGAGCGGCCCGCGTCGGTCGTCAAAGAGCTCGTCGAGAACGCCCTCGATGCCGGCGCCCATGCGGTGCGCGTGGAGCTGGAAGACGGGGGCAAGACGCTCATTCGTGTGAGCGACGACGGCTCCGGGATGGACCGCGAGGACGCGCGGCTGGCGCTGCAGCGCCATGCGACGAGCAAGATCCGTACGGCGAGCGATCTGATCGGGGTGGCCACGTTCGGATTTCGCGGTGAGGCACTTCCCGCGATCGCGTCGGTCTCCCGTTTCGAGCTGGAGACCTGCGGCGAGGGAGAAGAAGCGACGCGGCTGCGCGTCACCGGCGGGAAGCTCGATGGGACGGAGGATGGCGCACGCCAGCGCGGCACGACGGTCACCGTCCGCGCGCTGTTCTACAATACTCCGGCGCGCCGGAAGTTTCTCCGCGCGACCGCGACGGAAACGCGCGCCGCGGTCGAAGCGATCACGGTGCTGGCACTGACTCGTCCCGATGTCGCGTTTTCCCTCACCAGCGACGCACGGGTATTGCTCGACTGTCCCCCGGCGTCGCGACTGATCGACCGGGTGCGCGCGCTGTGGGGCGTCGAGCTCGCCGATACGCTGCTGCTGGTCTCACACCGCGCCGGACCGCTCGAGGTGACGGGGCTGGTGCAGCGGCCTGCGCAGGCCCGCCCGGCGGGGCGGAAGGGCTATGTCTTCGTCCGCGGCCGGCCGATTCGCGATCCGTTCATGCTGCGCGCCGCCGAAGCCGGCTACCGCTCGACGATCGCGCCCGGCGACCGGCCGTCGCTGCTCTTGTTTCTCGACCTGCCGGGTGATGCAGTCGACGTCAACGTGCATCCCGCGAAGCTCGAGGCGCGATTTCGGGACAAGTTCTTCGTCGAAAAAGTAGTTGCGGAGGCTGTGAGAGCGGCGCTTGCTCCGTTGGATGCGGCTGTGCCTCTGGGAGTCAGGAGTCAGGAGCCTGGAGTCTGGGCTGGTCTTGGGGGCGTTCTACCGACAGGAGTGCCACTCGAACTGTTCCAATCGGCCCAGGCTCCCAACTCCCGAATCCAGGCTCCTGTCCTCCAGGTCTTCGACACGTTCATCCTGTTTCAGACGGACAGCGGCGTCGCGATCGTCGACCAGCATTCGGCGCACGAGCGCGTGTTGTACGAAGACGTGATGCGCCAGCTCTCGGGCGACGGCGCGCCGGCGCAGCGCCTGCTGCTGCCGCTCACGCTGGACTTTGCGCCCGCCGAGCTCGATGCCATCGACGCGCATCGCGAGCTGCTTGCCCGCGTCGGGTTCGAGATCGAGCCATTCTCCGGTCGCAGCATCGTCGTGCACACCGCGCCGAACCCGCATCCCCGCTTCGAGGCCGCGCGCTGCCTGCAGGAGCTCGTTGCCGATCTCTCCGGCGGCCGCTTTGGCGGCTGGCAGAACCGGCTCGAGCGCTTTGCAGCGACCTACGCCTGCCGAGCCGCCATCAAGGCCGGCCAGACGCTCGACGCGGGCGAGATGCGCGAGCTCATCGTGCGGCTGCTCACCGCGACGCTCCCCGCGCACGATGTGCACGGCCGGCCGAGCATGGTGCAGCTGCCGAAGGAAGAATTGGAACGGCGGTTCGGCAGGTCGACATCCTGAAGGCCGCACCGCTCACTCCGGTGATCGTCGGTCCGACCGGGGTGGGCAAAACCGCCGTCGCCTCGAGCCTCGCCACTCTCACCCCCATCACGGTGATCTCGGCGGACGCCCGCCAACTCTATCGCGGCCTCGACATCGGCACCGCGAAGCCTGATGGCCCGACGCTGCAGCGCGTGCCGCACCGCGGGCTGGATCTGATCGATCCCGGAGAGCGGTACAGCGCGGGGCGATTCGCACGCGATGCCGCGGGATGGATTGCCGACACGCGGGCGAGCGGCCGTCAGCCCATTGTCGTGGGTGGGACGGGACTCTATATCCGCGCGCTGGCGGAGGGACTGTTTCGCGAGCCGCCATTCGATCCGGAGCGCCGCCAGCAGCTCCGCCGCTGGTCCGAATCGCTGGCAGGCGGCGAACTCGCGCGGTGGGCCGGCCGGCTCGACCCGCGATTCCCGGGTGGCGGCCGGCAGCGCGCCGCGCGGGCGGTCGAGGTGGCATTACTGACCGGGCACGCCC
>WNFW01000730.1_pt1 | contig 26085 bp, 21 predicted proteins | sample 5400131 | NCBI WGS metagenome assembly WNFW01 (sample SAMN13153362, study PRJNA577476) | soil metagenome | isolation source: 20 cm soil or saprolite under grassland replicate 1 | place: USA:California | collected 2016-06-15 | reverse complement strand
TCTAGTCGACCCCGGTGACTACATGGTTACTGTAAACGTCGGCGGACAAGTAATGCGACAAGTGGTTCACGTCGAGCGGGTCAGTGACATCGTCAATATCGATTTCGGACCCGATGGGGACGACGAGGACGGTGAGCCCAGAGATCCGTAGGAACACCGTTCAGTTGGTTGTTGTTGCGCCGCCGCGACCAGAGGAAACCCTAACCGGATGATCAGTTGTCTGAGCAAGGGAATCAGTGGCCTTGAGGAATTGGCGATCTCGCGATGATATCGTTTTGTAAGGTGCGACAACGCAACCAGCGTTGGCGCGCCGTAATGCGTAATCACGCAGAGCTGATCTCGTTGTAAATAATTCGCTATTGCAAATTCGCGTTTCGGCTTTAGCGTGAATGTGGCGCAAACTCATCTGTTTCCTGTTCAAGCAGTCTGCACTCTAACCACCCGGACGTCGAAAGTTGACAGGACCAGTGCCGAGCAAGAACGAGATCGACCACTTCGCAAACACTGTCGATGTGTCGCGTGAGCGGGTTGGACCGCTCTACGATGGAGGGCTGGGTCGCGCCGGTGCTCATGCGCATGAGGAGCTCCTCGCCGCCTTCGAGGAGCTGAGCGTCGCGGAGGAAGAGCTGCGCGCGCAGCAGGAGACGATTCTCGAAGCCCACCATGCCCTCGAGGTACAGCGTAACCGCTACCGCACCCTGTTCGATTTCGCTCCCGATCCTTACGTCGTAACCGACGGGCTCGGCGCGATCGAAGAGGCAAACGCGGTGGCCGCCGAGCTGCTCGGAGTACCGGCGAAGCTGCTCGAAGGCAAGCTCTTCGTCACCTTCATTGAACCGTACGCGCGACCGGAGTTTCGGGCGCATCTCGTTGGCCTGTCGAAAGCGCACCGAATCGACAAATGGATGCTCGAGATAAAAGTTCGCGATGGGCGCGTGGTTCCCGTCGAGGCGACCGTTTCGACACTCGAAAGTCGACCCGATGGGCGGTCCTCGCTGTGCTGGCTTCTTCGCGACATGAGCGTCCGACGCCAAACCGAAGAGAGCATGCAGGCGCTGAATCGGTCGCTCAATGCGCGGGTGGCGCAACGCACGCGAGAGCTCGAGCTCGCATTGCGCGGCGAACAGGCGGCGCGGAAAGAAGCGGAAGCAGCGAATCGCATCAAATCCGAGCTGTTTGCGCGCCTCAGTCACGAATTTCGTACCCCGCTACACGCGGTCTCGGGCTACCTGGAGATCCTTCAACAGGACATCCACGGCCGCCTTACCGACGAACAACGACGCGATGTCGAGCGAATCCACCAGGCGCAGGAGCACCTGATGACGCTCGTCAACATGATTCTTGATTTCGCGAAGCTCGAAGGCGGGCTCATCGAGCTTTCGATGGCGGAGATCCCGATCGAAGAAACGCTCGTGGGCGCCGAAGCGCTCGTCGAGCCGCAGTTTGCGAAGAAGGAAATCACTTACACCCATCACGCCGGGGATCCGACGCTCAGCGTATTCGCCGACCGCGAAAAAGTGCAGCAGATCGCGGTGAATCTCCTCGCGAACGCCATGAAATTCACGCCAACAGGGGGCGCGGTCAGTCTCGATTGGAGAATCGAGGAGGAGACGTTACTCGTGCGAGTGCGTGATACCGGTCCCGGTATTCCCGATGACAAAACCGAAGAGATCTTCGAGCCCTTCGTACAGCTCCGCGGCTCAGGGCTGCTTCCGACTGGCGGCACCGGGCTTGGGCTTGCGATCAGCCGCGATCTCGCGCGCGCCATGGGTGGCGACGTCAGGGCCACGAGCACGCTCGGCGTTGGATCGGTGTTTACACTCACGCTTCCTCTGCGCAAGCGTGCGACCGCGACCAAGCTTTCAACGCCCAATACCGCCGGTTAACTTCTGGATGCGCATTACTCTCGCATCCCGGAGTTGACATTGGAACAATCAACCGCGGCGCTCTACGAGCTGGTCGACGACCCGTCCGTTTTCATCACGCAGGACTGGAATTCGTACACGGCAGCGGACCACGAAGTCTGGGGTCTGTTGTACGACCGTCGAATGAAAGAGCTAAGGAAGAATGGCAGCAAGATCTTCCTCCGTGGCGCTGACACTATCGGGCTGAAGAGAGAGACTGTACCTGACTTGGCCGAGGTGAACCGGCGTCTTGCTCCGCCAACCGGTTGGGAGGCAGTCCCCGTATCGGGCTACATACCGGCAAAAGCTTTCTTCCAATGCCTATCGCTTCGGAAATTTCCGACGACCGTTACGATCAGAAAGCGGCAGCAGCTCGACTACCTTCCCGAGCCCGACATCTTTCACGACGTCTTCGGCCACGTTCCTCTACACGCGGATCCGGTCTTCGCCGATTTTCTCCAGCATTACGGACAGGTCGCAGCTGCCGCCGAGAACGAAGACGACACCACGCGCATGGCGCGTCTGTTCTGGTTTACAGTGGAATTCGGTCTAATCCGCGAAGATGGCCAAACCAAAGTCTACGGCTCCGGTCTGATTTCCTCGCATGGCGACGCGGCCAATGCCCTCGGGCCAAAGTGTGATCGCCGTCCGTTTTCACTCGACGCGGTTTTCAATCAGCACTTCGAGATCGATCACTTCCAGGACGTTTTGTTCGTCACCGAATCGTTCGATCAGCTATACCAGGCCGTGGAGGAAGCGGGGCGGCGGATCGGGACGATTCGCTGACTCCGGCCGGGCGCCGATCGAGTTACGAGGCTCCGCTCAATAATCTGTGACATCATGAGGGGGTGATGCCTCGTCGAGAGTGTCACTCTAGTAATTCGATGCGCGGACGCGATCCAGCAGATTGATGAAAGAATCCAGATCTGAAGGCGGTAGAACGGCCACTGCTTGCACATCCCATCGGTTGACTGGCTCATCGAGCTCCGTCAACAGGTCGAGCCCCTTGGGCGTTATTCGGCAGAAGACACGACGGCGATCTTTCGCGCACGGAACACGCGCTACCAGTCCTTTTCGTTCCAGCCGGTCGACAAGACGGGTTACACCGGGCGTCTGTTCTATCATCCGCTCGCCAATCGTGAGCGTCGGTAGCCCGTCGGCGCCGGCGCCGCGAAGTATTCGGAGAACGTTGTACTGCTGTGGCGTAATGCCGTGCGGTTCGATTACCTGCGCGAGACTGCGCTTCATGGCGTCTGCTGTGCGTAACAGACCGAGCGTGGCCTCCTGCTCGCGTGAGCGGAACTTGTCGGGTGGCTTCTGGTCGCCGCGCATGTCCCAGTCTATTTACCGCCGGGACGCTGGGCAAGCAAATGGTGGCGTTCGCAGCGCAATGTCCGTAACCGGCGCTTTCTTACCGCGTTCGGCGGATAGTGTGGCCTTAGATTTGTCGAACACGGGAGGCAGGCCCCTTTTGCTGCCTCCCGTGTATTAATTCGGAATTTCGTCCAAACCATGCCGAGGAGTTGCGCGTGATACGGAGATTTCTTCCTGCGGTTCTAATTCTTGCTGTCGCATGTGGCGGTGGTCATGACGGCGTCGGACCCTCTACGACCCCAAGTGATATCAGCAGCATGAACGTCGGCGAAGTCAGGGTTCTGAATCCAGCGGACATACCCAACGGTATCGATCTTCCGGCCAGCTCCGGCGCTCGCGATTACCTCATCGTCGTCGGCAACACAAACCCGGCACACGACGTCGTCGCCAATTATGTGGTGAAGGCGGACCGGTCCAGTACTCCGGGCGCGTTCGGCATCGAAGTCGCCGCCGATCTGGCCGCCCAGTCAAACGTGCAGTTGGCGGACGTTCCGCTCGCATTGACCCGACAGCAGGCGATGGACAATCGGGTGAGAGCGTTCGAGCGCTCGGGCCTCACGCTGCATTCGTCCGCCGGACCGTTGGCTGTCTCGCGCTTTTCCGCGCGGCGCAGCGCCCAGGTATCGACGACCCCAGTGCCGACCGTAGGTGACATCATCAATCTTCACATCCCCGACGCCTCGACCAACAATCTCTGCAACAACTATATCCAGACTCAGGCGACGGTAGCTTCGGTGAGCCGACGCGCGATTCTCGTAGTCGACACCCTGGATGGACCGCCCAGCACGCTCTTCACGCAGGCGGTGCTCGATTCGATCACGACGGAGTTCGATAACATTACCTATCCGACGGATAGCTCATACTACCACAACCCGACGGATGTCGATGCCAACGGCCACATCATTCTTCTCTTCACTGGACAGATTAACAAGCTGACACCGCCGGCCAGCAGCGGCGGATTCGTCGGCGGGTTCTTTTTCGCGGGAGATTTCTTTCCGCCGACGGGCACGACGTCCGGAACGTTCTGTCCGGAGAGCAATCAGGCGGAGATTTTCTACCTGCTCTCACCGGATCCGACCGGCCGCTTCGGCAATGTGCGGTCGACGAGCTCCGTGCGTCAGGGTACTCGGGGCACGATCGCGCACGAATTCCAGCACATGATCAACGCCGGAAACCGTTTCCAGAATCCAGCGGTGAATGACTTCGAATCGACGTGGCTCGATGAAGGGCTTGCGCATTTTGCCGAGGACGCCGTTGGCCGCGTACAGCGTGGCTTCACCGATCTCCAGACGCTCACGTTCAACGATGTCCTTCCTTGCAACACGCCATGCAGCCTTGCCACGCGTGGAGCAGCGTGGGCGATAGTCCGCTACGCCGCTGACAATTACTCGAACGGAGATCCGCGCGCGCTGACCCGCGCTCTCGCAGCGGGACCGGATACTGGAGTGAAGAATTTCGCGGCCACTACCAAGGCACCGATCGATACGCTCGTCAAGGGCTGGCTGGTCTCAATGTATGCGGACCACCTCGGCATCACCGGTCTCGATGCAAAGTACCAGTACCGCTCCTACAATTTCCGCAATGTGATGCCGCCGGTCGCGAGATCCCTTCTAAACCAGTCAACAGCGACGTATCCACTGCTCGTGCAATCCGTTGGCAGTGGAAGCGACAACATTTCCGGGATGAATCGGTCGGGAAGCGGGACGTACTACCGCCTCACGGTATCAGCAGGCGCGGGGGCAAAAAACGTGAAAGTTCTCGACGCCTCCGGCAATAACGCGAGTTTTCTGGGCGAGCACATTTACGTACTCCGCGTACAGTAGGCTCGAGACTTAAACGTCCCGAAGCGCCGTTACAGGCGTTTCTTTGAATACATCCCGCCCGGCAAGAAGTCCGATGAGCAACGTAAGGGCGACGATTGCGACCGCGATGCCAGCGACCGGCATTATCGGTGGCGCGAAGGGCGTCTTGAAGATGTAGCGTACGACGGCCCAACCGCCCGCCAACGACAGAAGCATTCCTGTCAACCCGCCAAGTACGCCCAGCAGCGAATACTCCGCGAGCAGAATCCGCGCGATCTGACCGCGCGTCGCGCCCAGTGTCTTGAGTAGCACGCCCTCGCGGATGCGGGCGCGCCTGGTCGCCGATACAGCGCTGAACAGAACCGGGATTGCGACCGCAAGACTGAAAAGCGCCATGAACCGAATTGCCAGCGACGCTTTGCTGACGATCCGGTCGACCGTTCGCTTGATCGCGGTGAGATCGAGGCTCGAGACATTGGGAAAACGGTTCACCACAGCGCGCTGCAAGAGCGCCACAGCGGCTGGATCTTTGACCTGGGCGAGCATCACGTACTGGTTCGGAGCGCCCCGCAAAACCGGAGGGGCGAAAACCACGAAGAAGTTAGGCTCGAACCGGGTCCATATGACTTTGCGCAGGCTGGTGATCCGCGTGGGAATCGCAACTCCCTGGACGTCCCACGTGATGGCGTCGGCGAGCTTGACGTTCAGCTCTTTCGCGATTCCTTCTTCGAGCGAGATCTCTCCCGTGTCACGGGCGATCCGGATCGCACTATCGCCGAACCATCGGCCCGCAACGATCGTCTCGCTCGCCGCCGGCCTGTCTCGATAGGTTGACCGGAATTCGCGGCGCAGCGCCCACGACGCGCGACCTCGCTGTCTGCCTACAACGGGAGTCATGTCGGCGACACGCTTTCCGTTGATTGCGGTGATCCTCATCGTGACGACGGGCGCTACCTGAACCACATCGTGGCCGTTGGCCTTCACCAAAGAGTCGAGGCCGGCCTCCTGGTCCTGCTGAACGTCGAAGAAGACGACATTCCCGCGCGATTCGGCCGCCGCGATCGTGAACCGGTGCAGGATGCTGTTTTGTACCAGGTAGAGAGTGCTCACGAGAAACGCGCCGAAGCCGAGTGCGAGCGTCACTGCCCGCGTCTGGTTCCCGGGGCGGTACAAATTTGCCACGCCCTGGCGAACCACATATGGCCATCGCGTGCGCAGCATTTTGCGCGCTCCCCAGGAGAGGAGTGCCGCGCTCGCCGCCAGCGCGACTATCGCGACTCCGGTTGCCGCACTCATTGAGAGCGCCTGCCTAATCGTGCGGGCACGTGCAAGAGCGATCGCGACGACGCTCAGCACCATGGCAACGTTCACGATTATCCTCGGTGCATCGGTCCACCGCATCCGCAGCACGTTGGCGTCCGTGTCGCGCCGAAGCGTCTGCAGCGGCGAGATGTTACGGAGCGCCAGCAGCGGACGCAGCGCAAAGATCAGCGCGATCCAACCTCCGACCGCGAGTCCGGTGAGAACAGCCGAAGGTACGAGCGTCACGCGTACATCGATTGGCAGGAAATCGGTGAGTACGCGCGGAAGAAGGAACTGGACGGCGACGCCCAGTGATGCGCCGGCTGCCGCCCCCACGAGTCCCATGGCCGCCGCCTGCACGACGTAGATCGTCAGCACCTGGCCACTGGATGCACCGAGACAGCGAAGGACGGCGACGGTGTCGATTTTTCGAGCGACGAAGGCCTGGACCCCGCTCGCGACGCCGATTCCGCCGAGAAGCAACGCGACGAGTCCGACGATGCCAATGAAGTTCGAGAGATTCTCGATGGCGTCGGAGGTAGCGGCTTCCGACTGCGTGACGGTGCGGACGCGCACCTGCTGGTCCTCGACGCGCTTCTTGAATGGCTTGACGATCCTATCCGGATCGAGGCCGGCGGGAATCTTGGCGAGCACCGTTCGGTCGGCCGTGCTTCCAAAGACCAGGAGCTGCGTCTCTGCAACATAGTTCGCGGGAATGAAAATTCGCGGACCGAGCATTTCGGCGATGCCGGCCGCTCCGGGCACGTCTTTGACCGAAGCGATGATGGTGAACGTGCCGAATCCCAGCTTGAGTGTATCGCCGACCTTGGCATTGAGTGATGTCAGCAGGGAAGGGTCGACGATCGCGTTCGCGCCCTCGTGAAGCAAAGGCCAACGCCCGGCCGGCTCGGTGACGATGTTGCCGTAGAACGGATAATTGTCGGTGACGCCCCGCACTTGCGCGAAGCGCGTTCCCGACGTGCGCGGCACGACCGCCATCGATGGGAAGGTCGTCACCCTCGCGAACGAGAAGCCCTTGTGGCTCAGGGAGTCGAAGAGGGAATCGACCGGCGCGGGAATCGGCTTCGACGAGCTGAACGAAACGTCTCCACCCATTATCGCCCGCGACTGGTCTTTCACCGACTGGATGATGTTCGCCGAAAACGAGTCGATTGCGACGAGCGCGGCGACGCCCAGTGAAATCGACGACATGTAGAGCAAGAGTCGCCTTCGAGCGGTGCGGCTCTCGCGCCAGGCGAGACTCCAGATGCTTCGTGACACGCCGGTCACGTGACGGTCGCGCCAGTATCTTCGACGATGGCTCCGTCGAGCAGGCGAATAATCCGCGAGGCCTGGGCGGCGAGCGACGAATCGTGCGTCACCAACACGATCGTCGAGCCTCCCTCGCTGTTGAGCGACTGCAGCAGCTCGAAGATCCGGTGGCCAGTCGCATTGTCCAGATTCCCGGTGGGTTCGTCGGCAAAAAGGATCTTTGGGGAATTGGCGAATGCGCGCGCGATCGCCACTCGCTGCTGCTCTCCCCCAGAAAGCTGCGTGGGAAAGTGATGGCCTCGGCCGGTGAGACCGACACGGTCGATCAGGTCGCGGGCTCGTTCCGTTGCGCCCGCCGTACCTCGCAGCTCGAGCGGAACCTGAACGTTCTCGAGCGCGGTCAGCGTCGGAATGAGCTGAAAGGTCTGAAACACGAAGCCGACTTTCTCGCCGCGAAGCCGCGCGCGATCGTTTTCGGACAAGCCGCCGAGATCGGCTTCGTCAAGGACCACCGTGCCTCGGGTTGGTGTATCAAGTCCGGCGAGCAGGCCAAGCAGCGTCGTCTTGCCGCTACCCGAAGGTCCGACGATTGCGACGAAGGCTCCCTGCTGTATCGTGAACGACACATCGCGCAGCACGACGAGCTTCTGCTCGCCGCTCATGTATTCTTTCGTTACGTCACGGGCGATCAGCATGAATGAGGGTGGAATTTGGTTGGTGCGTTACGCACGGTCGGTGGCTTCGATCACCGCGCTCGCGAGCATCGTCGCGTGCAGCCCGGACGGAAATATTGAAAGTGGACGAAATTCAAGAGAGACGAAGAATAACATGACCATTACCAAGGGTGCGGAGGCGGTGGCCGCAGTCGATAGCTCCACGAAGACAGTACGCACGCCAGTCGTTCTTTTCTTCGGAACCAGTCTTACGGCTGGATACGGGCTCGATCCGGAGCAGGCATTCCCGTCGCTCATCGAGAAGAGAGCACGCTCGGAAGGCGTTCCGATCAGGGCAGTGAATGCCGGTCTGTCGGGCGAGACGACGGCCGGGGCAGTGCGGAGAGTAGACTGGGTTCTGCGCACGCCTGCCGATCTTGTCGTGATTGAAGCGGGCGCCAATGACGCGTTGCGTGGTCTTTCGCCTGACGCCGCGCGCAGCAACCTGGAGCGCTTGATCGGAGCGGTCCGTGCGAAACAGCCGCAGGCGAAGATCGCACTGATTCAAATGGAAGCGCCTCCCAATTACGGGGTCTCTTACACCCGCAGCTTCCGAGCGATCTACCCGGCGATAGCGCAGAAGGAAAACATTCCGCTGCTTCCATTCTTACTGAGTGGTGTCGCGGGAATTCCACGGCTCAATCAGCCCGACGGCGTGCACCCGAATTTGAGCGGCGAGCGTATCGTCGCCGACAACGTTTGGAAAGGGCTGAAGCCGATAGTCGCGCTGCTTGACCGAGCTTCAAAAAGCGGCTAAGTTTCGAGGCTGTTTGCGTTTACGCTTCGCTTAATCGAGCAGATCGCCGCTGGCCGGTTCACCGAAAGCCGTCCATCCGGCGGCGCCTGTGCTGGTCTGCCGAGAAAAGCTATCCAGCCGCGAAGCTTCAATTTGTCGACCCCAGTTCTGGAATCACGATATGGCAATGCCCGCGACTCAGATTCGGCGTGGAATGGTGCTCGTCTTTAACGGCGATCCCTGTCGCGTCGTGGAGTTCCGGCACCACACGCCGGGCAACCTCCGCGCGATGGTGCAGGCCAAGCTCAAGAATCTTCGCACCGGCAATAATTTCGAGCACCGCTTTCGCGCCGCTGATACAATCGAGAAGGCGTCGATGGAGACGCACGATCTCGAGTTCATGTACCAGGGCGGCAACACCTATCACTTTATGAACACCGAGAACTACGATCAGCTCGAGATCGAGGAGGAAGTGCTGGGCGACAACGCACAGTGGATGCAGTCGGGCATGAAGATCCAGGCGGAGTACTACAACGGAAGGGTGATCGGCATCGACTTGCCGAATTCGATGGTCCTGGAAGTAGTCGACACGGCACCCGTCATGAAGACCGCGACGAAGACCGCGTCCACCAAGCCGGCGAAGCTCGAGAACGGTGTGACGGTGAACGTTCCCGAGTTCGTGAACACGGGCGAAAAGGTGCGCGTGAATCCGAATACAGGCGAGTACATGGACCGCGCAAAGTAAGTTGATTCGCTTATAAAACGCGGTTAAGATGCAGCTTCGCCGTTTGAATGCCTTCTTCGTTGGATTCTAGGGTAGCCTGCGGCTTGATGGTGGCTGTAGCTCAATTGGTTAGAGCACCGGTCTGTGGCACCGGGGGTTGCGGGTTCAATTCCCGTCAGCCACCCCTCAAGTACGACGATCGATCGCAAGTGTAGACTGGTTGTTCGCGGTTCGCGGTTCGCTGTCGTTCGTAGTTCTCTGTAGTACGCGGTTCGCGCTCGTCGCATTTCGCTCTGGCTCAACCGGATTAGGTCCGTAGCTCAATTGGTAGAGCACCGGTCTCCAAAACCGGCGGTTGGGGGTTCGATTCCCTCCGGGCCTGTGGAGTTGTTTTCGAATTGATTTGATTGCCCGGTGGGATCGGGTCGTTGTGGTTGCGGCGCTATCGTCTAGGGGACTAGGACGGGGCCCTCTCAAGGCCCAAACACGGGTTCGAATCCCGTTAGCGCTATTGATGGAGCTCCGCGGCTTCGCCGCTTCGCACGGTGGGACGGCTTGGTGAGCGGGGCAGGAGGATCCGATCGGCCCCATCGTCTATCGGTTAGGACGGCACCCTTTCACGGTGCAGAGAGGGGTTCGATTCCCCTTGGGGCTATTCGGCGAGCTGGCTGACACCCGGCTCGAGGTACAAGGAAGGTGCGCAGTGAGGAAGGGGTTTCCGACCCTGACTCCAGTAGTTGGGGCCGTAGCTCAGTTTGGTTAGAGCACTCGACTGTCACTCGAGAGGTCGCGGGTTCGAGCCCCGTCGGCCCCGTTTTATTTTGAGATCGTGGGTGCGTGCGAAGTGTCCGGATTGAATTCGCCGCGCGAGTGAAGTGGTTTTGCCCTGGTGGTGAAATTGGTAGACACGCCATCTTGAGGGGGTGGTGCCGAAAGGCATAGCGGTTCGAGTCCGCTCCAGGGCATGAAGGGCACTGCGCATGTGTTGACGATGCCAGTGCCTTTGACTGTAAGGTGTTCGATGGCTCGGAGCTTTCACCGCCACGCCGCCCGGGACGGGCCATTTCGCAGAACTTGCCACAGTAGCTCAGGGGTAGAGCACCCGATTCGTAATCGGGCGGTCGTGAGTTCAATTCTCACCTGTGGCTCTGATATTTTCTGATTCGGTTTCGTCGCGGGCGTAATTCAGTTGGTAGAATGCCAGCTTCCCAAGCTGGACGTCGCCGGTTCGAGTCCGGTCGCCCGCTCTAAAACTGTCACTGCGATTCCAAAGCGCTCGGTCATTAACGGTGACCGGGCGCTTCGTGCAGGATCTCCGACAACGCGCAAACCTCTACGTCATTTCCGACCCGTTCATACGTCATCATACGTCATGTTGCGCGTGTCGTGTGAAAACCTCGACTGGTATCGTCGGACCTCGAAGAAAGTGGCCTTCCCATTCCCGAGGTACCGATGCGACACACAACTCTTCCCCTCCTGGGCGTGATCCTGCTTGAGGCAGTCGCCTGTACGGATCGGTCGCCGGTCAGTCCGTCGATTGACGCCGCGCGAAGTACGACAGTTACGACCCCGACCTCAGGTCCGTGGGCCAAAGTGGTCGAGGGCGAAACCGGACCGGGCTCGCTTTACGCGCTTTACATCCCCGCACAGTGGAACGGCGAAGCGATTTACTACGCCCATGGGATCAGACCACCACTTGATGCGATTACGCTGGGCGATCAGGACAACTTCTTCGATGTGCGCGATGCACTCGGCGCTCAGGGCTATGCCTTCGCCTATTCGAGCTTCTCGGAGAATGGCTTGGCCGTCAAGGATGGCGCGCAACGCACCCACCAGCTACGCGGGCTTCTTAACGCCGAGTTGAGTGCGCAGCCGCGACGAAATTATTTGGTCGGATATTCGATGGGCGCACTCATCGCCCTCGAGCTGGGGCAGAAATTCCCCGCGCAGTACGACGGTGTCCTGGCAATGTGTGGTATGGTTGGCGGCACGCCGCGCGAGCTCCAGTACATCGGCGACGTGCGCGCACTGTTCGATGCGTACTACCCCGGTGTGTTGCCTGGCAATGCGATCTCCGTTCCCGCCCCTCCGCTGACCCTCGCGCAAGTGCAGGCGCTGGTGATCGGCGCGATTACGCCAAGTGAGTCAGATCCTCAGGCCGCGCTGAAGCTGTTCGCGCTCGCGAGCACCGCGCAAACACAGCTCGCATGGGTTCCAAGCGGAAGTCTGGGCGATCCCTCAAGCCCGGCATTTCAATCGCTTGTTGGTTCACTGATTTATGCCCTCTATTATCAGTTAATCGGCGCCCCGGACGTGCTTGAGCGGACGCATGGCCATTCGCCTTACGATAATCGAAACACGATTTACACGATGGGCACGCCGGCCGTCCCGGTTGCCGCCCTCGTGCCGATCATCCAGGGAATGATCGCGGCGTATAGCCCGGCAGTGACCCGGTACGATATGCCTCCCGACGCCGAGAATTATCTCGAAAGGAATTATGTGCCGACACCCTCTCTTCAGATTCCGGTCCTGAGCGTACATAACTACTTTGATCCACTCGTGCCGTTCTACATTCACGAGCCGGCGTTCGGAGCGGCCGTCGCGAGTGCGGGCGGGTCGGGAATGCTTCTCCAGCGGGCAGTGCCCAATTACGGGCACTGCAACTTTCAAACATCAAAAGTCGTGAGCTCGTTCCAGACGCTCGCCGACTGGGTGAAGACCGGAGTGAAGCCGGCGAGCTAAGCGGCGCGTTGAGTGGCGCGCTCCTTCGCCAGAAACAATCCCGCGATACCTGCGGGATTGTTTTTTTCGATGAAAGCGTGCGCGGTCGCTTAGCGTGGCAGCGAACGGCATGAGCCCGGCTGCCCTAGCGGGATGATCGAATAGGGGCGACACTACTGCAACCCACCCTTCTGTCGAAACGCTTTCAACAAAGGAGGGTTCCGTGAAGATCGCTCGACTCTGTATTGCCGCACTCGCTCCGGTTCTGTGGGCGTGCGCGTCAAAGCCAACACCGATCACCGTCGCTGGCGACTCGGCCGATCGCGTTTCGCTCGCGGGAAAGTGGGCGGGTGAGTACACGAGTTCTGCCACGGGAAGGAGCGGAAGCATCGTCTTCAACCTGTCGCCGAGCGGTGATACGGCCAATGGTGACGTAGTCATGATTCCGCGTGGCTACGGCAAGCCCCTGGTGCCGTATGGAGTAGTCACAAACAGCGTGGGCGCGGCGACGCAGTCCGCCCCCACTTCACAGGTGCTCACCATCAGGCTCGTACGCGTCAGCGGCGATACAGTCAGCGGCGTGTTGGACGCCTACAGAGATCCGGAATGCGATTGCGCCGTCCAAACAACGTTCACTGGGAAACTGAACGGAGACACGATCGATGGCACGTTCACGACGAGTGGGCGCCAGACAAATTCACCGCAGACAGGAAGCTGGCGCGTAAGGCGCACAACAAAATAGTTCGCGCGACGATTTCGAGCGCGCTCATCGGCGCTTCGGTGGCCTGCGCGGGCCGCGCCACCGAAGCCAACCCGATCGCCATCACCCACGTTTCCGTGATCGATGTCGCGACGGGCGAAACTCGTCGTGACAACACAGTTCTGGTGACGGCCAATCGGATTACTTACGTCGGTCCGGCGGCCTCGGCCAAGCTTCCCAGCGACGCGCGAGTCATCGACGGCCGCGGCAAATTTCTGATTCCCGGCCTTTGGGACATGCACGTTCATGCTTTCGTGTACGTGTTTTCCGATTTCGCCGGCCCCCTGATGATCGCGAACGGCGTGACAGGCGCGCGCGATGTCGGTTACTACGTTGATACGACGCTGCGCTGGAGGTCCGACATCGCCGCGGGACGCGAAGTCGGACCGCGCCTTGTCGCTGGAGTGCGGGTAGATGGGCCCGTCAATCGCGCGCGGTTCGTCGCCCACGTCGTCACCGACGAAGATGGCGTCAGGGCCGTCGACACGCTGGTGCGGAGGAAAGGCGGCGCTCGGCGAGCTGACTTCATCATGACCTACCGGTGGATTCCTCGCGCGGCATACTTCGGAGTTGCGCGCGAGTCGAAAAAACTGGGAGTGCCATTCGCGGGTCAGGTTCCCTACTCAGTCAGCGTCGTCGAAGCCTCGGATGCCGGCCAACGCGACCTCAGTCACGAGGATGACTTAATCCGCGCATGCACATCGAAGGACAGTCTCCTGCGCGCGCGGTCCGCCGACACCACAAAAGTCTCGGCCGCGGATCAAGCGGACCAGATGAGATCGCAGTCGCAGATCATTCGCGGCTACTACGATGCGGGTCGGTGTCGCTCCGTCATCTCGACGCTCGCGCGCAACGGCACGTGGGTCACCCCAACCCTCGTGGCCTATCAACCGTACGCGCGTGGATTCGACAGCGCGAGCACACACCCTGAATGGGCCAGATACGTACCGGGAATAGTTCAGGGTGGATGGATTCATCGCGCGTCGGACGCCGCACGGGCGGATTCCGGCGTCGTCAACAGCTATTTCAGCTTCGAGCGGACGCGCGATCTGAAGAACGCGGGAGTGAAGCTGCTCGCGGGGACCGACATGCCGCAGGCATTCGTATATCCCGGCTTCAGCCTCCATGAGGAGCTGGAGTTGCTGGTCCGTGCGGGGCTATCGCCGCTGGAGGCGCTCCGCACCGCAACATATAACCCGGCCGAATACATCGGAGCGCTCGACTCGCTCGGCACAATCGCTACGGGCAAGATAGCCGATCTCGTTTTGCTCGAGGCCGACCCTCTCGCTGACATCCGAAATTCTCGACGCATCTCCATCGTCATCGCGAATGGTCGCGTGTTCGATGGCGCCGCGCGCGCTCAGCTTTTGAAGCACGTCGAAAGCGCGCTCAAGCGCTGAGTCGCGCGAGGCCTCTATCCGGAGTTACGCGGCCTCTTCCATCCGCGGCGCCAGCCTGCCGAACGAGGGGTGCCGTCGCCGGATGCGCACCATTCGCCGGTTCGCACGAGCAACCCGTAGCGATACGAAGCAAAGACCCCAGCTCCACACGAGCCAGGAGATGCGATCGGTCGTGCTCATCGTGCGAAGGATCAGGAGGCCCACAGTCACGCCTCCGAGCGCGGCTTCGACTTTGTTGACGGGTGCCGGCACGGTTCGCCTGGCGATCACCTCGGTCGCGCGTGATCCGCCGGCAATGAGTGTCCGACGAATGGCGATGTCGAGCGCAGCTGGGCGCATTGCGCGCCACCCTGGAATTCTGAGCACGGTCCACGCCGGAGCTGTGCGACCCCAGCCATGATTGTCCGATGCCGAGATGAGCGCGAGGTCGAGCTCTTCTGCCAGCGACACTATCGCTTTGTTGTCGCGCTCCGCTTGAGCCATACCGCGCGGCGACCCATCCGACACTTCGATCCCGGCGATGCGGACGGGGCCCGCTGTTTCGGCTACTGGAATGTCGAGGAGGTTGCCAGGCAGCGAGAGGATTAGAATCGGCGGTGCCGGGCCGCCGTCCGCTTTAACAGCGGCCTCCTTCCAATCCGGCGAGGTGATTCTCATTCTCTTCGGATCGACTCCGATGAGAATGGGATGCTCGTCGGCGTCCCTAAGCTCTACACCAGGCAATAAAACAGTCGCATCGCCCGACTTCGCGGGATTGCGTGACACTCCGCTCAGCGCGCCGTCGAAAGTGCGATGGTCCGTCACGTACGCCACGTCGAATCCCGCGCGCGAATGCCAATCGCGATTTCTCTCGGCGTCGAAACCGGCGCGGCCATCATGCGATGCCGCAGTGTGACTGTGAAAGTCCACCTTGATCAGATCACGATCGAAAAGGACGAGAGCTGCCATCGGGCGATTGGCGACGAGCATTATGCCAACGATCGCGACGGTTCCCCCGGCGAAAGTAAGCGTTGTTCGTAGCGCCCTCGTTGCAACGAGGCGCTGGCCCGAGCGCGCCTGCCGATAGACCCAAAACCCGAATAGCGTTATCGCGACTAACGCGAAGGTCGCCCAGTATTGGGCAGGGGAGAGGATCGTTAGTCCGTCGAGAACATCGGACACCGGCGCAATGACTTCGTACGCGAGCGAAGTTCGCAGGCCAGCGAGAACGCTTGCGGTCGGATGGGCAACGTCCACCAAAGGCGGCAATGAAAAGGCCGCCGACATTACGAGTGCTGCAGTAATCACAAGCGGCCATCGATAACGCAAGATTCGCCGAAATTTCAGAGTGTGCACGGGACCTTGGAATGGGAATCAGACTCTTTGTACAACTAGCCGACGATTTGGTGGCGGCTAGGATATTCGCTCGACCTGTCGCTGCGGTGACAAGACGTTCGCTGCGGCGGGGAATCTAACGACAACTCTCGTGCCCTTTCCCACTACGGACGACAGCGATATATCCGCGCCGTGCTCCGTCGCGATCCAGCTGGCAATCGAAAGTCCCAGCCCAGCGCCATCGGTTCTGCTCCGCGCCGTCTCCCCACGAAAGAAGCGCTGGAATGCGCGTGCCAGATCCTCCTGACTGATGCCTATCCCCGTATCTTCGACCGAAAAGGTCGATGCCCCCTGTTGCATTGATACTCTGATGTACACCTGGCCCCCGGCGTCGGTGAATTTCACCGCGTTGTCGAGCAGGATCATGATCAGCTGGCGAATGAGCGCGGGATCACCATCGACAGGTGCCTCCTCGAACTCATCTACCGTGACTTCAACGTTCTTTTGTCGTGCCATGATTCTCGCCGCGCCGGCAGCTTCGATCGCGATGTCATCCAGAAAGATCCGCTGCTTCTCGATCTGTCGCTCCCCCGCGTCAGCGCGCGCAAGAACCAGCAGGCTGTCGACGATCCCGCCGAGTCGACGGGCTTCGGCCTCGACGCCGAGCAGCGTCGAGACGTAATTCTCAGCATTTCGCGGCTGCTGTAGCGCAATCTCGGCGCGGGTGCGCAAGATCGTGATCGGCGTTCGCAGCTCGTGCGCCGCATCGGCCATGAACCTCCGCATGAACTCGACGGAGCGCTCGATCGGAGCCGTCGACTTTCGCACCAGGATAAACCCGCCGGCCGCGACGAGAACAAGAGCTGCAAATGCGATGGCGGCGAATGCCGCGATGAGATCAGCGTATCTATCTTCGAGCTCTTCCTGGTCGGCGACCGCCACCGCCACCAGTTGATGTCCCGATGCGAGCTTGAACCGCACCGCGTGCAGTCGGAGCGTCTTGTCGTCAGGGATCCCGCGCTGAGCCGTGACCTGCCCGACTCGTGCAGCTTGCTTCGCTGCTTGCCTTACCCAATCGTCGACTTTCACTGGCTTGATCGGGTTTCCCTCGAGGTCTAGGAGATAGAGAATCCGGTCGGGAATATTCAGCTCGTCGACCGCGTCTAGCGCTCGTCCCCGCGTTCCAGTCCCCTCCATCTCTCTTATTCGCGCGGCACGTACGAGCTCGAGTGTCGCACTGTTGAGCGAGTCGTCGAGCTGCTGCGAGAGCTGGTAACTGATGACCGCGAACAGCCCTCCGCCGAGCAGCAGGATTATCAGGCCGAAGGTCGCTACGTACCAGATTGTGAGTCGCAGCCGGAGTCGGACGAGCCGCTGTATCTCCAGTCGCGACGACGTCGCTTCAGTCACCAAAACGGTATCCGGCGCCGCGCACGGTCTGAATCAGCTTGACCGAATATTCGTCGTCGATCTTACGTCGCAGTCGACGAACCAGGACCTCGAGCACATTCGTGAATGGATCGTGATTCTCGTCCCAGACGTGGGCGGTAATCGCGGCACGATCCACTACTTGTCCGGAATGAAGGACGAAAAACTCGAGCAGCGAAAATTCTTTCGCGGTGAGCTCGATTGGCCTTCCGGATCGTCGCACGCGCTGCGCTTCGAGGTCGACTTCGAGATCGGACACATGGAGGGTCTCAGGCAGAGGAGTACCGCGTCGCCGCGCGAGGGCCCGGACCCGCGCCAGTAGCTCGCGAAACGCGAATGGTTTGGTGAGGTAGTCGTCGGCGCCGACCTCCAGCCCGGCAACGCGATCGTCCACTGTGTCGCGGGCGGTAAGCATGAGTATCGGCGTCGCGATCTCGCGCGACCTGAGCTCACGGCAGAGGTCGAATCCGCTCCCTCCCGGCAACATGACGTCGAGGATGATGACCTCGAAGGTTCCGAGCACGGCCTTCGTTTTCCCCTCGGCGTAGTTTGCAACCGTAACGACTTGAACTCCGTGCTCGGCGAGCCCGGTCTTGATGATGGCCGCCAAGCCGGGATCGTCCTCCACAAGAAGAACTCGCATGGGCGCCAAATCTACAGCGTGCAGACGTGGGCGCCCACTCTGTAATCCCGATGACAGCTTCGCCCTCTAAGATTCACAGATCACCGCGGTCAAATCCCGCGATCCCCGCGGGCTGCAGATCAAACATTTGGAGGAGGAAGCATGTTCAAAGTGATAGCCATGGCGCTCGCCATTGCTGCTACCACCACGGTCGCTGGCGCGCAGGCAACGAGCACTTACAACAAGAGCACGGCCAAGCCGGCGACCCAGGCAAACGCGACGCCCAAGCGCCACAAGACGATGAGGAAGTCCGAGAGTCAGGCAACCCTTCGGAAGGAAGCCAAGATCTCCGAGGAGACCGCGCGTGCAACGGCGCTCAAGGAAGTCCCGAATGGCAAGGTGAAGTCGAGCGAGCTCGAGCGCGAGAACGGGAAGCTGATCTACTCCTACGACATCACTGTGCCCGGCAAGAGTGGCATCGATGAAGTGAACGTCAACGCGATTGACGGCTCAGTGGTCGCCAAGTCGCACGAAACGCCGAAGAGCGAGAAGAAAGAGGCGAAGCAGGAAGCCAAGGAAAAAAAGGCGACGAAGTAGAAAGCAGAGGGCCGTGAGGGCTCCGCTGCGGTAAGCTGGCAATGTCACGGGTGGGTGGAAGGCACTGAAATGCCCTCGGCCCACCCGGCTTGTCTTCATTCCGTGGCGTAAATTTCCTGATGCGATTTTTTGGCTCAGCGATCGGTCTCGTCTTTTTTCTCGCGTCGGTTGCACGAAGCCAGCAACCCATCACCAGACAGCAGGCAATAGAGTCCGCGATCACTCGCGGCGCGCGTTCCGCGGTTGCGCGGGCGGACACCCTCGTCGGATCGGCACAGCTGCTCATGGCGCGCCAGCGCGATAATCCCGGACTCGCGGTGAGCTACTCCAAGTCGACTCCCCGGTATCACGAAATAGCGGATCTTCCCCTCGACATCACAGGGGCGCGGTCGGCTCGCATTCGATCGGCCGAAGCGACAAGACTGGCGAGCCAATACCGATTTCGGTTCGAGCGCGCTGCCGCAGCGCTCGACGCCGATACGACGTACACGCGTGTCCTCGCGGCTGCCGAGCATCTCCGTCTTGCGCGACGAAACGCAAATGATGCGGACAGCCTGCGCCGAATGTCGATCGTCAGACGCGACGCTGGCGATGCAAGTGAGCTCGATGTGCTGCTGGCGACGGTAAACGCCGGTCAAGCGGCGAACCTGGCCGCCGCTGATTCGCTCGTCCTCGCATCGACCGTGTTCGATTTGCAGGCGGTCATGGGCCTTGATACCAGCAGGATCGCGATCGCGCCCGTCGATTCTCTAGCCCTTCCGAGCGAACCAGCGCGGAGTACATCGCTTTCCATGGCGCTGCCGGTTGTGGCAGCGGAACAGGCGCTCTCTGCCGCTGAATTGTCCGTCCGTGCGCAGCGGCGCAGCATTTTCGCTCCGTTCAGCATTCAGGCCGGAGTAGAGCACGGCGATCCAGGTGAGCCGGGAATTCTTCCAACGTTCGGCGTATCGATTCCGCTTCCCATTCTGAACCGGAACCGCGGCTCGATCGCGCTGGCGGAAGCGGAGCGTGAGCGGGCGCGTGCCGAGCTCGCGTTGGCGCGGCTCGAAACGCAAACGGTCGTCGGACGCGCGAGAAGGTCGCGCGATCTCGCGCTCGAAAAGATCAGACGGGATCGGGTACTGGTCGAGAGCGCGACACGCGTCGCCGCGATGTCGCTGACTGCGTACAGGGAGGGAGCGCAAGGGCTGCCCGCGGTTCTCGAAGCGCAGCGCAACGCCCGTGAGATCCTCTCGCAATACGTCGACGATCTCGCCGAGGTATGGATCGCGACTGCAATACTCAAGCTCTACGACGGGAGCGCGTCGACACCATGAAACGTTTAAGCGTCGCTGCGCTGATCGTGGTCGCCTTTGCGTGTGATCGCTCCGACAGCGAATCCTCCGGGGATACAAACGCGCTCGTCCAGGTGAAAACCGCGGTTGCGACGATCCAGCCATTCGCCGAGATCATCAGCGCGATCGGCACTGTCAGCGCGCGCGCAGGGCACATTGCGTCGCTCAGCGCGCCGGGCCCGGCTCGCATCGCAACGGTGTACGTATCACAGGGGCAGAAGGTTCGCGCCGGAACTGCCCTCGTCGCCTTCGAGCAAGCCCCGTTCGTTGCCGCAGCTCAGAGTGCAGAAGCAGGCCTCGTCGCAGCTGAGCGCAATTATGATAGGGCACGTCGTCTGGCTGATGCGGGAATCGTCCCGAGAAAAGACGCTGACCAGGCCGCCACCGAGCTTGCGCAGGCCCGGGCCGCCGCGGCGATTGCGCGAAGGTCAGCGCAGCTCGCTATTCTTCGCGCACCCATCTCGGGCGTGGTCACCAAGCTCAACGCGCCGCTCGGAGCTTCGGTGGACGTCGGCCAGCCGTTGGTGGAAGTGGCCGACCTCGGGGCGCTCGACATCATTTTTAATGTCTCGCCATCAGATGCAGCGCGCATCGCACCCGGAGCCTCCGTTACGCTGAGCGCTGGAGAGAACGCAAAGGGCGAGCCTCTTGGCGTCGGACACATCACGGATGTAGGTGGCACGGTTGACTCCGCTACTCGAAGCGTCGCAGTGCGGGCGCTCGCTCCGCCGACGGCGCGCTCCGTCAGGATCGGCGAGATCATCTTCGGCCAGATCGCGACAGCGGTGCATCCGCGCGCCATCGTCATTCCCGTCGTTTCCCTCGTGCCCGACGGCGATGGATACAAGGTGTTCGTCGTTACGGCGGGCAACGTCGCGCGGGGGCGCAAGGTGACGGTGGGACGCAGAACCGAGGCGAGCGCGGAAATTCTCAACGGTCTGGTCGAGGGCGAACAAGTGGTCACCGAAGGCGCGTATGGTTTGGAGGACAGCGTTCGAGTCGTACGGGCGAAATAGTGAAATCGCTCTTCGACATCCTCTCGGCGCAGCGTCGCTTCGTGTACCTGCTCGTCGGGCTCCTGAGCGTCGGCGGGATTTACGCTGCGCTCAGACTTCCGTCGGCGATATACCCGGAGCTGGCTTTTCCCCGAGTGCTCATCGTCGCCGAGGGATCATCGCTAGGCGCCCGGCAGATGCTCTTCACCGTCACGAGGCCGATCGAAGAGGCAGTAAGCATCGTTCCTGGCGTCACGCGCGTGCGATCACGGACAATCCGCGGCTCGACCGAGATCAGCGTAACATTCTCCGATAACACGGACATGACCTACGCGCTGCAGCAGGTCCAGGCGCGCGTCAATCAAGTGCGCGGCGCCCTGCCGAACGAGCTCGACATCGAGGTCGAGCGGATGACGCCGTCACTTTTTCCGATCCTGTCGTACAACCTCGAGGGCGGCGATCCAGCGAGTCTCTACGACATCGCTCGTTATCAGCTGAAGCCACTCGTTTCGCGCGTGCCGGGTGTCGGGCGAGTGGACGTGCAGGGAAGCGACGTGCGCGAGATCGAAGTCATCGCCGATCCTGCCCGCCTCGCAGCGCAGCGGCTCACCTACGACGATCTCGCGACCGCGATCAAAGCATCTACGGGAGTTAGCGCCGTCGGCCGATTGCCTCAGGACTACAAGCAGTACCTGATCGTCGCGGCGCAGGAGGCGCGCAGCCCCGAGGACATTGCCGCGGTCGTGGTCGGGCGCGGCCTACGTGTGCGCGATGTTGCAACCGTTACGCTGGGTACCGAAGATCACGTCCGCATCATCGCTGGAGACGGAAAGCCCGCGGCGCTGCTCAATATCACCCGGCAACCCGGCGGGAATACTCTCGCGATCGTCGACAGCGTGGCTAGCCTCGCGAGGTCCGTCAAGAAAGCGCTGCCACCCGGCGTGACGCTCAAAGCCGTTTACGATCAGGGCGCGCTCGTGCGCGATGCAATGAAGTCGGTGCGCGACGCGATGCTGGTCGGAGCTATGCTGGCGGTGATCATTCTTCTCCTCTTTCTTCATCACGCTCGCATCACCGCGATCAGTGCCTCGTCGATCCCGCTGACTTTGGCGATCAGCGTATTCGCAATGTATCTCATCGGGCAGACATTCAATCTGATGACACTCGGCGCGATGGCGATCGCGATTGGGTTGGTCATCGACGACTCGGTCGTTATCACCGAGAACATTGTTCGCCATCTGCGGCTCAATCCGAATCGCCATGAAGCGATCAGGGAGGCGGTGCACGAGCTAATCTGGCCAGTGACGACTTCGACGCTGACGACCGTCGTCGTGTTTCTGCCGCTGCGGCTGTTAAAAGGCGTCGTCGGCCAGTTCTTCGCCGCGCTGTCGATCACGCTAACCATCGCCGTGCTCGTGTCGTTGGTTCTCGCGCTCACGATCATTCCGCTAATGAGCGACCAGTTCCTTACCAGCGCTGACGCTGAGGTCGAAAGCGGCGACGAGAAACCGGCAGTTCCGAAGGCCACAATGGCGGTGTCTTTTCTGAGCCGGGTCAGGCACGCGCTCGACACGCTGTCGGTACGCTATCAGGAATCGTTGCGACGTGTGCTGCACCATCCGCGGCGCATGCTGATTGCCGCGGCCCTTCTCATCATTGCCGGCGTCCTCGCCCAGCGATTTGTCGGTACTGGATTCCTTCCCGAGATGGACGAAGGCGCGTTCGTCCTCGACTATTTCACTCCCGGCGGAACCGCGCTCGCGGAGACCGATCGCCAGCTGCACATCGTCGAACGTATCCTGGCCGCGACACCGGAGGTTCAAGGTACGTCGCGCCGCACCGGTGCAGAGCTCGGGTTGTTCGCCACCGAGCAGAACACAGGGGACATTGTCGCCCGGCTTTCGCCACAGAGCAAGCGCTCCCGGTCGATCTTCAAAATCATCGACGACGTCCGCGGAAAAATCGAAGCCGCAGTGCCTAGGTTGCGCATCGAGTTCGTGCAAATCCTCTCGGACGTGATCAACGACCTCGCCGGTTCGGCTCGACCGGTCGAGATCAAGTTGTACGGCTCCGACCTCGATCGCCTCGAGGCCTACGCGAAGAGCGTCGAGCCGAAGATGGCGGGCATCCAGGGAATCGAGGATCTCTACAACGGCGTGAGTGAGCCAAGCGCGGAGTTGGACATGCGCGTCAACGAAGCCGAAGCCAATCGCGTCGGACTCACGCCGCAGAACGTCGCCGACGCAGCTATGGGCGCTCTTCTCGGCGCGCCGGCGGGCGAGGTTCGACTGGCCGATCGCTCGGTCGCCGTTCGCGTGCGCGCACCGGACACGGTCCGCTTCAACCGGCTACAGCTAACCGCTCTGCCGATCGTATCCTCCCAGACTGGCGCGACGGTGCCGCTAGGTACGCTCGCGACTTTCGATCCAGTTGAAACGCGCGCCGAGTTGCTGCGCGAGAATCAGCAGCAGATGATAGCGATGACAGCCGACGTGAGTGGAAGGTCACTCGGATCGGTCATGAAAGACGTAAAGGTTGCGCTCGCCACGCATCCGCCGCCGACTGGAATCAGAATGGAGCTCGGCGGACAATACGCGAGTCAGCAGGACGCGTTTCGGGGTCTCCTCCTTGTGCTCGCTCTCGCCGCGGCGAGCGTCGTTGCGGTCATGGTGCTCCAGTTCCAGTCGTTCGTCGAAGCGCTCATCGTGCTTCTGGCAGCGCCGCTCTCGTTCGTCGGTGCCATCGGACTGCTGCTGGTGACCGGGACGCCGCTCAACGTCTCATCCTTCATGGGCCTGATTCTGCTGGTGGGGCTCGTGGTGAAGAACGGAATCATACTCCTCGACTTCACGAGACACCGCATGCTCGCCGACGATCTTCCACTGGAGCGTGCAATCCTGGAGGCGGCGCGCGTGAGATTGAGGCCGATTCTCATGACAACGTTGTGCACCCTGTTCGGATTGCTGCCGTTGGCGCTCGGGCTTGGCGCGGGGAGCGAGCTGCAGAAACCGCTGGCGCTCGCCGTGATCGGTGGGCTGACGCTCTCGACCCCCATTACCCTCTTTGTCGTCCCGACCATGCTCGTGGCGATACGCGGCCGCAATTATCGTCTTTCGCGCGACGCGTTGTTCGCGTAGGCAGCGAGGACGACTAATAGTATCTGCGTCAGCTGCTACGTAACCGTACGTATTTGGCTGCTCCATGGGTAAGCGTATTGTCCGGCGTCAACGTCCACACCGGAGCTACCAATGAATCGCATTAAATCCTGGAGTATTGTTCTGGCGTTCGGAGCAACGATTTGCACAATTCCCGCTGGTTCAGTTTCCTGTCAGCCCGCGCTCGCCATCCAGACCTCGCCAGCGACGTCGACATTGGAGAGGCCGACACTCGTGGTGATGAGCTTTGAGTCGGGCACCGTCTCCGCACAGGTCCAGGACAAGCGTGGGCTCGCCGGCATTGTCGCCTCGATGCATGGTATCAGCAACGAGAAGTACGATCCATCGCAGCTCGGGATCGGCATCGCCGACATGCTGATCGAGAAGCTCCTCGAGAGCGGCCAATTTCGTCTGCTCGAGCATAAGCCTATGGGCTCGCCGACTGGCGCGCAGTACATCGTGACTGGATCGGTGACAAGGTTTGGATTCGAGGAGCGTAACGTTGGCGGACTCCTGGCGACTTCTGCGACGATGGGTCTTCTTTCCTATCGACAGCACAAAACGGAGGTTGCGCTGACCGCGCGCGTAATCAACACCGTAACCGGCGAGATCGTTGCGAGCATGAGCGGTGAAGGTGCTTCCAGCAAGGGAGGCGGGCTGCGCGTCGGTGGGCTTGGCGGGGGTAAAGTGGGCGGCGGCGACATCAACAGCTCGAGCTTCAGGGCGACTGCGATCGGGGAAGCCACGGAGCGCGCCGTTTCAAATCTCGCTGAGAAAATCGTGCAGAAAAAGTTTTCATTCTGAGATTTCCGCGAACGCGGCACGGCGGTAGCCTTGGGCGTTCGTCCGGGTAGCTTTACTCCATGACCACGCCGCCGATTGCGCACCCGCCGGAGACGCTCGAGGGCTGGTACGTTCTGCATCAGATTCTGCGCTTCACCAGAGCGCGCCCCGATGCCTCAAGGATTGCGCGAATGGCGAAGAGTGCGACTAGGTCATTAAACCCGAGTCGCCGCGCCACAAGGAAAGGCACCCGAGAGGTCTCTGGCGCGGGCGGCTGGAGCTGCATCGCGCGCCTGATCGGGTCGACGTCGGACATCATGATTATCCACTTTCGTGAATCGATCGACGAGATCGGCCACGCGCAGGATGCGGTGGCGAAAACAGAGCTGGGGAAAGCGGTCTCCGCCGAGTACTCATTTCTGAGCGTGACCGAGGCGGGTCTATATCACATCACGGCCGAGCTCGCGCGAGCGGCCCAAGCACGGGGCGGAAAGGTTGGCGACGCGGATTATGTAAGAACGCTTGCCGGCCGCGCCGCGGCCGAACGCGAGAGCGAGCACGTCAAGAGACGGCTCTATCCGTCGCTGCCGTCGAACATGCCTTACGTCTGCTTCTATCCGATGTCCAAGCGCCGCGACGCGGCGCAGAATTGGTACGCGCTCACGCTCGAGGAGCGAAGCCGTCTCATGCAGGCGCATGGTGTCACAGGTCGGCGGTATGCGGGCAAGGTACAACAAGTGATCAGCGGCGCGATTGGCCTCGACGCCTGGGAGTGGGGGGTCACGCTGTTTGCGCAGGACGCGCTGGAATTCAAAAAGCTCGTCACCGACATGCGCTTTGACGAAGTCAGTGCGAAGTATGCAGAGTTCGGCGACTTCTACGTCGGCAGGATCATCGCGCGGTAAGCCGGTCAGCGGCAGTCAGAGGCGCGGTAATGTCAACGTAAAAGTCGAGCCCGCTCCAACCGTGCTGGAGGCGCCGAGTTCTCCGTTCATCGCCCGTGCGAGGTCACGGCTGATTGCCAAACCGAGACCTGTGCCCTCGTGCGCGCTCGACAGCGACCGACCGAGTTGAACGAACGGCTCGAAGATGGCTTCCAGCTTGTCGGGCGGGACCCCGATTCCCGTGTCGATCACCGAGATCGATGCC
>WNFW01000703.1_pt1 | contig 26115 bp, 21 predicted proteins | sample 5400131 | NCBI WGS metagenome assembly WNFW01 (sample SAMN13153362, study PRJNA577476) | soil metagenome | isolation source: 20 cm soil or saprolite under grassland replicate 1 | place: USA:California | collected 2016-06-15 | reverse complement strand
CTAGTCAGCCTGGATGCGCGCGGATACCCATGATGGCCCGGAGCAAATGCTCCACGTTAGAGGCCTAATACATTGTTGCAGCTCTCACGTTCGTCGGTCTTGGAACTCCGTCTTGCAACGCACGGCCGGGCCATACATTTTGGCACGAATGCGAAGTGCGGCTTAAACAACCTCGTAGGGCGGATTAGCGAAGCGTAATCCGCCCTCCATGGGCGCCGCGCGCTAATGCATTGGGGGTAATGCCCTTTGAACCGTGGCGGAGGCCTTCATTGTTGCCGACTTGGCAGACGAAGCAAGCTGCAGGCGCCTTATTGCGGTACTTACTCGAATGCCACGCCTATTTTGTTCCCGGAACGTCGGACCACGCGGCATTGTTTGGTGGTTTTGTCGCCTTCGAACAGAAGGCAAAAGCGAGGTGGAATGTCGATTGGGCTCTCAATCACCAGGCCTGCGCCAGTTGCAGAAAGATCGCGCACTACGCAGTCGATGGGTTCGCCGTGATAATGTACGATTTTAGCCGCCTTGAGGGTGCGCCGGCGGGGGGTCTTTCTGTCCTCATAAACGGCAAAAATGAGGTCCAGCACTCGCGATCTTTTTACTTCGCCTGCCATACCCGCATCCTTTTGCGCCGAACCGATTGTTGACGTTGCCGATTGAGATGCGGTTCAGTACGGCAGCTCAAAGAGGGCTCGCTGATCGAAGCCGGTCCAGAGCGCAGTGGTGGCAATATCGGTAGCTGGTCATGGCGCGCTTCCACTCGATCAGAAGGGTAGTTATGGATTAACTATTCGGACAGGTGCGTAGTGCCACGAGATCACGCTTCTCGCTGCGCCGGTTTTTTCACCGACGCCTCCCCGGAAGCGATCATCTCAGCATCGTCGGCACATCACGGCCGAAGCGGACCACGCTGACGCTGTCCGCGCGGTCGAGCTTTCCCCCGCGCGAGTCGTCATCGGCGCCGGCTTCGAGCTCGCGCAGTCCCCGCAGCATCAGCGAGATCGAGCCCAGGCGCCGGGCGAGCGCCAGCATCTCCGCCTGCGGGACCGCCAGCTCGAGCGTCGCGATCTTGCCGATGACCACCCGCTGCCCGTTCTTCTCCTCGACCGTCTGATCGATGGCGAGCACGCGCACGTTGGTCAGGATGGTCTCGCTCTGAAAGTCCTCGCCGTGGCTTTTTCGAGTGAGAATGACATCGACGTGGTCGTTGGGGAGAATGAAGCCGCCCACGCCGGCCTCCGGCGTAATGTCGGTGGCGATGGCGCGCATTCCCGGTCGGATCAGCGCCGCCATGTAGCCGGAGCCGTCCGCCCGGATCACCTTGGCCTTGAGGATCGGTTCGCCGCTGGTGAAACCGCCCCGCGTGATGGACCCGGCAATCTGGCCGACGATGCCCGGGTTGTCGACCTGGCGGAAATATTCGGAGCTCGTCGCAGTCGCCGGCCAGGGTTGCCATTGCACCTGCTCGGGAGTCAGCCGGCGCCCGACTTCGATGTCGGTCTTGGCGACGAGAATGTCGACCATCGCCACTTGGGGCAGCGGCGCCGACGGCGGCGCGACGGCCTCTCCGGATCGCATCACCAGCACGGCGGCAATTCCGCCGGCACCCAAGGCCAACGTCAGCACCGCGATCTGCGCGCGTCTCATTCGCAGCCTCCGTTGGTCGGGAGTGGATCAAAGAAACGTCAATGCATGGTTAAGAGCTTGGATCAAATAGCTTATTTCGACGGCTCAGCACGGCTCCAAGGCTTCGGCCCCCGACCGATTCCTCGTTTTGTAAGCGGCGGTAGTCGCCGGCGAAGCCGCCCTACTGTTCCGGGTATCCAAGCAACGCCTCGGCCTGCATCTGTTCGTCTAGGGCCGAATGCAAGCGCGCTTACCCTCACACTAGGCGGATCAGGGAAAATCGAGACAGCGACCGACGTCTATACCTCCACCACCACGTATTCTTCCTCGACGGTGACCGCGAAGGTCTCGGCCCGGTACGGTCCTTCCACCAGACTGCGGCCGGGCTCGGTCCCCACCTCGTAGGTCTTGGCCCGGGTCCGCGCCGGGTCGCACCAGGATTTGCCGGTGCGAACGTCGAACTCCCAGCCGTGCCAGGGACAGCGCAGGATCTCGCCCTGCCGGCTGTAACGGTAGGCGCCGGGCTCGCTCGATTCGACGAGCCCGATCAATCTTCCTTCGCACAAATTGCCGCCTTGATGCGGGCAGCGGTTCAACAGCGCGAAGAATTCGCCGCCGATGTTGAAGATCACGATGGCGCGGCCGCCGACATCGACCAGCTTGCGGCTGCCGGGCGGCAGTTCCCGCACCGGTGCCACCACATGCCTGCTCATCAGGCGAGTCCGTACACCGTCCTGGCGTTGTCGAGAAACACCTTGCGGCGCTGTTCATCCGTGAACGGCAGCGGCAGGGCGCGTGCCGGATCGTCGAAATCCCAGTGCGGGTAGTCGGTCGCGAACAAGAGGCGATCCCAGCCGATCCACTCCATGGTGTCGAGCAGGTGCCTGCGCGGCTCGGGCTCCTCGACCGGTTGCGTGGTGATCCACACGTGCTCGCGGATGTATTCCGACGGCGGACGTTGGAGATGCGGGGTCTCATCCCGCAGGCGGTTCCAGATCTTGTCGAGCCGCCATTTCAGCGCCGGCAGCCAGGCGAACCCGGCTTCGATCAGCACCACTTTCAGCGCCGGAAAATGTTCGAACACGCCTTCGATCACCATGCTGGTCAGCAGCGACTGGCAGCACTGCGAATGTCCGACCATCTCCTCGATGTAATACGAGGGCCAGCCGCCGCCGGTGACCGGATAGCCGCCGTAGCCGAACGCATGCACGCCCACGGGCAGATTGGCACGCTCGGCGGCCGCGTAGATCGGCCAATAGCGGCGCTGGCCGAGCGGCTCCGCCGTGCGGCTGAGGAGGAGCACCTGGGCGAAATTGGGATCGCCGGCATGCCGCTCGATCTCGGCCGCGGCGCCGGGGCCGTCCTCGTAGTGCACGAGCACCGAGGCCTTGAGCCGCGGCTCCTTGCTGGTCCATTCCGCGACCTGCCAGTCGTTCACCGCGCGGCAATAGGCCTGGGCGAAGTCGCCGTTCTGCAGCCCCTGCCCGCTCCGCAACGGGTTCAAGATCCCGAGCGCGACGTGATTGGGGTCGAGATGCTGCTTGCGCATGAAGTCGAGATCGCTGCCGGGCTTGCCGCCGGTCGGCGGAAACGCGTCGCGGCGCGCGGCCTCGGGTTGCCCCTTCGGATAGGCCGGCCCGCTCTCGTATCCCTGGCGCGTGCGCAACCCATAGGTCTCCAGATGCCGCTGCCAGCGGCGCTCCAGGAACGGATAGAGCTCTTTCGGCGATTTCGGGTACGGGTGAATGTCGCAATCGGCGATTGCTTGCGCGACGGCCTGCCGGCCGGCTTCGCGAACGGCGACTTGGACGTTCATCGCACCGCCTCCTTAAGAAGTCGCGGATAGGTCTGCCGCGGGTTTTCTATCATGATTTTGCGCACCAGATCGCCCGGCAATGCCTCTGGCAGCGCCGCATCGCCGTCGAACTGCCAGTGCGGATAGTCGGTCGAGAACAGCAGCAGCTCGTCGCAGCCGATGTGGTCGAGAATCCGCGCGAACGCATTTCCGGGTGGCGCGTCGACCGGCTGCAGCGTGAACCGCACATTGCGGCGCACGATTTCGATCGGCGCGACGTCGGTCCAGGGTATCTCCGTGCGCAGCCCGCGCCAATATTTGGTCAGCCGCCACAGATAGGCGGGCAGCCAAGTGATGCCCGATTCGGCGAGAACGACGCGCAGGTTCGGGAACTTGCTGAATACGCCCTCGCAGATCAGGCTGGTGAGCTGCGTCTGGAACGCGACCGCCTGCGCCGCATAATCTTCGGTGTAATAGGACGGCCAACCGACCGAGGTCACCGGATGGCGGTAGGCGCTTCCCGCGTGGATACAGATCGGCAGCGCGTGTCGCTCCGCGGCCGCATAGACCGGCCAATAGGCGCGCTTGCCGAGCGGCACCTCGCCCATCGCCGGCACGAGCACCTGTACGAACCGCCGGTCCTCGGCGCGGCGCTCGATCTCGTCGACCGCCATTTCGGGATTCTGCAGCGGCACCACGATCGAAGAGCGCAGCCGCGGCTCGCGATCGAGCCACTCCCGCGCGATCCAATCGTTGAGCGCTTGCGCGAAGGCCGCCGCCATGTCCTCGCTGAACAACAGGTGCACGCCGTAGAGGCAATTGCAGATGGCGATGCTGGTGCCGAAGCGCGCGAGCGCCTGGCTGCGGAGCGATTCGAGGTCGGATCCGGGCCTGCCGCTGCCGCTGCGCCAATCCGGCCTCACGCCAGTGACCGCCGAGATACGGCAGCAGCGCATCCATCCCCGGTACCGCCGGATGGATATCGCAGTCGATGCCGCCGCGCTCCAGGCTCATGGCACGCTCGATCGAGCGATCCCCGGTACGGCACCCGATGGCCGATTCATGCACGTTCCTCGCCTTTTGCATTATAATGCCGGCGGCATCGTTTCGAAAGCAAGAAGGCAGTGCCGGACGACAGGGCACTCGGCCTCACCGTGCCGCTCACACTGCTCGCCGCGCGGACTGAGGTGATCGAATGAGGCGCCGGGAGTTCATCACGCTTCTTGGCGGCGCGGTGTTGTCGTTCGCCGCGGGCGCGCAGGAGAAGACAGTCGCACGGATAGGACTTCTATCTCCATTCTCTCCTTCCGCTGCTGCACTCTGGCACGAGGCGTTCCGGCAGGGTCTTCGCGACCTCGGATGGGTCGAGGGGAAGAACATCATCATCGAGTACCGATATGCGGAGGGGAGAGTCGATATCCTGCCCGAGCTCGCAGCCGAGCTCGTCCGCCGCAACGTCGATATCATCGTCGCTTCCATTTCCACAGATGCTCTGGCCGTCAAAAAAGCGACCAGTACGATTCCCGTTGTAATGGCCTCCGCGGGAGATCCCGTTGCCAGTGGGCTCGCCGAGAGCCTGGCGCGGCCCGGCGGCAACATCACGGGTCTATCGCAATTAGCCCCGGAATTGGCGGGAAAACGACTGGAAGTCCTCAAAGAAAGCGTTCCCGCGCTCTCTCGCGTCGCGGTACTGTGGAATCCGAACAATTCAGCTTCCAGCTCCACGCTCATGTGGAAAGAAATGCAGATTCCAGCACGACAGCTGGGACTTCAGCTGCATTCGCTGGAGGTACGAGGCTCCAGCGAGCTCGACAAAGCATTCGAGAACGCGACCGGGGCCGGCGCCGGCGCTCTCGTCATCACGCCGGACCCGTTGTTCGCCGGGAACGTAAAAATGATCGCGGACCTCGCGGTAAAGAGCCGCCTGCCGTCGATATTTCATCTCAGGGAATACCCGGACTCCGGCGGGCTCATGTCATATGGGATCGACCGTGCCGACCAATTCCGGCGCGCCGCCACCTACGTCGACAAGATCCTGAAAGGTGCCAAGCCCGCCGACCTGCCGATCGAGCAGCCGACCAAGTTCGAGCTGGTGATCAACCTCAGAACCGCCAAGGCGCTCGGTCTTGAAATCCCACCGACGCTGCTCGCCCGCGCCGACGAGGTGATCGAATGAGGCGGCGGGAGTTCATGGTCGGAATCCGAACGCATACACCCGGCCGTCGGCGGCGACATAGAGCCGATCCTCGGCGGCAATGACCGTCTGGAACCGGCGAACGCCCGCCATCGCCTCCGCAGGCCCGCCGCCGGTGAACAGCGGCTCGCCGGTATCGCCCTTGAACCCATGGAGCCGGTTGTCGCCCTCGGCCCCGACGATCCATACGATGGGATCGGAGCGCCCGTCGGTCGTGGTGACGATCGGAGCCCCGGCGCCCCGAAGCGCGCCGCACCACGCGGTCGCAATACCCGGCGGCGCGCCCGCGCGAAGTTTCAACACGGTCAGATCGTTGTCGGAGGCGGATCTCGGGCACTGGGCCCCCGCGCCCTGAAACGCCACGAACACGCCGTCGGCCGCCGGATAGGCCGCCGGCGCCGTGCGGATCGCATTCTTGGCAACGATCTCGGCCACGAGGCTGCCGCCGATCCCGCCGAGATCGTTGCGATCGAGCAGATAGGCGTGGCGGTCCTTGCCGAGCGCGAGGACTATCTTTTGCGTGCCGCTAGCCGCCGGCAGATCGAGCGGAACGGGATTGGTGCCGCCGAGGTCGGCGTCGGTCGCGTCGAGCTCGCGCCAATACGGCGGCGCGAAGAAGTCGCGCTTGTCCTGCGAGCGATGCAGATCGGGTGCGAGGCGAAACACGGCCTCGCCGTCGGCCCAGCTCGTGACCGAAAGCGTGTTTCCCGTCGCCACGAACAGCGAGCGCCCGTCGCTGCTGATCCCGCCTGGCGCCCAGATGCCGCCGCCGCGCCCGCGCGTCGCCCAGCTTGTGAGCTTTTGCGGATCCTTCAGGGACACGCCCAGGACCCAGCCGTGATACTGGCCGCAGTCCCCGAAGTGGCCGCCGAACGCCACGTAGACCGCGCCGTCGAGAATGGTCAATGCACTCCGCTGGTTGTGGTCGCGGGCGTTGAAGCTTTGGCGGCGAGCCTCGAGCGCTTGCGTCACGTCGACGGGCCAGCCCGACAGGACCGCGCCGTCGTTCAGCGAGAGTCCGAAGATCCGATGCCGCGGGCCCGATGCGCTCTCGACCATGGCATCGAGGTAGAGCGCTTCGCCGGCCGGGTCGATCACCGGCGTGCCGGTGATTCCGAGCGGGTCGATGTTGCCGCAGCCGAGCGCCGAGCGCGCGACCGGCTTGCCGACCGCGCGCTGCCAGAGCTCCCTGCCGGTGCCGGCATCGAGCGCGTGCACCTTGTTTTGTTCGGTCGCGACCAGCAGCATGCCGGAGCTCGAGCCGGGCGCACGCCAATAGAGCGGCTGGGCGTAGACATGCCCGGAAACGGCGGCGTTGAATCCCCGGTCCGAACGCAGGGAGCGCGCCTTCTCCCACGTCAGCCCCGGGACGACGAAATTGCCGCTGCGGTCGGAATGGCCGTGGTAGGTCGGGACCGACGCCGGCTGGGCCGCCCCACGCAGCGGCAAGCAAATGGCCGCCATCCATGTAGCGAGCAGCAGGGCATGGAGCCGCTTCATCCAAAATCCTCTCGCTCGAGGCGAATCAGGTCTCGGCACGGGGGCACCTCGGCGCGGCTCGTTTTGGCAACGGGCGAAGGCGGCGATGGTTTCCGGCTCCGCCGATCCGTCCGTTTCCCGGGGTTGCGCCTGGATTTCCCGTTGAAAATTCGCCCGGCAGGACCCGGCGACTTGGCAGCGTACCCGAAAATCGTCTATGTCATTCAAGCACCTGGGGGAACCGGCGATGCGTCGCGCAGCGATGGGCTGGCAAGCGAGTTCGACGCGAAGGGCACCGGTCCTTTGCGCCGGCCGAGGCTGGCGGGGCATCCATGGTGCGGCAGCGATCGTTTTGGCGGCGGCGCTTGTGGTGCCGACGCTCAGCGGGGCCGCGGTCAAGGCCGGTTCTTCCACCCAGGCCGAGCACCGCAAAGGGACCAAATCCAAGCAGAGCGTCCACCATCGCCACCACCGTTTCCTGCACGGCCCCGATTATCAGCCGCCCTATGCGGACATCGTGGTCGACGACAATTCCGGCCAAGTGCTGCACGAGATCAATCCGGACAGCCCACGGCATCCCGCGTCACTGACGAAAATCATGACGCTTTATCTGCTGTTCGAGCAGCTGGCGGACAAAAAGCTCGGCCTCGATTCTCGCCTTCCGGTTTCCGCTCATGCGTCGGCGCAGGCGCCGACCAAGCTCGGCCTCAAGCCCAACGACATGATCAGCGTCGAGGACGCCATCAAGGGCATCGTGACCCGCTCGGCCAACGACGCGGCGGTCGTCATCGCCGAGGCGATCGCCGGCAGCGAGCGAGAGTTCGCCGCGCTGATGACGCACAGGGCGCAAACGCTCGGCATGGCCAACACGGTCTACGTCAACGCTTCGGGTCTGCCGGCCGATGCCCAGATCACCACCGCGCGCGAGCAGGCGCTGCTCGGCCGCACCATCCAGGAGCGCTTCCCCGAGTATTACCGCTATTTCGCCCTTCCCAGCTTCCAATATCGCGGCATGTCGATCAGCAATCACAATGCCCTGCTGCGGCAGATGGAGGGCGTCGACGGCATCAAGACCGGCTATACGGAGGCTTCGGGCTATAATCTGGTTTCCTCGGTGCGTCGCGAGGGCCGGCATCTGGTCGCGGTGGTGCTCGGCGGAAGATCGACCGGTGCCCGCGATTCGCGCATGCGTCAACTGATCGAAGATTATATCCGCCGCGCTGCGACGACGCGCACCGCGCCCACGATCGTCGAGGTCGCGGACCCCGCAACCGAGGTTCCGAGCAAGACCGCGCTTCCCCTGCCCCCTCCGAACGAGTCGCCGAACGCGATGCCGGCGCCGGCGCTCCCGGAACCCGCCGCGGTTTCGCTCGAACATACCCCTTGAGCCTGCGATGCGGTCGGCTGGCTCCGCGCCCGCCCGCCCACGATCCCGCGGCCCAGGCCGACGGATCGCGCAGGCGCTCGCTTGTTTCGCGTGCATCGCGCTCGCCGCGAGCTCGCTGGCTGCCGAGCAGCCAAAACCCAAGCTCGGCCCTGCGGCGATTTCGCTGCAGCAATCATAAATCGAGGTTGGTCGGCAGCGCCTAGTCAACGTCCGGTTTGGAGCGCATTACGGACTCAAGTCAGGCATCGCGCCAAGTCTGAGAAGTGCCAATATGAGACATCAGTTGTCTTCCACACGCGGACGCGCACCCGGTCGGTGGCCGGTACTCCGAACGGAGCGGACGATCACCCCACCCGAACAGGTACCTGCATTAGCACGACTACGGCAGCGATAATGAGAGCCCAGAAAAGGAGCGGGATTCTACTCACTGCGTTGTCGCAACCTGCGTACGAGAGCTCCCAGCACGTTGGAATAGTCATCGGTCCAGACGCGCTGAGCGGGATCGGGCGGCAGGAGCGGCCAAAATCGCGACTTGGCGAGCGCCCCGAAATCCTCATCCTTGCGCGCCACCGCGGCGACGATGGGGACCCACTTCTGCTCGGCCGCATCTTCTTGAACGTCGCCGCCGTCATAAAGGCGCGTAATCGCGCCGTTTGCATGTGCGACACCGGCGACGACGCTCCCAAGTTCGAGATGATAGTTCGACACGTGGAGCGCCACGATGCCGTTTGGCTTGAGCTTGCGCAGATAGATCGCCATCGCCTCCTTGGTGAGGAGGTGTACTGGTATTGCAGCGCCGATGAAGGCATCGACAAAGATCAGGTCGTACCCGGCATCCGGCACGTTCGCGATCGTCAGCCGCGCGTCGCCTTGCACGATGGGAATGTTCGGCCGGCACTCCGAGACGAAGTTGAACAGTGCGGGATCGCGCGCAATCCGGATGACGTCGGGATCGAGTTCGTAAAATATGGCACTGTCCTCGGGCCGCGCCTGGCAGCTCAGACTTCCGGTGCCTAGCCCAATAACGGCATAGCTGATCGGTCCGCCAACCTTGGCGCGCACAGCGTCGAACGTCTGCGCGATGCCGGCGCCAGCCTGGAACTCGGAGATCATTTCGGGTCGGCCGGTTATGCGATTTCCGTCGCGGTCGCGGATGCGCTGGGCACCCTGCCCGATGCCGCCATGCCAAAGGATTCGAAACCGACCATCGGCCGTTTCCGCGGCGGCGAGAACGCCAAAGAAATTGCGCACCACAAAATTGTTGATAACGTCGTTATACTGATAATTTCCGAGGACCAACACGAACGCGATGATAGCGGCGAACGCCAGAGGGGCCCGCCAGAAATATACGGTCAGGCCAAAAAGGGCGCCGATCAAGAGCGTTATCAGGTTGTTATCGAGCTTCAGGCCCGACGACATGAGTATTGTCAGCAGCGCCGCCGCCACGGCAAGTGCACCGAACAGCAGGTATTGCCCGGCTCCCTTCGCCGGCAACGCGAGCCCCGGCATGCACAGGACCGAGAGCGCGATCAGCAGGGGATATTCGGCCACCCAGTTGAACACCTGCGGGGCAATCAGCCCGACCGCGATGCCGCCGATCATGCCGCCGGCCGAAATCCGCATGTAGAAGGCGGTGAGGTATTTCGGCGCCGGCCGCCGCCGCGCGAGCTCGCCGTGGCATAAGAGCGCAATCACGAAGAACGCAGTCAAATGAACGACGACCAGTTCGATGATGGTCGAGAACGGGTCGATGATCATGAGGCCGGCCAGAGCCAAAATGACGAACGGGAAGGCTTTGACGACCAGCGAATGCGGAACGACCGGCCGGGATTGGAAAGCGATAACGAATGTCAACAGATAGATCGCGAGCGGCAACACCCAGAACAACGGGACAGCCGCCGCGTCGGTGGAGATGTGGAGGGTGACCGCGAGCAGAAGGCCCGAGGGTACCGCCGCGAGTCCAACGAGTACCAAACGGTCGCGCCAAGTGGGCGCGGTTTCCTCGCTGCGAGCTGTGGCGGCCGGCGGCGACAAATTGGCTGATCGCAGCAACAGCACGCCGCAGGCTGCGATCAGCAGGATCAGGACATAGAAGCCGCTGGTCCACAGCCATGTCTGCTCGCCAAGCCGCAGGAACGGCTCAACCACCGTCGGATAGGAGATGAGCGCGAGAAAGCTTCCGACGTTGCTAGCGGCAAAAAGGAAATAGGGGTCGCGTGCTGAAGGATGATCGGTCCGCACGAACCACGCCTGCATGAGGGGCCCATTGGCAGCGAGAGCAAAGAACGGCAGCCCGATGGAGACCGCAAACAACCCGAGGAGCCAGAACGCCTCGCCGCGGGAAGGCGGCTGCCCCCATCCGCCGGCGAGGTGAAGCGGCAGCGCGAGACACGCAATCAGCAACACCGCGAGATGAATGAGGACGGAGCCTCGTCCCGGCGCGAAGCGCGTCAGCAGGTGGGCATATGCATAGCCGGCAAGCAGCGTCGCCTGGAAGAACACCATCGCGACCGACCAGACAGCGGCAGCACCCCCCAGCCGTGGCAGCACCATCTTCGTGAACATCGGCTCGACCGCAAACAGCAATGCGGCACTGATGAAGATGGCGGCCGAAAAGGCTGCCAACAACAAATTGTAGGGCCACGAGTCGCTCTGCGTCATCCTGTTCGCGGGGAGCTCGGAAGCACACATGTCCCAGCCTTTGTGCGCTTTCAGCCTATGGCGAAGGACTACGATGAGGGTGGCCGCACGACCACGGCACTCAAGTGAATGCTAGCAGCCTAGCGACGTCCACGTAAGGCGGCGAAGGCTCAAAAGGAGCGGCAGGGTTTGCGCCTATGTTCGCGACTCTTCCAGGGGATTCCCACCAGAAAAGAACCGTGTTCCTGCATGGCCCTTGGGCCTCCAGGGAGGGTGGAATCGCGACACAGCTGACCTTAAATATTTCGCATGCCTCTCTTGACATGGGTCGCGTGCTCTTGCGTGATAGAGTGTTGGGAACCTACGTGCCGATTGGGAATTTCCCATGTGTTTCCCATACGGAGGAGCGCCATGCGTAGACTAATCCTCGCGTTGACAGTCATTTTTTTGGCACCGACGGCATTGATTGCGTTGACGGCCGGCGGAGGGCTGGTCGGAGACCCTGAATCCGGAGCCGCTGGGGGTGCCATCCAAAAACGCCAAATCCCTTCCGGCGGCGTCGCCGGAGGTGGCAAGGGAGGCTTCTTGGGGGGCAATGAGATCCTCGCCAAGGGCGACATGGCTGGAACCGGTGGTGGTGCCGGCGGCATGATGGGCGCCATGAAGGGTGGCAAGAAGGGCGGCATGCACGGGCCCCGATAGCGGTGGCTCGAAGCCTCGGACGTTTTCGCAGCACCTGGTCGGTCGCATGGCGGGCCCAATATCATCTGTTCTTGCAGCAAATCTGCTCACGGCAGCGGATCCCGGCGAAGCCTGCTGAAGACATTCCGATGTTTGAGGCCGACTGGCCAGGCCGGACCCCAAAGTTCGAAGATCGACCTTAATTTTCGATCGATGCCAAGCGGCATGAATTGCGGGACAGCGATACTCGCCGACAAAACGCGAGAATCGTGCGGAGGAGATCACGAGACGCCGAGTACCTGACCACAACGGCATCACGACATCCTCGGTGCTGAAGGTGGTCTATCTGCTGGCAGTCACCGCCGTCGCCTTTATGGTGCCGGCGTTTGCGACAATGCGGCTTGCCCGATGGTTCGTCATTCCAGCGTTGCTTGCGCTTCAGCTCGTTATTTTGCTGGCCTGCCGGTTTCATATTACCGAAATCGTACGCCCGGTCTGGCGATTGAAATGGTTATTTCTATTCCTGATCGGCTGCTACGTCCTTCTGCCCGCGGAGAGCCCCGGCGCAGGCGACCTCGTTCTGGGCTGGCGCGTTCCACTCGTCGGCTGGCTGCTCCCGTTGAACGTCACCGGGCTCGACCGCGCAGCACTGATGTGTCTGCAAATCCTGACGCTGTTGCTTGCCTCGACGGTTGTTCGGGTGACGGGCTCCGGAAGCGATCTGGTGGACGGCCTGCGAGCGTTGCGGCTGCCCGACCTGTTCGTCTACTCGCTCGACCACACGCTCGAGGTGCTCGGGGGAGCAAAAAAATCCGGTCGTGGCCGAGCCCAACCCGTGGCGCAAGGCGGCACGCTTTCGACGGTGAAGCGACTGCTGCGCGGCGACATCGGCGGGTTCGTCGAAACAATAAGGACAAACATCGAGCGCGCCGGGGAGCGCCCGGGCCACGAAAACGACTACCGTCTCGGCCCCCGGTTGGTCCACGATATCGGCATCGTGACTGGCATTGCGTTGTGCATGGCTTCCGTCAAGGTGCTCAAGTTCCTGCCTGGCCTGCCATTTGCTCCCGGACACAAGGCGCTCCTGTTATTCCCGCTGTATGTCCTGGCATCTCGCCTCACCCATTCGCGCTGGGGCGGAACGGCTGCGGGGTCCATCATGGGAGTGATCGGGTTCCTGCAGGGTGATGGCCGGTTCGGCGTCCTGGATATCCTCAGGCACGTGGCGCCCGGCTTGGTGATCGACCTTGCGGGCCCGCTGGTGCGCCGCCTGCCAGCCTGGGCCTTGGGGTACTGCTTTCTCGGCCTGGCAGCGGCTGCCGGGCGGATCACCACCGAGCTGGTGTTGGTGCTCCTGCTCGGGGCTCGAGCCGAGGTGTACCTCTTCCCAGCCGCCATCCTGGTACCGAACCTGCTGGCAGGATTCCTCAGCGGGTTTGTGACGATTTTCGTTCTTCGTGCGTTTGCACGTTCAGAGGACAACGTGAACAAGAATCGAGATGCCCCGGTCGAGACCAAGCCAGACGAGGCTGCCGAGATACCGCCGAATCAATTGTTAGCCGAGCCTTCGAAATTGGGCGCCTCGAGCTACCCCGTACGGCAGAAATAGTTACCGCGCCGAATCGAGCGGATCGAATCAGATCGATTCATGGGATGGCTACGCGGCAATTCCCTCATTCGCTCCGAGCCGAACAATGTGCATGACGAGGTGCTTTGTGCGGAATCGGTTGAAAAAAATCTGCGGCGCGCTTGCAATTCTCGCCGCCATGGCGTGCGCCGACTGCGTGCACCCAGCGAGGGCAGCCGAACAGGGTTCGGTCCGCGTCGCTGCCGCGGGGGATCTCAAGTTCACCATGGGCGAGATTGTTGAAGCGTTTCGTCGAGAGCGCCCCGCCGTCGAGGTCTCGGTCACGTACGGCTCGTCTGGAAACTTCTACGCGCAGCTTTCCAACCGCGCCCCCTTCGACATCTTTTTTTCGGCTGACGTCGACTATCCCCGCCGGCTCGTTCGGCAAGGCCTGGCACTCGCCGACAGCGAATTTCTTTATGGAGTAGGGCGCCTCGTCGTCTGGGTGCCGTGGATTTCGCCCATCGAAGTCGAGAAGCTCGGGATCCAAGCATTGCTCAGTCCTTCGGTGCGTAGGATTGCCATCGCCAATCCGCGTCATGCACCGTACGGCCGAGCAGCGGAGGCGGCCATGAAGAGCCTGGGCGTCTATGACCGGACAAAGGACCGACTCGTGCTTGGCGACAGCGTGATGCAGACGGCCCAGTTCGTCGAGAGCGGCGGAGCGCAAGTCGGAATCATCAGCTACTCGCTCGCGCTCGCGCCGCCCTTGCGGGACAAGGGCCGCTTTTGGGAAGTGCCGATTGATGCTTATCCGCGTCGGGAACAGGGCGGGGTGATCCTGTCGTGGGCCCAGGATCGACCTGCCGCCGAGGCATTGCGCGACTTTGTGCTCGGTGAAGGCGGCAGGGCGATTCTCCGCCGGCACGGCTTCCGACTTCAGGGAGAAGATCATGGATTTTGACGCGGTTTGGGTGAGCGTGCAGTTGGCATGGTGGACCACGGTTATTTTGTTTGTCTTGGGGCTGCCTCTTGCATACTGGTTGGCGGTCACGCGATGGCGCCTAAAATTCCTGCTTGAAGCCGTCGTCGTGCTTCCGATGATCTTGCCGCCCACCGTGCTCGGCTTCTACATCTTGATCGCCGTTGGCCCGCTAAGCCCCCTTGGACGTACCTATGAAGCGGTGGTGGGGCGGTCCCTCGCCTTTTCGTTTCAGGGCTTGTTGCTCGCCTCCGTCCTCTACAGCCTCCCCTTTGCGGTTCGACCGTTCACGGCGGCCTTTGCGGGCGTGGACCGGCGCCTGGTCGAGGCGTCGTGGTGTCTCGGCGTGTCCCGACTGCGCACCTTCTTTCGCATCGCCCTTCCGCTCTCGTGGGCTGGAATTCTCACGGGGGTGATTCTGAGCTTTGCCCACACGCTCGGCGAATTCGGCGTCGTCCTCATGGTCGGCGGCAATATTCCCGGGGTCACCCGAACCGTATCAATTTCCATTTATGATGAAGTGCAGGCGGTCAATTACAGCAAGGCGGCAATGACCTCCTTGGTCCTGCTGGCGTCCTCATTTCTGGCGCTCAGCGTGACCCACCTCGTGAATCGAAAAACGCTTTAGCGGGCCAGCAATCGCGCTCGCATCAGCCGAGTCCGGCCGCCACCCTTTCGCAGGCACACCGATATGATACCATTCATCGCCTACTCAGGGACAAAAGACGGTCGTGTCCTGCAGCCATGACGAAACGGCCGGACTAGACGGCGCTGCCAACAGCCGCGAACCGGTGCAGCTCGATCCGGCGGGCACGGCACAGCCGCTTACGTTGACCAGGAACGAGGAGGTTTCGCCGGGCAGCGCAGGACCGGCGGCGGCCGAATTGACCGCCGAGTTCGAAAAGGAATTTCCCGGCGGACCCGTCATCCAGGTAGAGCTGCGCCGCCCCGCCGACGTCTTTTCGCTAACCGTCCTATTCGGTCCGTCGGGCTCCGGAAAGTCGACGACGCTACGATGCCTCGCCGGCCTGGACAGGCCGGACCGCGGCACCATCCGTTTCGATAACGAAATCTGGTTCGACGCCATGCGTGGTATTTTTCTCCCGCCGCAGCGTCGCCGGATCGGCTACCTATTCCAGGATTACGCCCTCTTCCCCCATCTGCGGGTAGCTCAGAACATCGGCTACGGCCTGGGCAAGATTGCGGCGCCGGAGCGGCGGCAGCGCATCGAGGAGATCACGACGCTGCTCGGGTTGGCCGGTCTCGATGATCGCTACCCGAGGCAGTTGTCCGGAGGGCAGCAGCAACGCGTCGCGCTTGCGCGCGCGCTGATCTGCCGGCCGCGTCTGCTCCTGCTCGACGAGCCACTTTCCGCGCTCGATGCTCCCACCCGAGAGCATTTGCGGCGGCAGCTCCGGCATTGGCTCGTCGAGTTGCGAATGTCGACGATACTGGTGACCCACGATCGCATCGAGGCGCTCGCGCTTGGCGATCATTTGGTGGTCTTCGAAGCAGGACGAGTGCGCCAGAGCGGCTCGGTGCAACAAGTATTCTCCGCGCCGGTCGACCGCGCCGTGGCGCGCATCGTAGGCGTCGATACCATCGAGCGCGGCATGGTCGTGCAGGTGGTCGACGGCTTGGCAACCATTCAGGTCGGCCCAAAGCGGCTTATCGCTCTCGCGCCGCGCGGCCGGAACGCTGGGCGCGATGGGGAAGTGTATGTCTGCATCCGCGCCGAGGACGTGATGCTGGAGAAGAGGGTTGCCAACCTGTCGCAAAGCAGCGCTCGCAATCACCTGCTCGGGCACATTCGGTCCGTGGATCGCGAAGGGCCGATGATGCGCGTCGACCTCGACTGTGGCTTTCCTCTCAAAGCCCTGGTTACCAATCAAGCCTACCAGGACATGGAGTTGCGGGAGCGGGACGAGATCGTGGCTGTCGTCAAAGCGCCGGCCATTCATCTGATTGCCCGGGACTGATCGCGATGAGATGCAATGGTGCTATGGCTGGCTTCACGACTGGAAAAGATGCGCTGTGGAGGACATGCGTGCCGAGATCTGCGGACAGGATCACGACCTCTCTACGATGGCCCTGGGTAGTATTGTCTTTGCCGGCGCTCGGCGGGCTCCTGATGATGGTTGCACTTGCGCTCCCCGCGCTCGCGGAGCCGCGCGTCATCTTGAAGGGGCACACGCTGGCACTCGCCGATGTGGCCTATTCGGCTGACGGCCGGTACGTCGCGACGGCGAGCTACGACCACACCGCCAAAGTGTGGGAGGCGGCTACCGGCAGGGAGCTCGTCACGCTGGCGGGACATGGCGCCACGGTCGAGGCCGTGGCCTTTTCGCCGGACGGCAAGTTCCTCGCCACCGGCAGCTACGATGGAACGGTGAAGCTCTGGGACTGGACCGTGGGCAAGGAGTTGGCCACGTTCGCGGGCCACTCCAACATGATCCGCGCGCTCGCGTACTCGCCGGACGGCAAGACGGTGGCGTCCGGTGGTCACGACAACACGATCAAGCTGTGGGATGTGGCGAGCGGCCGGGAACGGGCTCAGCTCCGTCATACGGGTGCCGTCCGGTCGCTGGCCTTCAGCCATGACGGCAAAGTGTTGGCCTCGGGAAGCAACGACATGACCGTCAAGCTTTGGGACGTCGCCACCGGCGTCGAGCAGGCGACGCTGCGAGGTCACGACCATGGCATCCGAGGCTTGGCGTTTTCCCCGGACGACAGAACGCTGGTCACCGGCAGCATGGATACTACCGTGCGGTTTTGGGATGTCGCCGGCCATAGGGAGAAGATGACGCTCGAGGGAACCGAGAATGAGGTCCTCAGCGTTGCGTTTTCGCCCGATGGCAAGCTGATCGTCGCTGGCAGTCAGGACGACACGTTGAAAGCGTGGGACGCGGAGACCGGCAAGCTGCTTGCCAGCATGCTCAACGTCGGAGACCGCGTCCGCGGCGTGGCGTTTTCGCCCGATGGCAAAACCTTTGCGACGGCCACCATGGATGCCCTTGCCAAGCTGTGGGATGTTGCCGAGGTCCTCAAGGCTGGCATCCAACGCCCCACAGAAACCAGTAAGGACGGCGAATTGGTATCGTTCACGGGACACACGGCATACGTGACGGCCGTGGCCTTCTCCCCGGACGACAAAATCCTGGCTTCCGCCAGTCACGACCACACCGCGCGCCTTTGGGACGTGGCGAGCGGGAGGGAGCTGGCCAAACTCACGGGCCATACGAACGCGATCGTCACCATCTCGCTGTCGCCCGACGGGAAGATTTTGGCCACCGGCGCGTACGACCGAACCGTCCGGCTGTGGGAGGTGCCAACCGGAAAGGCGCTCGCGACCTTGCAGGGACACACGAACGTTATCCGCGCCGTCGCCTATGCGCCCAACGGCAAGACGATTGCTTCAGGAGGATACGATCAGACGATCAAGATCTGGGATGTGGCTAAGGCCAAGGAGGTGGCGACGCTCAAAGGGCATACCGGAGGCCTCAAGGCGCTGGCCTATTCGCCCGACAGCCGCATCCTCGCTTCCGGCAGCATTGACGGCACGATCAAGCTGTGGGACCTGGCCACGCACAAAGAGATTGCCACCATCGATGTGCACACCGGACCGGTCCATTCAGTGGCGTTCTCTGCGGACGGCATACTGCTCGCTTCCGCGGGCGCGAGCAAGGACGTGCAGTTGTGGGAAGTCAGCTCGGGCAGGGAGCTCAAGCCGTTCATAGGCCACACGCGTTGGGTTCGGTTCTGTGCGTTCTCTCCTGATAGCAGGATGTTGGCTTCGGCGGGCCTCGACAATGTCGTGCGCGTTTGGGATGTCGCGACTCGCAAACAAGTTGCCGAGCTGACCGGTCACCAGCGGCGGATTCACTTCGTGACCTTCTCGCATAGTGGAAGGCAGCTGGCGACGGCCGGGATGGACTGGACCGTCAAGCTTTGGGACACGCCCAAGCTGGCGCATTCGCCGGCGAGCCCGACTGGCCAAGGCGGCGGAGGAGGAGGCGGAAGTGGAAGTGGAAGTGGAAGTGGAAGCGGAGGCGGCGTGCGCGCCACCTGCAGCGCCGAAACCGAGAGGCTGTGCCCAGGAGATGAGCGCGTCGGACGGTGCTTACGCGCGCACATGGATCAGCTCTCGGCCGGCTGCAAGGCCGCGTTAGACTCGCAGCGCGGTAACCAGTAGCGAGCGCAAGCGGCGCGCCGATGCGTCGGTATAAAGCAACAACTAGGAGCTGATAAAATGGACAACGAAGCCCTGGACCGCATGACCATGGCCTTAGCGGGCGCGAGCCTGACTGACGAGGCCCAAATGGGCTTGCTCGACACGCAGCCCGTCATCCAAATCCTGCCTGACGCAAACGTCATCAAGATCGGCGGCCAGAGCTTCATCGACCGCGGGCGAGCCGCGGTGTTCCCACTCATCGAGGAGATAGTCGAGAATCTGCCCCGTCACAAAATGATCATCGGAACCGGTGCCGGCACGCGGGCCCGACACGCCTATAGTGTCGGGCTCGATCTCGGCGTGCCGACCGGCGTGCTCAGCGTGCTCGGCTTCTTCGTCAGCATCCAGAATGCCAAGATGATCCACTATCTTTTGGCGAAGCACGGCATTCCCTCGGTCGAGCCGGCCCAATTCGCTCAGCTGCCGCTTTATCTCGCCGAGCGCCAAGCGGTCGTCTCGGTCGGCATGCCGCCTTACGCCTATTGGCAGCCCAATCCGGAGATTGGCCGTATTCCGCCGCATCGCACCGATGCCGGCTGCTATCTCATCAGCGAAGTCTTGGGGGCGCGCTCGATGATCTACGTCAAGGACGAAGACGGTCTCTACACGGCCGATCCGAAAAAGGACCGCAATGCGAAGTTCATCCCAAAGATCACTGTCGAGGAGCTCGAACGGCTCGACCTCAGCGACGTCGTCCTTGAGCATACTGTGTTTCAACTCATGCGGAATGCCAAGAATCGCCGCTCGGTCCAGGTCATCAACGGCTTGAATAGAGGCAATTTGACCCGCGCGCTCAATGGCGAGCACGTGGGGACGATCATCACCGCATAAGCAGGCTGACCATGTCATCTTTGACGCCGCCGTCCCCTATGGCTGAAATTCCCGCCGACGGACGCCACCATGTCGAGTCGATGCTGATGCGCGAGAGCCTGCTTGACAAGCGGGTGATGTCCGCGACCGAGACGCCGGTCGTGCGCATGCTGCCGTTTTGCGGCGTGCTCAAGGTCGGCGGGCGCTCGATCATCGACCGCGGCAAGAGCGCGACCTATCCGCTGGTCGATGCCATCGTCGCCGCGCTGGCGAAGTTCAAGCTGGTCATTGCCACTGGCGGCGGAATCCGCAGCCGGCACGTGACCTCGATCGGAATGGATCTCGGCCTGCCGACCGGCGTGCTGGCGCAGTTGCGGATCATCGATGCTCTCGGCAATGCCCACCTCCTCGGGACGCTGCTCGCGCCGCACGGCGTGGTGGCGATCCCGCCGGAAATTCTCGGACACATGCTGCCGTTTTTCATCAAGTCGGCCCCGGCTGTGATTTGTAACGGCGACCCGCCGTTCTCCATCTGGGAACATCCGCCGCGTGTCGGCCGCATCCCGCCGCACCGCACTGACGCAGGCAGTTTTTTGCTCGCCGAATGCTACGGCTGCGCAAACCATACGCTGATCAAGGACGTCGATGGCCTCTATGAGGCAGACCCCAAGACCAACCCGAAGGCCGCCTTCATCAAGGACATCTCGGTGACGGAGCTCAAGGCGCGCAACCTGCCGACCTTGCCGTTCGATCGGGTTCTGATCGATCTTCTTGCCTGCGCCCGCCAAGTGAAGCAATTTCAGATCATCAACGGGCTCAAGCCGCATCTGCTGGAACCGGCGCTACGCGGCGAACACGTCGGAACCATCGTTCGTAAAGACTAGCGGGTTAGCGCCGAGAGGGCGATCGCGGGTGGTGATGATGCCCAGGTCCTGTGGTGACAGCTCTGGTCAGCATGTCCATTTCCTCAACTGCATCCGAGCCCGTGCTTCTGCACGCGGCCGGGAGTTTGCGCGCAGCGCTCACCGAAGTCGTAAAGACGTTTGCGGCCGACACCGGGTTGCAGGTGCAGCCGAAGTTCGGGGCGTCGGGCTTGCTCAAGGACGAGATCCTCTCCGGCGCGCCGGCTGGGGTGTTCGCGTCGGCCAATCTGGAGCATCCGAAAGCATTGGCCCAGGCAAGGCGCGCTGCGCCGGTAGTGCTGTTTGCCCGCAACAAGCTTTGTGCCCTCGTGCGGCCTGACTTGGTGGTCGATCCCGCAACATTGCTCGATCGGATGCTCGATTCGAACGTGAAGCTCGGCACCTCGACGCCGCGGGCCGACCCGTCGGGCGACTATGCGTGGGAGGTGTTCCGCAAAGCCGACGCGCTCAGGCCCGGTGCGTTCTCGAAGCTCGAGCAGAAGGCCCTGCAACTCACCGGCGGTCCTGGCACTAAGGCGGCGCCAACCGGGGGTTCGCTCTATGGCATCCTCGTGGCGGGCGGATCAGCCGACATTTTCCTTACCTATTGCACGAATGCCGTTGCGGCACGGCGCGATGATCGCGGATTGCAAGTGGTTGCTCTACCCGAAATTCTGCGCGTTAGCGCGGAGTATGGTCTGACGGTCGTCTCCACTGCTTCCCCAGACGCGTACCGCTTTGCGTTGTTCATCCTTTCTGAGATCGGTCAACAGATTTTGGTGAACCACGGTTTCGCGGTTCCCAGTTCGCCGCCCTGAACCCTTGACTTCCGCTAATGGCGTCAGGATGCCGCGACCCAAGAGGCGCGTAAAAAAAACTTTACCGTCAAGGGGTGCCTATAGCGGCTTCCAGGCCACCCCGGCGCGTGCAGGCGACGGGATGCAGACTAGGGTCGCCGTTCTGAACATTTGTTCAGGTCGCGCCGAGTGGATCATCTGCAGTTATGCGGCATTGTTAGGAAGGGCTGGATCCTGAATAAATATTCACGGCGCAGGTAATTAGGTCCGAACGGCGTCCACTAAACTAACAATATTTTTGCGAACTTTTCCGGCACCTGAGAACTTCGCAAGCCGATGCGAGTTGTGGAGTCACAAACACCACATCAGCAAAGGGAGATTTGCATGAGGAGCGCATGGATGCATTCGGTGCTGGCGGCGATCGCGGCGGCCGCCCTCGTCGCCGGCGTAACGCTGGCATCGGCACAAGGTCCGGGCGGCCCGGGAGGCGGAGGCGGCGGTGGCCAGCATATGCGCCAAGGCCCGACCGGCGGCGGTGGCGGGCCTCGCGGCGGCGGTCTCTCCGGCGGCGGCCATGGCCCGAGCATCGGAATGCAGGGCCGGTCCGGCGGCCACGCCAGCGGCTTCGGTCAATCCCACGGGCCATCCTATGGGGCCGCGCTACATACCGAACGCGGGCGTGCGTTCGGCACGCAGCGCAGCATGCATGGCGAAAACCTCGGAGTTCGAGGCCGCAGCGGCATGCAGGCCGGAACGTTGCGTAGCCAGCGCGGTCAGGCGCTTTCCGAGCAGCGCCACCGCGGGCAGGTTCTCGCCGAGCAGCGTCGCCTGCATGGACAAAATCTGAAGACTACGACCCGCACCGGCATGCGGACCGACGTGGCGCGAACCCAGCGCGGGACGCACGCCTTCGCTCAGGCGGGCACGCGAAGCCGGATTTCGCTTACGTCTCAGCAGCGCACGCGGATCCACAACGTCGTCCTGCATCGCGACTTCTCGCGGCTTCGGGTCAGGAACGTGAACTTCGATATTCGCATCGGGGTCGTGGTTCCCCGCAGCTTCAGTCTGTTCGTGATTCCCGAGGACATCGTGTTCATCGTCCCGCAATTCCGTCACTTCCGGTGCTTCTTGTTCGACGACGAGCTCGTGATCGTGGATCCGTTCACCTTCGAGATCGTCGCCGTCATCCCGGTCTAGGCAAAGGCGACTTAACCGAGGGTGAAGTTGAGGCCCCGCCCGAAATCGGGCGGGGCCGCTAACTGGCGCTTTGCCGTTGCGGCGCAGGTTCTGAGGTCAGGGCCTGGGCGCCTCGGCGATGCCGACAGCGGCCCGGCCGTGGTCGGCCTGCCGTTAGCCAGGGCGGCCTGCAGGGAAGCCGGGGCGTCGTAGTGGGCGAGCGGACGCGGTCGTTGTGGCGCCCCTGGAGCGTGCTGAGCGCGCGCACGGCGATGCTGGCCGCCTACGGTCTGCCGGCGGAGCCGGCGCTCACGACGTATCGCACGGCACATCCGCGGGCGAGCGTCGGCGACCTGTGCAAAAAGGATTAGCGAACGACCACTGCCCGAATCTGATGACGTTCGTCGGCCGCGATGCATGTCCAAATGCGTGCCGATGTGTCACGAGTTGGGCCATTAGCGGACATTTCGCGATCTGAACGCCATCTCCGCTTCTCTAATCGGCAGGTTTGGCTCAAGCGTTATTCAGACTGTCCACGGATATCGCTCGCGGGCCCTGTACTTCTCTTCGGAATTGGCACGAAGGCCTTTCCAGCATGGGATTCGAGAATAAGACGCTTGGCACCCGCTAGCAAAGCAGTCCGCCATGTCCGAATCGGGTCATTGGCGTCGATTCCGCGATGTCCACCACATGTCCGGTTAGCAGGTAACTTCGGACATGCTGGCTGGCTGTTGATCGCGTTGGGCCGCCAATGGTACATGCCGTATTGGTCGAGCGACCAGGCGCTGCTCGAAGCGACCCTGCGTCCGGCCCCGTTCGCGCGCGGCCGGCTCGCGGGCGAGACCGGCGGCCTCGTCCGGGAGACACGCGAGGTGCCATGACGAACCCGCAACGACCGCGGCGGCGGACATGATCCTGGCAGTGGAAAATCTGTCGAAGGCGTTCCAGGGCCTGCAGGCACTGGCGCCGTTGTCGTTCGCGATCGAGAACGGCATCACGGCGTTCATCGGGCCGAACGGCGCCGGCAAGACCACCCTGTTCAACCTGCTCTCCGGGATCTACGGCCCGACGAGCGGCTCGATCCGCCATCGCGGCGAGGACATCACTTCGCTCTCGGTCGCCGAGCGCGCGCGCCGCGGCATCCAGCGAACATTCCAGAATCTGCAGATCTTCTTCCGCATGAGCGCGATCGAGAACGTGATGGTCGGCGCTTCGCCTCGGTTGCGGATGGGGCTGCTCTCCTCTTTGCTCAGCGCTCCGGCGATCCGGCGCGAAACCCGGGAGATTCGCGAGCGCGCCGCGGCGCTGATGGCGGAAGTGGGACTTTCCGATTTCATCGGTCATGCCGCCGATACCCTGCCCTATGGAGCGCTCAAGCGCCTCGAGCTCGCCCGCGCGCTTGCCGCAGATCCCGAGATCCTGATGCTCGACGAGCCGGCCGCCGGGCTCAATCCACGCGAAACGGCGCAGATCGACGAAGTCATCCGGCGCATCGTCGACCGCGGCATCGCGGTGCTGCTGGTCGAGCACGACATGAAGCTCGTCATGGCGATTTCCGAGCGGGTCATCGTGCTCGATCACGGCAAGTGCATCGCCGACGGCCCGCCGCAGGCGGTCCGTGCCGATCCCGAGGTGATCCGCGCCTATCTTGGCGCGGAGGCGCCCTGATCGCGCCGCGCAAACCCGTGTCCTTCAGGATCGAGGCACGCTCGTTCAGCGTTTCCAGGCGGTGTTCGAGCCGTGCGGTAATCCGCGGCAGCCGCTGGGTTCCCGCACGGCTTCTCAGGTGCGCGGGACTCGCCGCAAAGAAATTTCCGACAATTTTCGATTTATGCCGGTCTTGTTTCAAATCGATCGGTAAGATCCGTCGTCGAACATGCTAGACGCTGCAGGGGGCAACCTGTTTGAGCGGATTGTGCGTATGCCCGACCTGCTGGCGCGCTTTGTGACCGACGAGACCGGCGCAGCGGCTATGGAGTACTGCCTCATCGCCGCCGGAACTGGACTCGCCGTGTTTGGTGCCGTGAAGCTGATCGGCCCCGGTCTGAAAGATATTTTCAACAATCTTGGTTCGACCGCAACGAATTTCTCTCACGAGACGTACGAAATTCCGTTCCACCGTAAGCTTCCATGAACGCTGTCGATCGTGTGTTCTTTAAGCGTGTAAAGCCCACTCTGCTTAAATTTTGGGAACCGTTGTAATTGCCACCGGCAGCACCGGAACCGTGTGCCCTCCCCGCCAAGCCCGCTCCGATCCCGGACCTGCGCGTCAATCGTTTTTCAGTTTCACGACCTGCGCCGACTTACGGTCGGCGAGCCCCGCCGCAATGCGCTCGCCACGATGCCGCTTAAGTGCGAACCGGATCAGCCGCCCGGCTCACATGGCGCCCGATCACCGCAAGGTTTTTGTGGCAAAGCAGATCGCGGACCAGCAAGACATTCGCGCCCGACTGTCCCGCATGGGTGCCGACCGTGTACCGCAGATCCCGCAATCGCACATCCTCGGCGAGCAGCCGGCCGGATCTTCTGACATGCGGCCTCGATCGCATCCCTGGAAAGCGGCCCGCTTCGCATCGGATGGGCTCGGCAAGATCCGGGCAAGCCCTTGGTCACCCGCTCAAGGTTTTTCAGGCCTCAAATCTGGGCTTCCAGCCGGTTCAGAAAACGCCTACCATTCACGCCAGTTCGGGAGGCATCTCGGGAACCTCGGGTTGATCCGCTGCTCTTCCGGACCTTGGGCAAAATCCGAGGAGGACGACACGGCGAATTCGTCGGCCGTGAAGCGTATTGCATCTGTAAGCCACGGCAAGCACGGAGGTAACGATGCGACGTGCATTCTTGTGGTCGATCTCTGCTCTCGCACTGACCTGGGCGTGCGCCTCGCCCGCGCCTATTGCGGCGCAAACCCCCGCGGACGATGCCGCCAACACCAGGTGGCAGCTGGAGGCGATTGCTCACGCGCAGAGGATGCGCGTCTTCCCGGATTCCGTCAGTGGAGCGCAGCCGACCCCATCTGTCATCCCGCAGCGTGCGATGGATGCCGATCCAAGTGGGGTGGTTTCGACATATCAACCGGGCGGAGCCACGCTGACATCCGGCAATTCCTTTTTTCAAAATCTTGGCACGAATGGACGCACCTGCTTTACGTGCCACCAGCCCCAAGACGGCTGGACCGTCAGCGCCCAGAGCGTGCAGGCCCGATTTAACTCGAGCCTCGGCACCGATCCCATTTTCCGCCTCGTCGACGGGGCCATTTGCCCCACCGCCGACGTCTCGAGCTTGCAGAGCAAGTTACAGGCATACAGCCTGTTGCTGAGCCGCGGCTTGATCCGAATTGGTCTGCCCATTCCCGCGAACGCGGAGTTTCAGGTCAGCGTCGTAAGCGACCCCTATAGCTGCAATACCAACCCGGCGACCGGCTTGATCAGCCCCACCAGCGGCATCGTCTCGATTTACCGCCGCCCTCTTCCCTCGACCAACTTGGGTTTCTTGAGCGCCATCATGTGGGATGGACGTGAGCCCAATCTGTTCAGTCAGTCGATTGACGCGACACTCGGCCATGCACAAGCGAATGCATCGCCTTCGAGCGCCCAACAGCAGCAGATCGTCGATTTCGAAAACGGCGTGTTCACAGCCCAACTGTTTGACAACGCAGCAAAGAATCTCAACGCCGACGGGGCCACGGGTGGCCCGGTCGCGCTGCAAGGACAACTCGCCAGTTTCTTTATCGGCATAAACGATCCCCTCGGATTAAATCCGACCGGCACACCGTTTACGCCGAACATCTTCAATCTCTATCAGGCTTGGAGCAGCCTCCCAGGCACGGGTGGCCTGGACAACGACCGCAAGGC
>WNFW01001333.1_pt1 | contig 26128 bp, 26 predicted proteins | sample 5400131 | NCBI WGS metagenome assembly WNFW01 (sample SAMN13153362, study PRJNA577476) | soil metagenome | isolation source: 20 cm soil or saprolite under grassland replicate 1 | place: USA:California | collected 2016-06-15 | reverse complement strand
TGATCGATCGCTGCTTCGTGGACGAGAGCGGCACGCGCTGGGTGGTCGACTACAAGACCAGCCGTCACGAGGGCGGCGGGCTCGAGAGCTTTCTCGCCGAGGAGCTCGAGCGCTACCGCGGGCAGCTCTCGACCTACGCAGCGCTCGCGCACCAGCTCGGGCCCGAGCCGGTGCGGGCGGCGCTCTACTTTCCGTTGCTGCGGGCTTTTCGCGAGCTCGACGTGCGCGCCTGATCGGGCGCGGCTGATCAGAAAGTCCCGACGACCGAAAAGGGTCGTCTCCCGGTTGCGTCGGGCGCGCCGAGGAAGGGGAGAGAGCTCACGATCTCGGGCGGCGCGCCCCGGCGCGGGGCAACCAGCCCCTCGAGCTCGTAGCCCGGCTGCGGCGTCAGGCGGAGCGTCCCCTCGACCGCGAGCGGGCCGTCGAGGTCGCGCAGCTTTCCCGTCGGCTCGCCCTTCGCCTCCGGGAAAGTCAACACATAGCTGCCGAGCGGCGTCGCCAGGCCGGCGCGATCCTCCAGGTCGTGCGCCTCGATACGCCCCTTGAGCTGCGTGATGACCCCATGCTCAATCCGGACCAGCTCGAGATCGAGCGTCGCGCGGCCGTGCAGTGTGGCCGGGAGCCCCGGGATCAACGCCGGATCGAGCGCCAGGTCGGCCTTGACGTGACGGAGCGTCGCCCGCTGACCCAAACCGAGCTCGACGTCCGCGCTTAGCGTGTTCGCGGCGCGCGTGGCGGCGACGTGCCCCGCAAGCCTGCCGTAGAGCAGCCGCATGGGATACAGCTCCCAGCTGAAATCGCCCACCGGCGTGCCCTGCACGCGAAGTCCGCTGCAGACTCCGCTCCAGAGCGTGCCCTCGACGCTCGCGCAGGCTCCGTGCGCGCTCCCCCCCGCGGGGATCACCCAGGCCGCCGGCATGCGGGCGAGGAGGATGGCCGCGAAAGCGACCAGCGCAATGAGCGCGATCCAGGCTCCCCGCTTCACTTCTTCAGAACGAGCGCGGCATTCACCAGGCCGGTCGCGTCGGCTCTCTCGATGGTGGCGGATTCGACACTGGCACCGTTCTGCTGGGCGAGGCGGCCGAGCCAGGCGACGAGACTATCGAACGGCGCCCTTTGCAGGCGCACCGAGAGGGCCCCGGGGCCCGCCGGCTCACTCGTGAGGGAGCCGGCCAGCCCCGCCTCGCGCGCCGAGCGGTCGACGATCACGAGCAGCGACTCGCCCGTGGCCGCGGGCTGTGCCGGGGAGGAGGCGAGCTCCGGCGCCACGCCCTGCATCCAGCTGAGGTCGGCGCGCTTGCTGGCCAGGCGGTCGTGAGCATGCGCGACGCTGCGATCGAGAGGAATGAGCACGCCGAAGACGAGGATCAGCGCGGCGAGCGCGAGAGCCCCGAGGACCAGGCGCCGCTCGCGCGCCGAGAGCGCGGCCAGGGATTCGAGCGAGAGAGCCTCGCGCGAGAGCGTCATGAGCGCGCCCCCGGCGCATCCCCGGCGCGCACCTGCATGCGTCCCTCGTAGGCCGAGCCGGTCATGCCGCCGCTCGTGAGATCGGCCTGCCAGCCGTTGCGGCGCAGCGCCTGGCCGAGCCGATCGAGGCTGGCCGCATCCGGTGCGGAGAGCCTGAGGTCGAGCGCCCCGTCGTGATACTGGAGCGCCAGCACGGCGAGGCCCGGCACGGTATCGCGCGCCTGCGCCAGCGCCTGCAGCGCGGGCAGCAGTCCTCCGCCGGCGCCGCGCGCGGCCGCGAGGCGCTGCTCCATGCGGCGGCGCGCATCGAGCGTGCTCGGCTCCCCGGGCATGGCGGCGTGAAAAGCGTCGCGGATCGAGACGTCGACCTGGCGCTCGCGGCTCTTGAGCCATTGCAACTCGCCCACCTTGCCGGCGACGTGCAGACCGAGGAGCGAGACGAGCAGGATCGCCGCGACGCGCCAGGCGCGCAGCCCCGCCGCGCCCGCCGCGGCCGGGGCGTAGGCGCCCTGCAGGAGATTGATCGGCGTCGCAACCGGAAGCTGCTGCGCGAAAACGGGGAGGGGCCCCTCGGTGAGGAGCTGGATCCTGATGCCGTCGAAGCGCGGGCGCGCGGCCTCCGCCTGCGCGGAATGCCGCTGCCACTCGGCCGCTCCGGCATAGAGAATCAGTCCGCGTCCGCCGCCGGGTGAGTCGGCGCCCCGCGACTGCGCGATCTCGAGCGCCTCGGCGAGTGCATCCGCGGGCAGCGTCACCGGCGCGGCTCCCGGCGCTCGCACGAACACCGCGTCCTCCTCGAGGAGCACCACCGCGTGGGCGGGATTCCCGGGCAGCAGGTCGCTCTCGGCGTGGATCGCCTCGGGCTCGATGCCGCTCGAGCGCAGCGTCGCGAGCCACTCATCGAGAAGCGCCCGCGCCACCACGGCCACCGGCGCGCGGGTGGAGTCGCCCGCGCGCTTACCGATGGCGAAGTGCAGATCCTCGATGTTGTCCGCCAGCTGCTCCTCGAGCGCGTAGGGCACGAGCTGCTGGAGCTTCAGACCCGCCTTGACCGGAACCTCCGGCTCGGCGAGCAGCACGTCCGTTCCGGGGACGAGCACCCACACCCGCCTTCCCGCGGTGCGCGTTACCGCCGCTGTCAGCGGGCCGCTCTCGAGCGGCCCCACAGGGGTACCGCGCGCATCCACCACCAGCCAGGACGCCGGCTCGTCCGGGATGCGCGGCAGGCGCAGCAACAGCCAGTCAGCCATCGGCGGATACTGTCATGGTTGAGGGCGGGGTGCGCAATCGGTGTTGGCGAATCAATCCGGCGTGAAGCTGCGCAGGATCGGACGCACTTTGGCATCGCCTCCCCTCTCCTGATAGAGAAGACTGTACAAAGTGAATTCCGTACTGCCAATGGTGATGATGCTCGTGAGGCGAAAGTAGCTCGAGGCCTGGGCGATCTTCGCGTCGACCTTGGTTTTCAGCTGCGGGTCGGCGAACGCCGCCTCGTAATCCGCCTGGGTGGGGAAGCACCCCGGAGCGGCGGCGCGATTCTTCGCGAGCGAGTCGGGATCCGAGCCGAAGTCGGGATGTCCGAGGTAGGCATCGAGCACTTTGCCCGGGGCGGTGCAGATGTTGACCTTCACGCTCCCGTCAGCGGGGAGCGCCGTGACGTAGGGCGCGAGCGCGAGATAACGGTCGCGGCCAAAGCCCGGCAGCGCGAGGAGCTCGCTCGTGCTCGTGATGTAACGGTTGGCCGTCCGGTAAGCCGGCGTCAGGCCCATGTAGACGGTGTCCTCGGCGCCGTCGGGAATCGACGGCGCGCCATTCCAGTCGATCCAGTCGATGACGTAGCCCACCCACTTGGTCTCGAGCCCGACGCTCTGGAGCAGGTTGCTGAAGGCGGCGACCTGCACCGGATCGGGATTGCCCTCCCGGTCGGCGAGGCTGTTGAGGTTGAAGCGGCCCTGGAGGTCCTCGAGCGCGGCCTCGAGCATCACGCCCGGCACGACCTCGATCGGCCCGACGGGCTTGGCCCAGCCCTGAGCGGCGTAGATGTACTTCTTGTCGTTCTGGTAGACCGTGCGCAGCCCGTAGGCGGCCAGCGCCTCGGCGCCCTGCGCGACGAGGAGCGCCTCGTCGAAGGCATAGGTTGCCGTGCCGCGCCGCGCGCTCATCGCGTTCTCGTATGCGATCGCGGCGGCGATGACGGTACAGAGCGCGACCAGCAGGATCGCGACCAGGAGCGCGATGCCGCGCTGCGCGCCGCGCCGGTGCCGCGGTCGCTGGCGCCGCGCACGCGCCGTGTGCCTCCTCATCCGGGGATCTCGATGACCCGCACGATCTTCCCCCAGTCCTCGGTGTCGAGGGTGATCTCGACCGCGAGCGGTCGCTGGCGCAGCACCTGCTCCTGCCGCAGCGCGGTCGCTGGCCACAGCGTCTGCCACTGGTGCGCCTGGTCCAGGTAGCGAACCGTCAGCGCCTTGACGTGCGTCATGAGATCGCGCCGGTAGGTGGTGCTGGCGAGCGTCGGGTCGAGCACGTTCCAGTACTCGCGCCGGAGCGTACCGTTCTCCAGGAGGTAGGCGACCCGCTGCAACGCCGGACGTTGCAACCCGGCGGGATTCGCCCAGCCGCCGCGCGTCAGTGCGACGATGGGCGGCGGCCCCCCGGGAGCCGCTCCCTCCAACGCCGGCTGCGCCGGATCGTCGCCGATGGCCTGGCGCACCGGTCGCGGAGCGAGCTGCGAGAAGTCCTGTTCCAACACGCGCACGGTCGTCTGAAGCGCGAGGAGCCGCGCCTGCTGCGCCTTGAGCGACTCGCGGCTGTTCGACGCCTGGGTGATGGTCTTGTAGCCGAGCGCGAACATGACGACAGTGACGGGGCTGGCAGGTTTCCCGGAGGCGCTCCGGGCGGATTGTTTCCCGGGGTGTTTCCACCGGCGGCCGCAGGACCGGCCGGGAACTGGCTGCCCCAGTCGGGCTGGAATCCGTTAGGCGTGCCGACCGCATCGCCCCAGATGCCACTCACCGTGGTGAGCCAGCTCCTCTCGTCCGCACCCACCTTAAGGTCCGCGGGGCGCACGCTGACGTCGATGCGCTCGACTCCGGGCACCTCGGTCGTGACCACCTCCTGGTGCCAATGCCAGCTGCGGCCGGCGAAGTCGGTGTCGCCGTCGCTGAGGCCCGTCTGGGGCTGCTGGCCGGAGAGGCGCAGGTTAGCAATCTGATTGAGCGCCACCCACTGGGCGAAGGTCTTGTCGCGCAGATACGAGGTGGTGCCGGCCGCGGAGGTGAGCGCACCCATGACCGCAGCCATGCCGATCGCGACGATCGCAAGCGCCACGAGCACCTCGATGAGCGTGAAGCCGTGGTCGGCGCGCGCGCGCTCGGCGGGCGCATCGGTCAGGCTGGCCACGGCGCGCGCGCTTCTCACGGCTTCGACTCCACCATGGGCTGCTCGATGACCTGGCCCTGGTCGTCCTGGGTGACGGTGACGCTGCGCAGGCCCCCCTCACGCTCGAGCGTCGCGGCGAAGCTCGTGAGGTCGCCATTCGAGAAGATCATCACCTGCGGGGTCTTGTCCCTGGCATCCTTGGGACGGGTCAGCACGACGGGACGCGCTTCCACCGTGAGCTTCACGCCGAGTCCGTCGGGGAGGCGGCGCGCCGCGAGCGCCTCGTCGTCGGGGACGCTGCGCCAGATGGCGCGGCGCACGTCGTAGGTCAGGAACTCGTAGCCGTCGTCCTGGAACAGCACGCCGTACTCGCGGGTCTGCAGCTCCGCCTGCTCGCGGGCGTAGGTGAAGAGGGCGAACAGCCTGTCGCTTTCCTTCTCGAGCTCGCGATCGCGCCCGGTGAGGGTGAATGACAGCACCATCAGCGCCGCCACCACGCCGATGATGACGACGACGACCATGATCTCGATCAGCGTGAAGCCGGCGCTGTCCGCGCCGGCCCGCGCCCACTCCCGCCTCATCGTGGGGCGGAAGCTAGTCGGTGAGATTCCAGTTGCCGATGTCGGCGTTGATGCCCTCGCCGCCCGGCTGGCCGTCGGCGCCGAGCGTGTACAGGTCATACGTCTTGCCGTGCGTGCCGGGGTAGACATATTGATATTCGTTCCCCCAAGGATCCTTGCTCGCGCGCTCGAGGTAGCCGCCGGGCTTCCAGTGCTTGATGCTCGGATCGGTCGGCTGCTGCACGAGCGCCCTGATGCCCTGCTCCGTGGTCGGATACTTGGAGTTGTCGAGGTAGAAGAGCGACAGCGCCGCTTCGAGCGCCTGGATGTCCCCCTTGGCCTTGGTGACGCGCGCCTCGTCCACCTTTCCGAGCACCGTCGGGACGATGAAAGCGGCCAGGAGGCCGATGATGACCATGACCACCATGATTTCGATGAGGGTGAAGCCGCGCGAGCGCGAGGCGCGCGTCGGTCTGCTACCCTCGTGAGTGATGTAGCTCATGCGCGGGATTTCCGGGCGGCGAAGCCGCCGCTGCGACCTGAAAGAGCTCTTCATCATAACAAATAGTGGATCAGAGCCCGTGATGCGTGTGCGTGGGCTGCTCCGGTCTCTCAACTACGACGGGCGCCTCGGGCTGATCCTCGCCGGCAGCTGCGTGCTGCTGCTGCTCGCGAGCCTCGCCGGCGAGCCCGGCAGATTGCTGCTGCGCTATGACCGCGCGGCGCTCGCCGCGGGGCAGTGGTGGCGGCTCGTGACCGCGCACGTGGTGCACCTCGATGTGCGGCATGCCCTGCTGAACGACCTCGGGCTCGCTCTCGTGTGGGCGCTCTTTGCCCGCGACTACTCTCTGCGTCAGTGGGCGGCCGTCGTGCTGGGGGCGGTGGTGGCCATCGACGCGGGACTGTGGCTCTGCGATTCGACCCTCGAGTGGTACGTGGGTTCCTCCGGGGCGCTGCATGGGGTGATGGCGGCCGGCGCCCTGGCCCATCTGCGCCGCGGCGAGCGCGATGGAGCGCTGCTATCGGTCGCCCTCGTGGCCAAGCTCGGTTACGAGCACTGGGCGGGTGCGCTGCCGTTCTCCGCGAGCCTTCCGGTGGTGGTGAGCGCTCACCTCTACGGGGTCATCGGGGGCTCGGCGGTGGCCGTGTTCGTGAGGCCCCGCGCCCGGAGCGCCGTCGGCCCCCCGCTATAATCGATCCCGACTCGACTCCACCCGCCTGCAGGAGCGCGCATGTCGTTTGCCTTCGTGTTCCCCGGTCAGGGCTCGCAGTCGGTCGGGATGCTCCAGGCGCTCGCGGCCGCGGACAGCTCGGTTCGCACGACCTGCGATGAGGCGTCGCAGGTGCTCGGGTATGACCTCTGGCAGCTCGTGAGCGAAGGCCCCGAGGAGACGCTGAACGCGACCGAGCAGACCCAGCCGGCGATGCTCGCGGCGGGAGTTGCGACCTGGCGGGTGTGGCGCGCGCGGGGCGGTGCGCTGCCCGCGCTCGTCGCCGGTCACAGCCTGGGCGAGTTCACGGCGCTCGTGTGCGCGGAAGCGCTACCGTTTTCCGCGGCGCTCGATCTCGTGCGCTTCCGGGGGCAGGCGATGCAGGCCGCGGTGCCGGCCGGAACCGGCGCGATGGCGGCGATTCTCGGTCTCGAGGACGAGGCGGTCGAGGCCGCCTGCCGCGAGGCCGCGCGGGGGGCCGTCGTCGAGGCGGCGAACTTCAACTCGCCAGGCCAGGTGGTGATCGCCGGCGAGAAAGCCGCCGTCGAGCGCGCGATCGAAGCGGCCCGGACACGCGGCGCCAAGCGCGCGGTAAGGCTCCCGGTGAGTGTGCCTTCGCACAGCAGTCTCATGCGCGGTGCGGCCGCGCGGCTCCGAGAGAAGCTCGCCGCGATCGATCTTCGCGCTCCCCGCATCCGCTACGTGAGCGCGGTGGATGCCCGCCCCCATGAGCGGCCCGAGGAGATCCGGGAGCTCCTCGTGCTGCAGCTCTCGAGCCCGGTGCGCTGGACGGACACGCTGCGCGCGCTCGCGGCAAGCGACCTCGCGCAGATCATCGAATGCGGCCCGGGGAAGGTGCTCACCGGCCTCAACCGCCGCATCGAGCGGCGCCCGAACTTGAGCTTTCTGGCGCTCGACGATCCCGCCTCGATCGAAGCGGCGCTGAGCGCAACCCGAAGGGATTCCCATGCTTGAGAAAGAAGTCGCACTCGTCACGGGCGCCTCGCGCGGCATAGGGCACGCGATCGCCCTGGCTCTCGGGGCCGCCGGCGCCCGCGTGATCGGCACCTCCACCGGCGCCGAAGGCGCGGCGAAGCTCGGCAAGGACCTCGCGTCGCACGGATGCAACGGCCGCGGCGCCGTGCTCGACGCCGGCAGCGCCGCATCCGTCGACGCCCTGATGGCGGAGCTCGAGAGCGCGGGCGAGCTGCCGACGATACTCGTCAACAACGCCGCCATTACCCGCGACCAGCTGCTGCTGCGCATGAAGCCGGAGGACTGGGACGCGGTCATCACCACCAACCTCACGGGCGTCTTCCGGGTGTCCAAGGCCTGCGTGCGGCGCATGATGAAGGAGCGCCACGGCCGGATCGTCAACCTCACTTCCGTGGTGGGCGTGACGGGCAACGCGGGACAGGCGAACTACGCCGCGGCGAAAGCGGGACTTCTGGGATTCACCCGCTCGCTCGCGAAGGAGCTCGCCTCGCGCGGCATCACGGTGAACGCGGTGGCTCCGGGCCTGATCGACACCGACATGACGCGCGCGCTCGGCGAGGAGCAGCGCCGTGCGCTTCTCGGGCAGGTCCCGATGGGCCGCCTCGGGACGCCCGTTGAGGTGGCGGGCGCGGTGTTGTTCCTCGTCTCCCCCCAGGCGGCCTACATCACGGGCGAGACGCTGCACGTCAATGGCGGCATGTACATGGGCTGATATGGCGCGGGTGCGCACGCGCGAGCGACGCCGTTGGGCGCACGCCACAGGGCGAGCCGAGCCGCGATCCGAACCGCCTCGCGGGGTCGCCAGTTTCGCCAGTAAAAACAATCACTCGCGGCCCGGGTACGCGAGTGGCAGCCCCTGGGGGGGTCCCGTACAATACCGCGCCCGCTGGCGGCCTCGCGGCGCGAACGGCGGGTGAGCCCCTATTCAGCAGACTACATAAGGACCAACCGCTAATGAGCACTGTTGAGCAGCAGGTCAAAGCCATCGTTGCCGAACAGCTGGGCGTGAAGCAGGAACAGGTCACGAGCGATGCCTCGTTCGTCGACGACCTGGGAGCGGATTCTCTCGACACGGTCGAGCTGGTGATGGCCCTCGAGGAGGAATTCGAGATCGAAATCCCGGACGAGGATGCCGAGAAGATCACCACCGTCCACCAAGCCATCGACTACATCAACGAGCGCCGCAGCAAGTCCTGATTCGATAAGGCGCCATACAGGTATCGTATGAGCAAGCGCCGTATCGTCGTAACGGGTCTTGGCGTGGTGTCCCCGGTCGGGAGCACCGTGAAGGGGGCCTGGGACGCCATCCTCCGCGGGGAGAGCGGCATCGGACCGGTGACGCGCTTCGACGTGTCCGCATTCCCGGTGCGCATCGGCGGGTCGGTGCGCGACTTCGACGTCAGCCAGTACATCTCGCCGAAGGAAGCCCGCCGCATGGACGACTTCATGCAGTACGGCGTGGCCGCCGGGGTGCAGGCGGTCAACGACTCGGGCATCGACTTTTCCAAGACCGATCCCACGCGCTGCGGCGCGGTCTGCGGCGCGGGCATCGGCGGCCTCGGCACCATCGAGGCGGAACACAGCGAGTACCTGAAGGCGATGAACCCGCGCAGGATCTCGCCGTTCTTCGTGCCCGCCACCATCATCAACATGATCGGCGGTCATCTCTCGATCCGTTTTGGCTTGAAGGGCCCGAATCTCGGCGTGGTCACCGCCTGCACCACCTCGACGCACGCCATCGGGCTCGGCATGCGCGCCATTCAATACGGCGACGCCGACGTCATCGTCGCGGGCGGCGGGGAAATGGCCACCACGCGCTGCGGTCTCGGCAGCTTCGGCCAGGCGAAGGCGCTCTCCACGCGCAACGACGCCCCCAAGGAGGCGAGCCGTCCGTGGGACCTCGACCGCGACGGGTTCATGAGCGGCGATGCCTATCACATCACCGCGCCCCCCGAGGACGGGGAGGGCGCCCGCATTTCCATGGTGAACGCGCTCAGGGACGCCTCGCTCAATCCGACCGACGTGCAGTACATCAACGCTCATGCGACCTCGACCCCGCTCGGCGACAAGGCCGAGACGGTCGCCTTGAAGCGCGCCTTCGGCGATCACGCGAAGCGCCTCGCCGTGAGCTCGACCAAGTCGATGACCGGGCATCTCCTCGGGGCAGCCGGGGTCGTCGAGGCGCTCTTCTCGGTGCTCGCGATCCGCGACGGCGTCGCGCCGCCCACCATCAATTACCAGACGCCCGACCCGGAGTGCGACCTGGACTTCGTGCCCAACACCGCCCGTCGCATGAAGATCGACGTGAGCCTGTCGAACTCCTTCGGCTTCGGCGGCACGAACGGATCGCTCATCTTCCGGCGCTTCAGCGCCTGACGGCGCAAGCGCCGAAGGTAAGTCCACCACGCGCGCTCTTCTCGTCCGCGAGCTCGACGTCCCGCCGGCAGTGCTGCGCCGCCTCGCGGCCCGCCTCCCCGAGCGCTATCCGCTGCTGCTCGACAGCGTCGTCGCGGGACCTTTGAGCCGTGCGAGCCTGCTGCTCGCCGAGCCGGGCGCGGCGCTGTGGCTCGACGCCGAAGGAAGGCTCGAGGCGCGCGGGCTGACTCCAGCCGCGGGCGGCTTCCTCGCCGCGCTCGAGGACTGGTGGCTGCGCGAGCGGAGCGCCGCGCGACCGCCGGCCGGGCGGGAAGCCCGCACCGACTCGCTGCCCTTTTCGGGCGGGTGGGCGCTCTTTCTCGGCTACGAGCTGGCGCAGGAGATCGAGCCGCACCTCCGGCTCCCGCGCTCGCCGTTCCCGTGGCAGGCCTTTGCGCTGCGCACGCCGTGCGCGCTGGTGCACGAGCTCTCGCGCGGGCGGGTGTTCGCGGTGGCGGAGCCCGAGGCCGAGGACGCCCTGGGGCGCATCGCCGCCGACGCGCGCGAGGCGGCGAGCGCTTCGGACGGCGCCGATCTGCTGCGCATCGGGCGGGTCGAGGAAGAAGACGCGAGCGCGTATCTCGCGCGCGTGCGACGCGCGAAGGAATACGTGCGCGCCGGCGACATCTACCAGGCGAACCTCTCCCGTCCCTGGACGGTGGCTCTCGACGATGACGGGGCGCCGGGCGCGGCGGCGGCGCTCTATCGGCGGCTCTGCGCCGCAAATCCCGCGCCCTTCGCCGCGCTCGCCCAGTGGCGCGGCGAGGCGATCCTGAGCTCCTCGCCCGAGCGGCTGGTGCGCGTCGCAGGGCGGCGCATCGAGACCCGGCCGATCGCCGGCACCCGCCCGCGGAGCCGCCAGCCCGGCGGCGACTCGCGCGAGATGACCGAGCTCGCCGCGCATCCCAAGGAACGCGCCGAGCACGTGATGCTGATCGATCTCGAGCGCAACGATCTCGGGAGGGTGTGCGCGCCGGGCACGGTGCGCGTCGACGAGTTCATGAGCATCGAGTCCTACACCCACGTGCACCACATCGTGTCCAACGTGAGCGGCGAGCTCGACGACGGGGTGACGCCCATCGGCGCGGTGCGCGCCGTGTTCCCAGGCGGAACCATCACGGGTTGTCCGAAGTTCCGCTGCATGCAGATCATCGCGGAGCTCGAGGCGGCCGGACGCGGGGCGTACACCGGCTCGCTCGGTTATCTGACGCGCGACGGGCGGCTCGATCTCAACATTCTCATCCGCTCGATGACGCTCTCCGCGCGGCAGCTCAGCTTCCGCGCCGGCGCCGGCATCGTGGCCGACTCCGATCCCGAGCGCGAGCTCGAGGAGACGCGCGCCAAGGCGCGGGGGCTGCTCGCGGCCCTGGGGGGCTTCCCGTGAACCCGGAGCTCGTGTGGGTCAACGGCCGCCCCTCGGGCGAGGTGTCGGCGCTCGATCGCGGGCTGCATTTCGGCGACGGCCTGTTCGAGACGATCGGCTGCGTGCACGGCGCGCCTCGGTTTCTCGAGCTGCACCTCGAGCGGCTCGCCGCAGGCTCCGAGCGGCTCGGCCTGGAGGCCCCCCGCCGCGGGACACTCGAGGCCGAGGTGCGGGCGCTGGCCGCGGAGTCGCCGCGCTCCATCATCAAGATGCTGGTGACGCGCGGTGCGGCCGTGGCCAGGGGTTATGCGCCGAGCGCCGCCGAGCGGCCGACGCGGATCACGCTGCGCTATGCGTGGCCCGAGGAGGATCCGGCGCTCTGGCACGAAGGAGTGCGGGTGCGCGTGGCGGACCAGCGACTCGGCGAGAACCCCGCGCTCGCGGGGCTGAAGCACTGCAATCGCCTCGAGCAGGTGCTGGCGCGGGCGGAGTGGACCGATCCCGGCATCGCCGAAGCGCTCATGTACAGCAGCTCCGCCGCCCTCATATCAGGCACCATGAGCAACGTGTTCCTGGTGCGCGACGAGAGGCTCTTGACCCCGCGCCTCGACCGCTGTGGCGTGGCGGGCGTCATGCGCCGGGTCGTGCTCGCGGAAGCGGCGAAGGCGGGGATCGCCGCCGAGGAGCGCACCCTCGGCTCCGGGGATCTCGCCGCCGCCCGAGAGGTCTTCCTGACGAACGCCCTGATGGGCGTGCGCCCGGTGCGTGAGCTCGGCGGCCGGGGGCTGGCCGTGGGACCCCTGACACGGGCCTTGCAGGAGCGGCTCGCGCCGCTCCTGCGCGGCGGGGCCAGGGGGTCCTAAGGAGCGAGGCGATGGCTAGGAGAGGGCGATGGGGACGGCTCGCGCGGCGCGCCTTGTTGGGCGCCGCGGTGGTGCTGCTCCTCGCGGCGCTCGGGGCCAGCGGCGGGTATTTCTGGCTGCAGCGCGAGTTCTCGACGTCGGGCCCCGCCACCGCGGGCTCGCTCATCCAGGTGGACCCCGGTGCGAGCCTGCGCGGGGTGCTGGCACGGCTCGAGGCGACGGGGACGGTCCGCCAGGCCCGCGCGGTGGAGCTGTATCTACGCCTGCGCGGGTTGCGGCCGCGGGTGCAGGCCGGTAACTACGAGATTCCGCCGCATGCGAGCCCCGAGGAGATCATCGCGCTCTTCGAGCAGGGCAAGGTGGTTCTCGAGCAGCTCACCGTCGTCGAAGGCGCGACGTTCAACGATTTCCTCGAGGCGCTCGATCAGCATCCGCACGTGCTGCATACGCTGCGCGGCAAGAGCCCGGTCGCCATCATGGGCGCCCTCGGGCACCCCGGGGTGAGTCCCGAGGGCGAGTTCTTCCCCGATACCTATCGATTTGCCGCCAACACCCCTGACATTGCGATCCTCACGCTCGCCTACGACAGCATGCAGCGCGTGCTCGCCGACGCCTGGACGCAGCGCCGCCCAGGGCTGCCGTACGACACGCCTTACCAGGCGCTGACCCTCGCCTCCATGGTCGAGAAGGAGGCGGCGCTCAAGAGCGAGCGGGCGCAAATCGCCGGCGTGTTCGTCAACCGCCTGCGCAAACGCATGCGGCTGCAGTCCGACCCGACGGTGGTCTACGGCCTCGGCGAGAGATACGACGGCTCGATCCACACGCGCGACCTGCTCCGCGACACGCCCTACAACACCTACAGGCGCGCGGGGCTCCCGCCCACACCGGTCGCCTTGCCCGGACGCGAGTCGGTGCTCGCGGCCGTGCGGCCGGAGGAGACCCAGGCGCTGTACTTCGTGGCGACCGGGCTCGGCGACGGCGCTCATCACTTCTCGCGCACTCTGGAAGAGCATAATTCCGCCGTGAAAGCCTATCTCGCGCGGCTGCGCACCCAGGAGCACGCCGCCGACCCGAAGCCGGTCTCGCGGCGCCCATGAGCCCGGCCTTGTTTCTCACGCTCGAGGGCATCGAGGGCGCCGGGAAGTCCACGGTCGCGCAGCTCGCCGGCTCCTGGCTCACTCGCCACGGCGTTGCCGTGCACCTGACGCGCGAGCCCGGCGGCACTCCGCTCGCCGAGCACGTGCGGCGGATCGCGCTCGAGCGCGGCACCGAAACCGTGTCGCCGGTGACCGAGACGCTCCTCATGTTCGCGGCCCGCGCGCTGCACGTCGAGAACCTGATCCGCCCGGCGCTCGCGCGCGGGGAGTGGGTGGTATGCGATCGCTTCACCGACGCCACGCGGGCCTACCAGGGGGGAGGGCGCGGGGTGGACGCGGGCCTGATCGATGCGCTCGCGCGCAGCGTCCATGGGGGTCTCGAGCCCGACTGCACGCTGCTGCTCGACCTGCCGGTCGAGGCCGGGCTCGCCCGCGCCCGCGCCCGGCGGGGCGCCCCAGGCGCCCCCGATCGCTTCGAGGCCGAGAGCGTCGCTTTCTTCGAGAGAGTCCGCGCGGCGTATCGGGCGCTTGCCGCGCGCGAGCCGCAGCGCATCCGCGTCATCGATGCGGCGGCTCCGCTCGCCGAGGTGGAGCGGCGGGTGACCGAGATTCTCGCGGAGCTTCGCGCACCGGGGGAGCAACGGTGAGCGCCGCGAACGACGGTGCAGCCCCGGCCGCATCCGCGGCGCCGGGAATGAGCGCGGCGCCGGAGTGGTCCGCCGCGGAACGGGCGACACTTCGGGCTGCGTTCAGGGCAGGGCGGCTGCCGCACGCACTCCTGATCCACGAGGCGCCCGGAGCGGGCGGGGAATGGTTGGCCACCTGGGCGGCGCAACTCGTGCTGTGCCGGGAGGCCGCGCGCGCCCCCTGCGGCGCCTGCACCGGGTGCCGCCGGGTCTGGGCGCTGCAGCACCCGGACGTGACCTGGCTGCGCGCTACCGAGGAATCGCGCCAGATCCGCATCGAACAGGTCCGTGATCTGGCAGCCGAGCTGGCGCTCACCGCTCACGGGGGCGGCTACAAGGTCGGCATCGTCTCGCCCGCCGACGCGCTCAACCGCTTTGCCGCCAATGCGCTCTTGAAGACGCTCGAAGAGCCGCCGCCCGGCACGCTTCTCGTGCTCACGGCCACGCAGCCCTCGCGCCTGCCTCCGACGCTGATCAGTCGTTGCCAGCGGCTGCGAGTACGCGCACCGACCCGCGCCGAAGGCATCGCCTGGCTGACGGCGCTGCGGGGGACGGGCGAGTGGGGCGAGGCGCTCGAGGTGCTGGGAGACGCTCCATTGCTGCTCGCACGAGCGGAGCCTCGCGAGATTGCTCAAACGGGCCTCGACGCGCGCCGCACGCTCGACGCGCTGACCGAGGGGACCGCGGACCCGGTCGCGGAGGCCGAGCGCTGGGCGCGGGGCGAGGCGCTGCCGCTGCGCCTCAGGTGCTTTGAGAATTGGCTCACAGATCAGATTCACCGCCGTACACCGGGTGCGGCCGCGATCACGGAAGTGCGGGCTGGCCCCTACTTGCCAGCGGGCGGCGTGGCCTTGAATATACGCGAGCTCTTCGGGCTGCTGGACGAAGTGCGGGAGTTGCGCGCCACACTCGATGTGCCGCTGAACCGCGGTCTGGCGCTGGAAGCTCTTTTCAGGCGGCTGACCCGCCAGGGTGCGCCGTCATGAGGTCGGAGAACGTGAGAGCGGGTAACAAGCCGGGTCTGCTGACCCTCACCATCAAGGACAAGAGTGCCCTGTATCTTGCCTACATGCCGTTCGTGAAGAACGGCGGCCTCTTCATCCCCACCAACAGCAATTACCGCCTGGGGGACGAGGTGTTCATGCTGCTCAACCTCATGGGCGAGGACGAGAAGCTGCCCGTCGCGGGACGCGTCATCTGGGTCACGCCGAAGGGCGCCCAGGGCAACCAGGGCAAGCGCACCGCGGGCATCGGCGTGCAGTTCAGCGAGCAGGACCGCGGCCAGACTCAGAAGAAAATCGAGACCTATCTCGCGGGCGCGTTGTCCGGCGACAAGGCCACTCACACCATGTAGCGGCGGACGGGGACCTGTCTCTGCAGGCCCGATCGGTCCCGTTTAAACGCAAGCCCGAGCTTTGAGCGCCCGCGGTCCAGCGCTTCCCGGGCCGTCCGCGATGTCCAGCAGACATCTCACCAAGGCGCGGAAGAAGTTCTTCTCTTGTTCGTTTTCAGGTTTCACGGCCTGCTCGATTCGGGCGCATATGTCGATCTGGTGCGTCGGAGACAGCGATCGGAATTCCGCCAGGAACTGCATCAGCAGAGCTTGCTCGTCGGCTGATAAGGCCACCGCCATTGCCCCTCCCGCGCTCGGCCAGATGCTCCTAGTATCCCAGACAGGAACAGCGCGCTATATGGTGGTTGCCACCAGGTCCGAGAGGATCATTGAAGCAACGGGGGACCGCCGTCGCGGGCGCCGCGTCCGCTCGCAGTGAGCTTCTGTCAAGGCTTCGGCGCGGGGCCGCCGCGCGTCAGCGGCAGCCCACCGTCGCTGTTCATGCCCCCGGTCAGCACGTAAGCATCGAAGCCGCGCTCGACCAGGATGTAAGCGGCGGCGGAGCTGCGCCGGCCGGTATCGCAGTAGGCGACGTAGGGCGTGTTGCGGTCGAGCGTCGAGAGCTTCAGGCGGATCAGATAGAGCGGCACGTTGACGGCGCCCTCGATGCTGAGCGTCTGGTGCTCGCTCGGCAGGCGCACGTCGAGCCAGCGGCCGCCGCGCGCGATGATGGCCCGGGCCTGCTCGATCGACACCCACTGCAGCAGCGGCTCGTTCATCAGCTCGCGGAAGTCCTGCTTGTTGAGGCGCATCAGGACGCCGTCGGTCATCATGGTGATGGTGGCGTTGCGCTTGGCCTCGGCGATCAGGGCTTCTTCCCCGAAGCTGTCGCCGACGCCGAGCTCGGCGAGCTTGATGCCGTCGCGGCTCAGCGGCGTCTCGCGCGTCACGGCGCACTTGCCGTTGACGATGATGTAGAAATAGTCGCCTTCATCGCCCTGCTTGATCACGACCTCGCCCGCCTTGCAGGGCCGGCGCTGCAGGCGCTGGAAGATCGCCTGGATGTTGGCCGGCGGAATGCGATGAAAGGCGCTGGTCTGCAGGATGGTGGTCATCCAGTCGTCCGACCCCACGGCCTGCAGCGTCGCCTGCAGCTCCTCGACCTCGTAGGTGCCGGTCTGGTCCCACGTGATCATGACATCGAGCAGGTCGCTCTCGATCGAGAGGAAGGTGATGTCGTCCACCGCCCGCACCGTGACGCGTCGCGGCAGCTTCGGATAGAGCGGATTGCGGGTCTCGGGCGTGCCGGCGCGCAGCACCCCGATATTGCGCTCGTTCTCGTTCACCTCGACGGCGCCGCTGACCAGCCAGACGGTGCGCTTGTCGGTGTCGCCCTGGTTGAACAGCACGCGTCCGGCCGAGAGCGTGCGCACACTGACTTTCTTGGCGAGCGCAGCCAGATTCTCGCGCTTCATCGCATCGAGCGGCGCGAAATTTCTGAGCAATTGAGCCGACGCTACTTGATCTTCGGCCATTTCCACCCGGTGCCTGGAATTACCCCCGGCGGGGGCCCCGAGGCGCGAAATTATGGTAGCACACGCCTTTTCGCGCGCCGCCGGCGGCTCTCGGGCTGTGACGCCCATCCACGCCGGCCGCGCTCAGTCTGTGACGGCCCTCTCGATTGCGGTCCAGCCCGGATCGGGCTGGAAGCGCTCCCCGTAGCGCGCGGTGAGCTCCTTGAGCCGCGCCACCACCGCCGCCACGCCCCGCGAGCGCGCGTAGCGGAGCGGCCCGCCGCGAAACGGCGCAAAGCCGGTGCCGAACACCACCGCGGCGTCGACCAGGTCGGCGTCCTCGACGATGCGCTCGCGCAGGCACGCCGCGCACTCGTTCACCAGAATCAGGATCAGGCGGTCGATCAGATCCGGCGGGGGGGCGGCCCCCGCGTCGCCGGCGGGCTTCACGGCCTTGCCGTCTCGCCAGACATAGAAGCCTTCCCCGCTCTTGCGACCGAGCTTCTTCGCGGCGAGGAGCTCCCGGAGCCGCCGCACTTCGACGCTCTGGCGACCCAGGCCGCGCGCGATGATCTCGCCGACGTGCGCGGCGACGTCGAGTCCGACGACGTCGATGAGCTCGATCGGGCCCATCGGCATGCCGAAGGCGACGGCCGCCGCATCGATCACGGGAAGGGGCACGCCTTCCTGCGCCGCGAGCATGGCCTCGTGCATGTAGGGCGTGAGCACGCGATTCACCATGAAGCCCGGCGCGCTGCGGCAGGGGAGCGGCAGCTTGTCGATGCGGCGCGCAAAACCCGTCGCGGCCTGCACGACCGCGGGGTCGGTGCGCTCGGCGTGCACGATCTCGACGAGCGGCATCTGAGGCACGGGGTTGAAGAAGTGGAGCCCGACGAGGCGCTCGGGACGGGCGAGCTTCGCCGCCAGAGGCTCCAGCATCAGGCTCGAAGTGTTGGTCGCCAGCAGCGCGCCCGGCTTCATGCGTGGCTCGATTCGCGCATACAGCTCCTGCTTGGCCTCGAGACTCTCGAAGATCGCCTCGATTACGACGTCGGCCCGCGCCACGGCGTCGCCGGCGACGTCGGCGGCGAGGCGCCCGCGCGCGGCGGAGATCTGCGCCGGATCGCGCAGGCGCTTGCCGAAGAGCTCCCGCGCGCGAGTGAGCGCCGGCTCGACGAGCTCCATTGCCCGATCCTGCAAGGTCACCGTGAAGCCGCGCAGCGCCGACCAGGCGGCGATGTCCCCGCCCATGACTCCGGCGCCCACCACGTGCACATGACGGATGTCGGCCCCGCTCCGGCCGCCCGCGCTCTTCAGCCGGTCCTGCAGCAGAAACACGCGCACGAGGTTGCGGGAGCTCTCGGTGGTGAAAAGCCGGGCGATCGAGCGTGCCTCGGCCTCCAAGGCCGCATCTCCGTGCGCTCCGTAGCGCGCCCACAGCTCGATGATGGCGTACGGGGCGGGGTAGTGCTCAGGCCGTGCGCGCCGCGCAACCTGCCCCGTCAGCGAGCGCCGGACCAGCGGCCGCAGCGGGGCGCTGCCGAGGAGCCGCTCGACGAGCGGTGCCCGCCGCGGCGGCGGCGCGGGAGCCGCGAGCAGCAGCTCGCGGGCGGCGCTGCGGAGCTCCGCCTCCGGCACCAGCCGATCGACGAGCCCCAAACGCCGCGCCTTCTCGGCGCGCACGGGCTTGCCCGTCAGCATCATCTCCATCGCGGGCCGGACGCCGAGCGTGCGTACGCTCCGTACGGTGCCGCCGAAGCCCGGGTGGATGCCGAGCTGCACCTCCGGGAGTCCCAGCGAGAGTCGGTCGTCCGCCACGCCCACGCGATAGCGGCACGCGAGCGCCAGCTCGAGACCGCCGCCGAGGGCAAAGCCGTGAATGGCCGCGACGCTCGGGCAGGGGAGCCTCGAGAGGCGATTGAGGACCTCCTGACCGCGATGGATGAGCTCATAGCCGCTCGCGGCGTCCGTGATGCCGGTGAATTCCCTGATGTCGGCGCCGGCGATGAAGCCGCTCTTCTTCGCCGAGATCACCACCACCCCGCGCGGCCGATCCCGCTCGAGCCCTGCAAGGAGCCCGTCGAGCTCGGCGAGCACGCCGCTCGAGAGCACGTTGGCCGAGCTTCCCGGCTTGTCGATCGTGAGCCAGGCGAGACCCTCGGCATCGCGCGCCAGCGTCCAGGATCCGCTCGCAATATCGTTCATGTGCGCTTCTCCCATCGGGAGGCAGGAGTCCCGCGCAGCTCAGGCGGCCGAGACGGCGCGCGCGGCGGTGCCGCTGCGGACCTCGAAATCGCACACCAGCGGGCGATGGTCCGAGAGGCGCACGTCCGGCACGCGAAAGTCCGTGACCTCGATGCCCTCGCTCACCAGGATGAAGTCGAGCTCGATGCGCGGCGTGCGTGCCGGAAAGGACGGCAGGCCGGCAGTATTGGCGCTGCGCAGTCCCGCGGCGCGCATGAAGAGGTAGATCTCGTGCGTGCCCCAGAAGGTATTGAAGTCGCCCGCGACGATCACGGGCTTCGCCGACTGCAGGATCAGATCGTGGAGCGAGCGCAGCTGGTACTGGCGCTGGCGGAACTTGAGCGACAGGTGCACGAGGAACACGCACACATCCGAGAGCTCGAGCTCGATGATGAGGCGCTTGATCCCGGTATCGAAGTAGTGGAAGCGCTCGCCGTGCACGTTCGGCGCCGAGAGGAACGCATTGCCCTGCTTGCGGACGATCGGTATTAGTTGATTTATCGAGCCGGCGCCGTACTTGCACTGGAAGGTGGAGTAGTGGCCGAGCTCACCGGCGATGTGCTCTGCCTGGTTCACCATCCCGGTGCGGATCGAGCCGGTGTCCACCTCGACGAGTCCGACCACGTCCGGGCTCTCGGAGCGGATGAATTCGGCGATGCCGCGCAGCACCTTGCGGTTGCTGCGCAGGTAGCCCGCGCCGGGCACCGGCAGGTGGAAGGCGGGTCCCGTGCCGGTGGCGTAGCGGATGTTGTACACGAGCAAGCGCACGGTGGGGGAACTTGACCTCGCGGAGCTCTCGCTGCAGGGCGTCATTCTAGCCTCGGGTCTCGGGGAAATTGCGCAAGTTTCCCTGCGGGGGCGCTTGTGCGAGACTGCCACTCGTGTCGCAGGCCAATCCAGTCCTCATCTTCGTGACCCACTGCTGGGAGAACAGCGACGACTACCTGCGGGTATTCGAATATCTGGAGAGTCAGCGGAACTTCTTCTATCGCAACTACAGCACCCCCGAGCAGCGCCCGCAGGGCGACAGGGAGGCGCTGCGCGAGAGTCTGCGCAAGCAGATCGCCCCATCGGAAGCGGTCATCGGGTTGTCGAGCCTGTTCGATGCGCATCAGGAGCTCCTGACCTTCCAGCTGCGCTTCGCGCAGGCGAGTCACAAGCCGGTGATCCTCATGAAGCCCTTCGGCGCGCGCAAGGACGTGCCCAAGGCGTTACGGGACCTCGCGAGCGAAGTGGTGGACTGGGACGAGCGGGCGTTGGTGGATGCGATCCGCCGCCAGGCGCGTCATGAGGAGACGACGCGCTGGGATACGATCGAGTTCAAACTGGACTAGAGACTTCCGCAGGGCGCTTGACCCCACACCGGACCCCACACCGCGCGTACGGCTACGCCTCCGCCGCGTACAGCGAGATCACGTCCGGCACGCCCTTGCGCGGCTTGGCGCGTGCTCCGTTGGCGCCGTTCGGAATCGCACCGCTCGGGATCGCGCCGTTGGACCTTGCGCCGTCCGACACCGCCTCCGGCATGGCGAGCACCCTCTCGACCAGCGTCGCGCGCGCCAGGGCGGCAAACAGCCGCACCACCGCGCAGGCCACTTCGTCGGCATCGTGATTCGACATCTTGCGCACCGTCGCGCGCACCGCGTCCTCGCCGGGCAGCGGCCGCTCGCGCGTCAGCGTTTCGTGGCAGGCGTGGAACTCCGCACGCAGCGCAGCAGGCAGCTCCTCCGGGTTCACGAGCGCGAGATGGTTTCGATAGGCGTCGGCGAGACGATCCTTGATGGGGCCCGAACGCGCCAGTGACAGCGCGGCTGCCTCAATCTGTTCCCAAGCAGTGCTCATCACTACCTCGGTGCGAGACGTCTCCTCTGCGTCGTGGTGCCTCGGCACGGGTCCTGCGCGCGGGCGGCGTCGGTTAGTTCTTCTTATGACGGTGGCTGTCGGAATCCAAGCTCGCTCAAGCGGCTACACGCGAAATATAGCTTAGACTCTAGCAAAAACAAGCATTAAGTAATATGGTGCGGCGCGTTTGGCGCGTTTTTGAGAAATGCATCACTATTGTCTCATAAGGCATTGATGGCCAAAGATTAGCCGTCAGCCGTCGGGCGGTAGCTGCGCCCCGGGCCTGCCAGCTGGCGATCTCCCGGCACCCGGATCGCTGCCCGCCATCGCAGTCGCTAGACGATCCTGCAGCCGGCACTCACCGCCAACACTCAGTGGTGGAAGGTGCGGAGTTCCGCAGACCCTGGTCGTCGATCGTCAGGGTGAGGCACGAGGTATCTTGCGTCTGCGTGCTGGTGGCGGCGGCGGTCGCCGAAAAGGAGGTCGCGATGCTGCCGGTCGAGCCCGGCGCGACGGCAAGGTTATAGAAGCCGTTCGGAGTAGGGGAGGCGATGCCCAGAACGGCAACGGTCACTTGTGTCGTGTACGCGTTGTTCTGCAGGAAAAATTTCTCCTCAGCGACCTGGATGCGCAGCAGAGCCGCCGTGGCATCCGTGCGGTTCGCACGCAGCACATACCGCCGGTAGCTCCCGACGGCGAGCGACGCCAGGATAGCGACGATGGCTACAACCACCATCAGCTCGATCAGCGTCACGCCGCGCATGCGATTCGGGTAGCCCGCCGCAACTTGAGCTCTAGTTGGCATCCTGTTCGCTCCATACAGTCTTGAGGCGACTGTTGAAACTGCGGCACACGCCCAGCACCTCGGCGCCCGACATGCAGACCACGGGCTGCTGGTCGGTCGGGGGCGGCTGGCCGTTGACGCCCGCCTGCGGCGCAGGAAACAGGAAGGTCACTCCAGGGGCGATCCCTCCCTGCGCCAGACCGGTCCATCGGTCGGCGATCGACATATTGTTCTGATTGTTCAGATTGGCAACCGGGCTGGCGTCGAAAACGCTGACCACGTAGAGGCGGTTGTTTCCGGCTCCCGCCGTGCACGGGTCCCCTGAAACGCTGGCATTCGGGGTGTAGGTCGTAAACAGGATCTGGTTGTTGAACGTGCTCGAGGTCGCCAGCACCTTCTCGCCCACCCAGCTGTTGCCCGGCTGATCGAGCAACAGCTTCCAGCCGAGCGCGCCCATCGGAATCGTCGGCTGCACGCTGTTGGTGATATCGATGAGATTGGCGTCGGAATCGTGAGTGACCGTGAGCGCGTTGTACTGAGCCTGGGTCAGCTTGTCGAACGGGTGGTAGTCCCGGATCGCATAGAAACGGTCCTGGATGGTCGTATTCAGCGGATGTCCCCGGTAGCCCGAGCCGATCGCAATGTTGAAGAAGGGCGGGGTGCCTCGCTTGGTGACCGCCGCGACATCGGGTGGGTTATAGAAGCGGCGGGTCGCTGCTGCGGTGTGCGTGACGTCGTCATGAGTCCCGAGCGAGGCGATCACGCCACCCGCGACCAGGTTGGCCGCGGTGCTGCCATTAGAAATGTCGAAACGCCACAGCTGGCCCGCCATGTCGCCGACGTACATTCGATCTGCATAGCCGTCGCCGTCTATATCCAGAACGGCGACGTCGCTCGGGATCGCATGATCCATGCGCGACAGGGCCAGATTCGGCTGATTCGGCGAGGGAGTCACGCCGGTGGGCCCGGCGGACCAGAGTACCGTTCCATAGAGCGCGTCGACCATGTAGACCCAGTTGCCCGAGCTGTCGGAGGTCTGGTACGAGGTGCCTTCCTCGGCGGTGTCATATCCGCCGCCGAAGACCAGCACGAACTTCTGTGAGTTCTGGGTCGCTCCGCTGACGTTCACGCGGCTGATGGCCGGGGTCGACCAGGTCTGGCCGATCCCCGTGAGCCCGGTCGTGGCCGGGCCGATTGCCCACAGGAACTTCGGGGTGGTTTTCGAGGTCACATCGACCGCGTAGTACATGCTCCCGCCGCGTCCGTTGCCGAAGTACGCAATGACGCGATCGCCCGCCGCGGGATCGACGATGCCATCCCCGTTGATGTCGTATTTGAGGATACGGATGCTGCCGTCGAGCTCGTAGTGCTTGGGCGAGGTCGGGCTGTTCGAATACATACTGTTGAGGTCGCCGAGCAGCTCCTGCGGGATGAAGGCCCACAACTCGTGCCCGTTGGTGACGTCGAAGGCGTGCAGATAGCCGTCGTTGGTGGCGGCGAAAATCGCGGCGTCGTTGATGTTCGGGCTCGCCGTGGTGCCGCCGTAGATGACGACCGCGGGCTGCGAATGCAGCGGGTCGCCCATGGCGTAGCGCGGCTCGGTCTTGATTCCGTTGGCGTTCTCGTCCTTCAGGTCCTCACCGCGAGCGTAGTTGATGGTGTTGTCGTGAGATGTCGCCGTGCTGACGCCCAGAATCGCGTTGGTGATGAGGGGGTTCGTGGTCGTCACCGCAGTGGAGTTACTCGAGGTGAGATCAACGGGGTTCGCAGGCTTATTGGTTCCGATATAGGTGTAGAGTTTGCGCGCGCCGGCGTTGGCAGGATTCCAGTCCGGTATCTGGCTCGCGGCGCCGCCCGCGGTCACCGTGGATCCGTCGGGGGACGCCGACCAGAAGCTCTCGGCGCTGTTCTTGAAGAAGCCGGTGGTGGGATCCACGGCCCCGCCGCTGTTCTGATCCACGATGACGCCGTTCTGCACGGAGTATTTCTTGATGTTGCCAGGCCAGTGATACGTGAGACTGGGCTGGAAGACCGAGACGTAGAGATCGCTCAGCGTCTGCGTGCGGTTGAAGGCGTTCACCGATACGGTCGGCGCGGTGAAGGTCGTGCTGGTCTTCAGGATGTTGCTGATAATATTCGTGAGCGCGGTCTGCAGCCCATTCAGATCGCCGGTCTGGTAGAACTGCCCACCGCCTGCCGTGGCGGCCGTGGCCAGCCAGCTGCTCGCCACAGCGAGCCCCGGGTCGTCCCCGAAGCCGATCGTGTAGAGCTGCACGTCCTGCTGCCCCGGCATGCTCGGGAACAGGTCGGTGTTGAACATGTACTTCGCGAGCGCGGCCATGCATCTGCCGGCTTTCCCTGAGGGCCCTGGATAATCCCAGCCGCCTGGAATGGGGACACCGTTGGCGCCCAGGCCATTGTAGGGCGATTTGGTGGTGTCATCGCACGCACTGCCCAATGTCGCCTCGTTCGGCAGGGCGGTGATCGGCGAATCGGCCTGATTGTCTGCGGTGGGCAGACCGTCGGTCAGATAGACGATGAAGTTCTTCTGACATTGATACTGCACGGGCGTCTGGTACTGATTCGAGGCGGCGGAGCCTCCGACCCGCGACCCGGCGACGCTCAGGGACGGCGCGGACGTGTTTCCGAAGAAGACGTTTCCGCCTGAGTAGTACAGATACGCCTCGTACAGCGTCTCCGACAACGGCGTCAATCCGCTCGGCGAGTAGCTGTTCACCGTGTTCACGAGGTTTGTCCTGTTGGTGCCGACCGCGACCGGTGAGATGGGGTAGGCGACCATGCCGCCGGCCGCGTACGCGTCGGCCGCGTTACCCGGGTCTGCGGGGCCCGCCGGGGCTTTTAGATTATCGCTATACCGCATCAGGCCGATATTGACGTTCGACAGCGAGTTGATGAGATTCGTCGCGGCCTGCTGCACCACCGACATGCGCGTGCCGCTCACGGTGGGCGGATTCGAGGCGAGGTAATTCAGATAGTTGGCGCTGTAGAGCGTGTACCCGCCGCCTGAGGCGCCGCTCTGCGCCCAGTAGGAAATCGCCGCGTTCGCAGTGTTGGTCCACTCGTTGGCCGCGGTGTTGGCCGTGCCGTTGTAAGTGGTCGGAAAAGGCGCCGTGCCCGGATAGTCGCCCTTGCATGCGACTTCGTAGCGGTTGGCGCCGCTGACTATGCTGTTGGTCCAGGAGTATTTGGGGCTCTTATATTTCCACTGGAGGAACTGGTCGGTGTAGAAGCCTGGGTCGATGAGTGAGTTGACCGCCGACTGACACTTCTGGTAGCTGGTGCTGAAGGAGCTCATGCCACTGCAGCCGGTCGGAGCGCTGCCGCCGCTCGCCTGAAAGTAGACCAGCGTCGAGCTGCAGGCGCCCGCGTAGGTAGTCACCGGGTTGTAGGCCGCCTGCGTGATGACCTGCGAAGCCATGCTGCCCGAAGTGTCCAGAATGAGCAGGATGTTGGGCTGGGCGCCGCTACTTGAGCTTCCGGTGAAAATCTCGCTGTCATCGGCGAGCGCGCTGCGGCCGCAAACGATCACGAACAGCGAAGCTGCGATGAGGCTCTGCCAGCGGGGCTTGAGTATCAGGCTCATGGGGAGTCCTTGGGATATATCCGATGTGCTTCGGCGCGCCGGGCGGCTTGCCGGTGAGAAACCTAATTCGCCGCCACGACGATGCGCGTGACCGCCGATTCGTCCGGCTTCACGAAGATCGTGAGGTAGCGCCTGCCGCTGGTGCTGACGAATGTATTCAGCTGAGCGAGCGTGACGCTGTTCGCTCCGATGAAGTAGATCGTTTGCGACGTCACCCGGTACGAACGAGCGGTGCATGTCGCGCAATTCAGCGCGACCGTACCCGTGTTGCTCGCGGGCAGGGTGGTGGTGTCGGTGGTCGCCTCGATGCCGAGCTCGAGCGAGATGACCTTGGTCGCCGCGGGCGCAACTGCGCTCAGCGCGCAACCGGTCAGCGCGGCGAACACGATCAGTAGCTTGCGCATATTCATATTCATGGCCTCACAATGCGGTAACACACGGGTCGCGAGCGTCAATTAAATGCAGTCGGACCGCCAGCCAGAGCGGAGGTCTGGGCACTCGCCGGCGCCAGCACGGCGATGCCCTGCGCGTGCGTGGATTGCGCGCCGCGCACCGAGTTCGCTAGGAAATTCCCGGTGCTCGTGATCGTGAAATCGTAGGTCGAGAAACTGTTCCAGCTGTTGCCCCAGAGCGCCGGCTGGGCGGCTCCGCCGAGGTCCGACTGCAGGATGGTGCTGTACGTGTCGGTGGCCGAGCCGGGCACGGCGACATTGTTGTGAACCTCGTTGGCCGTCGCCGGGATGAAACCGCCGGTCACGATGGTCTGCT
>WNFW01000495.1_pt1 | contig 26151 bp, 23 predicted proteins | sample 5400131 | NCBI WGS metagenome assembly WNFW01 (sample SAMN13153362, study PRJNA577476) | soil metagenome | isolation source: 20 cm soil or saprolite under grassland replicate 1 | place: USA:California | collected 2016-06-15 | reverse complement strand
GTGAATGTCCTTTTTAGCTGTGAAATCTTTTGTTTCTCACCTATTGTAGTGAATATTCCGTTCATGGGCAAGTCCAATCAAATTCACTCAGGCTTGCTTTTCAAAAAGTGCTTTTTCACCTGATCTGTCTCGCAAATGAGCCATGTCGTGGCAACGTGGAAAGTTTTTGTCCGCGCAAGCGGACAAAAACTTTCCACGTTGCCACATAAGCGCGACGCAGGCGCGCAAAAAACAAGAACACACTTAGACTTCAAGGAAGCCTCGATGCATTTAGAAAAGGTGTTACTGATGCGAGGAGTGAAATCAGGTGCCTGTAGTAGAAATATCAGGTGCTCACCTGATGTACCGCTTTCTCATGTTAGAGTAATCTTGATGTAGATTCAGAAACATCTTGAGCATCACTCTTCTCAATTTCCTCAAGATGCGTTACAATCAAAGCAGGGTATTCATAGTGTGGAGTTTATGTTATAATTTGCCACACAAAATAGAGACTATTTGCTTATCGGTATTGACAAGATTGCCCGCAATAATCTATTGAGGAGGCATTGTGAGTTCTCTTCCTAACAAAAGTTTGCTCGACACAATGACGCAGAAGTTGGTCGAGAGCCAAGCTTGGCGCTCTCTTTTTCGCCACGGTTATCCCGATACCCCGTTGAACCAGAGCCTGGTTATGATGGGCAACGTATTTCTGCACTTGCATCCGGTTAAAGTCAGTCGTCAGGCCATGAAGATTACCTATACCTGGTGTATGGGCGGTATCTCGTTTTTCTTATTTCTCCTGCTGACAATCACCGGTGTCTTTCTGATGTTCTATTATGTCCCAGACACCAATATGGCTTATCAGAACATCAACCAGCTAAGCACCGTTGTCTCATTTGGTCACCTGACGCGTAATATGCATCGTTGGGCGGCACACTTGATGGTGGTTTCGGTGACGCTGCATATGATTCGCGTCTTTTACCACGGCGCCTACAAGCCCCCCAGGGAGTTTAACTGGGTGATCGGTGTTTTGCTCTTTCTTTTCACTTTATTTCTGAGCTTTACTGGTTATCTCCTGCCCTGGGATCAAATCGCTATCTGGGCTATCACTGTGGGCACCAATTTTGCGCCATATGTTCCAATCGTGGGTGATGCCTCGTACAAAGTGCTCGTAGGCGGTTCTGCAGTGACTCAAAGTACGTTGGTGCGTTTCTATGTTGGTCATGTAATCTTTTTCCCCTTGGTTGTGGCACTATTGATGGCCATTCATTTCTGGCGCATCCGTAAGGATGGCGGCGCAGCCGGACCTCCACCCCCCGCTCGAAGAGAGTTGGAGGCGCAAGCAGAGCGCGTAGCTGCTGGTTCTGCTCAACAATAGTAGGGATAGTAGATATCCGTGCAGAGGCGCAATCTATTGCACTCTGCTGGTTCTCTGAGTGAGAGGATATAAATCATGTCTATTGAACAAAAGGAGCCAAGAGTACAGACGCAGTCATCGGCAACCCAGCGACGCTATCGTACGCTGGCCGTGGTGAAGCAAGAAGCAATCACTCGCGTTGAAAAACCGCTTGAAGATTCTGTGTTTGTCTGGCCGCACTTGCTGGTGCGAGAGTTTTTTGCCTCGGTCGCCGTCACGATAATGGTCACTATTCTCTCTATTACCATCGATGCGCCGTTGCGAGAGCCTGCCAATCCGAATGTAACTCCAAACCCGGCCAAAGCGCCCTGGTACTTCCTGGGATTGCAGGAGTTGTTGCACTACTTCCCGCCCACGACCGCCGGTGTGCTCATTCCAGGATTTGTGCTCCTCGGGCTGATAATTCTGCCTTATGTCGATCGCAATCCCAGTCGTGCTTTTACCGATCGCAAGTTGGCAATTGTCACTTTCACCTTGTTTGCCGTGTTTTGGGCCTTTGTCACACTAGCCGGAAGCTTTTTCCGCGGTCCAGGTTGGACATGGGTCTGGCCTTGGCAGGGTATGTACTTTGACCTGTAAACTTCAGACCAGGTAGAGAGGACACCTATGAGTATCAATACTCCTCCGATTACACCGCAGCAGTATGAAGTCTTGCATGGAGGTGGTGCTGAGGCGGCAGAGATAGCCAAACAACGCCTATCACGAAGGCGTTTTCTGCGTAGATCGATGTTGGCAGTGTATGGATTGGCTGCAACAGCTAGCGTGGCAGGCTCATTGTATTTTATGTATCCAAACCTTGCTGGCCAATTCGGTGCTGATTTCACCGTTGGGAAAATAACAGATTTTCCGGGTGCTGCTCCAGGAAAGTTCACCTTGGGTCAGGCTGGCGTCTTCTATATTCAGGCTGCCAAGACCTACCTGGTTCACCTTGCTCCTGGCACGCAATTTTTATTAAGCGGCGCTAATCTTACAGATCAGCTGAGTTCTGAGAGCTTTGTCAAGGGAGCTGATGGCTCTCATTGGGTTGCACTCTACCAGCGTTGTGTCCATCTCGGTTGCACATACGCGTTCCGCGCTGACTGCGCTAGCTTCAAGTGCCCCTGTCACGGTTCGCACTATAACGTTGATGGTGAGTATCTTGACGGGCCTGCTCCTAGAAGCGCGGACCGCTTTGCCATGTCCTTTAGTGGAACAGATGTGATAGTACACACAGGCACGCTCAATAATACAGTGCCACATCCTGACGCTTCTACTCGTCTTATCGCTCCACCTACCGAGACTTGCGTGTAGGGCATAGTAAATTGGCCCGGCCATTTATTCATAGATTGTAGTAAGGAAGTGTAGTTATGACAGATCCTGCACAGGCTGCAATAGGTATCGTAGTTGCGCTGATCGTCGTGGGCGCCCTACTCTATATATTTTATTCTCGCACAAACCCTGTTCAGAAAACCGGGTATGGCGCCTTAATCATGCTGGCTGTCGTTTCTCTGTTGATCCCTGTTTTCTGGATTACAGAATCCAACGCCCAGGAACTGTCGAAACTTCGGCAGCATACAACTGATGTCAGCCGCGGTGCAGCGCTTTTTGCCCAGTATTGTCAACAGTGCCATGGCATTAATGGACAGGGCCTGATTGGCCCCAAACTCAACGGGAATCCTGCTGTTAATAAACTGACCGATGATGATATCTTACGTATTATCAGTGGAGGTATCGCCAATACATCGAATCCGGCCCAGTTGCTCATGCCAGCATGGCTCGAGGACTTTGGTGGTCCGCTCACGCAGACCGATATCCAATATTTATTTGCTCTCATTCGTTCGGCTGATCCCGATTATCTGGCCAAGAATGGATATCCAACTGGCCCGGCCTCCAACGGTTTTAATCAGGTTCCCGGTCTTTTACAGGTCTCTAACCCAACAGCCTATCAGACCGCTGTGGCACAGGCAACGGCAGCCGCTGGTGTTGGTCAATTTGGCACGCCTGTTGATGCAACCAAGTCAAAAGCCGTTACTATCAATATCGCCTTACCACCTACTGGCGCCACGTGTAGTCCTGCTTGCTATGCACCAACGAATGTCAAGATCAAAGTAGGCACAACTATCACCTGGGTCAATAAGAGCTCTACACCACATACCGTAACTGCTATGGTTGGAGAAACCCCTAGTGTTGAAAAACCCGCGCCGCAGATATTCGACTCAGGTGTGAACAAATTACTTCTGCCTGGACAGACATTTACCTATAAGGTAACGCCGGCTGCTTATAACTTTAATAAAAACCATCTTGTGCTCTACTATTGTCAGATTCATCCGGCTATGGTAGCTGCATTGACAATTGTTCCGTAATAATGGGTTTTCCTGTGTTGTGCTCCATTGGGGTGCAATACTCTCTGTATTTGATACTTGTTCCAATGCATGTCGCACAACAGCATTCGCGATATGTTGAAAGGGATTGCGATCCATGCAACAAGCACAACAACGGACTAACGGGCGCGGGGTTCCCGCACCCATAGAGCGCATCTCGTGGGCGCGCTCGATGATATTCGCCGCTGGCTTCTTTTTTCTCGCGGCTCTTCTGATTGGACAAATCCCAGGCTATATTAATTTAGCAATGACTGCCTCGTCGTTAGTTGGGTTCGAGCAAGGGATTCTTGCCCTCGCGGTAGTTTGCCTGGCAGGGTTTATAGTTATCCAGGTCGTCGTTATGCTTTTTGACCCCAAGCCTGTTATTCCTCCGATCGTTTTAAGCGTATTAGGTATTCCAATCGCTATTGCTGGCCTGGCTATTATTCTATGGGCATCGTATACCAATAATCAATATTTCCCCGCTAAAAACGTCACATGGTTCCCCTTGCTGGGGGGAAACGTGCTCTGGTTCCCACCTTTCACATTTGATCTCATTATGCTTGCTGCGGCAATTATGGGCGTAGGTGTTATTCTAGTTTTTTTCAGCATCCTCGCTATACGCGAACAGCGCAATCCTGACCGGCACGATGCAGGCACGACACCTGCTATCAGAGCTTTGATCAGTATTGGTATCACATTCCTGATCGTATTTATGCTCTTTTATATGCTGGTTAGCCCTCAAAGTTTTGCTGCGTCCCATGGTCTGAGTCTTGCAGTCGTGAATACAATTTATAACGCCTTCCTGGGTATTGCTATCCTTTGTACATTGAGTGCATTTGCGCTTCGTTTCCACTACCTGCTGCGTCCGGTTCGTAACCGCACTATGTCTGGTCTCTATCTTGTTGGTATTAATTTGGCACAGTTTGGTGTGATTTTCCTCTTGGCATGGTTCCTTGTCTATCCTGCGATTGCCTGGATTCACACCTGGACATTTATAGGTCTTGGCTCATATCTGACTATCTGTGGAAAGGCAACTGCTGTTCCGCAATCTTGTTCTTTTTCGCAGCAGGCAGGGTATATTATTAATGCTGCCGTCACAACAGTCTTCTTCGTATTGATGATGGCCGGTATCGCTGTATGGAAAAGCAGGCGTAATCTCGTCGTTGTGAGCTGCCTCTCGGTAACAGCGGTACTCGCTATGGCAACGCTTCTAGTGCATATGCATCCAGATGAAATCTTTATCGCCGAGCTTCTAACAGGTGGTATGCTTGTACTTGCCGTAATCTGGACAAGTGTTGCTCGTCGCGAATTCGCTGTTGTCGGTGAACGTAATCTAGGTTGTGTTGGTCAATGGCTGGTTGTGGGCACCTGTCTATTTATCTATATCGCCAGCTTTGCTTTCTTCTCAATCCCAGGCTTCAGGGAGACGGAGCCAAATATCCCTTCTACCCCCGGAACTGGTTTCAATGCTGGAATTAGCGGCGGCGCTCATGCTATTGTAGTGTTCTTTGTAATAGGCATACTTGCCGCTATTCAGTTCTATTTCCTTGTGCGCAATCGTTATCGTGTGTAAGGGTTGCTTCATTGAAAACACCTGAAAAGCTGAAAATACTCATTCTTGCTGCCGAAGTTGTACCGTTTGCCAAGGTCGGGGGATTGGCGGATGTTGTGGGGGCCTTACCGAAGGCGCTGTGGGAACTTGGCCATGATGTGCGCGTGGTTATGCCTCGTTATGGCCAGATCAAACCAGATAGATTCAAGTTGACAACTGTTCTGGATAGCGTTTATGTCAGCATGGCGACTTTCAAAGAACAAGTTGGTGTATGCCAGGGCGAAATTGGTGATGGGATTCCAGTCTATATGATTGATGCACCACGTTACTTTGATCGCGAAAACATCTATGGATATACGGATGATGGTGAGCGTTTCATTTTATTTTGTCGTGCTGCACTCGAAACCATGCGTTTACTCGATTGGTCTCCCGACATTGTACACTGCAATGATTGGCAGACAGGTATTGTTCCCAACTGGATGCATACTGTTTATCGCGATGATCCATTCTTTGCTGATACAGCTACCGCTTATACCATTCATAATCTAGCCTATCAAGGTATTTTCGGCTACCGCATCCTGGAAGTGGCGGGAGTTGCTACGGGCGGATTCCTTTATCCGCAGATCGTGGAACTTGCCAATGTAGTCGATATAATGGGACGGGGCATTCTTTTTGCCGATGTTGTGACCACGGTAAGCGAACGCTACGCTCAGGAGATACTGACTCCCACTTTTGGTGAGAAATTAGATCAACTTCTTCGTTCGCGTCGCGATCGCTTATTTGGCATTCTCAATGGCATTGATTACCAGGAAATGAACCCGGCCACCGATCGCTATATTCACACATGCTTTGATGCTCATACACTCGATAAACGCGCTGAAAATAAACAGGCGCTTCAGGAACGGGCACATCTTCCCATGAAACCTGACGTGCCGCTTCTTGGTATGATTTCGCGCCTTGCGGATCAGAAAGGCTTCGATATACTCGCGCAGATCATCCAACCATTACTGGCTCAGGGTATCCAGTTAGTTGTGCTGGGCATAGGTGATCAGCACTATCATGAAATGTTCCAGAACCTGGCTGCTCGGTATCCTCAACAAGTTGCCATTTTTCTTACTTTCAATACCGAATTAGCCCAATCTATTTATGCTGGCAGCGATATGTTTTTAATGCCCTCGCGTTTTGAACCATGTGGACTGGGTCAATTAATTGCTATGAGATACGGTAGTGTGCCGATAGTGCGTAGTGTCGGTGGTCTGGCCGATACCGTACAGGAATATGATCCGCGCACCCGTGAAGGCAATGGTTTCGCCTTCACCAACTATGATCCCTGGGAGTTGTTTGCTGCCATCGTACGCGCTCTCGAATTATATCGATTCAAAGATATATGGCGTACTCTTCAACAGCGTGGTATGGCTGCCGATCATTCCTGGCAAGCATCAGCCCTACGTTATGTAGAAGTCTACCGCAATGCCATCGCGTTTCATAAGAGTGGCAAGTGATAACGTTTTGCCAACTTTATTTAAGGTGTACGCAAGGGACCTCCAAATTCTTTATAATACGATGACCAGCCATCAGGTGTCGAAGTCCTCTCACAGTGATCAAGAAAGCCTGTCAGTTTTGCCTCTGTCATATCTGCCAGGTGAACTATCAATGCCTCGATAGTCGCGGGGTAGACAGGCGATCCAAATTCTTTTGTGCCGTGGTGAGACAGGATAATATGCAACAAATCCAGCCGTGTTGCTTCATCTATCTCAGCGATATTCATTGCATGTTGCTGCACATACTGCGTTCCCAGAAAGATGTGACCGAACATGTTGCCATTCGGAGTAAATCCCCTACCTGGCTGTTCTTCCAGTTCTTGTAGTTTGCCGATATCATGCAGTAGAGCGCCTGCAAGCGCAAGCTCTTGATTACAGGAGTAAAGAATAGTGAGAAATTGAGTTATCAGCGAAACGTTGACCGTGTGTTCGAGCAGGCCCCCCACTACTGCGCCATGATGACGCACAGCCGCTGGCCATCGTCTATATTGCTCTATTACATCGTTTGTGAAACAAGCATGCAGCAGCGCTTGCAATCCTGCATGCTGTACGTTGTCCATCAGATTCCAAAACTGAACCTCAAGTTCATCTATATTATGACGTGTTCTGACTACAAATACATCCTGTGGCGCAGTTTCATCAAGCTCGGCCTGAGTCAACTTTATGCGTAGAGTATTCTGGTACTCTTCGACCAGTCCCTTGATCAGCACGACCCTGCCTGCTTGTGGAGCATTGATCTCTCTCCGCGGGAGATCAAATTGCCATGCCGCAATGTCATTGCCTCTTTGATCACGCAATTTGAGATGGCGATACTGCTTGCCATGTTTTGTAGTGCGATTTTGGGCTTCTTCAGCCCATAACCATCCGCTTACCTCTGTATTGATCACAAGCTCGCTGATGATGATCGGCTCAGGTTTCATTGGCATGTCTCGCAGATTATCCTGTTTATGAGTATCCATGATTTCCTTCCTCCTACGTGTTTTATGTACTTATTTCCATACATACGAAATCAGAAAAGCGGAAAACAATGAAAATTTCCGCTTTCCCAAACCGTAATCGTATATAAAGAGCATGAGCGTAATAACTCGCACCAGATATACGAGCAATTTGACGATCACCTGGAAGGCCTCTATACTAGCTGAGGTAAAAAATAAACTATGTCGCAAGGAGGAGATGTGGAATACTATGGAGCAGGCGACTTCTCAAATTGAGAAAGATAGTAACTATGATCAGGAACTGATCAAACGACGAGCTTTTATTGCAACGCAATTTCAAGCCCTTCCCCCATATGGATCGGTCGAGTTTTGGAGCCGTATCGAAGAGTCCCAATTAAAGCTAGCCTTATCCTTAGAAGTTTTAGTCAAGTGCATTCGCGTTGCAATAATGCGGGAGGATGGTGCAGGCAAAAATCGTATTTTTGAAATGATATTTCGTCGCACTCAGGGCGCAAATGAATACTGGTCCAGGCAGGTTCTCAGTAGAATGCATCTTACAGCTGAGGAGCGATCAATGTGTGCTCATGATTTGTATGCCGATCTGTGTGAACGTGTTATACGTGCTATACATGATAGCAAGCGGCTGTTCTGGGAGGAGAATTTTCAACATTGCCTGTGCTTTGAACGTAAGCACGTGTATCAAGCGTTCATGACGCGCGAAGGACGATGGTATCATCAAGGTGCAAACGAATCAGGCACGCGCCGCATTCCTCGATCACTCATCGGAAGCCTGGATCAACCTGTGCAGCATGCTAATGATGAGACCTGGGAAATGGAAATTGTCGATATGCAGGCCCAACAGGCGTTGCTTTCTGTTGAAGAGCATGATTTATCACTTCTCATTCTAAATCTACCTGAAAAGTTAAAACCTGTGATCTGGTTAATGTTCTGGGAGGGTCGAACGGAAAAGAATGTAGCTCACATTCTTGGAGTAAGTGATCGCACTGTTCGCAACAGGTTACAGAAAGCTTTAAGCTTGCTACGTTCAGGCATTGAGTTGGAGGGAGAAACCATTTATGGATAGAGAACAGGCAGAAGTGATACAGCGTTTGACTGCTCGTTATGTCTCGGAGTATGCTGATGGGAACCAACCGCGATTGAGCGAATACCTGTCAAGTTATCCGCAATATACAAATATGATCGCCGACTTTGTAACCTACTATCATGCCATTGAGGTCAATGTCCCTCAGGAAAGTGACAGTATACCTCCTCTTACTCAAGCTTCTCGTGCAGCTCTTGATGAAGCCTGGAAGAATATCGTTTACACGGATTTTGAGGTTAATCACACCCTGAACTCGTTGCAAGTGGCAGCTAAGAAGGTGAATAAATCGTTCATACAGGTAGCCTTGGAGATAGGTCTGGGCCAGGATATTCTCAAACAATTGGATCAGCATGCTATTGATGCGGCAACAATACCACAGGAATTATATCATCGGTTGGCGAAAGCCTTGCATCAACCCCTGGCAGCAATCGAAATGTATCTGGGGATGGGTAAGCAGAAGCAAGTGACGATGGGTATAGCAGAAAGCTCTTCAATCTATCATGTAGAAGGACGACCTGTTTTGGATGTGCATGTACATGGCTTCCAGGAGGCTGTTGAGCAAAGCAAGCATATGTCAGATGAGCAGAAAGGTGTCTGGTACACTATTCTTGTATATGAGGGTTTATCGTGAGGCAAGGGGAAGCTGTCGGGTCACGGTGCAAATGGAGAGAAGCACTGTGCCCGACAGCCCTCAATGGGAGGAGGGTAATTGATTATTCTTTCTCGCTTCTATGAAACTGGAAGGAGCCGTAATATTCGTCTATGCAAGATGTGATTGCATACCTTGATTGTCATTCCGGCATCAGTGGAGATATGTTTCTGGGCGCTTTGCTAGATCTCGATGCAGGGTTCTCATTGGACTTCCTAAGAACCGCTTTGGCCGGCTTGCCTTTGCAGGGTTATGCATTAAGGCTTGAGCCTTTTCAAGACAAAGGTATTCTCGGTTCGCGCTTTGATGTGGTACTCTCAGAACAGGATACCCATTTCCCGCACATGCGGAGCCTATCCGATATCGTAGCTCTACTACATGCTTCTACATTGTCTCCTAAAGTGCGTGAAATTGCGCTCTCCATATTTCAATGCCTGGCGAAAGCCGAAGCAACTATTCATGGGACAAATGTTGAAACCGTGCATTTTCATGAAGTAGGGGCAATTGACGCAATCATTGATATCACAGGGGCCGCAATTGCGCTTGAAGCTCTGGGCATAACACGACTTTATGCTTCGTCCCTGCCGCTAAGCAGCGGGCATGTGCAAACTGCTCACGGGCTATTACCAGTACCTGCACCGGCAACACTGGAAATTCTACGCCAGGTTCCAGCTCATTGGAAACCATCTCCAGCGGAAGGCGAAATGGTCACTCCTACGGGCGCTGCAATTCTGGCAACACAAGCCAGGTTTCAAACTCCAGCCATTTTCATTGAGCGCGTGGGATATGGTTTTGGCCGCAAGCAGTTTCCATGGCCAAACTGCCTGCGCGTATGTCTGGGGAGGGCAGGCAAGGCAAATCAACAAAGTGAATCTGCAGATGTTGATTGGGTAGCTGTTATTGAAAGCAATATAGACAACATGACAGGCGAACTCCTTGGCGGGCTAATGGATAAACTCTTCTCTGCTGGCGCATTAGATGTCAATTACACTCCCATCCAGATGAAAAAAAATAGACCCGCTGTCATGCTAACTGTTATTTGTCGGGTTGAAGAAGGCACTGCTCTGTCAGAGCTGCTCTTAAGCGAATCTAGCACCCTGGGTGTGCGAATTTCACAGGTACAACGCATCAAGGCACAGCGGGTATTTGAACGCATTGAGACACCATTTGGTCCAATTTCGATGAAAATCAAGCGTCTTGGTGATCGCATCATTAGCGCCACACCTGAGTATGAGGATTGCCAGCGCATAGCCCTGGAAAAGGGCATTCCACTTGAAGATGTTTACGACGTTGCTCGGCGGGTGATAAAATAACCACCATGGACTTCAAAGATTGGCGCAAAGCGCCTGATAACACATCAGAAGAACCTGTAACTCCCAAAATTGGCAGGTATAGAGGTAAGCAATATCTTGATTATATAGACGAACAGATCCACGAGGCACAGGCCCGAGGAGATTTTGACAATCTACCTGGCACCGGGAAACCTCTGAATCTTGATGAGAACCCTTTTACCGGTGATAAGGCTTTGGCGTATAGTTTGTTGAAACAAAATGGATATGCTCCACCGGAAATCGAACTGGCAAAAGAAATTCGCACCCGGTTTGAGAAAGCGCAAGAGAAACTCGAAAAATTGCGCCAACAAAGGAAAAGTTTATGCGCCAGGCGTATTCCACCTTTCGCCAGTGAGAAACGGGCTTTTCATGATGCAGTTGAGAAAGCCACTGCTCAGTACGATCAATTGCTGCGTGAACTCAATCGGAAAATCCTCAATTTGAATTTAATCACGCCCTCCCCTATGCACATGACTATGTTTGAAGTAGAGAAGTTAGTGCAAGAATTTCGTAACTCTTGCCCTCCCATTGAATAATTAGAATCTTGTCACCCCTCAAATTTTCTTCATTTCCAACTGAAGCGGTATTAAAAATATGTACGGAAATCACATTTAACAAAAACTCTGATTTTGAAAATTTGAAATTCCGGCATGCGTTTAGCTCGACTAGGCTATCAGGTATGAGAAAGGAAAGGCGATATGCCACTGTTTGGTAGGCCGAATAATACGTCAAGAAAGGGCGAAATTACTGAGAGCATGATTCTAGCCAGGCTAGTGCAGCTAGGATATGAATGCTTGATACCCTGGGGACATGACCATCGCTATGATATTGCCATCGATGACGACGGGAAGCTTGTTCGTATTCAATGTAAAACGGCACGATATGTAGAAGAATGGGGATGCCTGGAGTTTAACACAGCCATCACATATGCAAGAGTAGGAGGCAAGCCACATATTAGGAAAGGATATAAAGGGGAGGCGGATTATTTTGGAGTTTATTCTCCTGATGCAGGGAAGGTGTACTTGATTCCGGTGGATGCAGTTCCCTTTGGCTCTAAAGCAAAGTTGCGCCTCGATGCCACAAAGAATAATCAGCAAAAAGGCGTGAAATGGGCAAAAGATTATGAAATATAAAGAGCCGATGGTCGGATTCGAACCGACGACAGGTCGCTTACGAAGCGACTACTCTACCCCTGAGTTACATCGGCTTATTGTTTGTTACAAGCATATAATGAACACCCTTGTTGTGCATGTGACGTAAGCGATTATACCTTTTGCATATTCTCCGTGTCAAGCATTTATACACCCCTCTTCATGGCCTCTCACAGGTTGCTGTGAAACTGTTCACTAAGCGCCTGCGGCGTCCTCTATCTATAGGAGTGTGTAAGATTTTGAGCGCCTGCAGGCGCTCAAAATCTTACACACTCCTATGAAACGGGCTCGCTTGCGAGCCAGATCAGGTGAAGAATCAACTCTTGAAATTCCTCCTCTGAAGTAATCCGGCAAATCCCTTTTCGCGTACCTTTCTACAAAACACAATGAGAGAAGGGATGGATGTATCGACATGAACAGCCTAGATCTCTTTCTGGTACAATACGGCCTGGCTGCCATCTTTGTACTTCTGCTTATCAAAACAATCGGCATCCCAATTCCTATCCCAGCCGATTTGATCATACTGACAGCGGCGGCTCGAGTTGCCCAGGGTAAATTAAATGTATGGCAAACGTTCATTGCCATTCTCGTGGCCCTTGTCATCGGTGGCTTGATCCAATTTTTATTGGCTCGTGGCCCTGGTCGAGGGTTGCTCTACCGTTTTGGACGCTATATTGGGCTGACCTCTCCTCGTCTCGATGCTGCCTCGGCCAGGGTTAAAAAAGGTGGTGCGTTGAGCATAAGTATTGCAATTCTAGTGCCAGGTGTGCGTGGAGCGGCCATTGCTGCTTCAGGTCTGGCCGACATGCCTTTACGAGTCTTCCTACCCGGGCTTATCGTTGGAAGTTTTTTGTTTCTCGGACTTCACTTTTTTCTAGGTTATCTTGGAGGATCACTTTTCTCTATTGTCGGACGTGTGCTACCATTATCGTGGATCGCTTTGCTCGTTCTGGTGTTGCTAGTAAGCATATTTGCAGTATGGGTCGTAGTTCGACGCCGTCGAAAGACATCACTACCCGATGTAGAGGGGACTTCACTCGAACTATGGCATGAGGGAATCTGTCCTGTCTGTCTTGCGCTGTATACCGTCAATCAAATGCGCTCACCGATCCATGTTGAATCAACGTACGTTGAAAATGTACCAGGTACTGAACATAGAAATGGATCTCTAACACATGGCAACAACTTTTAAATTGAACCCTGATCGAGTAGCATACTTTGAAGCTGCCGGTTGGCGGGCCTATTATGACCATAAGTGGATAAAAATGCTGCGTTTGATCGTGGGTCTTTGCCAGGAGCAGTTTCGCATTCCCTTTCCAAAATCACTTCTCGCAGGTTACTATACCACACGCGCATCAGTAGCCTGGGTACCTGTTGATCATGACGAACAAAAAGTTCTGCGACAACTTGAAAAGTTCTATCAGGTCGCGAGACGCTATTCAGGCTTGAAATTTGATCCATCTCGTGTAGCGCTCCTGGAGCTACGATATTTTGACGTTCACAGGAGATTAGCCGGTAATCCAGAGAACGAGGAATTTTTACAAACGCTTATTGATCTGCACAGTGCCATCTTTGGCATATCGCCCGAACAAGCAAAGGAGTCCGCACAATGGAGACTCCTTGCTGCAACCACCGTTGATCTGATTACAAGTCATACTTCTACCGATGTTGAAGGTGATTGGAAGAAGCTTGAAGAATATCTGCGTCTCTGCTATCTTTCAATCCAGCAGGAGATAGATAAGCAATATGCGCAGAAAACAATGCAAACATCGTGAAGTGTTCTATATGCTGGTTCAATGCATTGATTGAATTACATTTGGGGATACTTTTCAAGAAATTTGCAGAAAAGCGTGACTAGTTCTGCATCAAATTGTGTTCCAGCATGTTCGTAGAGTTCTTCGATTGCCTGCAAAGCAGTACGACTATTCTGGTAGTTGCGATGAGAAGTCATAACTTCGAACGCATCTACAATTGCGATGATCCGTGCTCCAAGTGGTATAGCATTCCCTCGTAATCCACCGGGATAGCCCTTGCCATCTACTCGTTCGTGATGATGGTATAATGCCGGGATCACGCTATTTATGAGTTTAAAGTGACTAAGTATCTCTGCACCATAAGCCGGATGATTTTTGATAATTTCGTATTCCTGTCGCGACAGACCTGCCGCTTTTTGTAATATGGCGTTCTGAATGTTCAATTTACCAATGTCATGGAAAAATGCCGCCAGTCCAATTTTCAATGACTCGGCTTCTGAAAGCTGCAAGATAGTAGTCGCGAACGAGAGTGCGAGTCTATGCACTCGCACTGAGTGCTGGTAAAGCTGGAGATCTTTTGCTTTCAACACAGGAGTAAGGCTCGAAAAGATCTCAGTAAACTCTTCCCTTAAATTATTAAATAAAGGTATTTCATGCACGGCCTTATATTCCACACATTCATGGACAATCAGTGTGTCTTGAGGTAGTTCATAAGAGTAAGACTGCCCCTGCCCAGGTTTGAGTAATGAGTTGACTAATCCTTGGAAATCTTCCCATGGGAGTGAAGCAAGGACTCTCTCTCGTGTGACTGATGTGCTCTCCTTCAGGAGAGGCTGAGTACCCATACGAAATCCTTTTTGGGAAAAGTGAGTGGCACGTGTGATACTTACTAATATACGAAGTGGCGTTACTTTTCTACAATATTGATGTATCAGTAAATATTAATACGTAATATATAGCATATCTGTTACAGGCATGTTATGTTATGCTTTCTGTATAGTACTATTAGGTTCATTCTGTCGCTAGTTTCAAACTCGACAACAAAACTTGGATATGATAATATATGGGCCTATCGGCTCCTATATGAAGAGAGTATTTATGCATACGTTACTGCTGGCAACAAGTAATCTTCATAAGTTAGCTGAATATCGAGCTATATTTTCTGATATGCCTTTGAGATTGTTTTCTCTTAGCGATATTCACTTGGCTGTTGATGTGGAGGAAACAGGAAAGACCTTTGCTGAGAATGCTGAATTAAAGGCGCGTACATATGCTCAGTTGTCACAGATGTTAACCCTTGCAGATGATTCCGGATTGGAGATTGATGCACTTGGAGGTGCTCCGGGAGTCCATTCTGCTCGTTATCTAGGTAGAGAGACATCATATCAAGAGCGTTTCCGTGTAATTTTGAAACAGTTGCAAGGGCTTCCGCTGGATCAGCGGAGTGCTCGTTTTCGTTGCGTCATTGCCCTTGCTGAGTCAACAGGGAATATTCGTATGGTGGAAGGGATTGTGGAGGGGGTAATTGCTGAGAGCCCTCGAGGGACATATGGCTTTGGTTATGATCCCATTTTTTTACTACCCGAACTTGGAAAAACTTTTGCTGAGTTGGAACCTGTAGACAAAAATCGCATCAGCCATCGTGCTCGAGCTGCTCAATCTGCAGGTAAGCTCCTAGAAGATTGGCCGTATGACTCATGTGGCAATCATGACCACTCATAGAGACACTAAGGAGCGCTCATGGCAATGAAGCCGCCCATTCGTGTAGCACTTGACCTGGAAACGACAGGTCTTTATGCTGAACAAGATGCCATTCTGGAAATCGCAGCTATCAAATTTCAGGGCGCTACGATATTGGATAAGATGGAGTCGCTTATTTCTCCAGGACGTTCAATCCCTTTCCGCGTGCAACGACTGACAGGTATCACACCCAGGCATGTAGCTGATGCTCCCAGTTTTGAATCGATCTCCAGGCCACTACAACAATTTCTAGGCGACTATCCGATCGTTGGCCATAGTATCCCGTTTGATGTTGGTTTTTTACGCCGGCGCGGACTCGTTCGTAACAATCCCCTTGTCGATACCTTTGAATTGGCAACAGTAATGCTACCATCTTTGCCAAGTTATAACCTGGGCCAGGTTGCAGCAGCAGTAGGCGTGCAAGTCATCCCGGGTCGGCACCGAGCCATGGTTGATACATTGCTGGCAATGCAAGTTTTTTTGGCGCTTCATCAACGCTTGCAATCAGTTGATATGTTGTTGCTGAAAGACCTGGCCAACCTGGATGCCCCGCGCACATGGCCTCTTCTTTCCTTCTTTCGCCAAGAATTGCGAGATCGTATGGCTATTGATGGTTTGCAGCATACTCCTTTACGTGGAAGCCTGGGTGATCGTTTCGCGGCACAGTTAGGCATGGATCCACGTGTGCTTACCTTTGCTATTGCCGGGAATAACGAGTCTGAGCAAAAACTAGAAAATCACGTGTCACTCAACACATCGGATCTTGATATCCAAACCGAACAAAAACCGTCCTCGATTCTTGTTGCTTCAGTAAATGTTCCCATCTCTGATAATCTTGCTACATTGGTCGAGATAGTGCCAGAAGAAGTCATTCCTTCTTCAGGGACTGCTTTACTAAGTAGTGAAGTATCGCAGGAAGCAGCAGGCATTCCAATCCCTCCTGATGTCGAAAAACCAGCATCAACCAGCCGTGGAGGGCAGGATATGCCAATACAGCATCCTCATGTGCATTTCGGTTATCAAACAGCGTATAAAGCGGTGCAGCAGGCGCTCGAAGATCATAAGTCTTTGCTTGTCGAGGTGACTATTGGAGCAGATGATTATACTCCTGTCATTTTGCCTGCGCTCGAGTGGCTTTGCGAAACTCAAGAAGTTCCTTCTAACCAGGAGCTATCTTCGTCTTCCAGGCGTCTCGTCATTGCCTGCGCAAATCAACAGTCTGCTCGTCGTCTGCTTGAGCAAGTGCTGCCGCGTTTGCAAACATATCTCCAAGTTCAACTGCCTGTGGCATACCTGGCTGAACGTGATGGCTATCTTTGTGTTCATCGCTGGTTTGGATCAGCCTTACGCCGCACAAGTGGCGAACTCTCTGCCGAACAGGCTCGTGGATTAGCCAAACTGGCATTGTGGGCGCAACAAACAATAACTGGTGAACGTAGCGAATTGACTCTGTTGCCCCAGGAGATATCTGCATGGGAGCGTATCTCTTCCGGCGTAGATCGTGTATCTCTGGCGGATGGTAAAATCGAAACGCCATATCAACGGTGTCTCTACCGCCGTAACGGATACTGTTTCGTGAGTCGAGCAGAGGAGCGAGTTAAAGCCGCTACAATTGTTGTCACGACGCATGCTGGACTTTTGCATGATCTCTCCTCTTCTCATTCATTGTTGAGGGAGATCGATCACAGGCTGATACTTGACACTGATCTCCTTGAAGAAGAGAGTGCTCGATGGAGCAGTACTGAACTTGATCATACTCATCTCATTCGTTTATTGAATACCATAGGCGTTGAATTACCAGATGGCCGTTATCAAGGATTGCTCGCGCTTGCGGCTCCCTCTTTACGAGAAAATGGACCTGGAGGTCTTTCTGCAACTCAAACCATCGCGAAATCTGAGCTTGATTCGCGCATGCTTTCCTGGTTTCAAACATTACGCCACGCTCGTGCTGCTGTGGATAACTTTTTTATCGTGTTAGCTAATCTTCACCAGGAAGGAGTGAACAGTGGCGCTAGAGATAAAGGAAAAGGCGATAACTTCGCTCGCGGCTATGCAGGTCGCAATACTGAACGCATTGATCAACCACTTAGACTAACTGGTCAACTGCGAAATGTGGCAACCTGGGTGGAAGTTGAACATGCCTGGAAACTCGTTGAACAACGCTTTCAAGGAGTTATTGAACAGGTCAAGCTTGCCGAAAAAATAATGCTCACCACCCAACATAGTCGTCATAAACTTGATCTTGGAAGTGGAGAAGATCAATCGTTAGCCTGGGAGCTTGCAGCGCTAGCGCAACAACTTCAAGACAAAAAACAGCTTGGACAATATGCTTTCATGTTTGGTAGCAATGGTATACCTGCTGCGAATAGCCATGACAACATGGTTTATTGGCTGCGGGTTCCACCAACTCCACAACCCTTTATGCAGCGCCAGCTTGATCCATCAGTATCGACCTCCCAGACTCCCTCGTCCAATACACCTGTTCTGTATGCTCAATATATACATACTGCGAGTCTCTTAAAACAGTACATACTTGCACCCAATACGAGTGCTATTTTTGCAGGCATTGCACTTTCCGTGGATCACAGTTTTGCATTTTACCGTGGGCGTCTCGGTCTCGAAGCTGATGTATGTCCTGCTCTCTCAATTGTCACTGAACATCACAGGCAGTCTTTACTCTACTTGCCCAACGATATTCCAGAACCCAATATGCCACAGTATCAACGCCACCTTGATGATGCTATAGTGCAGCTTGCTACCATGCTGGATGGTCAACTTGTCGTGCTGTTCACTTCGTATGCCGCCTTGAGAAGCTCCTATGGCGCAGTGAAACCATTACTAGAAGCGCGTGGCATACTGGCATTGGCGCATGGTATTGATGGCTCTCCACGTCAGCTCTGGCAAATGTTTCAAAATCAAGAGCGAGTAGTGCTCCTGGGTACAGGTAGTTTCTGGGATGGCACGGATGAAATCAGCCGAACTCCTGCATGTATTTTACTTGCGCGCCTGCCTATGCCAGTATTGAATGATCCTCCAATAGCTGCGCGTGCAGAGCAATTTTCTGATCAATTGCATCAAGTTACGGTGCCAATGGCCGCTCTCCGTGTGCGGCGTGCTCTCAATCGGCTTGCCTGGAGCACTACGAGTCGCAATGCAGTTGTGCTATTTGATCGCCGTGTCAGCTCCAAGGAATATGGCGCAACGATACTACATACGCTCCCTCAATGCTCTCAACGAGAGGGCGCTGTATCGTATATGCCGGAGATTATCCTCGATTGGCTTACTGCTACAGGTTCCTGGGATTGATTACCCTCAAATAATTATCTAGTTTATTTTTACTGCATACTTCATTGAAATCGTAACCAAACCTTAACCAGATCATAACCTTTTTGCCCTTCTTAAACATATCCCTCCCTTTTATACTTGATACGGTGCCTTGGATGTCTTCTTCATACCATGATTCTACTAGGTTTTCTAAAACAAGCGAGCCGCGAGTGAGAGTGTAACCTTGTAGCGTATGTAGTAATGGCGTAATAAAAATCTCTTACGCCTATGTTTTCGTAAGGAGGTATGTATAATGGCTTTCGTAAAGCGGCGAATCAAATTTCTCTCAATGGTGACGGCTGGGCTACTCCTTCTCTCTGGTCTACTATTCTCGTTCTTTGTGTTTAGCCCACGCCCGGCAGCACAGGCAACTACTGGAAGTTCCGCCAATTCAGGGGAGGGCTTCTATGTGCAGACGAACCTGGTCTCTGACCTGCCCAATATCGCCAAGTTCCAGGATCCCAATCTGGTCAACTCCTGGGGCCTGGTGCATAGCCCCACTAGCCCCTGGTGGGTTGCGGACAATGGGAAAAGCGTGTCTACCGTTTATAACGGAAATGGCACTCCAGTCAACCCGTTAGGAGGCTCCTCACCACTCGTAGTCAGCATCCCGGCGCCAGGAGGTGGGCCTGGTGGAACCCCAACCGGTATTGTCTTCAACAGCGTGTTGACCACGAATCCAGATGATTTTGTCGTAAGTGAAAAAGGCAAGTCTGGCCCAAGCATTTTCATGTTTGCGACCGAAGACGGCACGATCTCCGGGTGGAATCCCACGGTGGACGTGGCCCATGCAATCCTCGCGGTGGATCGCTCGACAGTGAGTAAAGGCAAATTCACGGGTGCCGTCTATAAAGGGCTTGCGACTGGTCAGGACGATGGGAAGGACTTTATCTACGCTACCAATTTTCGCTTCGGAACTGTAGAGATGTTCAATGCCCATTTTAAGCTGGTCAAATCTTTCACTGACAAGCAGCTAGCGAATGATTGTCCTTCCCCAAATCAATGTTTTGCTCCATTCGGCATCCGAAACATTGGGGGCAGACTTTATGTCACCTATGCGCTGCAGAACGCGGAGCATCACGACGACGTAGCGGGCCTCGGCAATGGGTTCGTTGATGTCTTCGATACCGTGGGACATTTGCTGCGTCGTTTCGCTTCACATGGCACGCTCAACTCTCCCTGGGGCCTCACCCTCACTCCCAGAGATTTCGGTCCGTTCAGTAACGACTTGCTGGTAGGCAATTTCGGTGATGGGCACATCAATGTCTTCAATCCGAAGACGGGTGCCTTCCTCGGTCAACTCCCAGACCAGGCGGGCGATCCCATCTCCATTAACGGCCTGTGGGGAATCGACTTCGGCAATGGCGTGAATGCAGGGGAACGTGACGAACTGTTCTTCGCAGCTGGACTAAACGATGAGGCGAATGGCCTCTTTGGGAAGATCCAGTTTGTCAGGGATGATTCATGAATAAAAGGAAATGAATCGTCAGGCAATACTGGATAGGACGTAGGAAGTTGTCCGGCTGTGCTGTGACATTCTTTCCTGGAAGACTTTTAACTAAAGCAAAGGACGAGAATAATTATCGCTTCTCCTTCTTTGTGTATACCAGGGCATTCCTTCTAGATGCCCTGGTAATCCTCCCTCCAATTCTGGCTCCTTACATGAATCCTCTTTGGCTCTTGACTCCCTACGCCTGCATGTTGCACAGTACACTAAATGAACATTTATGAGTAGAGGTGTATACTGAAAGGATAGTATATGTCCCCCAAAACGTCGGTTCAAATCGAAGAGAGCAAAAAACTTCGCACAGTTTATGGTGCGTGTCCACATGATTGCCCTGATTGTTGTGCGTTGGAAACGCAGGTAGACGAACTGGGACGAGCAGTGAGCGTCCATGGTCGTAATGACCATCCAGTCACGAAAGGATGGCTTTGCGCTAAAGTGAACCGTTACCTGGAGCGCGTTTATCATCCTGATCGATTACTCTACCCAATGCATCGTGTTGGATCAAAAGGGAGTGGTTCATTCGAGCGTATTTCGTGGGATGAGGCTATCGCTGAAATCACAGCGCGTTGGAGAGATATTATTGCGCTCCATGGTGCGCAATGCATCCTTCCATACAGTTATGCGGGCACTCTAGGTCTGGTCAATAATTCCGTTGTCAACAGCCGCTTTTGGAACCGCTTGGGCGCTTCGCAGCTTGAAAGAAGCATCTGTGGTGCTGCAGCCGAAGAAGCTGTCCTGCTCACTGTTGGCGCTCGCCTTGCTCCATCCCCTCACATGTTGCTCCAGAGTAAGCTGATCTTGATCTGGGGTAGCAACCCTGCCAGTACCGCGCCTCATATAATGCCTTTTTTACGTGAAGCACAGCGCATGGGTACGCGTATCATCGTCATCGATCCCATTCGTACTCTGACAGCCCGTTCGGCCGACCAGCATATCCAGCCTTTTCCTGGTACGGATGCCGCGCTTGCGCTCTCCATGATGTTTGTCATAGTGACTGAGGAACTACACAAGCCTGAGTGGATTGCCGCTCATACCATTGGCTGGCGTTCTCTACTAGAGCGCATAATGCAGTTTCCACCAGAACGCGCAGCACGGATTACAGGCCTGGAAGTTGATACGATTCAGAACCTTGCTCGTGCCTATGCAACCACCTCACCTGCTTTGTTACGTGTGACCGATGGCATCAATCGCCATACGAATGGGGGCCAGACAGTACGCACTCTGGCCAGTCTGCCAGCTCTTACGGGACAGTATGGTCTGCCTGGTGGTGGCCTTATGTATAGCACCAGTGACTGGTTGCAGTGGGATAAACAAGTAGTGACACATGAGCATGATCCAGCATGCCCTCAGCCTCCACGTTCATTGAATATGAATCGCCTGGGAGCGATACTGACTGGAGAAGCCGATCCGCCCGTTTACTCTCTTTTCGTCTATAATGCCAATCCTGTTGCCTCGGCCCCTAATGCTGGAAAGATCGTTGATGGCTTACTGCGCGATGATCTATTCACTGTGGTGCATGAACTCTTCGAGACAGATACAGCGCGTTACGCGGATATTCTTTTACCTGCTACGAGCCAGCTTGAACATGTAGACCTGCACAAACCATACGGCCATGTGTCGTTGCAATACAATATGCCTGCTATTGCCCCTCAAGGCGAAGCACGCAGTAACTGGGATGTAATGCGCAGCCTATCCTCAGCTATGGGTTTCAACGAGTACTGGTTGCAGCAGGATGCGCATGAAGTGATCCACGAGATACTTGAAGCAACGGCGCAACACAATTCAAGATTGGTAGGCATCACGTTGGAACGCCTGCAAGAAGAAGGGTCAATTCCACTTGCCATCTCTAGTAGTGAAGAAGTTCCATTTGCTGATGGTATCTTTCCCACCCCTTCAGGGAAGGTAGAGTTTTATTCGGAGACAGCCGCTGCTAAAGGATATGACCCCGTCCCCGGCTGGGAGCCTGAATTAGAAACAAGGTCGGAGCAGGATGCATCACTACCTGCATCTGCTCGTCTTCCCCTTTTGTGTCCGGCAGCGCACCACTTTGTCAGTTCTACCTTTGGTAATCAAGAGCGAATGAGGAGCAAAGAAGGCGCTCCAACGCTGCGTATTCACCCCAGCGATGCTGCTGTTCGCAGTATTCAATGCGGGCAATTGGTGCGTGTAGGCAACGAAAGAGGTTGGTGCAGGTTAGTTGCCGAAGTAACAGAGACGGTTCGCCCTGGTGTTCTGGCAACGACAACCGTCTGGTGGCCAAAGTTCAGTCCTGACCAGCGCAATGTGAACTGGACGACATCTGACCACCTGGCCGATCTTGGAGGAGGAAGTACTTTCTATACCAATCTCGTGAGTGTAGAACCTGCAGAAGTGGATAAGTAATGTACAATTTGACGTGCGCTATGTGCTATGTTACCATGAGCTTCGGATAAGGGATGCCCACAACTACGAGGAGAGAACGTAATGAATTTATACGAGCAACTAACAATAGTGCGCGAACGGCTTGAAGGCATTGGTGCTCATGACGATAGCATGGATTTAGTAGAAACACTCCTGAAAAGGGCTGAGCCTGCCAGGTCAGATAAAACCAACATAACACAGGTGCAGGTATTACGACATATGTTACGTATGCGTGAAGTCATCGATAACTACAATATCTACAACGATCTGCAAGAGCTACTCAGCGAGCGTGACGAATATGAAACTTCTGCTCGTGAAGATGCAGCTCCTGCTGCATATATCGACACTGAACGCCATCCAAAACCAAAATCATTCTATAAAGCCAAGAAAGAAAGAGAAAAAAAGAAGAGCTAGCTTTCGTCGTGATGTATACCTGGCACACACTTTTGATCACTCTTTTTAAGCACCATCGTCGTTGGATGAGTGGCTTTCAAGTACTTCCTTTCACTCATCCTGAGCGTAGCTAGACGCGCTAGCGTCGTTGGATGAGTGGCTTTCAAGCTGTTTCTGTTGAACATTTGCACCACCGAGTTGCAATTGTTGTTTCATCGCTTGCAATTGGGCTTCGACATTCTGTTCGGTTGAGATCTTTTGCAATTCCCTCTCGAGCGTATCACCGGAACCTCCTGGCAACCCCTGCTCACTGAGCGTGCCCTGCTCGATCAAGGCCTCCATCGCATTTGCACGAGCCTGCATTGTCAGTACTTTGTCTTGTGCCCTCTGCATGGCCAGATTCATCTCCGTCATTTCTTCGGAGATGCCGGTAACTGTTTCGTTAATCTTCACCTGCGCCTGTGCCGCGTTATACTGCGCTTTCACCATCTCTTTTTGCGTACGGAAGGCTTCCACGCGTGCAGAGACGGTGCGCTCCATAGAAATCAACTTCTCCTCTTGCGCTTTCAGTTGTGCCAGTTGTTGTTCGTAACTGTTAATTTGTGCTAGCAGCGTTTCTTTACGCTGTAACGCCATGCGTGCCAGGTCTTCACGATTTGCTTGCAATGCCTGCACTGCCTGTTGGTCCAACGTATTGGTCTTCTGGATCAGTTGTGCCTGTTGCATTTCAAGACGTTTTTCATTGGTCACGACATCGGCAATCGAACGACGCAGTTGCTGTAGTTGCTCGACTTGTTTACTATACGAATAATCCATGACTTGCCCAGGGTCTTCCGCTTTATCTAGCGCAGCATTGGCTTTGATATGAAAAAAGGTTGCGAGACGTGAAAAGAAGCCCATAGCATTCTCCTTTTAAGCAAGCGATATATAAATTGATCACACTACATAACATCCTAACTCATTCATTGCATCATACCATACGTAAAGCAAAAATGGTGCCAAAAATTGCTATTGACTTTTGCCTCTCAATCGGCTATACTCCACGTTGTCAAGAGAAGACTTGCGGGTTTGGTGTAGTGGTAACATGTAACTTTCCCAAAGTTGAGATCACGGGTTCGAATCCCGTAACCCGCTCTTAAAGAGGCCACTATCACATCGATAGAGGTCTCTTTATTTCTCAACTGAGAGCAATTGTACTTGCATGCGTTGCATATCTCGCGCCACCGTTCTCAATCCGATCAGGCAGGCCAACCCTGCCAGAAAAAGAAATGTTGGAGCCGTAGCAGTCAGCGCAAAGACCAGGGAAGTGTTATTTGCAATGGCTCCGATCACAAAAGGTGCTGCTGCATCTCCAAGTAAATGCGCAAGCAGCAGCGCCAGGCCAATTGCAGTGGCTCGCAACGCGGGAGTAATCACATCCTGAATGACAGCATTCAGTGGCCCGGTACAGAAGCTGAGTGAAATGGCGGCTAGAATAAACACCGAGATGAAGAGTGGTAAGCTGTGAATAAACAGGGAAATCAACACCAGGGGCGCTCCCACGAGGAATCCACATGCTGCAACCAACAAACGTCCCTCGGGTCGACGCCTCTGCACGAAGTCTGCTAACCATCCTCCGGCTACTGTACCAATCAGTCCGCTGCCTACCAGTACTGCCGCAGTAATTAACCCTGCGAGCCCAACGCTCAGATGAAATGAACCAACAATGTACGTTGGAAGCCAGTACGAGGTGCCCCCAATGGTGAAGAAACTAAACACAAGCGCGGCTACCAATGTCCAATAGGTTGAAATGTGGCGCAGTTTGTTCATTGATCCCTGAAAATCTTTGCGTTTTCGAATGCGCCGCGTCTAGGTTCGATCATACGCCATGCGAGAAAGGCGGCGATCAGACCTGGAATACCAACGATAAAAAATGCGTACCGCCAGCCAAAAAAATCTGCAACGAGGCCGCCAAGGGCAAGGCCTATAGCTGTGCCGAGTAATGTGCCTGCCGACCAGTAAGACAGGATGCGGGCGCGTTTCTCTTTAGAAAAAAAGTCGCCAAGTAGCGAGAGAGACGCTGGAGCATAACCAGCTTCACCAATACCTAACACAGAGCGCACACTGAACAATTGCAAGAAATTACGTGTGAAGCCTGCCAGAATAGTCGCCACACTCCAGATTCCTACACAAAGCGCAACAATATTCTTGCGAATACTCCTATCTGCCCAAACTCCCAGCGGCAATGTCGCAAGCGCGTAAACGAATAGGAACGATGATCCAAGCAAGCCTGCTTGGGTTAGTGTCAACCCCATGTCTGCCTGGATTTTCGGCAGTACAGCAGGAAGTACGAAGCGGTCCGCGTAGTTGAGTACATTGATGATAAACAGAATGGTAAAACCAAAACGGGCCTGCCCTCTTGTAGGCCTGAAGAGTTGCTTATCTTTTGTCTCCAATTGAGTTGTTATTTTCATTACGAAATTCTTTCTCTCCCACGTTTCGCGATGATAGTTATAAGATGGTCAGAGATTTTGCTCTATTTCGATATGTTCTAGTTATTGCCGTTTGCTACTATAAACCATGTACGTATAGAACTCATACGTTTAAAGGACGAATAAGTTACCTCCTGGCTGAGACAAGCCCGTGTATTGTAGGGGCGGGGCTTGCCCCCGCCCTAGAATACATGCACCGCAGGAGTAGAAGTGACTACACTTTCACTAAAGTTACACCAAAAATATCCCCAGTGCCCTTGATCTCTTCAATTGCCCAGTCGGGAATTGGGTCATCTACAGAGATGATCATCAGAGCGGTATCAGGAGAACGTTTAGGGTCTTTGGTGTGGGGTGAGCGTACACTTGGGCCTACGTCCATGTGGCGAATATTCACATGCGCTTTTCCCAGGATGGTGCCAACACGTCCGATCATGCCAGGTTGATCGGGGTTGCGACAAAAAAGGATATAGCCCTCGGGTACAAATTCGGTCCAATAACGGCCAATACGCACGATACGTGGTTCATTATGCATTACCGTTCCGCTTATCACCTCGACATAGTCG
>WNFW01000481.1_pt1 | contig 26275 bp, 20 predicted proteins | sample 5400131 | NCBI WGS metagenome assembly WNFW01 (sample SAMN13153362, study PRJNA577476) | soil metagenome | isolation source: 20 cm soil or saprolite under grassland replicate 1 | place: USA:California | collected 2016-06-15 | reverse complement strand
CGGTGCTCCAGCTCGCGGTGATCACCCTGGTGCCGATCGCTCCGCTCCTCCTCACCATGGTGTCGCTGGAGGAGCTCTTGAAGCGGCTGCTGCAGGTCGTGTTCTAGCGAATATCGGAGACAAACCGGTCCGCGCCCGGTGTCAGGCCATGATATGTACCCCGCCGTCGACGTACGGGGTCTCGCCGCTGATCCGCCGCGCATACGGCGTGGCCAGGTAGGCGCACGCGAAGCCGACGTCCATGATGTCGACGAGCTCGCCGAGGGCGCGCGTTCCGCCGCCTGGGCGAGCAACAGGTCGAAGTCCTTGAGACCGGCGGCGGCCCGCGTCGATGGGACGTTGGTCCCTTGGCACGACGCGATTCACGCCCGCCGCAGACGCACCTCGTACTGGGGGAAGGGGATCTCGAATCCAGCCTCCCCCAGGGCGGTGTACAGGGCCACGGCCAGCTCGCTCTGGGTCTGCACCCAGAGATCGAAGCGGTTGATCCAGGCACGCAGCTCGAAGCGGAGGGCGCTGTCGCCAAACCCCAGGAAGAGCGCGACCGGCGCGGGATTGGGGAGCACGAGCGGATGCGCTCGCGCCACCGCGAGCAAGATGTCGAGCATCTTCTCCGGGGGGGTGCCATACGCGACCCCCACCCCCACGTCGATGCGGCGCAGGCGGTCGGACAGCGTCCAGTTGGTCACCTTCTCCGTGATGAGGTTCGCGTTGGGGACGATAACCTCTGCGCCCTCCCAGGTGCGCACGGTGCAGGCGCGCATGCCCAGCTGCTCCACCCGGCCCGCGACGTCGGCGATCTGGACGGCGTCACCTACCTTGATCCTCCGCTCGAACACGATAAGCAACCCGGAGACGAAGTTGTTCACGACGGTCTGCAGCCCGAAGCCGATCCCCACGCCGAAGGCGCCGGCCAGGATGGTAATCTTGGTGAGGTCCACCCCCAGCGCCGCCAGCGCCAGCAAGAAGCCGACCAGGACCAACCCGTAGTGCAGCAGGCTGGACAGGGCCTGGGCCAGCCCCCGCCCCAGCTGCAGTCGGGGGTACACATCCTCCTCCAGCACGAAGCGGACGAGGCCGGAGAGGAGGATCGCCGCCCCCGCCGTGACCGCGAACTCCAGCACATCGCCCAGCGAGATGCTGAGGGATCCGCGCCGCAGGTGAGCTCCCAGCGCCGCCTCCGTCAGCTCCACCGCCGCCCCCCAGAGGCCGAAATACTTCAGCGCGAAGACCGCCCAGCCGGCGATGGCGAGCCCGCGCAGCAGGCCGTGGGCTCGCCGCTCGAGGAGCGGGCGGTGGCGCTGAACCATCCCGAGGACGCACAGCGGCCGCACGCGCAAGGCGAACGCCACCAGGCCGTCGGCGACCCGGATGCCCGCGTAGAGCACCAGCGCCAGGTACCCGTTTCCCAGGACGCCCTCGCCGAGGAGCGGACCCAGACTCATGTTCCCGGCGGCGCCCACCACGAAGGCGGCGGCAAAGGTGACGAGCACGACGCGGGCGGCCGGGCGTAGCGCACGTTCCCGACTCGTGATCGTGTCGGCCGCCCCCCTGCGCCGCCTTGACGCGAGCCACCACGTCAGCACGACCATCCCGGCCAGCATCTCGAGCAGGAAGACCTGCTGCCCCAGCAGCGGGACCGTCGAGGCAAAGTGGCGAACGAGCTCGGTGAGAAAGAACGCGCCGACCACGTACAGTGGGCGCACCAGCGTCGGATCGAGCGAGAGCCGCGTGACCTTCAGCGCGGGGACGAGCACCAGGACCTGGCCCAGGGCCACGACCGCGCGCGCCGGGGTTGTCAGGTAAATCCAGCCGGACACCAGGACGGTGAGCACCAGGGCGGAAGAGATGGGGTGATCGAACACGCGCATACTGGCCGCCGTCTCGCCGGACTGAGCCCATTCGGCCGCGCGACGCCGGGCCGCGCCCATCAGCAGCGCGAGCCCGAGGAAGAGCGCGACCTGGGCAGCGATCACCCGTCGCTGCCCCTGGACGAACTCACGGAGCTGGGTGCTGTCGGCCGCGGCGGCGTTGCGAATGCGGTGGGGCAGCTCGGTGACGGCGCTGGCGAGTTGTCCGATCTCCCATAGGGGCACGCTGTCTCGCTCCAGGAGTCGCCCGGCGACGCCCCGCTGAAGCGCGGCCACACGCTCCAGCACGGCCTCGCACCGGGTCACCTCCTGCGCGGCCCGATCTTGTAACACGAGGGTGGCGGCGCGCTGCGCTTGCAGCCGCGTGCGCGAGCCGGCCATGTCGGCCAGCACGCTGTCGATGCGCTCGACCACCTGCGCCGGCGCTCGCGAGGCCTGCGCGTCGGCCCGGGCCTGGGTCCACGTCTTCTGCTGAGCCGTCAGGTGCGCGAGCGCCTTTTCGATGGCCGTGGCCCGCCCGGCGAGTACGGTGACGTATCCGACCAGCTCCGCGCGGGTCGTCTGCCACTGAGCCGTCAGCCCGTCGAGCGTCGGCGCCCCCGGCTGCTCGTCGAGCAGGCGGTCCGCGGCCTGGGTCTGGCTCGTGATCTGGACGGCGATCTCGGGCAGCCGTTTCTCGATGGCCTCGATGGCCTGACCGGGGACGAGGAGGGCCTCGAAGTCCCGGAGTTGCTTGCCGATGTCATCGGCTCGCCTGGCCACCTCGGGAACCGGGATGGACGCGGGCGCGGGCTTTTCCGCCGCGGGCGCCGGAGGGGCCTTGGCCGGGGCGGGGCCCGCGGGGAGCGCTTGCCCCCACGCCGTGGAGAGGCCTGCCGATGTCCCCAGGGCCACCAGCAAGGCGAGCATCGGGAGCACACGAGCCGTCGTGGCCGGGCGCGACCGCCGCGATCCCGGTCGTGCCGCATCGGCGGACTGCTGGAGCGACATGGAATACCGCTGGCGCTAGCGCATCAGCGCCACGATGACCGGTCCCCAGGCCGTCAACAGAATGTTGCCGACGGCATACGGCACGGTATAGCCGAGAGCCGGCAGCTTGCTGTGCGCCTCCTCCTGGAGGGCGCGAAGGGCCGCAGTGATCGTGCCCGCGCCGGCGCAGGCGCCGAGGAGGATCAGCGGGTTCATTCTGAGGACATGCCGACCAAAGAGAATCGCCACGGTGTGAGGGAGTACGGCCACCAGGAGACCCACGACGATCAAGCTTGGCCCCGACGTCTGAAGTGCCGAGACGAAGCTCGGGCCTGCCCCGAGACCCACCACGCCGATGAAGACCGTGAGCCCGACGGTGTCGAACACCCACATCGCGGCCTCGGGAATACGGCCGAACGTCGGACGCACGGCGCGGAGCCAGCCGAACACCAGGCCCATGATCAGAGCCCCGCCGCTGGCCGTGAGGGTCAGCGGCAGCCCGCCGATCGTCACCGAGAGCAGGCCGACCAGTCCTCCGATGAAGATTCCGAGACCGACGAAGATCATGTCGGTCGCGACCGTCGGCCGGTCCGCGTACCCGACCTTCTTCGCCGCCCGCTCGACTTCGCGCTTGGCGCCGACGAGGCTCACCACGTCACCGCGGTCGATGCGGGTCTCGGGGGTGAACGGCATGGGCTGTCCGAGCCGGACGAGCTTTCTCAGGAACACGCCGCGCGCCATTTCCAGGGCGGCCAGCTCTCTGAGCGTCTTTCCGGCGAGCGCCTTGTTCGTGACCACGACGTCCAGGAACTCCTGTGGGAAATCGAGGAGCACCTTGTCGTCGACCTCGGGCCCGATCTCGGTTCCCCGCGCCGTCAGGGTCTCGGTGCGAGTCATCACCGCGACCACGTCCTCCTTGTGAATGACCGTGGTGGGCTCGGCCTCGACGATCGTTCCATGGTGACGGATGCGGCAGATGAAGACGCGGAAGTCCCTGGGCTGGGCTTCGAGCTCGGCGACGGTCCTGTTCACGAGCCGGTCGTTGGTCACGCGATAGGCCCGAGCCGTGAACGTCTGGAAGGCGGACTGCACGCCGGCCTCCGGCTCTTCCCCGCCCGAGATCTGGTCCTGCAGCTTCCGGCCCTCCTCCCGGAGGTTCACCCCCATCAACCGTGGCCCGACGACCGGCAGGAACCACACGATGAACGCGGTGCCGATGAGGTACGTCACCGCGTACGCGACCGGGATGTTATTCACGAGCGCGATCTTCTCGGCTCCGGGGAGGTCGAGCCGATTGATGGCCTCCCCAGCGGTGCCGATGACCGTGGACTCCGTGAAGGCTCCGGCCAGCAAACCCGCCGCTGTCCCCATGTCGTAGCCGAGAAGCTTGGACGCCGCGAAGGCGCTGAGCAGACAGGTGACGCACAGGACGACCGTGACCGCCAGCTGAGGCAGGGCATCCTTCTTGAGGCCGCGGAAGAACTGCGGCCCGACCTTGTACCCGGTGGTGAACAGGAACAGGTCGAAGAAAACGGCCTTGACGATCGGGGGGACCTTGATGTCCAGCTGGCCCACGAGCACGCCGGCCAGCAGCGTGCCCACCACGGTGCCCAGGCTGAAGGTTCCGATCCGGAGACGGCCGATGAAGAACCCGAGCGCAAGCGTGAGAAAGATGGCGAGCTCGGGGTTGTGCCGGAGGGCCATGATGAACCAGTCCACTGCTCACTCGCTGCTCACAGCAAGTCCCTCTCCCAGTTGACCGTCAGGCGGAACTGATACCCGAGCGTCTTGGCGTCTTCCTGGTCGAGGAGGGCACTGCGAACGCGGAACCAGAGTCCCTTCAGGAAGGACGGCCTGAGCCAGGGCGGCCGGTAGTCGACCGTGAGGTCGTACTCCGCCTGGTTGGGTGCGTCGGCCCGCGACTTGGGGTTGATGGCGTCCCAGCCCCACGCGAGATTGGTGAAGGCGCTGAGCCCCGGCGTGACGACCTTGGAGAAGTCGTAGGCCAGTCCGAACAACACGACCTTCTCGCTGGCCCGGTTGAAGTCCTGGTCCATCAGCGAAATGTACCCGGGGAAGGTGCCCCAGGGGGACTGGATGGTGTTGCCCGAGCCCGTGATCGAGAAGGCGCCGGTCAGCGTCAGCTCGCGGTAGATCGCCTGGACGCGCGCTCCGCCCTGCTGGGTGCTCCAGTACCGCTCCTTCGCGCTGGTCAGCAGCGCGTCACCGACGGCGCGCTGGTCCGTGATCTGGGCTCCGAGCCGGAGCTTCCAGTTTTCATTGAGCGGACGAAGGTAGTCGACCTCGCCGTAGATCGTATTGAAGGTGTTGACGCCGTACTGGTTGCTGACATCGATCCTCAGATCCTTCACCGGCGTCAGCCGGACGCCGGCCAGGCCGACACCGTCGTCGCTCCCCGTGGCTCCGGCCTGCTCGGACATGCTGATGAACTCATCGGAGTTCCGTGGCTTGATGTCCCAGAGAAAACCCCCGAAGTACTGGACGAACCCCACCTTGCCTCCGAGCGTCACGCCCTCGAACGTGTGGGGCGTCATCCGATTGTCCTGGGGGTTGATGTATGTCTGTTCGACCAGCTGACGATAGCCCTTGAGAACCGCGTAGTCCTCGTACCGGAGCGCCCCCCACGCCTCACCCGGGACGTAGTACCCCTCCTGTCCCGGCTTGAGGAGGAGCGTGCCGTCTTTGTCCTCCGGCGCATACAGCGACGCCGAACCGTAGAGGGTCGCGCCCATCGAGAACGTGTCGAAGAGCAAGCCGGACTGGTAGCTGATCCAGCCGCCGAAGGTCCAGGCTTCGTTGTTGCTGTCGTCGGGCTTTTCGCGGTTGAAGTAGAACGAACGGAAGTGCGCCCTCAGATCCGTGTCCCGCAGGAAGGGGGGCAGGGTCGCCATCTGCTCCTTCAACGGGGCAAAGAGGCGCTCGAGCGGGGGCGCCGGCGGCGGCGGGGGCGCGTCGTCGGCCGACACCGGGCCACACCAGCTCACCACACCGACCAGCGACGCCAGCACGAGCGTCGATGCAACGCGCCACATCGCGTGGCCCCCTCACTCTCTCTTCGCGCGCTTCGAGGCCTCGAAGGCGTCCCGGTAGCCGCGCGCGACGGTCCGGACCCCGCGCCCGATGTCGTCGTACACGTCGTCGGCCAGGTTGGCCAGGGACACGCGAAGCGACCAGTCGGGAGCCTCGAAGCCGCCGCCGTTCAGGAGCACGATGCCGTGGTCCTCGGCCAGGCGGAAGGCCAGGTCGAGCGGGTGGACGTTCTTCTTCAGATATTGCACCGCGTCCTCGCCAATGTTCTTGCGCGCCCAGAACTCGAAGTCGATCAACCCGTAGTAGGCGTCGTAGAGCGGGTTCGGGGTGACCTCGATGCCCAGACCTTCGATCATCGCCAGCGCCCGCCGGTGCACGATCTCCGCGCACGCCTTCTGGTACCGCTTGGCCCCATCCATCATCTCGGCGAGGGAAAACAAACTCATCATGATTTGCTGGGGCAGGGAGAGCCCGGCGGTGTGGTTGAGGGCCACGTCGCGGCTGTCGGCGACGATGCGGTCGATGAACTTGACCTTGCGCGGCTCGAGGGTGAGCGCGCCGTAACGCTTGTCGAGCGCCTTTAGCTCAGCATCGGGGAGCTTCGCGATCATCCTGTCGAAGATGTTGCTTTCATGAATCGCGATCACGCCCAGCCGCCAGCCCGTGCAGCCGAAGTATTTCGAATAGGAGTAGACGCCGATCGTGTTGTGCGGTAGCTCGCCGAGCAGGGATCGGAAGTCGGGCACGAACGTGCCATACACGTCATCGGTCAGGAGCATCAGGTCGGGACGGCTCGTCTTGACCAGATTGGCGATCTTGCCGATGGTGTCCTTGCTGAGCGCGACGCCCGTCGGATTGCCGGGATTGACGAGGAAGAAGGCCTTGATCTGGGGATGCTCCAGCTTCTTGAGCTCCGCGTCCGTGAACTGGAAGCGGTTCCCCTGGGGCGCCTGGATGGTGACCACGTTCAGGGCGTAGTCCTCGAGATGCGTCATCTCAATGTAGGGCGTGAAGATCGGCGTGCCGAGCGCGATGGTGTCGCCGGGACGGAGCAGGCGGTTGGCCTTCAGCGATTTGAAGATGTAGCACATCGCCGCCGTCCCACCCTCGACGGCATAGAGGTCGAACTTGCCCGGCGGGCGCGGGCTCCCGCACATGGCCCCCATCAGGTACTCGTGCACGATGCGCTCGTTGTGGACCAGCATGCGGTCGGGGACCGGGTAGTTGTCGCCGATGATCGAGTCCACCAGCTCGTGGACGAAGGCGTCCGGCTCGAACCCGAACGTCTTCACGGCGAAGTCCACCATGGACGCCAGGAAAGGCGCCCCCGGCATGTCGGCGTGCGTGGTGAGCCACTCCTCCAGACGGCCGGCGATGCCCTGGGACTGCGGCATCCCGCCGAGACCGGCGGGATGCTTCATCACCCGCGTACTCTCGGTCAGGGCGAACTGGCCGAGCAGGAAGAAGCCCTCGCGCGGCGTGGTGGCGATCCAGTTGGGGTTGCCCCGGCCGGCGTTGAGGAACGCCGACTGCGTGGTCTTCGACGTCTTCTTGGCCAGCTTGATCAGCTCGTCCTTGATCTCGAACGGGCTGAGGGTCTCGAACTCGCGGAGTCTCACGAGGTCCATGGCGGTCTCCTGATCCTTTCGGGGTCATCACGACAGCAGCAAGATCATGACCATGCCCCAGATGGTGAGCAGCGTGTTGCCGACGGCGTAGGTGACGGTGTAGCCGAGCGCGGGCACCTGACTCTTGGCGAGATCGCAGATCATGCCGAGCGACGCCGTCGTCGTGCGCGCGCCCGAGCACGCGCCGAGCAGGATCGCGTCGTGGAAGCGGAAGACGTACTTGCCCACGTACATGCCGAGGATCAGCGGCACGGTGGTGGCCACGATGCCCCACATGAACAGGCTCATGCCCTGGGTGCGCAGGCCGTTGACGAAGCCGGGGCCGGCCGAGATGCCGACCACGGCGATGAAGACGTTGAGGCCGACCGAGTTCATGAACCAGACGGTGGACGAGGGGATGCGTCCGAAGAACGGGCGGGTCGAGCGCAGCCAGCCGAACACCAGCCCGGCAATGAGGGCTCCGCCGGCCGTCGACAGCGTCAACGGCACTCCGCCGACCTTCCAGACCAGCGCGCCGACCAGCGCTCCCAGCGTGATCGCGCCACCAATGAACGCCACGTCTGCGACGTCGGTGGGCCGGTCGGCCACGCCGAGCATCTTGGTGGCGGCGGCGGTGTCCTGCGTGCGGCCGACGAGAGTGAGGATGTCGCCGCGGTGCACCGTCGTCTTGGGCAGGATGGGAATGGTGGTGGCGGTTGCCCCCCGGGTAATCTTCCTCAAGAACACCCCCCGCGCGCCGGGCCGCTGGGCCAGCTCGGCCAGCGTCTTGCCCTCGACGGCCTTGCTGGTCACGTAGACGTCGACACCTTCCACCGGGAAGCTGAGCAGCTCCGGATCCTCGACTTCGAGGGCGACGCCCCCGATGACCTTCACCAGCACCTCGCGAGCGCCCGCGACCGCCACCACGTCGTCCTCGTGCAGGACGGTGTCGGCGGTGGCCTCCTCGATCGTCCCCTTGTGGCGGACGCGTAGCACGAAGACGCGCGCATCAGGCACCAGGGCCTCGGCCTCGATGGCCCGGAGACCACTGGCCGGCCCGCCCGGCTTCACGCGGAACGCGCGCACCTCCCAGCGGTGCCAGGCCGAGCCGCCCCCCCCCAGCTCCTTGGTGCCGCCTTGCTTCTCCTCGTAGTCCTTGCACGCCGCGATCAGATCGAGGCGGAGCAGCGCCGGCCCGAGCAGCGCGAGCACGATCGCCGAGCCGACCGTGCCGAAGATGTAGGTCACGGCGTAGGCGACCGGGATCCCGTCGAGCAGGGCCTTGGCCTGGTCGGCGGGCAACCCCACTCGGTTGATGGCGTCGGTCGCGAGGCCCATGGAGGCGGAGATGGTCTGCGATCCCGCGTACAGCCCCGCCGCGTAGCCGAGATCGTAGCCGGCCAGCCTGGCGACCACCGCGCCGACCACCAGGCAGAACACGCACTGGACCGCCGCGAAGACCGCCTGGGGCAGGCCATCCCTGGCGACGCCGCGGACGAACTGCGGCCCCACGCCGTAGCCGACGGCAAACAGGAATAGGAGGAAGAAGGTCGACTTGACATGCGGGGAGATGGTGATCCCGAGCTGCCCGATCACGACGGCAGCGAGCAGGGTCGCGGTGACCGCCCCCAGACCGATGCCGCGGAAGGTGAACTTGCCGACGTAGTACCCGACGCCGAGTGAGAGGAAGATCGCGATTTCCGGGTAGCTACGCAGCGTCGCAGCGAACCAGTCAAGCATCTCGTCCTCCCTCCTCAGCGCGCTTGCCGTTCCGGCTGGCCAGCGCGGCCGGCGTGAGGAGCTTGAGTCCGTGCGCGGCGTGATAGCCGTGGATCTCCTTGACGTCGAGCTTGCGCATGAACGCGATCGTCTCGGCGGTGATCACCTGGCCCGGTACCATGATCGGGAAGCCGGGCGGGTAGGGAATCACGAAGTTGGCCGACACCAGCTCGGGCCCGTTCCCGAGCCGGTCGTCGATCTCCTTGCTGCCGAGCTTGATGAACTCGCAGTTGGCGTCGTCGTAGGCCATGAAGAATGCCGACCGCATGTGGCCCTCGTTGCTGGCCGCCTTGGCGTTGTCGCGGAAGGCGTCGTGGAAGCGGCTGAAGTTGGGCAGGTCGGGGACGTCGGTCATCAGCGACTTCACCCGGGCCGCGAAGGCGACTTGCTCGGTGACGCCGCCCTGGGCCAGGCGCTGCTCGATCTCGCGGCTGAGGTCGGCCAGCACTTTGATCAGCAGCGCGGCGTCGCTCCGGGTGTTGTTGATGTTGGTCTGGACGAGGACGCTGTTGCGTGAGGTCTTGTTGAGCTGGATATCGAAGCGGTCGGCCAGCAAGTTCTTGAACTGCGTCCCGTCGAACCCGGCCGCCCCGCAGATCAGCGTGAGGCGGGTCGGGTCCAGCGCGAACTCGTCCTCGTTCCAGGCGTCGATGACCTCCTTCCAGGTCGACTGGGGCGGGCCGTAGTCGGCCAGCTTCGAGGCCCGGAACTCGGCCGGGATCATGTCGGCCGGGGTGGCGATGCGGAAATACTTCGCGATGAGCCGATGGTTGTTCACCTCGCGGCGGATGCGGAGCGCCAGCTCCGTCGCCTTCATCGTCAGGTCGTAGCCCTCCAGCTCCATCTGGCGGCGGGCCAGATCGAGCGAGGCGATGATCTGTTGATTCGGCGAGGTCGAGGTGTGGGTGAAGAAGGCCTCCTCGAAGGGGCCTTCGACCTGATGAAAGTCGTCGTCCCAGACCAGGATCATCGAGCCCTGGCGAAGCGCTGACATGGACTTGTGGGTCGAGTTCGTCTGGTACACGCGGATGCGCACCTTGTCCGGATCGGGCAGCAGCGGCATGTCCAGCAGCAGCGAGGTGTTCGCACCGAGCGCGGCCACCTTGGCGGCGAAGGTCTTGTAAGCCTCACGGTAGGCGGGCTCGCGGTACCGGGCGGCCAGCGCCGCGGCCGCGCCCATGGCCGTACGCCGCCGGTGGAACGGGGTGAAGCGGGCGAAGCCGAACCAGGCCTCGTCCCACAGGAACACGAGGTCCGGCTTGATGGCCAGGCACTCCTCCATTACACGCCGCGGGTTGTACATGTGGCCGTCGAAGGTGCAGTTGGTCAGGTCGATCACCTTCACGCGATCGAGCTTCCCCTCGGCCTTGCAATCGAGCAGCGCCTTCTTGATGGTCCGGAGCGGCACCGCCCCGTACATCGAGAACTGCGTCAGCGGGTAGGCCTCGACGTAGTAGGGCTGGGCTCCGGCCAGCACTAGACCGTAGTGGTGCGACTTGTGGCAGTTGCGATCGACGATGACGATGTCGCCCGGCTTGCAGAGGGCCTGCACGACGATCTTGTTGGACGTCGAGGTGCCATTGGTGCCGAAGTAGGCCCGCCTGGCGCCGAAGGCCCGCGCCGCCAGCTCCTGGGCCTTCTTGATGTTGCCGGTCGGCTCCAGCAGGCTGTCGAGCCCGCCGGTCGTCGCCGATGACTCGGCCAAGAAGAGATTCGTGCCGTAGAAGTGGCCCATGTCGCGGATCCAGTTCGAGCGGAAGATCGACTTGCCCCGCGCGATGGGGAGCGCGTGGAAGGTGCCGATAGGCCGCTGCGCGTACTTCTTGAGGTTGGCGAAGAACGGCGTCTCATACCGCTCGCCGACGCCATCGAGGACGGCGAGGTGGATCTCCATGATCTCCTCGACGCTGTGGAACACCCGCCGCAGCGGCGCCGCTTCCTCGCTGCCGGCGAGCTGTTCCACCGCGCGGTCGGTGAGCAGGTAGACGTCCAGCTCCGGCCGGTAGTTCTTGATCGCCCGGGCCAGGGTGACGGCCAGCTCGCCGGGCGCGGTGGTGGCGGGGTCGATGCTCAGATGGCGCAGCAGGAACTGGCGCAGCACCGGCAGGTCGTGGCGGGAATGGAACAGGAACCCATCGTGGATCACCACCGCTTGCACGTTGGCGTTGAAGATGGTGCCGAGGACCGCGTCCTCGAAGGTCGCTACCTGGACGACCTCGTAGACGAACGGGTCCTCGGGGCGGCGCAGGCGCTTCAGGTCGTTCCGGCCCCGCTCCCAGAGGCTTGGATCGGTCGGCGTGACCACGAGCACCTCGAAGTACGGCTTGTGGCCGTCGCCCTGCTGGGCATCCGGCACGAGCAACTCCGGCCTGGCCTCGCCGTCCTGGAGTGGATCCCCCGCCGCCCCCTCGTGCCGGTAGCTCCCAGTGACGAGTGCGCTGGAGATCTTCTGCAGGAGCCGGGCGAACACGCCGGCGTTCCGCTCCTCGACCGCCTCGCCGACCGCCGCCATGAGCCGGGGTCCGGGGTAGGCCCAGTAATGCTCGAGGGCGACGATCTCCCTGAGCAGCCGTGCCGCCTCCGCGTGCAGCTTGTCCTCCGGGTGGCCCTGGACCACGGCGGTCTCCCAGGCCCGCCCGGCAGCGTTCAGCTGGCGCCAGCGGTCGCTCCGGGCCTCGGCGGCGGAGAAGAAGTCCTTCAGGTCTAGCGACGTGGTCGGCTGCGTCGGCGCCGTCATCGTGCGCGTCCTCCTAGGATTGCGGTCAGGCCGGAGTCACGGTCCCACGTCGGTCAGGACACAGACAATGAGACGAAGGTCGGATGCGGTGTGGACCAATGTCCACGGGGCTCAACCGCGAGACGGGCCGCCTTCCTCGCGACGGTGCTCGTCCCCGCCGCCGAGGCTACCGAGGCGGACGACCGCGGCATCAACGATGCACGTGCGGCTGCCATGCTCTGCCTCGGGACGCCAACCCGCCGGGGCCGGTCACACGGGATGAACTGAGGGGATTGGCCTCGAGGGATCTGGAAACGGACGCGTGGGTTTAAGGGCTCGCAGTGGACCCTTCGCCGTGCCTTGTGGCGGCTCGTCTCGGGAGCCGGGTTCAGCGCCGCCACGTTCGCATCGGCCGAAGACTTCCTGGCCTCAGATCGGCTTCGAGCTCTACGAGTCCCTGGCGGCTTCGGGACGCTCCATTCCGGTCATCTTTATCACAGGTCATGACAGTGCCTCGACCCGCGATCGCGCCCGTGCCGCCGGGGCCGCGGGCTACCTCCACGAAGCCGTTCCACCACGACCAGCTGATCGACGCCATCGCCCAGGTCATGTGAGGGCAGCTCGGCAGAACGACCGCGCGGCCGCAAGACAGTAAGAGATCAGGACCGGCGTCTTCAGCTCGTCGAGCACCCGCCGAACATGAGGAAGCCGCCACCATGACTGAGCACCGCACCCGACATGACGCCCGAAGCTTCCACGATCACCATGTCCCAGGCAAAGCCGTTCATGCCGACTTCTTCGCCTTGCAGCAGGATCCGGCCACTCCCGCGGCTGACAGACGTGATACGAACGGTCCGCCCGGTGGCGGCTCCACTGATCAGCCGCTCAGCAACGTCGACCTTGACGACCGGCGGGAGGTTGACGGTCTGCGCGCTCCCCCGTACGCAGATGGACGGGTCGTCGCACACCATCACCGTCTGGATGGCGCACTGCATGGGCGCCGACCCGTCGACCGGTGCTGCCGCGCCGGTCGACGGCACGACCGCGAACAGGATCGCCAGGGCCCCGATGGCTCTCATTGGCGCCTCACTTCGTGGGTTGGTCGAGGGCGATCCTTGTCGATGGCGGCGATCGTCCCGCACGCCTTCACCACGGCGGCCTCGCCCACCGCCGGCTTCGTCGCGCTGGCGGCCGGCTTCTTCTCGGTCGCACCGGCCGCCTGGGCCCAAGCGGTCCCTCCGGCGGCGAGCACGAGACTTCCCATCACGGCGGTTGCGGCCATCATCTTCATCCTGTGTTTCTCCTTGTCGTCTCTTCCCAGCCGCCACCGAGCGCCCGGTAGAGGCGATTTCGAGGGCACGTTCGCCGGCGACTCGAGGCATCCTGGCGGTCGCTTGCCGCAGCCCGTGGTGGCCGGCGGCCGGTCGACGGTCTGGCCAGTGGCCATGGTCACGCCGAGCGGCTCGACGCGCGATCGGCGTCCAGGCGATGTTGCAGGTACTTCGTGATGTCGGGAGCGATGGCCGTGAAGCGAACGATGAAGCCGGATCGGTCGGTCGCCGCCGCCTCCACGACCTTCGCATAAAGCTCTCCCGGACTGGCACTCGCCTCGATCTCGGGGATCCAGATCTTCACGTTGCTGAGCAGCCGCACTGGCGCGGACGACCGGATCTCGGCGTTCTTCTCGGAGAGACGCACGACACTTCCGTCCACCACGTTGCGCCCCACGTGCTTGTCCGCGAGGACGGCATAGCGAACCGGAATCGGAACGGCCAGCGAAATCATTCGCGACGGCGCCGGATGCAGGAACAGCGCGTGGGGTCCACCGATCCCTGTCACTTCCCACACGCCGAGCGGCTGCCGGGCCCCCTTCGCCTCGATCTGCAGCTGACGACCCACGCTGACCAGCGAGGCGACCTCCTGTCGGAGGCTCTCTGAGATCAGGATCTGTCCTCCGGTCGTGTACGACTCGATCCGTCCCGTCAGATTGACATGCGTGCCCACCGCGGCGTACTTCATCCGACGGTTCGAACCGATGTTGCCCACGATCACGTCCCCGGTGTGGACGCCGATCCCCATCTCGACCTCGGGTAATCCGCGCTCGCGGCTGCGCGCATTCACCCCCTCCATCGCGAGCTGCATCGCCAGGGCGCAGGCCACGGCCCGTTCGGCGTCGTCGGCCGCCGCGGTCGGCGCGCCGAAGATGACGAGGATCCCGTCGCCCATGATCTCGTTGATGGTGCCGTGATACTGGAGGATCAGGTCGACCATCGTCTGCAGATAGCCGTTCAGAAACGTGATCGCTTCCTCCGGCGAGAGACGCTCGGCCAGGGCCGTGAAGCCACGCAGGTCCGACATCATCACCGTGACCTTGCGCAGCTCGCCACCGAGCGCGAGCGCCTCCGGCGAGCTCAGCAGGCTGGCCACGACGTCGTCGGAGACGTACCGGCCAAACGTCTCCCGGATGAACGTGCCGCGCGCCTCCATCGCCTTGAGATCCGTGAGATCGTGCGCGGCGCAGACGATGCCTCCCACGCCGCGCGCCCCCTGGCGCATGACCGCGCTCGAGAAGAGAACCGGGATCTCGCGCCCGTCCGGGATCTTGTAGACCACCTCGCGGCTGCCGATGCGCCCGTTACGGAGCACGTCCTCCAGCCACACGCTGGGGGAGGCCTTGCCGGTGGCGTCCCCGGCCGTGATGGCCGAGATGAGGGTGCCCACCGGTTGCCCGAGCAACTCGCGCGCTGGATGGCCGAGCATGGCGCAGGCTGCGGGATTGACCGTCACGATGACCGCCTGCCGCCAGTCGGTGCCGGCCTCCGGTGGTCGGACGACGATCACGGCATCGCTCATGGAATCGAGGATGCTGTTCAGGTGATCGCGCGAGACCGTGGTGCGCTGCAGATCGTCTGCCATCCGGTTGAAGGCCGTTGCGATCTGGCCGATCTCGTCGCCCCGCGCCTCTACGATGCGACACGAGAGATCGCCCTCCCCGAGGGTGCCCATCCCTGCGATGAGTCGGCGGATCGGCGCCGTGAGCGACCGCGCGAGCAGCACCGCCACCGCGACGACGAGCGCGGCGACACCGGCTCCCGTGGCCACGAGCACGCGCCGGAGGGCGAGGGCTGGCGCAAGGGCCTCCGCCGTGTCGAGCTTCGCCACGATTCCCCAGCGAAGGTCCGGAATCGCCAGCGGTGCGTAGGAGGCCAGGACCGGCTGCTGCCGATAGTCAACCTGGGCGACCGTCCCGGTCCGGCCGCTCAGGGCCGCCAGGGCGTCCGCGGTCGTGATCTGCTGGAAGAGGACGGTGCTCCGGTGAGCCCGCATGAGCTGGACGACCTCGTCGGGCACGCCCGCCGCAGACATCGTATCCAGGTACTGCTCCGGCGCCTCCAGAAGGAATCGCGAGTCGCTCCGCATCCGGTGATCCGGGCCGACGAGGTAGGCTTCACCAGTCTGGCCCAGCCCCCGCTCTTTCCACTTCCGGTCGCCGGTCATGACAGCGTCGATTCGGGCGAGCGGTATCTGGAGAGCGAGGACGCCGAGCCGGCGGCCCTCGTCGAAGATCGGCGCCGCCACGAACGCCGCCGGTGCGCCGAGCGAGGGAAGATACGACTCGAAGTCCACGAGCTGCACGAAATCGGCGTCGATCGCAACGCGGGCTGCCCGGAAGGCCCGGCTCAGCCTCGTATTCCGATAGGGTCCCGAGAGGACGTTCGTCGCGAAGTCGAGCTTCTTGGCCACGCTGTACACGACGCGACCGGTCTCGTGATCGACGAGAAAGAGGTCGTCGTAGCCGGCCTGACGGGCGACCGAGCGGAGGACCGGATTGTGCCCAGCGTGGACGTCCGCATATCGTCCGGTGCCCGCCGGCCGGTCCAGGCGGTCGCGCGACTGCTCCGGGTTGGGGTTGTCCGCGATAAAGAGCGCCTGCAGCGCGATCGTCACATCCTCGCTCTCCGGATACGGGCCGGTGGCATCGACGCTCGACTCCGACTGGAGGGTCCGCACACGCGGCAGGAACGAAGACCGATAGTAGAGCTCGATATCCGTTCGATAGCCGTCTCGCACCTCTCGCGGCGATCGCGCGATCTCCGCCGTGAACGCCCGAAAGGCGGCTTTGAAGTCCCGCATGGCGGCGATGACGGCCCGAGACTCGGCGAGGTTCATCCCGTCCCGCCGGATGCCGACCAGGTACGCCTCGATCTGCAGCCGGCGCTCCTCGCGGATCGAGGTGAGATGGTGGATCGCTGCCGTCCGCAGCGCAGCCTGGGCGCGCCGATCTGCCTGCAACCCGGCGACGAGGAGCGTCAGAAGCCCGACGCCCAGCAGCGAAGCGAGCAACCTGTTCCGCAGCGAGAACTTTCTCATGGCTGTGGAGCTCGCCGGTCAGGCTCCGACGAGGTGCGATTCGAACGGCGTGAAGTATCGGCGCCACAAGCCCCTGTAGGTACCGTCCCGCCGCATCTTGGCCAGCCAGCCGTTCACCCACCGGATCAAGCCCGTGTCCTCCTTCCGGGCTGCCGCGACGTACGGTCGTGGCCTGATGGGCGCGCCGGTGACGCGCAGTGCCGGATCGCGGCGCGCCAGGGCGAGGACAGCCACGTCGTCGTAGAGGAAGGCGTCGGCTTGGCCACTCCTGACGGCATGCGCCCCCGCCGCAAGGGAGCCGACGGTGATCAGGATCGCTCGCGGCTGGAGCTCCGCCACGTCCGCCTCTTGCACGGAGCCCTTGACGACCGCGACCTTGCGACCGGCGGCCTCACCGAGCGTGCCCAGCCGGGTGTCACGCGCCACGAGGATCAACGATCCCGAGGTGAAGTACGGGTCCGACAGCTCCGCGACGGTCCGGCGCTGTTCGGTGGCGGTGACGGTCGCGAGCAGCAGGTCGACTCGACCGGCCTGTAATTCCGCGAACCGTGTCGACGTGGTCACCGGCACCAGCCGCGCCCGGCCCTCGTCGTCGAACAGGACCCGCGCGAAGAACCGGGCCAGATCGACCTCGAATCCGACCGGATGACCGCGCGCATCGATGAATCCGAAGGGCGGTGCGTCGGTCTTGACACCGACGCGAATCAGGCCGCGGGCCCGGACGGCGTCGAGCGATGACTCGGCGTGGGCGGACGTCGCGCAGGCGAGCGCGAGGGCGAGCACGACCCCGGCCTTGGAGATGCGTCGACGCAGCATCGGACCGACTTATCGGTCGACGATCTCTGCCCGCTGGCGCAGCGAGGCCGGGATTACCAGTCCCAAGGCGTTCGTCGCCTTGAAGTTGATGACCACCTCGAGCGTGAGAGCCTCTTCCACGGGCAGATCGCCCGCCTGCGCGCCGCGCAAGATCTTGTCGACATGGCCGGCCGCGCGTCTGCACAGGTCGAGCAGGTCGACCGAGACCGACATCAACCCGCCGCCGTCGGGAAAGAGCCGGTCGCCGTAGACGGCGGCCAGCCGGGCCCTCGCGACCAGACCGATGAGGATCGCACGGTTCGTGCTGAACATCGCGTCCCCCGGGACGAGGAGGGCGTCGAATCGCTGGCTCAGCAGCGTCTTGAAGACGCCCTCGAGCTCCACCGCTTCGAACACGCCGACCTCGTGCAGCGTGAGGCCCAGTTGCCGGCCCGCCCCCTGGGCGGCGCGGAAGATTTTCGGATGAACAGGGTTCGTGAGATTCCGAAGAAAGGCGACCCGCTTCGCGCGTGGGATCACCTCGCGCAGCGATTCCAGCCGCTTCTGAACGGTGGTGACGCCGCCGCCGAATCCCGTGATGTTGCCGCCCGGCTTGTCCCTGTTCGCGACGATTCCGAAGTCGACGGGGTCTCCGCCCGTCACGAATACGATGGGAACCTTCGCCGTCGCCCGCTTCGCAGCGAGGGCGACCGGCGTCCCGACGCCGGTGACGATCAGGGTCACGCCGATGCCGATGAGCTCCGCAACGAGTCCGGGCAGGCGCTCGAGGTCTCCGTCCGCGGAGCGCTGCTCGATACGGAAGCCACGCCCCTCGGCCCAACCCCGCTCGATCAGGCCACGCTCCAGCGCTTCGATGTACGACGACGGCAGCGAGCGCTCCGACAGGAACCCGATGGTCGTCGCGGCCTCGGCCGACTGCTCTGCAGTGGCGAGTTGCGCGAAGCCAGCGGCGACGGCACCGGCGACGAAGACGCGGCGCGAAAGTGACAGCCTCACCGACAATCCTCGAGGATCCTCTACTTCCGCGGCCCCTCGGCGCGGCCGCGCTCCACCATGCAACGGCGGTACCGGTCCTGCTGGATTACCGCGCGCGGCCCCTGGGGGCCGCCATCGAGCATCCGCGCCTGCGCGAGGCAATGCAGCTCGTCCCGGGCGAGGTCCTGCTGCGACGCACCCGCCTTCGTCCAGCCGTCGGACGACGACGAGGCGCAGCCGGCCAGCAGTCCCAGGACGGCCAGGCCGACGACGAGCGATCGCATCGGACCGGCTCAGCGCTCCATGATCTGCTGCTGCTCGACCGTGATGGCCTTGCCCCACCAGCTCTGATCGCGCGCGAGAGCGACGTCCTGGCGCGTCACCCGGGCCGCAGTCGCCTGGCCATTCTGCATCGAGAACCTGAAGTGATCGCCAGAGGCGAAGTGCGACGTGTGCGATTTCCACGTCGTCCATTCGTCGGACGTCGCACAGCCGAAGAGCAGCAGCACCGCGGGGAGCGCTGGAAGCGAGAAGGCGAGCGTTCGCATGACAGTCTCCTATCCTTTGTTGGAGTACGCCGGCAGCGAGGACGACTCGCGGTCCGCACGCAGCCGGGCCGTCCTCGTGAGGATGCCGAATCCCGCGGCCATGGCGCTGGGACCGAGGGTGCGGCCGAGCAGCGCGGGCGGCGCGGCGAGTGTCGCGGCGACGATCACGCCGAGGACGACCGACAGGGCCGCGCCAAGCGCGACGGACCATTCACCAGGAATCCGACGTCGGATCGCCAGGCAGATGTGCATGTCGAACGCCCCGGCGACGATCTGCAGCGCGATGACCGCCAGCAGCAGCGTGGCGGTCGACAGCAAGATCAGCAGTTGCCCGGGATGCCACCGGCCGAAGACATCGCCAAGCGGGAGACCGAAGATCACGAGACCTGCGCCGACCGCGAGGCATCCGCGCAGCAGCAGGACCAGCCGATTCAGCGTAAGGGTGGCGATGGACGCGCTGGCCCACATCGTGACGAGGCCGTCCACGACCCAGTACGCCGCGCTCGTCCGCGCGACGGCGGCCGATGAGCTCGGTGTCTGCGACACGATGTACCCTCCGAGCGCCAGCGCCGTGCTGCCACGCAGCAGGCCGGCCCACCATAGCCTGGCGAGCAAGTCCGGCTCCGACGTCGTGCGCCGCGCAGCGGCGGAGCTCATCGGCATTTCCCCGCACCCGCCCGCGGCCTGGCGTCACTGCTGATAATACTAGCCGTCCACATCAATACGTCCTCCGGCGGGCCAGTACAGCAGCGCGCCCCGGTCGCGGCAATGGGACCTTCGGCCGATGGCAGGCGGAAGCCCGAACGAGGCGTGGCCGCGAACGATGAGTCTGGGAACCGTGGCCGCCGAGACGCGCCAGGCGAGGGAGGCGTGCACCGTCCGGGCAGCGTCAGCGGGATGTCGATCGCATTCCGGCAGGCCTCCAGGTAGTTCGCGCCAACCTTCAGCGCGGGCTTGGCGCCGGCTCCGCTCCGCTCCGCGGTGGCCCACGCGTCGTTGGTTTGCGTGATCGTGCCGGCGGAGTCGACGATGCACCCCGACGGGATCGCATGGCACTGAACTATAGCTAAGGACGCATGACGAGGGTCCTACGACCAAGGTCCACTGACGCGTCGCGCATTCCGATGGAAGGATGGGCGGCGCGGAGGATCGTCGTGATGGCAGAGGAGCGCGCCAAGCCGGAGCTGTGGACCGATTGGTGGAGGAAGACGTCGTCGGGCACGCCGTGGCAAGCGGCCTGGGATTACTGGGTCGACGCCGCCCAGCGCACCGTCCTGTTCTGCGACGTGATGCGCAAGCGCGGCAACATGTTCCTCGAGCACGAGGCGAAGGGCAAGCCGCCGATCCTCGCCTTCGAGCACGAGATGGTGCTCGACGGTCGGACGCTCGGGCGGCCCGTCAACTACTTCCTGATACGAATCATCCCGCAGGCCGGCACGCGGACGGATCCGCGCAAGCGCCCGTTCGTCGTCTTCGATCCTCGCGCCGGCCACGGTCCCGGGATCGGCGGCTCCAAGGTGGACAGCGAGATCGGCGTGGCCCTGCGTGCCGGCCACCCGTGCTACTTCGTCGGCTTCCGGGCGGAGCCCGTGCCCGGACAGACCCTCGAGGATGTCGGCCGGGCCGAGGGCCTCTTCTTGCAGAAGATCGCCGAGCTCCATCCCGAAGCCGACGGCCGGCCTTGCATCGTCGGCAACTGCCAGGCCGGCTGGGCCGTGATGATGTTGAGCGCGGTCGCTCCCGACTTGATGGGGCCGATCCTGCTGGCCGGCGCGCCGCTGTCCTACTGGGCCGGGGCCGGGACTCAGAACCCGATGCGGTATGCGGGCGGCATGCTGGGCGGCTCGTGGCTGGCCTCGCTGGCCGGCGATCTCGGCAACGGTCGCTTCGACGGCGTGCACCTGGTGGCCAACTTCGAGAGCCTGAACCCGGCCAACACGCTGTGGAAGAAGCCGTACAACCTCTACGCGAAGATCGATACCGAGGAGCCGCGCTACCTCGACTTCGAGCGCTGGTGGGGCGGCTTCTTCCTGCTGAACGAGGAGGAGATGCGGTTCATCGTGAACAACCTCTTCGTGGGCAACCGCCTCGCGTCCGGCGAGATCGTGACCTCCGCCGGCCGGCGGATCGACCTCCGCAACATCCGCTCGCCCATCGTCGTCTTCGCCTCCTGGGGTGACAACATCACTCCGCCCCAGCAGGCGCTCAACTGGATCCTCGACTGCTACGCGAGCGACCGGGAGCTCCTGGCCCGCGAGCAGACGATCGTCTACCTCCTGCACCACGACATCGGGCACCTCGGCATCTTCGTGTCGGGCCGGATCGCCCAGCGTGAGCACTCCGAGATCGTGCAGGCGCTCGACGTCATCGAGACGCTGCCGCCCGGCCTCTGGGAGATGGTGATCGAGGACAAGCAGCCGGGGGCATCCCACGCCGAGCTCATGCCCGGGCGCTACCTGGTCCGCTTCGAGCGGCGCTCGCTGAATGACATCCGGGTGCTGGAGGACACGCGCGAGGACGAGCGGCCGTTCGCGGCGGTGGCGCGCGTCTCGGAGATCGCCGAGAGCTGGTACCGCACGTTCGTGAGCCCGTGGATCCGACCCTGGGTGACCGAGCCAGTCGCCGAGGCGCTGCGCAACCTGCATCCCAATCGCCTGCAGTACTCGCTGTGCTCCGATCGAAATCCATGGATGGCGGGGGTGAAGGACCTGGCGGAGGTCGTGCGTCAGCATCGCAAGCCCGCGGCGCCCGAGAACCCGTTCCTGGCCGTGGAGCAGAAGGTCTCGGCGCAGATCGAGCACGCGCTCGAAACCTATCGGGACGTTCGTGATCGAACCACCGAGCGTCTCTTCAATGCGATCTACGGCTCGGCCTGGCTCCAGGCGGCGGTCGGGCTTCGCGCGGCCGCCGGCGACGGCGTGGCGGTGCGGCCGCGCGACGAGACGTTCGAGGCGCTGCTCGCGCAGAAGATCGCGGCGCTCCGGATGCGGATGGATCAGGGCGGCCTGCGCGAGGCGGCCGTGCGCATCCTGCTCTACGCCGGCAGCGACGAGCCCCGGGTGGACGTCCGCGGCTTCCGCATGGCCGAGCAGGTCCGCGACAAGTACCTGGCCGGCGAGCGCTTGCCGGGACCGCAACGCCGGGAGCTGTTCAGGGAGCAGTTCTTCCTGCTCTTGCTCGACGAGGCGGCGGCCTTGGCGGCGCTGCCGCGCATGCTCCGCTCGGACGACGAGCGGGCGACGGCGCTCGAGATGGTGCGCCAGGTGCTGTCGGCCAAGGGCGAGCTCAGCGAGGAACGGCGCGCCCGACTGGCGCGCGTGGAACGCATCCTGGACGAGTCGCCGGCGATCCCGGTGCCGGTGGCCTAGGAGGCTGTCATGCCGACGGACGTGATAACGAGGACCGAGAGTCGGGGCACCGGGAAGTACGAGCAGCTGCTGGCGCGCTGCAAGGGCATGACCGCGACGCCGACCGCCGTCGCGCATCCGTGCGACGACGCCTCGCTCGGTGCCGTGGTCGAGGCGGCCCGGGCCGGCATCATCGCGCCGATCCTGGTCGGCCCGGTCGAGCGAATCCGGACCGTCGCCAAGACGTGCGGGCTCGACATCGAGCAGTACGAGATCGAGGCCGTGCCACACAGCCACGCCGCGGCGGCCCGGGCGGTCGAGCTCGTGCGGCTCGGCCGCGCCGATCTGCTCATGAAAGGGAGCCTGCACACCGACGAGCTGATGAGCGAGGTCGTCAAGCGCGAGACGGGGTTGCGGACCGACCGGCGGGTGAGCCACGCGTTCGTCATGGACGTGCCGACCTACCACAAGCCGCTCCTGATCACCGACGCCGCCGTCAACATCTTCCCGACGCTCGACGAGAAGCGCGACATCGTCCAGAACGCGATCGACTTTGTGCGCGCGCTGGGCGCCGAGCGGCCGAAGGTGGCGATCCTGTCGGCGGTGGAGACCGTGACGACGAAGATCCCGTCCACGATCGACGCCGCCGCGCTGTGCAAGATGGCCGACCGCGGGCAGATCCAGGGCGCCATCCTCGATGGCCCGCTCGCCTTCGACAACGCGATCAGCGCGGAGGCGGCCCGGACGAAGGGCATCAGCTCGGCCGTCGCCGGCGATCCCGACATCGTCCTCGTGCCCGATCTCGAGGCCGGCAACATGCTGGCCAAGAACCTGACGTTCCTGTCCCGAGCCGACGCCGCCGGCGTGGTGCTCGGCGCCCGGGTCCCGATTATCTTGACGAGCCGGGCCGACAACCAGCGCACGCGCCTGGCGTCGTGCGGCGTCGCCGCCCTCTACGCCGCCGCGCTGCGGCGGGCCGGGGTCATCGGCGGTTAGTCATGGCCGATACGATCCTCGTCGTCAACGCTGGCTCGTCGAGCATCAAGTTCTCACTGTTCGAGATCGGCGATGGCCGGCGACTCCGCCTCGCCTCCAAGGGGCAGATGGACGGCATCGGCACCCACCCGCGCCTGCGGACGCGGAACGCCGCCGGAACGGACCTCGGCGACGAGAAATATTCGGGCGAGGAGGTCCCGGACGTCCCGGCGGCGATGGCGCGTGTGGGCGGGTGGCTTCGCACGCACGTCGGCGACGCGTTGCCGGTGGCGGTCGGCCATCGCATCGCCCACGGCGGGCCCGAGTACGTCTCGCCGTGCCTCGTGGACGACCGCGTGCTGGCGGCTCTCCGGCGATTCGTGCCGCTCGCGCCGCTGCACCAGCCCTACAACCTCGACCCCATCCGCACCATCCAGACGCGCTTCCCGGGCACGCCCCAGGTGGCCTGCTTCGACACCGCGTTTCACCGCGGGCATGCGGCCGTAGCCGACCGCTACGCGCTGCCCGACGCGCTCTACCAGGAGGGCGTGCGCCGTTACGGCTTCCACGGACTGTCCTACGAGTACATCGCACGGAACTTGCCGCACGTCGCGCCGGAGATCGCGCGGGCGGCGGTGGTGGTCGCGCACCTCGGCAGCGGCGCCAGCATGTGCGCGATCCGAGATGGCCGCAGCGTGGACAGCACGATGGGCTTCACCGCCCTCGATGGGCTGCCGATGGGCACCCGCTGCGGCCAGCTCGATCCCGGCGTCGTGCTCTATCTGCTGACCGAGAAGGGCTGGAGCGTCAAGGACGTCGAGCGCCTCCTGTACCGCGACGCGGGGCTGCGCGGTCTGTCGGGCATCAGCAACGATGTCCGCGACCTGCTGGCCAGCGACGCGCCGGCGGCGCGGCTGGCGCTCGATTACTTCGTCTACCGGATCGCGCGGGAGATGGGTTCCCTCGCGGCGGCCATGGGCGGGATCGACGCGCTGGTGCTGACCGCCGGCATCGGGGAGAACTCGCCCGAGATCCGGGCCCGGGTCTGTGCCCGGGCCGAGTGGCTCGGGGTCGAGCTGGACGAGACGGCCAACCGCGCGGGGGGCCCGCGCATCTCGACATCACGATCCCGCGTGTCGGTGTGGGTGATCCCCACCGACGAGGAGCGCATGATCGCCGAGCACACGCTCGACCTCGTGACCCGTCAGGCGTGAGACCCGACGACGAAAGGAGTCCCGACCGATGAGCTATCGAGCCCGACACATCGTCGCGATGGCGACCGCCGTCGCCTGTCTCGTGAGCGGGGCCGCCGTCGCCCAGGAGAAGCCGGCCGACACGATGGAGGTCCTCCGCGAGAAGGTACGGGCCGACAAGAAGGTGGTCGTGGCGGTCGCCCTCGACCTCACCGAGAAGGAGGCCAAGGAATTCTGGCCCGTCTATGGCGCCTACCAGAGCGACATGATCGAGCACTACGATCGGGTCGCCAAAATGATCGGCGACTATGCCGCGGCCTACCAATCCATGAACGACGCGACCGCCACCCGGTTGCTCGGGGATTTCCTCGCGCTGGAGACCGACTATGCGGCGCTGCTCACCCGATACGCGCCGCGGTTCCACGGCGTGTTGCCGCCCCGGAAGGTTGCGCGGTTCTACCAGATCGAGAACAAGCTGCGCGCGCTCCTGGACTACCAGCTCGCCCGCGACATTCCCTTCGTCAAGTGATCAGAGGAGAAGCGACGATGCGAAACGTCCAAATCGCCGGAGCGCTGCTGGCGTGGGGCCTGGTCGTGACCGTGACCCTCACCGCGCGGCCGGCCGTCGCCGGTTCCGAGGCCGCGATCGACCGCGACGTCAGCGCGGCCCTCACCAGGATGTACGACAGCGTTCCCAATTCCCGGGACCTGGGCGGCCAGGCCCGGGGCATTCTCGTGTTCCCGAACGTCGTGAAGGCCGGCTTCCTCTTCGGCGCCCAGTACGGCGAGGGCGCGCTGCGCTCGCAGGGTCGCACGACCGGCTACTACAACACCGTCTCCGCCTCCTACGGACTGCAGGCCGGCGTGCAGGTGTTCGGCTATGCGCTGTTCTTCATGAGCGACTCCGCCCTGCAGTACCTGAACAACAGCGGGGGCTTCGACAGAACGACATCTACGCCGTGTTCTTCGACCAGCGCGGGCTCATGGCGGGTCTCGGTCTGCAGGGCACGAAGATCACGCGAATCGACCGCTGAGCCGAAAACCGGGCGTCGTCGAGCGGCCGGGCGGCTGCCGTGGCCGGCTCGCGCGCCCGCCGCGTCGGCTCGAGCGACCGTGGTCCGCCGAGAGCAACACGATCGACGTGATCGGCTGGTGCAGCGTCTGACGGAATGACTGCCGCCGGTTGACTCGCCAGGTGGATGGCGGGGCGCGCCGCGTGTTCTCGGAGACATCGTCCAGCTCCAGCAGGTCATCCTCAACCTGCTCATCAAGGCGGCGGAGGCGATGACGGATGATTCCCCTCGTGACCTGCACGTCGAGCTGCGAGCGTGGGCATTCTCGCGGTCACCATCAGGGACAGTGGCGGCACGGCGGAGGACTACCTGGCGGCCGAGCATGCGCCACCGCCCGACTGCCTCGTGCTCGACATTCGTCTCGGCGCGCTCAGCAGATTCGATCTGTACGATCGCCTGCGCGCTGCCGGCGTCTCGATCCCGACCATCTTCATCACGGGGCACGACGACGCGGCCACGCGCGAACGGGCGCGGAAGCTCGGCGCCTAGGACCAAGGTCCGATGGCCTCCGCGCTCCGGCCGTTGCACGCTCTCGCCTGACCATATGAGGGGGAACTGATCATGACACGTTCTCGCCACGCGCTCGTCTCGGCCGCCGTCATCCTCGCCCTGTTCGTCACGGGCTGCGCCAAGCAGCCGGCGGTGACCCAGGCCGCCGCACCGCCGCCGACGGGTGCCCCCGTCGCCGCCGCGCCGGCGCCGCCGGTGGCCGCCGCGCCCGAGCCCGCGCCGCCGGTGGTGACGGCGCGGCCAGCGCCGAAGGAATTCGCCCCCGAGCCGCTACTCCCGGACATCTACTTCGACTTCGACAAGTCCGCGATCCGGCCCGACGCCGCGAAGGTGTTGCAGGCGTCGGCGGAGTGGCTCAACGGGCACGCCGACCGAACCCTGCTCATCGAGGGACACTGTGACGAGCGCGGGACCGAGGCGTACAACCTGGCGCTCGGCGATCACCGGGCGCATGCCACCAGGAATTTCCTCGTC
>WNFW01000449.1_pt1 | contig 26310 bp, 20 predicted proteins | sample 5400131 | NCBI WGS metagenome assembly WNFW01 (sample SAMN13153362, study PRJNA577476) | soil metagenome | isolation source: 20 cm soil or saprolite under grassland replicate 1 | place: USA:California | collected 2016-06-15 | reverse complement strand
CGCTTCGATGATCCCGTGAGCATGATTGGTGATCTCGACGCCGTGCAGCGCGATGGTGCCGCCGGCATCCACGAAGCCGTCATTGCCGAGCGCCCCGGCGCTGATGCTGTCGCTGCCGTCCAGATCCAGCGTCGATCCCGCCGCAACCGTGATGGTTCCGCCGTTGTTGGTTACCGTCGTGTCGGTCAGCTCCAGCTTGCTGTTGTCGATCGCTTGCAGCGTGCCGGCGTTGATCAGCGTGATATTGGTGAGCTCGAGTTCGCCGCCACTGGCCTCCAGGGTGCCGAAATTGGCGATGGTGCTGTTGGCATCGATGGTCAGAACGCCGCCGGTCGCTTCGATGATCCCGTGAGCGTGATTGGTGATCTCGACGCCGTGCAGCGCGTTGGTACCGGTTGAATCGATCGTTCCCCGATTGGTTAACTTCCCGCCCGTGACGCCGGAGCTGTCCAGCAGCGTCAGCGACGCTCCGCTCTCGACCGTCTCCGCATTGTTGGCGCCGTCATTGATAATGCTGGTGCCGTGGTCGAGCGTCAGATTGCCGGTAATGTCGATGGAGCCGGTGCCGCAGTTGTTGACGGTCTCGGAATCCAGCTTGTTGGTACCCTCGGCGTTGACCCGGCCGGTGTTGTTCAGCGTGCCGTTCTTCAACACGCTCGAACCGTCCAGATTCAGCGTGCCTTTGTCGATTACTGTGCCGCCCGCGATCGTTGTGTCACTGAGGTCAAGCGTCGAATTCGCATCCACCTGTACAACGCCGAAATTGTCGACGCTGACACCGTCGAACGTAGCACCCTTTGCTGTCTCGACTTCAAGGATGCCGGAGGGGCCGATCGTCATGGTCCCGCCGGTGATCGTCGTGCCGTCATCGACAACCAGCTTGCCGGTCAAGGACAATGTGGCACTGACGCCGTAATTTTCAACACTAACGCCATCGAGCGTCGCCACGGTCTCGATTTGGACGAGGCCGGAATTGGTGAAGATGCCTCCGACAATGCTGGTGCAGAGATCAAGCCTCAGCGTCCCGCCCATGGCGACGGCGATCGTGCCGGCAATGGCGTTGGTGACGGTCTCGCCATCCAGTGCATTGCCGATGCCGCTGACATTGATCTGGCCGGAATTGCTCAGCAAGCCATTCTTCAGCACGGCGTCGCCGGCGAGACCAATGAGGCCGTTGGCCTGGTTGGTGACAGTGCCGCCGTCGATCGAGGCGGAGTTGAGCGTCAGCGTGGCAGCGTCATCGACCGTGACGTTACCGCCGGCATTGGCTACCTTGGTGCCGAGCTCAAGCAGCAGCGCGCCGCCGGCCATAACTTCCAGGACATTGTTGTTGGTGACGGTCTCATTATCCAGCGCATTGCCGGTGCCGCTGACCTTGATCTGGCCGGAATTACCGAGCGTGCCGTTCTTCAGCACCGCTGCGGCGGTGAGGTCGATCTCACCCTTGTTGGTGATGGCGCCGTCGATTGTGGCGGAGGCGAGCGTCAGCTTCGCATTTGGCTCGACGGTGATCTGGCCGGCATTGTAGATATTGACGTGAACGTTGAGCGTACCGCCGGTGACGTCGATCGTTCCGCCTATCTTGTTCGAGATCGTGCTCTGGTCCTCGAAGTCGCCGCCGTTGGCGAGCGTCAGCAGGCCGGAATTGTCCAGCAAGCTGTGATCCAGCACTTCCATCAGGCCGGCGACGCTGATGGTGCCCTGATTGTCGACAATCGAGTCTTCGCCGAGGCTGAGCACGCCACTGATGGTCAACGAGCTCTGATTGATCAACTCCGGCTTGGATGAGCCAAAGTCGTTCATTGTCACGGATTTGGCGAATGCAGCGGTATCGATCGTGACCGGAAAAGAGGGTGTCAGGCCGATCAGCTGATTGGTGATGATGATGACATCGTCGGTTGCCGTCGGAACGGTGCCGGTTTCCCAGTTCGCCGCATCGCGCCACAGCCCTCCCGGCTGCGAGTCCTGCGTCGACGTGGCGATCCAGACCACGGCGGGATCATTGGTGCCGGTAATGGTGACGGTGATGTCCTTGGCGCCGGTCGCATTCTGCGAATCCGTTACCGTGACCGTATAGGTCAGCGTCAGCGTTTCGCCGTTGGGGATGAAATCCGCCAGAAACGCCGGCAGGTCGGCAAGGCTCCAGTTGATGGCTCCGCTGCCAGTGCCGGTACTGTCGGTCGCAATCGACGCGGCGAGCGCGGTTTCAAATACTTTGAGCGGACCAGGCGGCACTGTACCGGCGCCGGACAACACCGCCCCGGTCAGCTTCGCGGAAACCGTGTGAGTATCGGTCAGGTCGACGTCGGTGAATGACAGCGTTCCCGAGGTTGGCCCGCTGGGGGTCATATCCCCGCCAGGCGTGCTGGTGCCGCCCGAAAATGCGATCGCTGGCGAACTGGTGGTGATAACCGGAACGTCGTTGCTGCCCCTGGTGATCGTTATCGTAAACGACTGGAAGCCGGTCTCATCGTTCGGTGCGAAATTGTTGTCGACCCGGGCCATATAGGTCAGCGTCAACGTTTCGCCGGCGGCGATAAAGTCGAAGGCGCTGTCGACCATGCTGTAGGTCCAGCTCACCGTGCCGTTGTTGTTGTTACTGGAGTTGGCGTCCAGCACAAGCTTGGCTTCCACTGCCGCGATGTCCGCAAGCTGCTCCGCGTTCAGCGACGCGGTGACGTCCTGGTGCTGGGCGTTCTCGTAGGCGAACGAATCAAACTTCGTCGTCACCGTCGGAAGGTCGCCCTTGTTGAGGTCGGTAAAGTTGATGATGCCGGTGACCGCATCGGCCGCCGGGCTGTGCGTAACGCCGATAAGTTCGATCAGGGCCCCGCCGACGGCAGCGACAGCCGGCGGCCCTGGAATATGCGCAGAGTCGTTAATCGTCCCGTTCGGATCTGAAGACTGCGGATTGCCGGTCGTCGAGACGTTCAAAATAATCGGGGTGGCGGTCGTTCCATCCGCCAGCTTGATCGGCGTGAACGCCTGAGGAAGCAGCGTGTCCGTGAAATGCTCGGCGGTTTTGGTGTTGGGGTTGGTATTGTCGGTGAATTTCAGCGAGAACACATCGGTGATGAGCTTTTGCACATCCGGCGACAGCGGCGACGCATAGCTCGTCAAGATCCCCTGACTGAGAGACTTGACGACACCGGCCTGATCGACTGTCGCGATCGGAGCAAGCGTAACCTTGTCGAACAGCACGTACCTGCCCGTGGTGCCGTCCGGTTCGACCAGCACCTGGAATTTCGCGGCCGGGGCACCGCCTTGGGCCGGAACGTCGAAGTCGATCTCGACCAGCACCGCGGTGCCGCGGATGCCCATGGTCGCGACCGGCGTGTCGACTTTCATATCGCCGTGCTTTGCGGTTTCGCCAGCGACAAACGAGATCGTTCCCGCCACCAGGCTCAGCAGCGATGAATTGTTCGACCCGTTCGGGTCGTAGACCATCTCGTTGAGCACCATCTTCGCGTTCGACAACAGGCCGAACACGGTGCCGTCGATGAAGGTAATGCCAAGCGTCGAACCGGATCCGGATTGAACCACGTCGCCTTTTTCGACGTTGTCGCCGTTGTTCAGGATGATCGAGACGCCGTTGCGGATCGCGGTCGCGGTGCCCGAAAGCTTGCTGACATGGCCGATCACCTTGGCGACGCTGGCGCTGCCGTCGGCCTGTGCGAACTGCTGGTGGCCGGTGAGCGCATTGACGATGTCGCCGGTGAGGTGGGCGCCATCGGGCGACGACAGCGCGGCGCGCTTCTCGCCCTTGAAGTAATCGTGCAGGACCAGTTCCTGGTCGTCCCTGGACACAACCAGGTCAACGCCGGATCGCTTGAAATCTCCGTGGAACAGTAGCTCTGCGTCCGGGACGATAATGGCGCCGGCGGGCGCCCCGTGCGCGGACACGGAATCGACGTGAAGGTGCGGATTTTGGGGCGCACCGAAGCCGTCAACCGGCAACTTGGCGTCAAATTTGGCGGAGTAATTCAACGGGACACCCGAAAAAGGGTTAATATCTATATAATATTCAACGCTCTAAGCTTGCATATCATCGGCATCTGCATTGTGGAACCACCCCCTGCTTGTGCGGGCTCCAGTGCAAATTCATTCGGCGGCCAGATCACGGGGTCCAGTCAGAAAAAACGTCAACCTCTCTAGTATTTGTTGTCGGTTTTTAAAGTATATAGTAGTCTATATTAACCACGCTTTTGGTTATTCCATGTAGTTCTAGGTATAGAATCTCGCACCGATACATGCGTTGTTGTTTCACTGCACTCTCTTGCTGAATCCTGCGCCGATTTTCGAGCAAAATCTTTAATCTAGATAACAAAGTGGTCGATTTGGGCAAATTAGCCATATCCCAGATAAATCGCCACAAATACAACCTTTCGGTGTCCTTTTTCCGATTTCGGCTTGGAGACTTTGTGTTCCCAACGAGATCCGTAAAGTTTTCAGCAAGATAGCGACACGGATTTCAATCTGTTTCGCGTTTTCCGGCCCGGTTTGGGCCACTCTTAAGCTCAAGAAAACCCCCGCCGCCCATCCTGACAGGCGAAAAGATCCGGTCACGAGCTGGCTAAATGGCCTCGCCGATGCCCGGACATGGGGCGTCAGATGGCGGTTTTCAGTCACCCGCGCGCGTTGCGCGCCGCGGTTCTTGCGTGGGGCGTGCTCTGGCTCGGGCCGGCAACGGTGCTTACGGCCGGCACGCCGGAGCAAGGGGAATCATCCGGCCTGGGCGAGAAATCCGCCGAACCGTTTGGGCTTGCCGCCTCAACGCTGTCCTTTGGCGGCCTGCGCCAGAAATGGCTTGAAGTCGAGCGTAAGCTCGCCGACGAACGGGTGCAACTGGCGCTTTGCGACGGTGACCGCGACCGCTGCGCGTCTCCGGCCGCCCTTCGATTTCTCGCCATCGTGGACGATGCGAAAGCGCGCGAGGGACGCGCGCGTCTCGGCGAGATCAATCGCGCGATCAATCTTGAGATCAGGCCGATGAGCGATCTGGCTCAGCACGGCGAGCCCGACGTGTGGAGTTCGCCGCTCGCCACCTTGGCCAGCGGCGCCGGCGATTGCGAAGACTACGCGATCGCAAAGCTCGCCGCCTTGCGCCATGCCGGCATCGCAGCGGACGATCTGCGCATCGTTATCATGCGCGATACCATCCGGGGCGAGGATCACGCCGTTGCCGTTGCGCGGCTGGACGGGCACTGGCTCGTGCTCGACAATCGCCGCATGGCGATGGTCGAGGACACCGATGTCCGTAACTATCGGCCGACCTTTGTCATCGATCAGCACGGCGTCATGCAGTATGTCGATACGCCATTGCTTGCGAGCATCCTCGGGCAGCGTCCTTCGACGCCGAACCTGGCCGCCGAACCCGGCCTGATCTCGCCTTCCAACTAAATCCGGACCGGGCTCAGGCAGCGACCGGCCGCGACGCCGGAGAAGGCCGGCGATAATCTCATTTCGCCGCGCCGCTTGAGAGGTTAGCATGGCCTCGACGCCAATCATTTTGCTTTATTTTTTTGAATGAGGATGGGATGCGGGCAATCGTACTGGGCATTGTTGCGATCCTCTGCGGACTGGGGCTCCCCGCGCTGGCGGAAAACTCTCCGGGATCCGGCCGGCCGATCAGCGAGACGCTACCGCTTTTTGAAAAGAATCATTGTGCGGCAATCCAGCACCCGGCCGATCAGCTGTTTTGTGGCGATCCCGACCTCAGCGATGCGGGAGCAAAGCTGGCGGTCGCGATCCAGGACCGGCTCAATCGAATTCCTAACCACCGCCACGCGATCGCGGAGAATGCGGAATGGATCAGAGATCGCAATTCGAGCTGCGGTATTTTCGGCAGCCAGGGCATTTCGAACCATGACTTCAACGCCGTCAAGATGTGCCTGTTGAAGGAGACCGGGGAGAGGATGGCAATATTGGCCGATCCGAATTTCGATTGCCTGGCAACGAACACCACCGCCGGGTTGCTGATCTGCGGCGACCCCGCTTTGGCCATCGCCAAGATGGAGCTCAACAGCCATGTTCTCGGTCTGATTGCCAAGTTGAAGGGCGACGATGCGAAAGCGGCATTCGCCGAATACGAACGATGGAGCCGAGAACGCGATCGGACGTGCAATCTGACCGATAAGGACAACGTGCCGCTGGAGGAATTGTCGTCGTCCGAAAACTGTCTGGCCGAGCATATCAGCCGGAAGACTGCGGAGATCATGGCCGCCAACGGCGATCCCAAACGAATTTTTGGGCATCGTCCATTCTCGCTTGCACCCGATGCCGACGCGGTTGATCTGTGTGTCACGCAAATTCATTCGGCCAATGGCTGCGAGGATTTCCTTGCGGTGAGTCGTGTGTTCCAGATTGACAGCGAAGTATCGGCACAGGACATCCTTGTGACCGCCGAAGTCGAAATGCTCGTTCTCTCGCCGTTTGCGGTCTGCAGCCCGATCGCATCAGCCTGCAGCGGGACGTGTTGGGACCCGAAGTCTGGAAAACCGAAACCGCCGGCGGCAAGCCGCGACAGTTTCGCGGTGGGGCATCGACTGCGAATTGAAAAATCGTTCGCATTTCAGAAAACGGACAGCGGTAACTGGCGCTGCAACACGCCCGCGCTGGGGCCTATTGAGGTTGGGGTCGCGCTGAGCGGGCCTTAGACGCGAAGCCGCGACAAACGGTTTTGGCGATGCTGCGCCGCACCGGAGCGCGTCGCATTTCGTTTGGCGGAAAAAATCGTGGCGCCAATCTTCTTTTTTTGTGTCGCTCCGCGATCGGCGCCATCGCGTCGAGGTGGCACGCGCGTGCCTGTGTTTTCGTGTTGACGCTTTCCGGTTTCGGGAAGATTGTTGGCATGCAGCGCCAGGATAATGGCGCGCATTCATTGGGAGGGAACGAATGAAACGCATCGCGCTTGCCGCAAGCCTTGCCCTGCTCGCTCCATTCGGTGCGAGTGCTCAGACCACCGATCAATTGGTCAAGGGTGCGACTGATACATCGAACGTCCTCAATTACGGTATGGGCTATAATCTGCAGCGGTTCAGCCCGCTCACGCAGATCAATAAAGACAACGCCAAAAACCTCGTCCCGGTATGGAACTACAGTTTTGCAGACGACCGCAGCGAGGAATCGCAGCCGCTCGTCTATCAGGGCGTCATCTATGTCACCACCCACGCCGCCACCATGGCGGTCGACGTAAAAACCGGCAAGCAACTCTGGAAGACCAAGGTCGAGTATCCCGCCGAAACACCGCGGATCGTCTGTTGCGGCATCATCAACCGCGGCGCTGCGATCCACGAAGGCAAGCTGTTCCGCACCACGCTCGACGCCAATGTCATCGCGCTCGACGCCAAGACCGGCAAGGAGCTCTGGCGTCAGAACGCGGCCGATATCAAAGAGGGCTACTCGATGACGGTGGCGCCGCTGGTCGCCGACGGGGTGGTCCTGACCGGCATCTCCGGCGCCGAGTTTGGCACCCGCGGTTTCATCGATGGTTGGGATCCGGCGACGGGCAAGCATCTGTGGCGCACCCATACCATTCCCAGCCCCGATGAGCCCGGTGGCGACACCTGGAAGGGCGACACCTGGAAGCTGGGCGGCGGATCGACCTGGATCACCGGCTCTTATGACCCGGAACTGAACACGGTCTATTGGGGCATCGGTAACCCCGGACCATTCAACTCGGCGGTACGCCCCGGCGACAATCTTTACACCTGCGCCGTGCTCGCGCTCGAGCCGAAGACCGGCAAGATCAAATGGCACTATCAGTTCTCGCCGAACAATCCGTTCGACTATGACTCAGTCGCCGAAATGGTGCTCGCCGACATCAATGTCGAAGGCAAGCCGACCAAAGTCCTGATGGATGCCAATCGCAACGGCTTCTTCTATGTGCTCGACCGCACCAACGGCAAATTGCTCGCGGCCAACCCCTATGTGAAGGTCAACTGGGCTACCGGCATCGACCTGAAGACCGGCCGGCCAGTCGAGACCGACGTCAGCAAGGATGCGCGCGAAGGCAAGAAGGTCGTGGTCTATCCGTCTATTCTCGGCGGCAAGAACTGGGAGCCGATGTCGTTCAATCCGCAGACCGGCCTCGCCTACGCCAATACACTGGCGTTCGGCGGCCACTACAAGACCGAGCCTGCAACGTACAAGGCCGGCGAATGGTACCTCGGCATGGACCTGACCGATCTGTGGGACTGGCCTGAAGGCCCGCGCGGTCACCTCAAGGCCATCGATCCCTTGACCGGCAAGACAAAGTGGGAAGCGCCGAGCGACATCCCGCGCTTCTCCGGGGTGCTGTCGACCGCTGGCGGCGTCGTCTTCTCCGGTCAGTTGACCGGCGAGTTCGAAGCGTTCGACGCCAACGACGGCAAGAAGCTGTGGCAGTTCCAGACCGGCTCCGGCATCGAGGGTCAGCCGGTCACATGGCAGCAGGACGGCGTCCAGTACGTCGCCGTGGCCAGCGGTTATGGCGGTGTTTACTCGCTGTTCTCCGGCGATGAGCGACTGGCCAAGGTACCGGCCGGCGGATCACTCTGGGTGTTCGCCGTAAAAGCCCAATAGCGGTTCGCGAATGGTCAAAGCATCTCTTATCGCGGCGGCGTATTTCGCCGCCGCGATAGCGGCAAGCGCGCAGACGGCCTCCGCCACGCCACAACAAAATGCCGGCGTCGATCAGGCGCAGGTCGACCAGGGCAAGGTAACCTTCGCCCAGAAATGCTCGCACTGCCACGGCCCCAATATGGTCAGCGCCGGCACCATCGCGCCCGACCTGCGCAACTTTCCCGACGACCGGGAGCGCTTCTTCATCACCGTGAAATTGGGCAAGAACGGCAGAATGCCGCCTTGGGGCGACATCTTGAGTGACGAACAGCTGACGGGTCTTTGGGCCTATCTAATGAGCCGGAGGAATCCATGAGGCGCTGGCTGGTGGCATCCGGTGCGACCGTTCTGCTGGCGGCAGCGGCCACGATGACGGCGGCCGCCGCTGACGATGTTTTGAAAGTCTGCCTCGACGAGGATCTGCCTCCCCTTTCGGCGCATCGGCGAGGCGCGCCCGACAGCGGCTTCGATGTCGCGCTGGCCCAGGCCGTCGCTACGAAACTCGACCGGCCGCTCAAGATCCAATGGTTCGAAAGCAAGCTCGACGAGGATTCGAGCCCGGCGCTCGAAGCCAATGCGCTGCTCTCGGACGGCCGCTGCGCCCTCGTCGGCAGCTATGCGCTGACCAAGGACTCCCTGGTGGTGCCGGGCGTCAAGACCGCGAAGCTGCCCGGTTTCGAGGGCGGCACTGGCGCCGATCGCCGGCGGCGCGTACCGCTCGGCGTGCTCGCGCCAAGCCAGCCCTACATCTATTCACCGCTGGCCGTCGTCCTCGGCCCCAAAGCTCTTGGCCCGAAAGCGCGCGACCGGAGCATTGCCGGCATCGGCGATCTCGCCGGGCTTCGCATCGGCATCGAAAGCGGAACGCTTGCCGATGCTATTCTCATGACGTTCGACAACGGCCGGCTGATCGACGACATCACGCATCTGGTCCCGGGCCGGGACGATCTGCTCGGCGCGCTCGAGCGCGGCGACTTCGAGGCGACGCTGCTCGACTTGCGCCGGTTCGACGCCTACCGCGCCGCCCATCCGGACACCAAGATCGCCGCTTCCGGATACTTCTATCCGATCGGCGCCAATCGCGGCTATGTCGGCCTCGCCAGCGATCCTGATCTGCTGGCTGCGGTCAACAAGGCGCTGTCCGACTTGCAGGCCGCGGGTACCATCGCCGAACTGGGCCAGGCGGCCGGCCTCACCTATCTGCCTCCCCGTGAGCCCGCCATCCTCGGCGATGTCTGGATGAAGGTGCTTCAGAAGTAGATTGCGCGCGCGAGCAACGCCGCGCGCGCAGCGTGTGCTTCAGAACATCAGGTTGTCCTTCACCAGCATCCAGCGGCCGTTCTTGATCAGCTGGACCTGGGTGATGGTATTGGCGAGGTGATTGGTCTTGGAGAATTTGGTCGGCGGCGAACTGAAGAGGTCGAGGAACTGATCGCCGGCCTCCAATGCGTCAAGCATCTTCTGGCCGGTCAAGTCCTTGCCGGCCTTGTTCGCATAGAAGGCGAATGTCTCGATGGCATTGTAGCCAATGATAGCCTGGGTGTTGGCATCGGTGCCGAACATCTTCTTGTAGTTGGCGAGCCATTCCTTCACTTTTCCCTTGGCCGTATCCTCGTAGGGAATCTCGAAGGCTGAGGCCGCATAAAGCCCTTCCACGGCTTCCTTGCCGAGCGCCGGCACTTCAAGCACGTTGGTCGGCGTGGCGCCGAGGAAGGTGACGTCCCAGCCGAGCTTCTTGGCCTCGCTCATCGCACCGATGGTCTCGCGGATCACGGTGCCGAGCAGGACCATGTCGCAGCCGTCGGATTTCATCTTGGCGATCTGCGCGCTGAAGTCGGACGCCCCGCGCTTGTAGCTGGTGATCGAGGCGGGCTGCACCTTCATCGCCTCAAGCTGCTGATTGAAACCGTCAAGCACGTTTTTCCCGTACTCGTCATCCTGATGCATGATGCAAGGCTTCTTGAAGCTTTTCGCTTCCATCATGAATTTGATGGCCGCGCGGGTGCTCTCGACATAAGGCAGCAGGTTATTGAACTTCAGCCGTTCCTGCGGCTTGGCCGGGTCGAACTTGAAGGTGAACTCGGCTGCCGTCAGCGGGAAAAGCTGCAGCACCCCGGCATCGAACAGGATATCCTGCGCGGCGAGCACGGTCGGCGAACCCATCGGCCCGATCATGGCGAAGACCTTGTCGCGCTCGACCATCTTCTGCGAAGCCAGCACTGCCTTCTTCGGATCGTAACCATTATCCTCGAGGATCATCTTGAGCTTGCGGCCATTGATGCCGCCGGCGGCGTTGATTTCCTCCACCGCCATCTTCATGCCGTTGGAAACCGGAACGCCCCAGACCTTGATCGGGCCCGACAAATCCTGGTGCGTACCGATGACGATCTCGGTCGCCGAGATGCCTTCATTGGTGACCTTGGTTTGGGCTGCGGCCGGCAGATGGGTCAGCGCAAGGGCGCCGACCGCAAGGCCCAGCGCCTTGAACGATTTCGACATTTCAAGCCTCCTCTTGGTTAGGCCCGTGTTGAGCGAAGGCTGGGGCCCTTCAATCCTTCGCCGTTTTCCAATTTCTGCGCTGCTTACGCCACCGCCCGTTCGCCATACATGGCCTCGATCTCTATCGCGTAACGCTTGTTCACGAAATTCCGCTTCAACTTCATGGTCGGCGTCAATTCCTCGTCCTCGGGTGTCAGCTGACGCTCGATCAGGAAGAACTTCTTGATGGTTTCGACCCGCGCGAAATTGGCGTTCACCGCCTCGATCTCGCGCTGGATCAGATCCTGGATCTCCGCCGCCCGGCACAGGCTGGCGTAGTTGGTGAAGGGAATGTCATGGTCCTGGGCGAACTTCTCGACATTCTCCTGATCGATCATGACCAGGCAGGTCAGATAAGGCCGCTTGTCGCCGATCACGACGGTGTCGGAGATGTAGGGCGAAAATTTAAGCTGGTTCTCGATCTCCGACGGCGTGATGTTCTTTCCGCCCGAGGTGATGATGATGTCCTTCATGCGGTCGGTGATCTTGACGAAGCCCTCATTGTCGATCGAGCCCACATCGCCGGTGTGCAGCCATCCCCTGGTGTCGATGGTCTCGGCGGTTTTTTCGGGCTGGTTGAGATAGCCCATGAACAGGAAGTCGCCCTTGATCAGGATTTCGCCTTCGGGCGAGATCCTGACCTCGCCCCATGGCACGGCTTTCCCGACCGAGCCGAGCTTGACGCGATCCCCCGGCATCAGGGTGGCGACGCCGCAGTTTTCAGTCTGGCCATAGACTTCGCGCATGTCGAGGCCGAGCGCGAGATACCAACGGATCAAATCCGGCGCGATCGGCGCAGCACCGGTCAGGGCCAGCCGGCAGCGATCCAGCCCGAGCATGCGGCGGATATTGCGGAACACCAGCCAGTAGGCGCCTTGATTGGCGAGACGCAATGACAATGGCGGCGTCTTGCCCTGGAGCCTGCATTCGGTCATGCGATAGCCGACTGCAAGCGCGTGGCGATACATCCAGTTCTGGAACGGGGTCGCATCCTTCAGCGCGATGGTGACGCCGGAATAGAACTTCTCCCAGATCCGCGGCACCGCCAGGAATGCGGTGGGTTGCACCTCGCGTAGATTATCCGGCACCGTCTCGGGGCTCTCGGCGAAATTCATCACCGATCCCAACGCAATCGAGATGTAGTAGCCGCCGACCCGTTCGGCGACATGGCAGAGCGGCAGGAACACCAGGCGCTCTTCACTTCCGGTGGACGGAAACAGATCGTTGGCGTGGCGCATCTGATGGGTCACGCCGCGGTTGGAATGCATGGCGCCCTTGGGCGGACCCGTGGTGCCCGACGTATAGACCAGGACGGCGAGATCGCCCGCGCCGCGGCTTGCCACCATCTCGTCCCACAATGCCTCGCGGCCCTGGATGTGGTTGCTCCCGAGCGCCATGAACTCGGCAAGCGACATCACCATCGGGTCACTGAAGCCGCTCAGGCCCTCCATATCGAACACGACGATCCTCTCGAGCGTCGGACAGCGCGCGCGGCACGACAGGATCTTGTCGAGCTGCTCCTCGTCCTCGGCGAAGATCACTTTTGTGCGGGAGTCGTTGACGAGATATTCCACCTGGGCCGCCGAATCGGTCGGATAGATTCCGGACGAAACACCGCCGGCGCACAGGATAGCCATGTCGGCGAACACCCATTCCGGCACCGCATTGGCCATGATCGAGGCGACGTCCCCCGGACGGAAGCCGATGGCGTGCAATCCGTAGGCAATTTCCTTCGATATCTGCAGCCACTGCCGCCAGCTGGTCGGCTGCCAGACGCCGAACTTCTTTTCCCGGATCGCCGCCCGGTCGCCGCGCGTCTCCACGGCAAGCAGAAAACTTTTCGCGATCGTGTCCGCCACAGTCACACTTGCGGCTCTGGCCATTGCTCGTTCCCTCCGCCTCTCGGCCCCGCTTCAGACGCCGGCTTTGGCAGCCAGTCTTTTTCGAAGCAGAACCCCAATCTATCGCCAACTCATTCTTAACGCCACGTTTTCTTCTTTTTCCAGCGCCGCTCGCCCCGCGCGCCCTCTTCCTTGGCGCCGAGATAGAATTCCTGAATGTCCTTGGAATGCATCAGCCGCTCGCAACTATCGTCCATGACGACCCGGCCGATCTCCAGCACGTAACCATAATGCGCCGTCTCCAGCGCGACCTTGGCATTTTGCTCGACCAGCAGGATCGACATGCCCTGCTCTTCGTTAACGCGCTTGATGATCGTGAAAATCTCCCTCACCAGGATCGGCGACAGCCCGAGCGAGGGCTCGTCGAGCAGCAGCAGCGTCGGCCGGTTCATCAGCGCGCGCCCGATCGCAAGCATCTGCTGCTCGCCGCCCGACAATTGGCCCGCCGGCTGGTTGAGCCGCTCCCTTAGCCGCGGAAAATAGCCGTAGACCCGATCGAGATCTTCCGCGACCGCCTCGCGATCCTGCCGCGGATAGGCACCCATCATCAGGTTTTCCCCCACGCTCAGGAACGGAAACACCTCACGTCCCTCCGGCACATGGCTCAAGCCCAGCCGCACGATCTTGTCGGCTTCCATGCGCTGGATCGGCCGGCCCAGAAATTCGATCGAACCCTTCTGCGGGTCGAGGATGCCCGAAATGGTCTTGAGCACCGTGGTCTTGCCGGCGCCGTTGGCGCCCAGCAGCGTAACGATCTTGCCGCGCGGCACCTCGATGCTGATGCCTCTGATCGCCATGATCGGGCCGTAGTAACTCTCGATGTTGCTGAGTTTCAAGATGATGTCGGGAGCGCTCATGCCATCATCCCCTTCAGGCGCCGAGATAGGCGGCGACGACATCGGGATGACGCTGCACTTCGGCCGGCGATCCCATCGCCAGCACCTTGCCATAGTTCAGCGCGATGACGCGGTCGGAAACTCTGTTCACCAGCGTCATGTCGTGCTCGACCATCAGCACGGTGACGCCGAGTTCAGTCTTCATGTCGCGGATCCAGAACGACATGTCATTGGTCTCCTCGACATTCAAACCCGATGATGGTTCGTCGAGCAGGATCAGCTTCGGTTCGGTACACAGCGCGCGCGCCAGTTCGATCACCTTGCGCACGCCATATGGCAATCCCGAGATCAGCTTGTCGCGGTAGGCTTCGAGATCGAGAAATTCGATCACCTGCTCGACGCGGCGGCGGTGAAGTTTTTCGGTGGAGCGCACGCTGGGCAGAAACAGCAATTCCTGCCAGAGTTGCGTGGTCGAATGGCGGTGGCGGCCGACCAGAAGGTTGGCAAGCACGGTCGCATTCTCGAACAATTCGATGTTCTGGAAGGTGCGGGCGATGCCGAGCTTGGCGATGCCGAAGGCGGGCGCCTGGGTGATGTCCTGATCCTCGAAAAAAATCTTACCCGAGGTCGGGCTGTAGATCCGCGAGATCAGGTTGAAGATCGAACTTTTTCCCGCGCCGTTGGGGCCGATGATCGACAATATCTCGCCCTTCTCCACGGCGAAGCTGACGGCGTCGACCGCTTTCAGGCCGCCGAAATGCAAGGACAGATTTTCGGCCCGGAAGTAACTCATCGGTTGCGCTCCGATTTCACGTAGATCTTCTGCCGCTTGAAAGTGGCGCGCTTGTAGAGCGGGAACAGCTGGAAGAAGAGTTTTATCTTCAGCCAGCGACCGTAAAGGCCGAGCGGCTCGAACAGCACGAACAGCACGATGATGATCCCGTAGATCGCTCCCTTCAGGCCGTTGGCGGAAGCGAACGCGGCGACATTGCCCTGAATGTGCGCCGCGCGCTCGGCGCCCGCACCGAGCGTGGCTGCGACGCCGGCAATGAGGCCGGGGACATCGTCCTTGAGGTAGGTCAGGAACGGATCGATCATGACGATGAAGATTGCCCCCAGCACGGCACCGTGCAGGCTGAACGCGCCGCCGATCAGGATCACGATGATGAACTCGATCGAGAGCTGCAGGGTGAACATTTCCGGGCTGATAAAGGACAGCTTGTGCGCAAACAGGCAGCCGGCAAAGCCGGTGATGGCGGCGCTGATCGCAAACGACTTGACCTTGTAGAGCGAGACGTTGACGCCCATGCTTCGCGCTGCCGTCTCGCTGTCGCGGATCGCGACAAAGGCGCGGCCGGTCGGCGAGCGCAACAGGTTGAGCGTGCCGACGATGGTCAGGATCAGCACGCCGAGACAGAGGAAATAGAAGGCCGGGCTGTCGCGCGGCACCGAGGTGCCGAGCCATTGAATGGTCTTGACGCGCATGCCCTCATTGCCATGCGTTACGCTCTCCCACCGCGCCAGGATTTCCTCGACGATGAAGGCAAAGGAAATCGTCGCGATCACCAGATAAATGCCCTGCAGCCGCAGCGCCGGGAATCCGACCAGCGCGCCGACCACGCCCGTCAGCAGCCCCGCGGCGAGGAAATAGACCGGAAAGGGCACGTTGAACTGCTGCAAATAGGCCGTCGTGTAGGCGCCGATGGCGAGAAAGGCGGCGTGGCCCAACGACGCCTGCCCGGTAAATCCGGTGAGGATCATCAGCCCGACGCCGACGGTGGCGTAGATGCAGACGAAAACCAATTGGCTGACGATATAACTGGAGAGAACAAACGGCGCGATCGCCAGCAACGTCAGCAGAATGCCGTAGGAGACAACATAGCCTGAGTGAGGAAACAGCCTGATGTCGTCTTCATAATCGGTCTTGAACATGAAGCGCATGGCTGTCCCCTAGATGATGATCCGATTGAATTGGATCATCATCTCGTCTCTTTGTTTGAGCATGACCTCGGCACAAACGCTTTGCGTTTGTCGCGAGGAAAACCGGTTCCCACTCATCAGGTCGAGGCCCGAGGGCATGCTTTTCCGGATCATGCTCTACACCTTCTTGCGCATGCGAAGGCCGAACAGCCCTTCGGGCTTGAGCAGCAACACCACCAGCAGGACGATGTAGGGCGCGACGTCCTTCCAGCCCTGCGGCAGATAGAAGCCGGCCATGCTCTCGATCACGCCGATCAGCACCCCGCCCACCACCGCGCCCGGAATCGAGCCGAAGCCACCGAGCACGGCCGCCGGAAACGCCTTCAGCCCCAGCACCAGGCCGACATTGGAATGAATGAAGGTGATCGGGGCCAGCAGCACGCCGGCGCAGGTCGCCACCGCCGCGCTGATCGCCCACACGATCGACACCACGCGCTTGACCGGGATGCCCATATAATAGGCCGCCAGCATGTTCTCCGAACTGGCGCGCATCGCGGTGCCGAGCGTGGTCTTGTTGAAGAACAGATAAAGCAGCGCGCACAGGATGATGGTCGCGGCAATGACCGAGAGCTTGTCATAGGCCAGCACCAAGCTGCCGATTCGCAACACGCCCTGGCTGAACGGCGTCTCGATCTTGAAATCGTCGGTGCCCCAGATCATGCCGACGACGGAGCGCAGGAAATAGCCAAGCCCGATCGTGGCCATGATGATGGAAAACTGCGGATAGCCGAGGATCGGCCGCACCACCAGGCGCTCGGCCAGCATGCCGAACAGCGCCATCGCCGCCACCGCGCCGGCGAAGCCGATCCAGTAATTGAGCCCGAGAATGCCGATGAAGGTGAAGGCGAAAAACCCGCCCAGCATCATCAGGTCGCCCTGCGCGAAGTTCACGACCTCGGTCGCCTTGTAGACCAGGACGAAGCCAAGCGCGATCAGGCCGTAGACGCAGCCGAGCGCAATGCCGCTCACCAATTGCTGAACGAAGTCCAGCATTGTTACCCCCTCCCCCCGACGCGCGGGCGACTCTATCGATCGCCTTTGCCGCATCTTGTGTCTACGCGCTGCCCAGCACCGTTTGCGCCGAAACGCTGCACATTGTCCGGCGCTTATACAGCCCAAAGCGCCGATCCCTGTCAACAAAGAGGCGGTTGCCGCATTACGCCGGGGGTTGCGGATAAATGCCGCAGCTTGGAGCGCGAGCGGCGCAGCGCAGACAAATCTCCCGGCCGGCAGCCCTGGGGCCATTCCCGCATTGGCGGCATTTGCCGCCGCCGATTCACCGTGCCGAAAGTTCTTGGGTCCATGGTGCGCGTCGAAACCGAACCGGCGATGCACCCCACATCATGAAGCAAGTCTCGTCCGCGCTGCACGTGCAAGGGTTAACAAAGCGTTTTGACCGCCTTGCGGTCGACACGCTCGATCTCAGCGTTCGCGCGGGCGAGTTCTATGCGCTGCTTGGGCCCAATGGCGCCGGCAAGACCACGACCTTGCGCATGGTGGCCGGCCTGTTGCGTCCCGACGCCGGCTCGGTGTCGGTGCTCGGCATCGATGCGCTGTCCGATCCCGTCGGCGCCAAGCAGATCATGGCGTGGGTATCGGACGAACCGATGATCTACGACAAGCTGACTCCGCTGGAATATCTCGAATTCGTCGCCGGCCTTTGGGGCATCGATCCCGCGATCTCTGAACCGTCGGCACATGATCTCCTGGTCTCGCTCGGCCTCGAGCGGCATCTGCACGAGCGCTGCGAGGGATTTTCCAAGGGCATGCGCCAGAAGGTCGCGCTGGCCGGCGCATTGGTGCACGATCCCCGGCTGATCATCCTCGATGAGCCCCTGACCGGCCTCGATGCCGTCTCGGCCCGCCACGTCAAGGGATTGCTGCAGGAGCGCGTGCACACGGGCTGCACCGTGATCATGACCACGCATATTCTGGAGGTGGCCGAACGCATGGCCGACCGGATCGGCGTCATCGCATCAGGACGTCTTGTCGCCGAGGGCACGCTCGCCGAGCTGCGCCAGCAGAACGGCGCCGGCGACACCAGCCTGGAGGACATGTTCATCGCGCTGGTCGACGTCGAGGCCGCTGCTGCATGAGTTCGGCGGCCGCATTGACCGGGTTCGCCCGGCACGAAATCCGGCTGGCATGGCGCGACTGGCTGGCGATGATGACGGGCGGCCGCCGCGGACGAAAGCGCGCTGCGGTCATAGGCCTGATCGTGTTTGCCGCGATCCTGCATTTGCCGGCCTACGCCGTGATCGGCCGGTTTGCCGATCTAAAGCCGCCGCTCGATAAATCAACCCTCATCGTCATCACGGCGACGATAGTGCTGGCGTGGGCCCTGATGCTGTCGCAGGCCATCGAATCCGTGACACGGGTGTTTTATGCCCGCGCCGATCTCGATCTGATCATGTCGTCGCCGGTTAAGCTCAGCAACGTGTTTTTGGTTCGCATCGCGGCGATCGCGCTGTCGGTCATCGCGATGGCACTGTTGCTGGCGACGCCCTTCGTCGATGTTCTCGTGGTCGGCGGCGGGATCAGATGGTTCGCGGCTTTTGGCGTCGTCATCGCGATCGGCTTGTCGGCAGCGGCCGTTGCGGTCGCGGTGACCATCGTGCTGTTTCATTTGATCGGCCCCAGCCGGACCCGGCTGGTTGCGCAGATTCTCGCCGCGATCGTCGGCGCCGGTTTCGTGATCGCGCTGCAGATCGCCGCGATCCTGTCGTATGGCACGCTGTCGCGGTTCGCGGTCCTGACATCGGACGCTGCGGCGGCGTTTGCACCCGATGTCGACAGCGTGGTCTGGTGGCCGGCGCGCGCGGCGCTCGGCGATGGCCACGCACTCCTGCTGCTGCTGGCCGGCGGGCTCGTGTTGCTGGGCGCCGCGATGTCGATTTTCTCGCCACGCTTTGCCGACACCGTGGTCAGGGTTTCGGCCAATGCCGCGCGGGTCCATCACGGCCCTCGGACAAAAGGGTTTCGCGCCGGCTCGCGGCAACAGGCGCTGCGCTGGAAGGAATTCGTGCTGCTGCGACGCGATCCCTGGTTGGTGTCGCAGACGCTGATGCAGCTGCTTTATCTGGTGCCGCCGGCCCTGATGCTGTGGCGAAGCTTCGCCGACAGCACCCTGGCCATCGTGCTGGTCACGCCTGTCATCGTGATGGCGGCGGGCCAGCTTGCCGGCGGCCTGGCATGGCTGACGATCTCGGGCGAGGATGCCGCCGACCTGGTCGCGACCGCGCCGTTGCCGCCGTCGCGCGTGACCCGCGCCAAGATCGAAGTGGTGCTGATCACGATCGGCGTCATTTTCGCGCCACTGATTGCCGCGCTGACGTTGGCCTCGCCGTGGCAGGCGGCAGTCACCGCGACAGGCGTCATCATCGCGGCAGCATCGGCTACCGCGATCCAGCTCTGGTTCCGCGTGCAGGCCAAGCGAAGCCAGTTTCGCCGCCGCCAGACCTCGTCACGGCTGGCGACCTTCGCCGAAGCCTTTTCCTCGATCGGCTGGGCCGCGACCGCAGCGCTGACGCTGGCGATGCCGATCGCGGGGCTCATTACCGGACTGACGACCGCCGGCATCCTCGCGGCGACCTGGAAGATCAGCCCGCGGCGGGAGTGAAAGCTTTTGAGCCATCCTTGATAGCAAGCCATCTTGCCTTACAGATGTTAGTCGAACATCGAGGCTTCCCATGAGCACGCTCACCGTTACTGCAACAGGCCAGGTCACGCTGCGTAAGGACCGGCTGGAACATCTGGGCGTCCATCCCGGGAGCTAGCGGCCGAACTACGCCTTGATTAATTCCATCACCGCATTTGCAAACGCTTCCGGCTCTTCCTGCGGCAGATTGTGTCCGGCACGCGGGATGATGTGATGGGTCCGGCGCGCGGTAAATTTCGCCGCGGTGAGCTTGCCGTCGGTTGCCGGGGCCACTCCGTCCGCGTCGCCGTCCAGCGTGATGGCGGGGACCGTGATGGCGGGCAGCGCCGCCAGCCGGCGCTGGATATCGGCATAATACGGATCGCCGTCAGCGAGACCGAAGCGATGACGGTAGCTGTGGATCACGACATCGACATAGTCGGGATTGTCGTGCGCCACCGCCGTCCGCTCGAATGTCGCCTCATCGAAATGCCAGTTCGGCGACCATTGCTGCCACAAAATTCGAGCGATCCCGCGCCGGTTGGCGGCGAGCCCGGCCCGTCCGCGCTCGAGCTGGAAATAATACTGGTACCAAAGCGGCACCTCGCGCTCCGGCCGCGCCGGGACCATAGCCTTGGCGATATCCTGAATAAGATAGCTGTTGACGCTGACAAGACCAATGCAGCGATCCGGCCACAACGCCGCGCCCACGCAGGCTGCCCGTCCGCCCCAATCATATCCGGCAAACACGGCGCGCTTGATGCCAAGCGCATCCATTAGCGCCATCAGGTCGGCCCCGATCGCGGCCTGCTCTCCCGAGCGCGGCGTCGCCGGGTCGCGGAAACGGGTCGGACCGTAGCCGCGCAGATAGGGCACGACGACGCGGCAGCCCTGCGCGGCGAGCCGCGGGGCGACGTCCACATAGGAGTGGATGTCGAACGGAAAGCCGTGCAGCAGCATCACGACCGGCCCGTCCGAAGGCCCCTCCTCGTAATAGGCGATGTTGAGAACGCCGGCATCGACGTGTTTGAGCGGTTCCAGCCGCCGCGTCGGGGCCGTGCGCGCCGGGGCCGCTGATGATGCAGCCTGGGCGAAGACTGGTCCCCTCGATGTGAGCTCCATGGCTGCAACTCCTGTCAGGGCGGTGCCGAGAACGAGGCGACGCGGCCGGTCGATCTGGTCGGGCATCGTTTTCTCTCGGATTATTCGTTTAATTTGCGCAGCCGCCCCGGTTGAGGAAAAACAATTTTCGATGATCCGCCGGAGCTGTCCTCAAAATTCCGGGGGACGGCAATTCAGGCACGGGCTCCCACTCCGGGTCACGCGCGAGGGCACCCTTTTCCGGATCATGCGCTGGACGCGTCATGACGGATGCAGAATTCGGCGATACAATGTCGCCGGGCGTTACCTCAAGACGGACCTGCCATGTTGCGATCCATCCCTGTCGTCGTTGCCGCGTTGTTTCAGCTGATCGCTGCAGCCGCCGCGCAGGAGGCTTCGCGGAGCGAGTGTCTTGCGATGGCCAATGGAGGGCCGCGCGCGACGCCGGTCAGCCTCCGCCACGCCACCGCGAAGACCGACGAGGTCGCGATCACCTATGCCGGCCATTCGACTTATTACATCGACACCCCCGGGGGCGTGCGGATCGCGACCGACTACAGCGGCGCCTACAGGACCGGGCGCCTGCCCGACGTCGTCACCATGAACCGGGCGCACGGCACGCATTACACGCTGTTTCCTGATCTGCACATTCCACACGTGCTGCATGGCTGGGGCGACGGCGGACAACCTGCGAAGATCGCGCAACGCATCGGCGACGTCTACATCCGCAATGTGACGACCGACATCCGCCGCTATTTCGGCGACGATTCCAACGCCGAGATGATCAAGGACGGCAACTCGATCTTCATCTTCGAGGTCGCCGGCCTCTGCATCGGCCATCTCGGGCACCTGCACCACAAGCTCGACGAAAGCCACTTCGCGGCGATCGGCCGGCTCGACGTCGTGATGGTGCCGATCGACGGCACCTATACGATGTCGCTCGACGGCGTCTCCGACATCACGCGGCGCTTGCGCGCCTCCGTCGTGCTGCCGATGCATCGCTTCATGACCCCGCTCGACGAGTTCATGCGCAAGATCGGCCAGCAATTCGAGATCGATATGCGGAGCGAACGGACGTTGAAGATCTCGCGAGAGTCGCTGCCGGCTACGCCGACCGTGATTATTCTGGATGGCGTTTGAAACATCGTCATTGCGAGCCAACGGATCGCAAGGACAAACTACAAGCAACCTCAGGGAGTGAACTTGATGGCCACCAGCACTGCCCCTGCCTCGAAGAGCGGGCTGTATGCCGATCCGCGCGAAGACTGGCTTGCGCAATATACCGAGGAAATTCTCGATCCCGAGCGACCGATCGTCGACCCCCATCATCATCTCTGGGACCGCGGCGGCTTGCGCTACATGATCGAGGAAATGGCCGCCGACATCGCCTCCGGCCACAACGTCATCGCGACCGTCTATGTCGATTGCCGCTCGATGTATCGGGCCGGCGGACCGGAAGCGTTCCGGCCCGTGGGCGAAGTCGAGTTCGCCAACGGCGTCGCGGCGATGAGCGCGAGCGGCGGCTATGGCAAGGCCCTGATCTGCGCCGGCATCGTCAGCCACGTTAATCTGCTGTTGGGAGACGGCGCCAAGCCGGTGCTCGAAGCCGAGATCGTCGCCGGCAATGGCCGCTTCCGCGGCATAAGGCATTCCTCGGCGTGGGACGCCGATGCCGATGTCGCCGGCATGTATGCGATGCGGCCGAAGGGCCTGTTGCTCGATCCAACCTTCCGCAAGGGTTTTGCCTGTCTTGCGCCGCTGGGTCTGAGCTTCGATGCGTGGCTGTTTCACCCGCAGATCGGCGAACTCACCGATCTCGCCCGCGCCTTTCCGGATACCAGGATCGTGCTCGACCACTGCGGCGGCCCAATCGGCACCGGCAGCTATGCCAACCGGCGCGAGGAGATCTTTGCAATCTGGAAAGCCTCGATCCAGGAAATCGCAAAATGTCCCAATGTGGTGGTGAAACTCGGCGGGCTGGCGATGTGCCTGTTCGGCTATGACTTTCACCTGCGGCCGAAGCCGCCCTCCTCGGAACAAGCAGCAGTGGCATGGCGCCCCTATATCGAGACCTGCATCGAGGCCTTTGGGCCTGATCGATGCATGTTCGAGAGCAACTTTCCGCCCGATAAAGGCCAGTGCAGCTATCAGGTGATCTTCAACGCCTTCAAGCGCATCGCCGCGCCGTATAGCGAGGCCGAGAGGACCGCGCTGTTTTCCGAGACGGCGACGGAGTTTTACCGGCTCAAATTCAACTGATCGCACCATCGACAGTCTCAGCCATGTCCGGTTGCGGATAGAGTTTCAGGAAATCCGCGGTAGCGTCGCGGGCACGTCGCGTGATGTCGCCGGGGTTCGGCCGATCGGCGACCCGAAGCAGCAGGCCCATCATCAAATTGCCCCAGAGCAGGCCGGCGAACTGCTCAGCCATTTCCTTGGGCTCTCACCCACGACAAGCCTGGATGACCGAGCCCTGGTCATGATCTCTCGCAACGCAGCACGGCTCGTCTCTACGCCAATGGTGTTCAATGCGCGGGCGACCTCCGGCGCGCACCGCCTGGGCGATCGCCAGCCTGCCAACCAATCCGTAAAGCTCTCGCTTCGAAACATGGGCGCGCGTCGCGATCTCAAGCGTGCTGGTTTCGGCATAGCCGCTCGCCATGAACGCCGAGAAGGCGGCGTCGAGGATGCGCTGGCGAACCGGGGTTTCGTCAGCACCTTCCCCGCTCGGTTTCGACGTCGATCTTGTCGTCATCATCTTTCCCTTGACGCTCGGATACGATCGAGAGGCTCGGCGGCGCGAGGCCCACGACTTTCGAGGCATTCGTGCGCGAGGCCCACGTGAAATTGATGACAAAAACGGCCTGACATCGACCCGAGAATGGCCGCCATGGATAGGCGGCGTTTGATAACCGCGGTAATATTGCCGCTGGTGCCGGGGCGCCAGCGTCGAACGTCTTTCACTCGAAGGCGCTCGCAAACACTCGCAGCGACAACACTCGCAGCGACAAACACTTGGAGCGACAAACGCTTGGAGCGAGAGGAAAACATGAGCGAACCGGCGCAGCGAATGATCGAGAGCAACGGCATCCGTCTCAACATCGCCGAACAGGGCGAGGGGCCGCTGGTGCTGTTGTGCCACGGCTTTCCTGAATCCTGGTATTCCTGGCGTCATCAGATCGACGCGCTTGCCGCCGCGGGCTTCCACGCCGTGGCCCCCGACATGCGCGGCTACGGCAAGAGCGACCGGCCGGAGGCGATCGATCAATACACGATCTTCCATTTGGTCGGCGACCTCGTGGGCCTGCTCGACGCGATCAAGACCCCAACCGCCGTCATCGTCGGCCACGACTGGGGCGCCGGCATCGCCTGGCAGGCGGCGCGCCTGCGCCCCGACCGCTTCCGCGCCATCGCAGCCCTCAGCGTACCGTTCCGGCCGCGCAGCCAGGTGCGCCCGACCAGCGTGATGCCGCGGACCGCGGACGCCCAATTCTACCAACTGTATTTCCAGGAACCCGGCGTCGCCGAGGCAGAGCTGGAGCGGGATCCGCGCGTGACCGTGCGCACCATGCTGTACGGCGCGTCGGGCGAAGGCGTTGCCGCAATCCGCGCGGCCGCGGCAAGCAGTGGGACCGCCCCGGACATCGGCATGGTGCCGCGCGAGGGTGGCATGTTGCGGGGCGCCGGGGCGCCGCCGACGCCGCCAACCTGGCTCGGCGAAGCCGATCTTGACTTCTACGCCGCCGAGTTCAAGCGCAGCGGCTTCCGCGGCGCCCTCAACTATTATCGCAACATAGACCGCAACTGGGAACTGATGGCGGCTTTCGACGGCGTGCCGGTGACGGTGCCGGCCCTCTATGTCGCCGGTGACCGCGACATGGTCGTCGCCTTCCCGGGCATGGATCAGCATCTGGCCAATCTCAAACAGTTCGTCCCGGCACTGCGCAAGGTACAGATGCTGCCGGGTTGCGGCCACTGGACCCAGCAGGAGCGCCCCGGCGAGGTCAACGCCGCGATCATCGATTTCATCCGCAGCCTGCCGGCCTGAAGGGACCGACCGCGGCGAACTGCGCAAGTCACCGATGCCTATCGCGCGCTGGAGAGCAACGATGCCGCCGACAAGATCGTCATCGACATCCACGATCAAGCTGCTCCGCCAGCGCCCGCGTCGCTTCGATCACCAGTTCTCGTATGACGTCCGCACATCGAGTTCGAACGACCAGGCTCGGCGCGGCTGTTTGTGAAGAAAGACGAAGCCATCGACAATGCCTTCGATGCTGATCAGCCGCTCTTCGCGGCTGGCGGCATCGGGAAATCGCTTCTTGATTTTCTCGCCGCCGATCGCGCCATCGACAACCACGTGACCGACATGGATGCCATCGGCGGCATATTCCTTTGCCATCGCCTGCGCCAAAGTGCGCAATCCGGCTTTCGATGAATTAAAGGCGCCAAAGCCCGGGCGTCCTCGTAGCGATGCGCTGGCCCCGGTGAACAGCAGCGTGCCGGAGCCCTTCGGCACCATGCGGCGAACCGCCTCGCGGCCGAACAGGAAGCCGCCGAAACATACGACGCGCCAGCTTTGCTCGAAATAGCCGGCTTCCATGTCGATGATGCGGCCCGGCGTGTTATTGCCGGCGTTGTAGATGGCAAGCTCGAGGTCGGCGCCGGCCTTGTCGAACAGCGCGACGATATCCGCTTCACTGGTGGCATCCGCAACAGCCGCCGTCGCGCGCCCGCCGGCCGCAACGATATCGGCCACAACGGCGTCCAAAGCCGCTTGCGTTCGACCGCCGACCAAAACATGCAGGCCCTCGGCCGCGAACCGCTTGCACAATTGCGCGCCGAGGCCCTGGTCCGGTCCTACACCGATGACAATTGCCGTTCGCATATCAATCCCTCCCGCACCACTGAGCGTCGATATTGTTGACGTCCGATGTGGTTGCTCGCCTTGTGGCGCGCAATAGGCTATGGGCTCGCAACATCCTGCTGCCGGATGCGGTTTGAGGACGCTGGCCTCACGCCCACTCGCCCTTGCGGAATACGGCAACGCGGCTGCCGTCGGTGCGGACACCGTCGATGTCGATCTTGTCCGAGCCGATCATCCAGTCGATGTGGATCAGACTCTTGTTGCCGCCTTGTGCCGCGATCTGCTCGGGCGTCAGGTTGCCGCCATCGACAAAACATTTCGAATAGCATTGGCCGAGCGCGACATGACAGGCGGCGTTCTCGTCGAACAGCGTGTTAAAGAACAACAGCCCGCTGTAGGAGATCGGCGAGGAATGCGGCACCAGCGCCACTTCGCCGAGGCGGCGCGCGCCCTCGTCGGTATCGAGCACCTTGTTCAGCACTTCCGCGCCGCGGGTGGCCTTTGCCTCGACGATGCGCCCGTCCTCGAACCATACCGCGATCTCGTCGATCAGCGAACCCTGGTAGGACAGCGGCTTCGAGCTCACGACATGGCCGGTCACCCGCCGGCAATGCGGCGTGGTGAACACTTCTTCGGTCGGGATATTGGCATTGCAGATGATGCCGTTCTTGGCGGTCGAGGCGCCGCCCTGCCATTCATGGCCGTCGGCCAGCCCGATGGTGAGATCAGTGCCGGGGCCGGAATAATGCAGCGCGTGGAATCGCTGCCCATTCAGCCATTCGGTCCGCTCGCGCAGCATGGCGTTGTGCTTCTCCCATGCGGCGACGGCGCCGTCCTGATCGACGCGCG
>WNFW01000447.1_pt1 | contig 26363 bp, 19 predicted proteins | sample 5400131 | NCBI WGS metagenome assembly WNFW01 (sample SAMN13153362, study PRJNA577476) | soil metagenome | isolation source: 20 cm soil or saprolite under grassland replicate 1 | place: USA:California | collected 2016-06-15 | reverse complement strand
ACGCTGGTGAGCCGGGTGATCGCGGGCGAGGAGCACCCGGCGGCCCTCGAGCTTGCGGCCGCGCTGCCGTCCCTGACGGTCGACCTGCGCACCGTGGCGGATCTCGAGCTCATCGCGACCGGCGCGTACAGCCCGCTCACGGGCTTCATGGGCCTGGCCGACTACCAACGCGTCCTCCACGAAATGCGCTTGGCCAACGACCTGCCGTGGTCGCTCCCCATCACTCTGCGTGTGGCGGACGCCAGGAGACTTCGCGACACCGTGGCCCTTGCGGCGCCGGACGGCCGTCCCGTCGCCCTCCTCGAGGTCCGAGAGGTGTTCACACACTCCAAGGACGAGGAGGCGCAACTTGCGTACGGAACTACCGACCCGAAGCACCCCGGTGTCGCGCAGCTCTATGCTCAGGGCGATTTCCTGGTCGGGGGAGACATCCGGCTGCTCCGCCGCGCCGAGCCGGCGTTCCCGGAGCTGGCGCTCGATCCCGCGGACACCCGGCGCACGTTCGCCGAGCGCGGTTGGCGCACCGTGGTCGGCTTCCAGACGCGCAATCCCGTGCACCGAGCGCACGAATACATCCAGAAGGCGGCGCTCGAGACGGTGGACGGCCTCCTGCTGCATCCACTTCTCGGGCCCACCAAGGACGACGACGTTCCGGCCGCCGTGCGCGTCAAGAGCTACCGCGTGCTGCTGGAGCGCTATTACCCGCGGGATCGGGTACTCCTCGCAGGCTTCCCGGCCGCGATGCGGTACGCCGGTCCGCGGGAGGCCGTGTTTCACGCGTTGGTGCGCCAGAACTACGGCTGCACCCATTTCATCGTGGGCCGCGATCACGCCGGGGTCGGGAGCTACTACGGCACGTACGACGCGCAGCGCATCTTCGAGCGCTTCGCGCCTGGCGAGCTCGGCATCCACCCCATCTGCTTCGAGCACACGTTCTATTGCCAGCGCTGCGGCGGCATGGCGTCACCCAAGACGTGCCCGCACGACGCCGGGTCCCACGTGACGCTGTCCGGCACCAGGGTGCGCGAGCTGCTGCGAAGCGGGAAGCTGCCGCCGCCCGAGTTCAGCCGGCCGGAAGTCGGCCAGGTGCTTGCCGACGGATTGCGCGAGGTGGTTGCATGACCGAGAAACCGCCGAGCGCGGTCGAGAAGGTGAAAGAGGAGAGCCGGGGACTGCGCGGGCATCTCGCGGAGGAGCTCGCCGCCGGCACCGACCACTTCTCGGATGCGGGCGCTCAGCTCCTCAAGTTCCACGGGACCTACCAGCAGGAGGATCGAGACCAGCGCCGTGAGCGGCGCGGCACCGACAGCGAGGCGGCGCACCAGTTCATGGTTCGTTGCAAGCTGCCGGGTGGCGTGCTCACCGGCGAGCAATACCTCGCCATCGACGAGCTGGCGGACCGCTACGGCAACGGCACGTTGCGCGTCACGACGCGCCAGGGCAACCAGTTCCACGGCGTGCTCAAGGGCGATCTCAAGGGGACGATTCGCGCCATCAACGACGTCCTGGTGACCACGCTGGGCGCCTGCGGTGACGTGGTCCGGAACGTGATCGCATGCCCCGCGCCGCTCGCCGGGGGCTTACGAGCCGAGGTGTTGCGGGTGGCGCGCCAGCTGTCGGATCACCTGTTGCCGCAAACGCGGGCGTATCACGAGATCTGGCTCGACGGCGAGCCGGTGGCGGGCGGAGCCCCCGAGCCCGATCCGATCTACGGGACGCGCTATCTGCCGCGCAAATTCAAGATCGCGTTAGCCTTCCCGGACGACAACTGCTGCGATGTGCACTCGAACGACCTGGGCTTCCTGGTCGTCACACGAGGAGACCGACTCGCGGGGTTCAACGTGCTGGTGGGCGGCGGCATGGGGCGTACGCACGGCAAGACGGACACCTACCCGCGGCTCGCGGACACGCTGGGATTCGTCAGGTTGGGGGAGGTTGTGGAGGTTGGGGAGGCGATCGTTAAAGTACAGCGCGATCATGGCAACCGCAGCGACCGGCGCCATGCCCGGCTCAAGTACCTCCTCGACAAGGAGGGGCTGGACTGGTTCCACGACCAGGTGGAGCGGCAGCTCGGTCGTCCGCTCGCGCCGGCCGCACCGGTCGAGGTTTCTGCTATCGAGGACCATCTCGGGTGGCACGAGCAGGGCGACGGGCGCTCCTTCCTGGGCGTGTTCGTCGAGAACGGCCGCATCAGGGACGGCACGGACCGCCGGCTCCGGAGCGCGCTGCGCGGCGTGGTCGAGACCGTCGGCAGCGGCGTCCGCTTCACCCCCCAGCAGAACCTGCTGCTGACAGATATCCCCGATGGGCAGAGGCGGCTCGTGGACCGGATCCTGGCCGACCACGGCGTGCCCTCCCACGGAGCGCTGTCGGCCGTACGGCGCTGGTCCATGGCGTGCCCGGCGCTCCCCACGTGCGGGCTGGCCGTCGCCGAGGCGGAGCGGGTGCTGCCGGACGTGATCGCGGAGCTCGAGGCCGAGCTCGAGCGGCTGGGTGTGGCGGATGCAGCGCTCACGGTCCGGATGACCGGGTGTCCCAACGGCTGCGCGCGGCCCTACACCGCCGATCTCGCGTTCGTCGGCCGTTCGCTGCACAAGTACGGCGTATTCGTGGGCGGCAGTATGCTCGGGACGAGGCTGGGTACGCTGTACGCGGATCTCGTGCCGCGGGACCGGCTCGTCGCGACCGTCCGACCGCTGTTCGAGCGCTACCGCGACGAGCGGCTCGAGGACGAGCGGTTCGGCGACTTCTGCCATCGGGTGGGCCTCGAGGCGGTGCGCGCTTCCGTCCCGGTCGGCTCGTGACGTTCTACCCCGTGTTCCTCGACCTCCGCGGGCGCCGTGCCGTGGTGATCGGCGGCGGCGCGGTCGCCGAGCAGAAGGTGCTCGGCCTCCTCACGGCCGGCGCGCACGTGACCGTGGTGAGTCCCGAGCCCACGCCTCGCCTGGCTCAGCTCGCGGCGGCAGGAGAGATCGAGCTGCGCCGCCGGCCGTATCGATCGGGCGATCTCGCGGGTGCTTGGCTCGCTATCGCGGGGACCGACAATCGCGCGGCCAACGCCCGAGTGTGGGCCGAGGCCGAGCGGGAAGGTGTCCTGCTCAACGCCGTGGACGATCTGGACCACTGCAGCTTCATCGCGCCCGCGATCCACCGGGAGGGAGACATCACCGTCGCGGTTTCGACATCGGGAAAGAGTCCGGCGCTCGCCGCCCGGCTGCGGCAACGCGTCGCCCGACTGATCGGGCCTGCGGACGCGCGCCTGTGCGCGCTGCTGGGCGAGCTGCGGCCGGAGCTGGTCGCGCGCGTCCCGGACCCGCGTGCCCGCACGACGCTGTGGTACCGCATCGTCGACTCGGACGTGATCAAGTTCGTGCGCCGGGGCGACATCGAGGGAGCCCGGCGGCGGATCGAGGACCTGGTCACGCAGCCGCGCGACATTCCCAGGCTGAAGCCTGGGCCCGACACTACGCTGCCCTTAAGGGCAGTGCCGCAAAGGGCCCACTCTTCAGAGTGGGAATACGGGACAGGGGTGGTCTACCTCGTCGGCGCCGGGCCGGGCGACCCCGGCCTGATCACCGCGAAGGGACTCGAGATTCTGCGATCAGCCGACGTCGTCGTGTACGATCGCCTCGTAGCTGCGTCGTTGGTCGCTGAAGCGCCGCCCACGGCGGAGCGCGTGTTCGCGGGTAAGCGCCCACACGGGGGGAGTACGGACCTGGCGCAGGTCGAGATCAGTGCGTTGCTGGTCGAGCGAGCGCGGCGCGGGCTGACGGTGGTACGGCTCAAAGGCGGTGATCCCTTCGTCTTCGGCCGCGGGGCCGAGGAGTGCGAAGCCCTGCAAGCGGCCGGGGTCCCCTTTCACGTGGTCCCCGGCGTCACGTCGGCGATCGCCGCGCCCGCAGCGGCCGGGATTCCGGTCACGCACCGGCAGGTGGCATCGGCCTTCGCCGTGGTCACGGGACACGAGTGTGATGGCGTATCGAGCCTCGATTGGGAGGCGCTCGCGCGGGTCCCGACGCTGGTCGTGCTGATGGGGCTGTCCGCCTTGTCCGAGATCACGGCCCGGCTGCTCGAGCATGGGGTGCCTCCCGACACCCCCGCCGCGGTGATCGCGAGCGGTACTCTGCCGGCTCAGCGGACGGTGGTCGGCACCCTCGCGACGCTTGCTGCGCAGGTTGCGGAGGAGGGTCTCGAGCCTCCCGCCACCGTGGTGGTTGGTGAAGTGGTGCGGTTCCGTGAGCGTCTGAGCGCAGAAACCGTGGGATTGACGCATCCCGCCCGAGGGTTAGTATCACAGCTATGAGCGTCCGTTACGCCAGCCTGTCGATTACGAGCATTACCATCCGACTCTTCCTGAGAGGCGGCGTACCGGCACACGGCTGACGGAGTGTAGGACCCGATAGTGCGTGGCGCGGCCTCTCGAGAAGCTCGAGAGGCCGCGCCGCTTTGTGTGATCCCTGATGGAAGCACGCGAGGGGCGGAACATGTTCCTGTACGACACGACACTGCGGGACGGCACGCAGCGCGAGGGCCTGTCGCTCTCGGTCGACGACAAGCTGAAAATCGCGCGCCGGCTGGACGAGCTGGGCATCCATTACCTGGAAGGCGGCTGGCCGGGCTCGAACCCCAAGGACGCGGAGTTCTTCCGGCGCATCCGCAACGAGCGGCTCGGGCAGGCGAAGATCGCCGCCTTCGGGATGACCCGGCGGGCCAATGGCCGGTGCGAGGACGATCCCAATCTCACCGCGCTGCTCGAAGCCGAGACGCCGGTGGTGACGCTCGTTGGCAAGAGCTCCACGCTCCACGTGGATCGCGTGCTCGAGACGAGTCGCGACGAGAACCTCCGCATGATCTCGGAGAGCGTGGGCTATTTCCGCCGGCGCGGCCGGGAGGTGATCTACGACGCGGAGCACTTCTTCGACGGGTACCGCCTGGACGCGGACTACGCGCTCGCGACGTTACGGGCGGCGGCGGGCGCCGGCGCGGACTGCATCGTCCTGTGCGACACGAACGGAGGGGAGCTCCCGGAAGTCGTGGAGCAGCGCGTGCGCGACGTCCGCGCGCAGCTCGGCACGCCGCTCGGAATCCATCCTCACAACGACAGCGGCCTCGCCGTGGCGAACGCGCTGGCGGCGGTGCGCGCGGGGTGCGTCCATGTCCAGGGCACGATCAACGGGTACGGTGAGCGCTGCGGCAACCTCGACCTGATACCCCTCATCGCGACGCTGCAGCTCAAGCTCGGCTGTCCGGTGCTGCCGCCCGAGCAGCTGCGACGCCTCAGGGAGGTGGCGCTGTTCGTGGCGGCGGTCGCGAACTTGAATCCCGATGCCCATGCGCCGTACGTCGGCGCGAGCGCGTTCGCCCACAAGGGAGGCATCCACGTCGCAGCGGTGGCGAAGCTGCCGGAGAGCTACCAGCACATCGATCCGGCACTGGTCGGGAACGAGATGCGCGTCGTGGTGAGCGAGCTGTCGGGACGTCAGAACGTTAAGCTGCGCGCTGGCGCCATGGGCCTCGCAGCCGGCGCGGACGTGCTGCAGCAAGTGAAAACCCTGGAGCACGTGGGCCACCAGTTCGAGGCGGCGGACGGCTCGTTCGAGATGCTGGTGCGCCGCTCCGCCCCGGATTACCGGCCACCATTCGAGCTGCTCGGCTTCACGGTGATCGTCGAGGGGCGGAGCGGAGGCGAGACGAGCGCACAGGCGATGGTCCAGCTGCGCGTGGACGGGGAAGTGATTCATACGGCCGCCGAGGGCGCGGGTCCTGTGAACGCGCTCGACAATGCCGTCCGCAAGGCGCTCCTGCCGCACTACCCGGAGCTCGCCGACGTGCATCTCGTAGACTACAAAGTGCGCATCGTGGACGAACACCTCGGCACCGCGGCCAAGCCCCGCGTGGTGGTCGAGTCCGCCAAGGGTGCCGAGCGGTGGAGCACCATGGGTTGCTCCGAGAACATCATCGAGGCCAGTTGGCAGGCGCTGCGCGACAGCCTAGAGCTGCCGCTGCTCCGCCGCCGTGGCTGACGAATCCTGCTCGGCGCGGCGCGTCAGCCCGACAACATGCCAGAAGACGTCACGCAGGTCTTCTTCCGGCAAGCCGGCGTCACGCGCCAGCGCGGCCGCGCGTCGGATGACGGCCGCTTCTTGTGCCGGATCGAGGGTCGGCAGGCCGGCGGCACGCTTCGCCACCGCCGCGCGGTGGGCGGCGTGCACGCGCTCCTCGATCAGCCCGATCAGGGCGCGGTCGATTCGTTCGATTTCAACGCGGAGGCGGTCGAGCTCGGGCGTGCTCATCCGGCCTCCGTCACACCCGTGCCCTGAAGGGCCGGCTCGGCGGTTGCAGCGTCCTTAAGGACGCACTGTGGGCTGAGCCGGGCCTTCAGGCCCGGGACACCCGGGAGCGCGTCCGCAGGTGGTGGTTCCAACGTCCGCCCGGCCGCCGCCGCGAACGGCGCGAGCGCGCGCATCAGCTCGGTGAATCCGGCGAGGGAAAGCGATTGCTCGCCGTCTGACAGGGCGGTTTCCGGTCGCGGGTGCACTTCCACGAGGAGCCCATCTGCGCCGGCGGCGATCGCGGCGTAGGACAGCGGGGCCACGAGGTCAGCGCGACCGCCGGCGTGACTGGGATCGACGATCACCGGGAGATGGGTCTCGCCTCGCAGCACCGGGATGGCGGCGATGTCGAGCGTATTGCGCGTGGCGGGCTCGAACGTGCGGATGCCTCGCTCGCACAAGATCACGTCCGGATTGCCGCGCGCCAGCACGTACTCGGCCGCGAGCAGGAGCTCCGTCACGGTCGCCGACATGGCGCGCTTGAGCAGCACCGGCCGCCGAACGCGACCCACTTCCGCGAGCAGCGGGAAGTTCTGCATGCTGCGGGCGCCCACCTGGAGGACGTCGGCGTGTGCCGCCACCACCTCCACCTGGCGCGGGTCGAGCACCTCGGTGACTACCGGCAGCCCGGTTTCGCGGCGGACGTCCGAGAGCCACCGCAGCGCGTCGAGCCCGAGCCCCTGGAACGTGTACGGCGACGTGCGCGGCTTGAACGCCCCGCCGCGCAACGCCGCCGCCCCGGCCCGCGCGACGCCCCGGGCCGTCGCGAGCAGCATCTCGGGCCCCTCGACCGAGCACGGGCCGGCAACCACCAGCAGCGCCGGGCCCCCGACGCTCCCCGCCGGCCCGTCGCCGATCCGGACGACCGTGCGGCCGCCGGGCGGCGCGAGCTCCCGGCTGGCCAGTCGATAGGGCGTGCGCCACCGCGTCACCGACTCGACCCCAGGCAGCGCCTCCACGGCACCCTCGGTGAGGGCTTCGGTGTCGCCGAGACAGCCGAGCACGGTACGGGTTCCGTCGCGGGCGGCGTAGCTGCGCCCTCCGCTCGCCTCGACCTGCTCCCGCACGCCGTCCCGTTGCGCTGCCGTCGCTTCGGCGCGCATTACGATGATCATGTCGCCTCCCCCAAAAAAAGAACGGCCCGTCTTTCAACGGGCCGCTCGTGTGAACTGAGAGATCTTGGGGCTACTTAGTCGCGCTCACCTCTCCAGTCACGGCCCGTGTAACGGGACGCGTACGTAAAGAGGAAGAAGAAATAGCCGGCGCGGTGCGGCATGGTGCCCATGATAGCTCGGCGTCCCGGGGAGCGTCAAGTCACCGCGGCGGGCGCGACTTCCGCGGGGAGAGCGACGGGAGCCGGAGCGGCGTGGGGAACCACCTTGCGGAACAGCGGGCTCGAGCGCTCCCACGAGTCGAGAATCACCCGCGCCTTCGCGCTCCCGGTCTTCGCGCAGTGCTCGCGCAGCAGCTCGAGCACGACCTGCTCGTCCGACGGCTCGAGCGCTCGCACGGCGACCATGTCGGTGTTGCAGCGGGCCGAGAACGTTTCGGCCTCGTCGAGCACGTAGGCCACGCCGTTGGACATCCCTGCGGCGAAGTTCCGTCCCACCGGGCCGAGCACGACCACGACGCCCCCGGTCATGTATTCGCAGCAGTGAGCGCCGGCGCCTTCGATCACGGCGATCGCCCCGGAATTGCGTACGGCGAACCGGTCTCCCGCCCGGCCGGCGGCGAACAGCTTGCCGGCGGTCGCCCCGTACAGCGTCGTATTCCCCAGGAGAACGTGTTGGTCCGTGCCACCCGCCGCAGCCGCTTCGCGGAACGGCCGGATCACGATCTCGCCGCCCGTGAGCCCCTTGCCGACGTAGTCGTTCGCTTCCCCTTCGAGCTCGAGGTGCATCCCCGGGAGGATGAAAGCGCCGAAGCTCTGACCCGCACTCCCCCGGAACCGAAGACGGATCGATCCCGGTGGCAGGCCGACGTTGCCGTGCCGCTCGGCGACCCGCCCGGCGATGCGCGCGCCCACCGTGAGGTGGTGGTTGCCGACGTCGTACACGCCGGCGAACGGGCGGCCGGAGTCGAGCCGCGGCGCGAGCGTGTCGAGGATCTCGTCGTCGAGAGACTCGACGCCCGGACGGTCGTTGCGCGGCACGGTGCGACGGCGTGGCGCGTCGCCTGCCGCGACCGGGTCGGTGAGGAGCAGCGACAGGTCGAGCATCTGGGCGCGGGGCACCTCGGGATGATCCACGCGCTCCAGCAGCTCCACGCGGCCGATGGCGTCGTCCAGCGAGCGGCAACCCAGCCCGGCGAGGAGCCGCCGCACGTCCTCCGCGATCCACGTGAAATAGGCGACCACCTGCTCCGGCGTGCCGCGGAACTTGGCGCGCAGCTCGGGTTTCTGAGTCGCGATCCCGGTGGGACAGGAGTTGAGGTGGCACTGCCGAGCCATGTCGCACCCGATCGCGACCAGCCCGGCCGTGCCGAAGCCGAAGCTCTCGGCGCCGAGGAGCGCGGCGATGACGACATCACGGCCCGTCCGCAGGCCGCCGTCCACCCGCACTTCGATGCGGTGGCGCAGGCCGTTCTCGATAAGGAGCGCCTGGGTTTCCGCGAGCCCCAGTTCCCAGGGGGACCCGGCGTGTTTGATCGACGACAGCGGCGACGCTCCGGTACCGCCGTTGTGGCCGGAGACGAGCACATAATCGGCGTATGCTTTGGCGACGCCCGCGGCGACGCGCCCCACGCCCGCTTCCGCCACCAGCTTCACGCCGACTCGCGCGCGGGGGTTGACCTGCTTCAGATCGTGGATGAGCTGCGCCAGATCCTCGATCGAGTAGATGTCGTGGTGTGGCGGCGGCGAGATCAGGGGCACTCCGGGCACCGAGTGCCGCAGCCGCGCGATCAGCGCCGTGACCTTATGGGCGGGTAGCTGGCCGCCCTCGCCGGGCTTTGAGCCCTGCGCGATCTTGATCTCGAGCTCGTCCGCACGCATCAGATAGTACGTGGTGACGCCGAACCGCCCCGACGCCACCTGCTTGATGCGGTTATCGACGCGGTCGCCGTTCTCGAGCGGGGCGTACGTATCGGGGTCTTCGCCGCCCTCGCCGGAGTTCGAGCGGGCGCCCATCCGGTTCATGCCGATGGCGAGCGTGCGGTGCGCCTCGGGGGACAGCGCGCCGAGGGACATCGCCGTGGAGACGAAGCGGCGACGGATAGCCTCGGCAGGCTCGACCTCGTCGAGCGGAATCGGGGCGACGGCGCGGAGGGCGAGCAGGTCGCGCGGGCTGGCGGGCAGCCGGGCCGCGACGCGCGCGCGGAAGGCATCGTACGCCTGCGGCGTGTCCGCGGCCACGGCGGCCTGCATCGCCCGCACCAGCGGCGGCGACCAGCCGTGGTCCTCGCCGTCGCGGCGATAGCGCACGCGGCCGTGGTCGGGCAGTCCGCTCGCGGTCTCGGTCTCGGGGTACGCGGCACGTTGGCGCGCCAGCACGTCCTCGGCGATCTCGGCGAAGCCGATCCCGCCGATCGTCGAGACGGTGCCGGTGAAGCAACGGTCGATCACCTCGGCGCCGAGCCCCAACGCCTCGAAGATCTGGGCGCCGCAATAAGACGAAAGCGTCGAGATGCCCATCTTGGACAGGATCTTGAGGAGGCCCGCCTCGGCCGCGACGCGGTACCGCCCCCGCGCGTCGTCCTCCGCTACGTGCGTCTGCACGGACTCGAGCGCGAGCCAGGGGTGCACCGCTTCCGCGCCGTAGCCGATCAGCGCGGCGAAGTGATGCACGTCCCACGCGTCTCCCGCTTCGGCGATGAGCCCCAGACGCGTCCGCAGGCCGTGCTCGAGCAAGTGCTGGTGCACGGCCCCGACGGCCAGGAGCATCGGGAGCGGGGCGCGCTCGCGGTTGGCGGCCCGGTCGCTGAGAATTACGATCCGCGCTCCCTCCCCCACCGCGTGGCTGGCGGAGCGGCATAGCCCGTCGAGCGCCGTGCGCAAAGCGTCGGGGCCCCCCCCGCTCCCCCCGCCCCCCCCATTCCCGGCGGAGGCGCTCCACGTCGCGTCGAGGGTCACGACCTGCGCGCCCGCGCCGCTTCGCAACGCCATGATCTCCTCCGCGAGGAGGACGGGGTGCTCGTTCCGTACCAGGCGCAGCCCGGCCGGCCGGTCCGCGAGCAGCGAGCCCCGGCGCCCGATGTGCATCCGCAACGACATCACCAGCGTCTCGCGCAGCGGGTCGATCGCCGGGTTCGTGACCTGCGCGAAACGCTGGCGCAGGTACACGTACAGGCTGGGAGCAATGCGGGCGAGGGGCGGGATCGGTGTGTCGTCGCCCATGCTCCACACGGCGTCCTGCCCCGCGCCGCCCATCGGCTCGAGCACGTACCGCAAGTCCTCGAAGCTCCAGCCGAACGCCACCTGCCGGGCGACGCGCTCGGGCTCGGGTGCGGGCGGTGTATCGGGCACGGCGGCCGTCGGCCGCAGCAGGCGGATGCCGCGCGCGGCCCACCGGCTATAGGGGCGGCGCCGGGCCACCTCGCGCTTCGCTTCCGCGTTGCGCAGGATCGCCTTCCGGCGGGTATCCACCACGAGCAGCTCCCCCGGACCGAGTCGACCGCTCTCCACGACGTCCCCGGGGTTCAGGTCCACCAGGCCCGTCTCTGAGCCCGCCACGACCAGCCCATCACGCGTGATCTTGTAGCGGCACGGCCGAAGGCCATTGCGGTCGAGTGCCGAGCCCACGAACACGCCGTCCGAGAACGCCAGCGCGGCCGGCCCGTCCCAGGGCTCCACCAGGCATTCGTGGAACTCATAGAAGCCCCGCAACGCGGGCTCCATCTCCACGGCGCCTTCGTGGGCCTCGGGGACGAGCATCATCAGGGCGTGCACCGGGTCGCGTCCCGAGCGCACCAGCAGCTCGAGCGCGTTGTCCAGGCTGGCCGAGTCGCTTCCCTCCGACCAGATGACGGGCTTGAGCCGGTCCACCGCCTCGCTCCAGGGCGGTCCGGCCAGCGCGGGCTCGCGGGCCCGCATCGCGTTTCGGTTCCCCCACAGAGTATTGATCTCGCCGTTGTGCGCGAGCATCCGGAAGGGCTGAGCCAGCGGCCAGCTCGACGTCGTGTTGGTGGAGTAGCGCTGGTGAAAGATCGCGATCGCCGTCTCGTAGTCCGAGGACGCGAGGTCGGGGAAGAAGCCGGCCAGCTGCGTGCCCGTGAGCAGCGCCTTGTACACCAGCGTGCGGCACGAGAGAGAGCACACGAAGAACGGATCGAGGCCGGGCCCCGCGTCGGCGATGCGACGCTCGATGGTCCGGCGCGCAAGATAAAGGGAGCGTTCCCACGTGGTCTCGTCGAAGCGTCCGCGCTCGACGGGCGCGGCGACGATGGCCTGCCGGATGGTGGGGCACGACCGGCGCGCCCCGGCGCCCAGCTCGTCCATGTCCAGGGGCACGTCGCGCCACCCCAGCACGGGCAGCCCCTCCCCCTGGAGCACCTCCTCGATAATGGATGTGGCGCACCCGAGCGCCTCGTGCTCGCGGGGCAGGAAGAACGCGCCGACGGCGAACGGTTGCCCTGGCGCGAGCGCGATCCCGCGGCTCGCGGCCTCACGGTAGAAGAGCGGGGCGGGAATCTGAGTGAGCAGGCCGGCACCGTCGCCCGAGCGGTCGGTGGCCGCAGCGCCGCGGTGGGCGACGCGCGCCAGCGCCTGCAGCGCGAGGCGCGCGATGTCGGCAGAGCGGTGTCCGGACGCCCGCGCCACGAACCCGACCCCGCAGGCATCGTGCTCCCGCCAGGGGTCGAGCCCTCGCGCGCGGGCTTGGGCCCAACGCGATCGGTCGGCTTCGGGCATCGTCGCTCCTCTTCACGCCCGGTCAACAGAAAGGCCCGCTCTGCTGGGAGCGGGCCGGGGGGTTTGCTTGAGTCGTCTACGCGCTTACGCCCGCCGTCCGCTCCCATCGGTGGGAGTCGCCGGATTCAGAATTGCGACGGGCTTCAGTGAACAGTTGTGCACCATGTCGGAACCACCCAAAGGTATTAACCCGAAAGCATTAATATTCAACCAACGGCATAAATATACCCGGCCGTTCGAACCCGTCAAGGGGTGGGCGCGACCAGACGCTGCACCTCGGTGAACGGAATCACGAACTCCGTGAATGTGTCGTAGGTGCCACGCTCGCGCAACTCCGTCGCCGCCTGCCGCAGGAAGCCGAGTGCGGCCTGGACCAATCGGGGACCGAGGCTCGCGCGTTTGACGCCGAGGCGCTCGAGCTCCGGAATGGTCGGGGCGGGAGGGCCGGCAATGACGTTGAGCGGGCCCTCGATCTCGCGGGCGAGCCGCCCAATCGTCGCCGCGTCGCTCACGTGGGGAACGAACAGGCAGTCGGCGCCGGCGGCCCGGTAGGCGTTGGCGCGTCGCACGGCCGCCGTCAACCGGTCCGAGGGCGACCATTCCTTGACTTCGAACGCGTCCGTCCGCGCGTTGATGACGAGGGGGACGCCGGCCGCGGCCCCGGTCTCGCGCATCGCCCGGATCCGGTCCTGGTGCAGGGCGACATCCACCAAGCGACCGTCGTTGGTCCCGTCCTCGAGGTTCAGGCCCACGGCGCCCGCCGCGATGACCCCGCGGGCGGTCTCGGCCGCGGCCTCCGGCGTCATGCCGTACCCCGCTTCCATGTCGGCGGTCACGGGCACGCGCACGCTCGACGCGATGCGGCGAACCACCGCGAGCATCTCCCCGCGACTGATGCGCTCCCCGTCGGCGTAGCCGAGCGCCCACGCGACCCCGGCGCTGGACGTGGCGATCGCGGCGAATCCCGCGCTCTCGATCACGCGCGCGGTGATCACGTCCCACGCGTTGGGGAGGACGAGGATGCCGCCTTCCCGATGGAGCCGGCGGAACGTCTCCGCCTGTTCGCGTTGATTCGTCTGTCTCATCGCCCTCCTGGGACACCCAAACTTACCGCTCGGACGCCAATGGCGCGCAGGATCTGGTGTTGCACCGCCATCCGCGACATCTTCGCCGAAAAGCAGGTCCTTCGCGCCTACGGCGCTCAGGATGACAGGCCCGCTCGCTCACAGGATATTGGGAGGGAGGTTCACATGACGCCGAATAACGACGACCTGGACCGGCGGGAAGCGTTGAAGCTGATCGCTGGCGGGCTCGGTCTCGCCGTCCTGGGCGGGACCGCAGCCTGCGCTCCCTCGGTGCGCGCTGCGTCGGCCGGGCCGCGGCCCAAGCCTGGACCCGCGCCCGAGGGGTTCTTCGCCGCCCCGCCGATGGATACGGTCCGGATCGGGTTCGTCGGCGTCGGCGGGCAGGGGACCGCACACGTGCATAACCTGCTGCGGGTCGAGGGGTGCGTGATCAAGGCCGTGGACGACATCGTGCCCGAAAAGGTGACCAAAATCCAGGACCTGGTCGAACAGGCCGGGTTCCCGCGCCCGACGGGCTACTCGCGCGGCCCCACGGACTTCGTGCGCATGTGCGAACAGGAGGAGCTGGACCTGGTGTTCAACGCCACGCCGTGGGAGTGGCACGTCCCGATTTGCCTCGCGGCGATGCGCAACGGCAAGCACGCCGCCACCGAGGTGCCGGCGACCTACACGGTCGAGGACTGCTGGGACCTGGTCGAGCACGCGGAGAAGTACGGCAAGCACTGCATCATGATGGAGAACTGCACCTACGGGCGCATGGAGATGATGGTGTTCAACATGGTCCGCCAGGGTGTGTTCGGGGAGATCCTGCACGGCGAGGGCGGGTACCTGCATGACCTGCGGTCCGTGAAATTCAGTCCTGAAGGGGAGGGGCTCTGGCGCCGTGCGCATTCGATGCAGCGGAACGGCAACCTCTACCCGACCCACGGCCTCGGCCCAGTGGCCAATTGCATCGGCATCAACCGGGGCGACCGGTTTGCATCCCTGGTGTCGATGAGCAGCCCGTCCCGCGGGCTGCAACTGTACGCCCGCGAGCACTTTCCCGAAGGCTCACCGCAGCGGCAGGAGCGGTATGTCCTAGGCGATGTGAACACGAGCTTGATCAGGACGGCAAACGGACGCACGATCTGCGTGAGCCACGACACGAACCTGCCGCGGCCCTACAGCCGGGTCCACGTGGTCCAGGGCACCCGCGGTCTGTTCCAGGGCTACCCGGACCGCGTCTTCATCGAGGGGCGGAGCAAGTCGGACGAATGGGACCCGGCGGACGCGTACCTGGCCGAGTTCGACCACCCGCTGTGGAAGCAGATGGAGGAGAAGAGCAGGGGCGCCGGGCATGGCGGCATGGACTACCTCGAGGACTACCGGCTCATCAAATGCCTGCGCGAAGGGCTTCCCACCGACATGAACGTGTACGATGCGGTGAGCCTCAGCGTCGTCACGCCGCTCTCAGAGTGGTCGGTGGCGAACGGCAGCCGGCCCGTCGAGTTCCCGGACTTCACTCGGGGCCGCTGGAAGACGTGGCCGCAGTTGGCGGTCGTCACGGCTTGACGCCACTGTCATTCTGTACCTCCTACCCCTTTCTAGCCGCGCGGCGCTGAAGGATCCGCTGGTCCCTCTGCGTGCCTGCGGCGCGGAAAAGCAGATCCTTCGCGCCTGCGGCGCTCAGGATGACAGGCGCGCTCGCGTAGCAAAGTATTTGAAGAAGGAAACCACCCTCCGATGCATGATTGAGCGCCAAGCCGTCGAGAAATGATGTCGGTCGCGAGCCCAGCTGGACCACGTTGGGGTGCCGTGCGCACCTACTGCGTATACATCATGGCTAGTCGCTCGCGAGTGTTATACACGGGCGTCACCAACGACCTTGCGCGGCGCGTGGATGAGCACAAGAGAGGCATGACCCCTGGTTTCACGAGCAAGTACCACATCACGCGGCTGGTTTATTTCGAGGAGTTTGGTGATGTTCGCGACGCCATCGCCCGCGAGAAGCAGCTCAAGGGCTGGGTTCGTGCGCGCAAGGTGCGCTTGATCGAAGAGAAAAACCCCACATGGGAGGACTTGGCGGACACCTGGTTCGGGGCACCGCGGACACAAGATCCTTCGCGCCTGTGACGCGGAAAAGCAGATCCTTCGCCCCTGCGGGGCTCAGGATGACAGGCGCGCTCGTCTGAGAAATGGAAGGGACCTCTCCTTCCTCCACATTCTACGCCTTCTCCCGTAGCCGCCCGGCCTGTCATCCTGAGTGAGCACGCGGCACGCGCGCGAGCGAAGGATCCGGGCTTGACGCCACGCCTCCGAGACTGCATCAACGGGAGCCATGCGACTGGACACCCTCGACTGGATCGTGCTCGCGCTCTACGGCGTCGTCTGCGTGGCCATCGGCCTGGCGGTGGCGCGCCGCGCCGGTCAGGGCCGCCACGAGTTCTTCCTCTCGGGGCGCCGCCTGTCGTGGTGGCTCCTGGGGGTGTCGCTCGTGGCCACGACGTTCTCGACGGACACGCCCAACCTCGTCACCGATCTCGTGCGCACCGGCGGCGTGAGCCAGAACTGGGTCTGGTGGGCCTTCGCGGTCACGGGGATGTGCACCGTGTTCTTCTACGCCAAGCTGTGGCGGCGCTCCGCGGCCCTCACCGACATCGCGTTTTACGAGGTCCGCTACTCCGGCAGGCCGGCGGCCTTCCTCCGCGGTTTCCGGGCGATCTACCTCGGCGTGTTCTTCAACGTGATGATCATGGCCTCGGTCAATCTCTCCGCGACCAAGATCGCCGGCGTGATGCTCGGCTGGGATCGCGAGACGGCGGTGCTCATCGGCGGCGCCGTCACCGTGCTCTACGCGGCAAGCTCCGGGCTGTCGGGAGTCGTCTTGACCGATTTCGTCCAGTTCCTGATCGCGATGGTCGGGTCCGTGATGGCCGCCGTCGTGGCGCTCGGGCTCCCCCAAGTCGGCGGCCTGTCGGGCCTGTTCGCGCATCCCGCGGTGGCGGGGCGCTTGTCGCTCTTGCCCGACTTCTCGGACTGGAGCACGGCGGCCGCCGTCCTGCTCGTGCCGCTCGCGGTGCAGTGGTGGAGCACGTGGTATCCGGGCGCCGAGCCGGGAGGCGGGGGCTACGTGGCGCAGCGGATGCTCGCCGCGCCCACCGAGCGCGACGCCATGCGCACGACTCTGCTGTTCAACGTTCTCCACTACGCCGTGCGGCCCTGGCCCTGGATCATCGTGGCGCTCGCGTCGCTCATCGTCTATCCCGACCTGGCCTCCATCGCCGCTCGCTTCCCCCACATCGACCGGGCGATCGTGCGCAACGACCTGGCCTACTCCGCCATGCTCGTGTATCTCCCGCACGGGCTCCTCGGCCTGATGATCGCCTCGCTGGCGGCGGCGTACATGTCCACCATCAGCACCCACCTCAACTGGGGCGCTTCCTACGCGGTCGAGGACTGTTACCGCCGGTTCGTGGCGCCCCACAAGGACGAACGCCACTACGTGCGGGTGGGGCGTGCCGTCACGGTGGGGCTGATCGCGCTCGCGTCGGCCCTGTCGCTCTGGCTCCAAAACTCCTACCAGGCGTTTCAGATCCTGCTCCAGATCGGCGCCGGGACCGGGCTGATCTTCCTGCTGCGCTGGTTCTGGTGGCGGGTCAACGCGTGGAGCGAGATCGCCGGCATGATGATCTCCTTCGTAGTCGCCGTGTACTTCCAGTTCGTGCACCGGGCGCTCGGGCTCGCGCCGCTCACCCCGACGCGCCAGCTCGTGATCGGCGTCGCGATCACCACGGTCGGGTGGCTGGCTGTGACGTTCGCGACACCGCCCACCGATCGCGCCACCCTCCAGACGTTCTATGACCGCATTCGGCCCATGGGCCCAGGTTGGAACGGCGCGGTGACGACCCGGCCCGCGAATCCTGGGGAGAGCGTGACCGCTGCCTTCCTGTGCTGGTTCCTGGGCTGCGCCGTCATCTACGCGGCGCTGTTCGGCACGGGATACCTGTTGTACGGGAAGTCGCTGCCCGGGATCGTGTGCCTGGTGGCCGCCGGGGCGGCGGCCTGGGGACTGTTCCGCGCTCTACCGCGGGTGGGCTTCGAGTGAGTGTATGACGACGGTCGCCGGAAGACAGTCTCGGGCTCACCCCGGGCGTGCGCCCGGGGTCAGAACCTCCGCGCCGGCGGACGGTTCGGCCGTGAACATGTGCCGCCCGACGCCGTCCGCAGCGCCGCGGGGGGCGTAGAAGCGCTCCCGCAGAGCGGCCACGACCTCCGGCGCGCGCTCGACGCGACAGAGTGCCACGATCGAGCCGCCGAACCCGGCGCCGGTGAGTCGCGCCCCAGCCGCACCCGCCTCCCGGGCCAGCTCCACGAGCCGGTCCAGCTCGGGGTGGCTCACCTCGTAGTCGTCCCGCAGACTCTGATGCGAGGCGTCGAGCAGCTCCCCGAACGCCGCGAAATCCCGAGCGGCCATCGCCGCTTCCGCCTGCCGCACGCGCGTGCCCTCGGTGACCACGTGGCGGAACCGTCGCGAGAGCACCTCGGAGAGCGTCCCCCCCGCGACCTGGAGCAGCTCCTCGACCGGGGCCGCCGCGAGGAGGGCGGGGTAGGCCATGTCCTCCCGCTGGCCGAGCCGCGTGGCCACGAGGCGGCGTGCTTCGTCGCACTGCCGCGTCCGTTCGTTGTACGCCTGCCGCGCGCCCCCGGACTTCTCGGCGTGGACCAGGCTCGACGCCACGATGAACTGCCAGTCGGCGGGCACGGCCGTGGGGGTGAGCCGGAGCGGGTGGAAGTCGATCCGGGACGCGCACCCGGCCTGCGCGCCGAGGATAATCGCCTGGTCCATCCCACCGCCCGCGGTGCCGACGTAGCGCTCGCCTCGCTCCAAGAGGTCCATCAGCTCGAGCGACGGCACGGTCACGCGGTTCGCGTGCATGATCGCGAGGGCCATGGCCACGACGAGCGCGGACGAGGAGCTGAGCCCCGCAGCGATCGGGAGATCGCTCTCCACCAGCGCGTCGACGCCCCGCAGGTCCGGGAATCGTTGCGCCAGGGCCTGGGCCGCCGCCCTGGCGTAGTTGCTCCAGGCCCCCGCTGGCGCCGGCGGGATGCTCTCGCTCACCGCGAAGGCGCTGGGCGCGAAGCGAGGATCGCGGTTGACGAGGCGCGTCTCTCGATCCGAGCGTGCGTGGAACGCGATGCGGACGCCCTGGCGGAGGGCCATGGGGAAGACGGGCAGGCCGCAGTAGTCGATGTGCTCGCCGATCAGGTTCACGCGCCCGGGCGCGCGGACCACGTACCGATCAGTCGAGGCCATGAGGCTTGAATCTCGACGCTGGCGCCCGCATTCGGCAAACCCGTGTCGCCTCTCCTGTCGCAGGGGTTCGGCACACGGCCGGGCCGCGTGTGGCCGGCGCGCAGCGGGCTCGGCTCGACCGACTCCGAGGACCGCGGCTAACCCGTTGAGATACCGGGCCGAGCCCACTCCCGGCGGCCACCACTGCCACGGCCTCGAACTTGAAGTGACCGTCGCCGTGATCTCGACCCGCTACCGGCTCATCGTCGCCCTCACGGTCGCCTGTGGGCGCGCCGCGTCGTCGCCTCCCAGGAGCACGACGCCGGGCACCGGAGCGGTCAGCACGGTCATCCCGACGACAACCGACGCACGCGTTACGCGGGTGGAAGAGATGCTGCGCGGGGTGCCGGGTCTCGAGGTCACGCGGACCTCGGATGGCGGCTACCGCCTGCGCGTCCGCGGGGCGCGCAGCATCCGGGGAACCTCCACCGACGACGATCCGCTCCTGGTCATCGACGGCATCACGGTCTCGAGCGAGTCGCTCGGCAACACGCTGTCCGAGCTCTCGCCGGGAGACATCGCCCGGATCGACGTCCTCAAGGACGCGGCCGCGACGAGCGCGTACGGCTCACGCGGAGCGAACGGCGTGATCGTCATCACGACGAAGCGGGCACGATAGCCAGATCCTTCGCGCCTGCGGCGCTCAGGATGACACGCCCGCTCGGTCTGGGAAACAATAGAAGAAGGAGGAGCGAGCGCGCGGCGCGCGCGCGACGCGAAGGATCTGCTAGACCGCGCCAATCCGTTACAGCTTGTAGGTCTCTTTCGCCAGGTCGTAGGCCAGCGCCCGCGCCATGCGGCGGGCATCGCTCGTGTCGATCACATGGCGCGCGACGAGCCCCGCGAGGAAGTTCGCGTCCGCGCGCCGCGCCAGATCGTGCCGGGCGGGGATCGAGCAGAACGCGCGCGTGTCGTCGTTGAAGCCGGCGGTCTTGTAGATTCCCGCCGTCTCCGTGGTGTGCGCCCGAAAGCGCTGCATGCCTTCCCACGAGTCGTGAAACCACCAGGGAGGGCCGAGCCGCATGGCCGGATAATGCCCCGCGAGCGGCGCCAGCTCCCGGCTGTAGGTGGACTCGTCCAGCGTGAAGACGACGAGCGTGAATCGCGGATCGTTGCCGTACGCGTTCAGCAGGTCCCGCAGGTTGCGCGTGAACTCGGTCGCGACCGGAATGTCCCCGCCGCGATCGTGGCCGAACTGCTGGAACAGGGGGCGGTTGTGATCGCGCAGCGCGCCCGCGTGAATCTGCATGACTAATCCGTCCTCCAGCGACAGCCGGGCCATCTCCATCAGGAGGTGACCCATGAAGCGCCGTTCGTCCGCGGGCGTGACGTCGCCCTGCCTCGCTCGCTGATACAAGACCTCCATCTCGTTCGGCGGCAGCCAGACCGTGTAGGGCTCGAGCACGGCGTGGTCGGTGGCGGTGGCCCCCATGCGCTTGAAGAACGTGCGGCGATCCTTCAGAGCGTCGAGGAACTCGGCGTAGTCCACAAGGGGCGCGCCGTGCTCCCGGCCCAGCGTTTCCAGCTCGGCCGGCCACTCGGGAGAGGCGATCCGGAACACCGTATCGGGACGGAAGCAAGGGATCACCCGGCCCTTCCACCCGGACTCCCGGATCGCGCGGTGATGCTCCAGCGGATCGCTGGCCTTGTCCGTGGTGGCGAGGACCTCGATGCCGAACCGCTCGAACAGCGCTCGCGGCCGGAACTCGAGGGAGGCGAGTTTCTCCCTGATCTCGTCGTAGATCCGCGGCGCCGTCTCGCCGGACAGCCGGTCGCGCACGCCGAACACCTCGTGCAGCTCGTAATCGAGCCACGCGCCGGTGGGTGTCCCGCGGAACAGGTAGTAGTGGTCCGCGAACCGCTGCCACACCTTGCACGGATCGGTCTCGACGGGTGCGCCCCCCCCATCCCGGCGCGGCACGCCCAGCGCCTCGAGGGGAACGCCGCGCGCGTACAGGAGCCGCAGGATGTAGTGGTCCGGCTGGACGATCAGCGCCGCGGGCTCCGCGAAGGGCTCGTCCCGGGCGAGGATCCGGGGATCCACGTGACCGTGGGGGGACACGATCGGCAGCCGGCGCGTTTCGTCGTACAGCTCGCGCGCGACGCGACGGACCGTGGGATCGGGATCGAAAAAGCGGTCTGCGTCCAGGACGGCGGACACCGGCCTACACGACCGGCGCCCAGCCCGGCGCGTACTCCCGCTGCCAGGACTTCATCGCCTCCTCGTCGCCTATAATCCGTCCCGACGCCGCATCGATTCGCAGCGCGCGGCCGGTGGACTGAGCGATGTTGCCGAGGTGGCCCAGCAGCACGCTCTTCGCTCCCTCCTCGATCGGTTGATGGAGCGCGGCGCCGGTGCGGATCGCGTCCACGAAGTTGTCGATGTGCAGCGCGGTCATGTCGTCGTCGGCGCCGGTGTTGAGGCCGTCCCCCGCCCGCACGGCGAGCGACGACTTCACCACCTTCTCCTTGAGGTCGTACATGGTGTACCCGTCGCGGTCGAGCACCACGCTGCCCGTCGTCCCCAGGATAGCCGTGCCGCGCGCGCGGCCGTACGTGCTCAGGCCGTTGCAGCTCTGGCCCTGCCAGATGATGGTCTTCCCGCCCGCGAACTCGAAGCAGGCTTCCTGCGTATCGGGGAACTCCCAATCGTCGGCGAAGTGATAGCGGCCGCCGACGGACGTGACGCGCGTGGGGTAGCTCACGCCCAGGGCCCAGCGGGCGACGTCGATCTCGTGCGTGCCGTTGTTACAGATCTCGCCCGTCCCCCAGCGCCGGAACCAGTGCCAATTGTAATGAACGACGTTGTCGCGATACGGGGCGTGGGGCGCCGGGCCCTGCCACAGCTCGTAGTCCAGGTTCGCGGGGACCGGCACCGCTTTCCCGCGGCCGATCGTCGCCCGGGTGTTGGCATACCAGACGCGCCCGAGGTAGGGCTGGCCGATGGCGCCTTCCTTGATCGCCTGCACGACGTCGATCGAGCGGGGCGCGGAGCGCTGCTGCGTCCCCATCTGCACCACGCGCTGGTGTTTGCGCTGCGCCTCGACGAGCAGCTCGCCTTCGCGCGGGTTGTGTCCGCACGGCTTCTCCACGTAGACGTGTTTCCCCGCCTGCATGGCGAGCAGCGCGGCCGGCGTATGCCAGTGGTCGGGCGCCGCGATGACGAGCCCGTCCACGTCCTTGTCCTCGAGCGCCTTGCGGAAGTCACCCAGCCCCTTGGGAGCTTTGCCCTGGACGCCCGTGACGGCGGAGACGCCCTTGGCGAGCACCAGCGAATCGACGTCGCAGACGTAGGCCACTTCGGCGTGAGCTGCCCGGGCGAAGCCCCGCGCCAGCACCGTGCCGCGGCCGTTCAGGCCCATCACCGCGACTCTCACTTTCTCGCCCGGCGAGTGGAGCCAGGAGGGGACCCCCGGCGAGGCCACGAGGCTCAGCCCCGCGGCCGAGGCCGTCTTCAGGAATTTGCGCCGTTTCATAGGTCACGCACCTTGATGTTGCGGAAGTACACCTCATCGCCGTGGTCCTGGAGGATCAGGTGCCCGCGGCGCCGTTCGCCGAACCAGGGGAGCGAGCGATACTTGCTCTTGGCGAGAGCGGAGTCCATGCGTGCCGTGCCGAGGTCGAACTCGAGCAGCTTCTCGCCGTTCAGCCAGTGCTCGCCGTGTGTGCCCCGGAAGACGAGCTTCGACTGGTTCCACTCGCCGACGGGATGGACGTGGGTGGGCCGGCTCGGCGCGATGAGGTCGTACAGGGCGCCGGCGCGATGCGTCGCCAGCTTGCCGTCCACGTGTCGATCGTCGTCCAGGATCTGATATTCGAATCCCAGCGCGGCGTGGTTCGGCGCCTCCTTGACGGAGAGCTCCTCGGAGACGTTGTACTTCACGCCGCTGTTCGCGCCGGGCGTCACTTTCCACTCCCAGGTCAGCTCGAAGTCGCCGAACGTGTCCACGGTCATGAGGTCGCCGCCGTACAACGGCTGCCCGTCCGGCAGTTTCGGGACGTTGCCGCTGGCGATCTTCTTGATCGCCCCGGCGGCGACCTGCCAGTGTGCCGTGGGCACGCTGTCGTAGCCCAGCCCGCGCCACCCCGCGAGGGTGCGGCCGTCGAACAAGAGGCGCCAGCCGGCGGCCCGCTCGGCGGCGGTCAGCGTGTTCGGTGGTGCGCCGGTGGACGCGGTTACCGGTCGCGTCTGGGCGCCGAGCCCGGCGCCGCAGGCCGCCAGGACGAGCAGCCACCATCGATTGCCGATCATAGGCACTCCGTAGAGACTCTACAGGTTGCCGCGCTTCAGCTCCCCCACGGCGTAGTCGCAGGCGCGCGCGGTGAGCGCCATATAAGTGATCGACGGGTTCACGCACGACGAGCTGGCCATGCAGGCGCCGTCGGTGACGAACAGATTGGGGACGTCGTGCGCCTGGTTGTACGCGTTCAGCACCGAGGTTTTCGGGTCGCGTCCCATGCGGGCCGTACCCATCTCATGGATCCCGAGCCCCGGTTCGGCGCCGAGACCGCCTTCGCGATGGGCGTCATAGGTGCGTACGCCCTTCACCCCAGCAGCCTCGAGCATTTCGGCGGCCGACGCCGCCATGTCCTTCCGCATGGCGAGCTCGTTGTCGCCCCAGGTGCAGTGGATGCGGAGCACCGGGATACCGAACTCATCCGTTTGGTCGGAGAGCGCGGCGAAGTTGTCCTCGCGCGGCAGGCACTCGCCGAAGGCGGTGATGCCTATCGACCAGTGACCCGGGTCGCGCAACTGGCGCTTGAGCTCCGCGCCGAACCCCCGTTCGTCGCTCCCGCGTCCCCACCCCTGCCGGCTGGCGCCGCCCTGGTAGCCGAAGCCCCGCAGGTAGTCGCGGCGCGAGGCGTCGTCCCCCAGGTTGCGGAAGCGCGGAATGTAGATGCCGTTCGGGCGATTGCCCTGGTAGTAGCGGTCCAGCAAGCCCTCGATGCCGCCGCGCGCACCGACCAGGAAGTGATGGTCCATCAGATAGTGACCCAACACACCGCTCGAGTTGGCCAGGCCGCTCGGGAAGCGCGCCGACGTAGAGTTCAAGAGGACCCGTGCCGTCCCGAGCGCGGAGGCGCAGACAAACACCACGCGGGCGTAGTATTCGCGCGTCGCCTTGGTGTTCGTGTCCACGACGCGGACGCCCGTGACGCGGTTCTTGGCGGCGTCGTACAGCACCGAATGCACGATGTTATCCGGCACGATGGTGAGCCGCCCCGTGGCCTGTGCCGCCGGTAGCGTGGACGACTGGCTCGAGAAGTATGACCCGGTGGAGCAACCGCGCTCGCACGGTCCGCAATAGTGGCACGGCAGCCGCCCGTGCAGGGGCTGCGTGAGAATCGCCACCCGCCCAATGGTCACGTGCCGGCCCGGGAACGCCCGCTCGATCCCGGCCTTCACGACCTTCTCGCCGGCGTTCATCTCCATGGGAGGCTGGAACTCGCCGTCGGGGAGCTGCGGCAGCCCGAGCTTCTCGCCACTCACGCCGATGAACCGCTCGACATAGCTGTACCAGGGCGCGATGTCGGCGTAGCGGATCGGCCAGTCGACCGCGTGCCCGTCGCGCAGATTCGCCTCGAAATCCAGATCGCTCCAGCGATACACCTGGCGGCCCCAGATGAGCGACTTGCCGCCGACCTGGTCGCCCTGAATCCACGTGAAGGGCTTCTCTTCGATGTACGGATGCTTGTGGTCGTTGACGAAGAAGTGCTTGTTCGACTCGCGGAACTGGTTGGTGCGCGCCTGCACCGGATATTCCTCGGCGCCCTTGGTTCCCACCGAGAGCCGCGCGTTGCGAAGTGGGAATTGCCAGGTGGGCTTGTGCTCGGTGATGTAGTCCTTGCGATGGACCACGTTGCGCCCGCGCTCGATCACCAGCGTGCGCAGTCCCTTCTCGGTCAGCTCCTTTGCCGCCCAACCGCCAGTGATTCCGGAGCCGATCACGATCGCGTCGTAGGAGGTCATGACCATTCCCTCCCCCCGCTCGCCGGGAACGGGATGTCGCCGAGGAATGTACCCATGGGATTGACACGCAGCTCTCGCGACGCCCCGATCTCCGACGTGTAATAGCCCACGAGCGTCACTTCCTTTAGCCGTCGGAAGAACCAGGTCTCGGGCGGTCGCTCGGACGAGGCGCCGGTCGGGGCGTACGCCGCCTCATCCATCGCCTTGAGGAGAGCGATCTGTTGCTGCGGCGTAGCTTCGAGGAAGTGCTTGCCTTGGACGTCCGCCAGGCCCGCGAGGAAACGGTCGCGCTCCGCCGGCGGGTAATGATCGGAGAGCAGCGTGTCTACGAAACGGTGGACGCCGGCGCCGCGGGCGCCCGGCGTGTCGGTCTGGGGAATGATGTGCTCGGCGATGGTCGCGACGAGCTCCAGCTGGGCGGGGCTCAGCGTCCGCGGCGCCCACTGGCGAGAGGTCGCCCACGCCGGGCGCGTACCCCTGCTCAGGGCGCCCGCCAGCGTGGGAGCGGAGATGGCGCCGCCCAGGAGCATCGCCACCTGCTGGAGGGCCTGGCGGCGACTGACCGAATCGCGGCTCACAGCGTCACTCCTTCCTTCCCAATGGCGACTTGTCGGCCTCGCTCACCGGGTGAAGTCCCGGTAGTAGGTCTCGATCTGCTCGGGTGTCGCGGGGCCGGAGAGGATCAGGACGCGGTAGCGGAACGTTGTGGCTTCTCGCGGCCCGAGCCGAAAGTTCAGCTCTGCTTTCCCGTTGGTGAAGGCCTTCTGGCCGAGTGGGTTGGCCGCGAACAGGCCGTAGCCTCGGGCGTGCCAGTACGTCGGGAAGCCGACGTTCTTCGGGTGGTCGAGGATGGCGAGCGTAATCGGCTCACCGGCCACGGTGCCGGACAACATCGTCCAGCGGCCACGCGTGCCCCACACCGAGTCGCCGACCAGCCCCTCGGAGCTGCGATAGCGCCCGGTGACGCCGTCGTTGTCGAGGCGCGGTACGGTCGTCGTGTGGCCGGTGGCGTCGGTGAAGACCTCGGGTGTCGTAGACGGCTGTTCCAGCGCCCGGGCGACGCGGATTCCGATCAACCCTTCCTTGTTGTCGGTGAATGTCACGGCCTGTGCGAGCGCGGTCAGGGTGGTGATCCGGTCGATGGCGCGCAGGCCGTCGGCAGCCCTGAAGACGAACCGCGTGTCCTCGCGCAGCAGGGGCTTCCCCTGGTAGTCCACCCACTCCGCCGTCACCTCGAGCACGCCTTCGCCCGGCCCGCCCTCGGCGCGGCGCACGGCGCGGTGCAGGATCGTGCCCATCCTCGCCGCGCGCGCCGGGGGAATCGCGTCCGAATTGTTCCAGAAGTCGAGCCCGTTCACGTCGCCGTGATCGAACCACAGACCGACCTGATGCGGATGGTCCACGCGCTCGCCCGGGCGGGGCTCGAGAGGCCAGCCGCGCGTCACCACGACGCCCGACGCGGACCGCACCGGGTAGAGGGTCGGCTTCTTGAGCGTGGTGGGGTAGACGTACGAGGTGAAGGGCTTACCGTCGACGAGGACGTCGACACGGCGCTGGTCCGCGTGCGGCACGACGTCGACCCTCACCCCCTGACCCCCTCTCCACTTTGTGGAGAGGGGGAACGACAGTGCGATGCCCAGCAGCAGCCAGCATTTTCGCATGCGTCAACCCATCACGATGTCGCGCTTCGCGTCGTCGAACATGACCTTCCTGCCGCTGCGCATCGCGGCGACCGTCATGCACAACGCTACCGAGTGGTTGTAGCCGGCCTCGATGTCGGCATTGGGCTGTTTGC
>WNFW01000446.1_pt1 | contig 26368 bp, 26 predicted proteins | sample 5400131 | NCBI WGS metagenome assembly WNFW01 (sample SAMN13153362, study PRJNA577476) | soil metagenome | isolation source: 20 cm soil or saprolite under grassland replicate 1 | place: USA:California | collected 2016-06-15 | reverse complement strand
AGCGAGACGGTGCGGCCGATAAAGCCGTCGAACATCATCCGCATCATGATCGAGCAAAGATGCCAGCCCGAAGCTGAGAGGCCGTTGAGCATCGAGCGTTTCGCGGCCTCTTCATCGAGATGCATCGGCTGCGGATCGAACTCGGCGGCAAACGCCAGCATCTCCTCAGCTGTGACGCGGCGCGGGCCATAGCTGCCGAAATGGCTGGGCGGAAAATCTTCAAAGCTGAGGATCATGATGCGAATTGCCGGAGGGACGCCCGATTGTGGCCGTTATTTGCAGCAATCTCAACCGCCCCACTCGCATGGCTCGTGCTCCACGGGCGAGCATCGCGCCCGATGCTGCTCCCCGATCTTGCCCGGGGCCGCATTCGGAGTTAGGCCGTGTGCTGTCAGTGCTCACGCCTATAGTTAACCCTTACTTATTTGACTCGCCGGGAGAACGACCGATGTTCGAATTTCGGGATCTGTTTCAGTGGGATCGCTTCATCACGCCCACCATCATCAAGACCTTCTACTGGCTGGTCATCACATTAATCGCGCTGTTCGGCATCTCCGGGATTTTTTCCGGATTGGCCGCGATGGCGATCAGCCCGTTCGGCGGCTTCATTGTGCTGTTGTCCTCGATCGCCGGCGTGTTCGTCGGCATCGTGTTTTCGCGCATCGCTGCAGAATTCATCCTGATCGTGTTTCGTATCAACGAGCATCTCGGCGCGATCCGCGACCAGGGCCAGATGCGTTAAACGAATCCCGGCATCGTTCGTCTTATTTTAAGTGCGTCATGGCCGGGCTCGTCCCGGCCATCCACGTCTTTTTTTGCGAAGCTCGAAGGAAGACGTGGATGCCCGGGAAAGCCCGGGCATGACGAAGGCAAACAGATCTCCGCGCTAGGTATTAAACCGGAAATGCATGACGTCGCCGTCGGCGACGGCGTATTCCTTGCCTTCCAGCCGCAACTTGCCGCCGTCGCGGGCGCCGGCCTCGCCGCCGAGCGCGACGTAATCGGCATAGGCGATGGTTTCGGCGCGAATAAAACCTTTTTCGAAATCGGTATGGATCACGCCGGCGGCGGCGGGAGCCTTGGTGCCGCGGTGGATGGTCCAGGCGCGGGCTTCCTTCGGGCCGACGGTGAAATAGGTGATGAGGTCGAGCAGCTGATAGCCGGCGCGGATCAGGCGGTCGAGGCCGGCTTCCTCCAGGCCAAGCGTGTCGAGAAATTCGCTGCGCTCCTCGCGTGACAGCGTCGCAATTTCCGATTCGATCTTGGCCGAGATCACGACCGCGACCGCGCCTTCCTTCTTCGCCTGCTCGAACACCTGTTTCGAGAAGCTGTTGCCCTCTTTGGCCGAGCCTTCCTCGACATTGCAGACGTAGAGCACCGGCTTGGAGGTGAGCAATCCCAGCATGCCGAAGGCGCGTTCCTCCTCCGGCTTGCGCTCGAGAGCGCGCGCCGGCTTGCCCTCGCGCAACAGCACCAGCGCGCGGTTGACGAGGTCGAGTTGCTCCCTGGCGTCCTTGTCATTGCCCTTGGCCTTTTTGGCCAGATTGTCGACGCGCTTTTCCAGGCTGTCGAGATCGGCCAGCATCAGCTCGGTCTCGATGGTCTCGATATCGTTGAACGGCGCGATCTTGCCTTCGACATGGGTGATGTCGGAATCCTCGAAGCAGCGCACCACATGTGCGACCGCATCGACCTCGCGGATGGTGGCGAGGAACTGGTTGCCGAGGCCCTCGCCCTTCGAGGCGCCGCGCACCAGGCCGGCGATATCGACGAAGGTCAGCCGGGTCGGAATGATCTGCGCCGATTTGGCGATCTCGGCGAGCTTGTCGAGCCTTGGATCAGGCACCGCGACCTCGCCGACATTGGGCTCGATGGTGCAGAACGGATAATTCGCCGCCTGCGCCGCCGCCGTTTCGGTCAGCGCGTTGAACAGCGTCGACTTGCCGACATTGGGCAACCCGACGATACCGCATTTGAATCCCATCGTACGTTCCGGTCCTTCGCGACATCGCGAGCCGCGCGAATTGATTTGAGCTCGTCATACGCGGGCTTGACCGCGTATCCATCCTTCTTGAATGATGGATCGCCGGATCAAGTCCGGCGATGACGGACGGGAATTCATGGCCCGCCGCCATTTTCCTTGTCGAAAAATCCCTTGGCCTGCATCGCCAGATGCACCTTGTTCTGGAATGTCGAATCGCGGTCCGTGGTCAGCAGGCCGGCATTTTCGGCAATCGCTTCGAGCAACGCCTCAACCCATGGTCGATCCGCCTTGGCAAAATCTGACAGCACGTGTCGATGTACAACGTTCTTCAGACCTGGATGGCGAGGGCCCAACCAGTCGCGGGGATGGCCCACTCCCAACCGCACACGGCGATACTCGTTACCAATATGCGCCGAAATCGAACGCAACCCATTGTGCCCCGCGTCACTGCCTCCGATTTTTACACGCAGCTTGGACGGCGGAAGCTCAATCTCGTCGTGGAATACCGTAACGCCGGGAAGCTCGAGCTTGAGGTAACTCATGGCTTCCTGCACGGCACGGCCAGACTCGTTCATGTAAGTCTGCGGCTTCAGCAGCACGACGCGTTCGTTACCGAGCCTGACTTCGGCGACCACGCTCTGAAATCCACGGCGCCATGGTGGCTTACCATGACGCCGCGCAATTTCATCCACGGCCATGAAGCCGATATTGTGCCGATTGTTCTCGTGTTCCGCGTCGGGGTTGCCGAGACCAACGAAGAGTCGTCGTTCCATGACGCGGCATCCCGCGCTAGCGCGCGATCAGTAAAAGTGGGAACCGGTTTTGCGTCCGATCGCGCGCCAACTTGTTGGTTAGCGCATGATCTTTCGCCAAACCGCTCACACTTTGGCGGATCATGCGCTTTACTTCTTCTTGTCGCCGCCGGCAGGCGCCTTGGCGCCGGCCGCGGGCGCTTTCGCACCCGCTGCGGGAGCAGCAGCAGCCGCGGGCGCAGCCGCCGCGGCGGCTGCCGCCGGGGCCGCACCGGGCGCAACTGCTGCAGCCGGACCGGCCGCTGCAGCGGCGGCCGCAGCCGCTTTCTGTTCTTCGGCGTAGCCGGACGGCGGCACGATGGTCACCAGTGTCACGTCTTCGCGCGCCAGCGACTTCACGCCCGACGGCAGCTTGATCTCGGACAGATGCAGCGAGTAGCTGATTTCAAGGCCGCTGACATCGGCCTCGATATATTGCGGAATGTTGTCGACCGAGCATTCCAGATCGATGGTGTGGGTGACGATGTTGACGGTGCCGCCGCGCTTGACGCCGGGGGCTGAATCCGCGTTCTGGATGTGCAGGGGGACGCTGACGCGGATGGTGGCGCCTTCGCCGAGCCGCATGAAATCGACATGCAGCGGAAAATCGCGCACCGCATCGAGATGGAAGTCGCGCGGGATCACGCGGTGCTTCTTGCCCTCCAGATCGATGTCGTAAATCGTTGTGAGAAACCGCCCCGCCAGGATGCGCTGGCGCAGTTCGGCATCGCTGACCGAAATGGTCACGGGGGGCTGGTTGTTGCCGTAGATCACTCCGGGTACTCTCCCGGCGCGACGCTCTGCCCGTGCGGCCCCCTTGCCGCCTGCCGGACGCGCGGTCGCCTTCAATTCGTTGACGGTCGCCATCGGATTAAGTCCTTGTTTTCCAAAAAGTTAAAGGCCGCATCGCGGCCCGTTTCCATCCCGCAGCAAGCCTCCAGGGGTGCGGGGGCTGCGGACGTGGCGGGGTTCTAGCCCCAAAGGCCGGAAATGACAAGGAAATCCGGGGATTTTTCTGCCGGTTTGGCAGGACAGTATCCCTCTAGACCGTCATGGCCGGGCTCGTCCCGGCCATCCACGTCTTTGGCTCCAAAGAAAGGCTCCAAAGAAAGAACGTAAGACGTGGATGTCCGGGACAAGCCCGGGCATGACGGGGAACAAGACGAGACGTCTCAGCCGTCCGTCTTCGTGTTGCCGACACCCGGTGCCGACGGCGAAACGCCGAGCTTGGCTTCCATCGCGGCAATACGGGCCTTCAGCGCCTCGTTTTCCTCGCGCGCCAGCCGCGCCATGTCCTTGACCGCCTCGAACTCCTCGCGCTTGACGATATCGAGGTCGCGCAGGATTTTTTCGGCCTGATTGCGGACGACGGTGTCGACCTCGCGCTTGACGCCCTGGGCGGCGCCGGCGGCGTCGTTCATCAGACGCCCGATCTCGTCGAAAAACCGATTGCTGGTCTGGGTCATCTTAGGGGCGTCTCCGGTCATGGTCGGTACGTCCTGAGAATGGCGATCCTGACGCCGCGGTTCAAGCCCGGCGTGCCCCCCGCATGCGGCAAGTTGCCTTGTCATGTTGCGGTTTCCTTGCAATCGTATTTGCACGCTGCAGCCAGGAAACCGAGAAAACCCGGAAACGAAAAGAAAAAGCCATGATCGACCAGCAGATCGAAATTCCGACCAAGGATGGCCACACCACCACCTTCATCACCCATCCCGAACGCGGCGGCCCGCATCCGGTAATCATTTTCTACATGGACGCACCGGCGATCCGCGAGGAACTGCGCGACATGGCGCGCCGGCTCGGAACCTCGGGCTATTACGTGATGCTGCCTAATCTTTATTACCGTTCCGGCGTGATGGAGATTGGGCCGATCAATCCCGACCCGGAATCGCCCGAGCGCAAGCGCATGTTCGGGTTCATGACCTCGATCAACATTCCCCTGGTGATGGAGGATACGCGCGCTTTGCTCGCCTACGCCGACGGCCAGTCGGCGGCGCGCAAGGACATCGTCGGCACTGTCGGCTACTGCATGAGCGGCCGATATGCCGTCAACGCCGCGACGCATTTTCCGGATCGCGTCAAGGCCGCGGCGTCGATCTACGGCACCCATCTGGCCACCGACCAGCCCGACAGCCCGCATCTGGCAGCAAGCACGACCAAGGCCGAACTCTATTTCGGCTGCGCGGAAACCGACATCTACGCGCCGCAGGAGGTCATCGAAAAATTGCAAGCGTCGATGAAAGGCGCCAATGCCGAGGTCGAGATCTATCCCGGCACCCATCACGGCTTCGCGTTTCCGAAGCGCCCGGTCTACAATCGCGACGCCGCCGAGCGGCATTGGGAACGGCTGCTGGCGCTCTATCGCCGCAATCTCGGATAGTAGCCAGCAAGGTAGCGAAATGAGACTGCTCGCATTTTCGGATATCCATCATAACTTGGTGGCTGTCCGAAAGCTGCGGGCGTTTGAGAAAAATTCGTTTGATGCGATAATTGTTGCCGGAGATATCGGCAATGAAAGCGCCGCCGACTTCTTCAAGATTCTCGCGACGTTCAACTGTCCAGTCATGTACGTCTACGGGAACTGGGATAATGCGTTAGATTACGAATCTTCTTTCGGGTCCCGCTGCCGGTTGATCCATTCGAATGTGATCACGATCGACAACATCAGTTTCACTGGTTTCAGCGGTTGTCCAACAGATTGGGGCAAAAACCCAATCGCCCGAAAACTATACTGCCGAATCGAAGAAAGGAACAAAGATGTAGTTGACGCGCTCAGCAGCGGGCCAACGCACAAGATTCAGCGCACCAAGGCTTATCGAGAATACGTGTCGCAACTTCAGTCGGCGAAAAGTCAAATACTGAAGCTCAACAGGGAAAGCATTGGGAAGGCGGTAAAAAAGGCGGGGGTTGATCCTCGTCAATGCGTGGTCGTAACCCATCAACGTGTTGGCCGACTGAACGAAGCGCTTCCCGAAACGCCTCTGCATCTCTTCGGCCACCTTCACACGTTCTCCGAACAAACCTTCAGGATGACAAGGTATGTTGATGTGGCGGCGCTAGACCGCCCTGTTTCCGCACGGCCGCGCGCCAAACAAGAATGGGGAAAAGAGGATTGCCGGAACTTCAATGCGGGGAACTACGCCACAATCGAGATCAACTCGCCCCGGGCGATAAAGATATCGTGCGTAGATCTTCCCCATGACTATCCGAATTGGATTCCACTGCAAGATCGTCGATACAATGGAATCGCGTGGATTCCGGAGGAAACGAAATGGACAAAAGCTTCGGACTGGCCATTGGCATTGCGAAGCACAAGGCTAAATAAGCAGTATGCCTCCCTGTGAATTTCGAAACGGCCGGTCGGCGCTGGGAATGGCCCCTGGCGCGCCATCAGCCGGGGCTCCCCACACAATCGTTGGATTACCGATGACGGGTATCAAAATCAGGGATTACGAGAGCTCGGATGCGGAAAACCTGAACCGGATTGCAGTCTCGGCCTGCGATCAATTTCGCGATCATTATCTGGACTGGCCGGCGATGCTTGCCGGCCTGTCGAAAACCTCAGCGCTCAGCGCCACCGGAGAAGTCATTGTTGCCGAACTTCAAGACAAGTTCGCAAGGGCCGTTGCCTATTTCGGGCCGAACAGTCAAAAAGCTCCGTTCTTCGATCAACGCTGGCCTATTGTCCGCATGCTGGTCGTCGACCCCGCGTTTCGAGGCAAAGGGCTTGGGCGGGCCTTGAGCACGGAGTGCATCGCAAGGGCGAAACGCGACGGATCACCTGTCATCGCACTCCACACCAGTCCGATCATGACCGTTGCCTTGCCGATGTATCTCAAGTTGGGTTTCGTTAGAGCTTATGACGCTCCGCCAATCTTTGGCGTACCCTACGCCGTCTACACGAAAGCACTTTGACCGGATGCCCTTCCTCACCATCGCGTTTCCGGTGTTCGATCCGATCGCCATTGCGATCGGGCCGGTCGCGATCCGCTGGTATGCGCTGGCCTATATCGGCGGCATCGTGCTGGGGTGGCTTTACGCGCGAGCGCTGATCAAGAATGAGAGACTGTGGGGCGGCCCGGCGCCGATCACGCCCATCCAAATGGACGATTTCATCCTGTGGGTGACGATCGGCATCATCCTCGGCGGCCGCACCGGTTACGTGCTGTTCTACAATCTCGGGTTCTTCATCCAGCATCCCGCCGAAATCTTTGAGCTTTGGAAGGGCGGCATGTCGTTTCATGGCGGCTTTCTCGGCTGCGTCGCCGCCGTGATATTGTTCTGCCGCAAGCACGACCTGCCGATCCTGTCGCTCGGCGATATCACCACCGCGGTCGCACCGATCGGACTGTTTCTCGGGCGGCTTGCCAATTTCATCAACAGCGAGTTGTGGGGCCGGCCGGCCGATGCCAGCGTGCCATGGGCGATGGTGTTCCCCAATGGCGGACCGCTGCCGCGCCATCCGAGCCAGCTTTACGAGGCCGGGCTTGAGGGTATCGTGCTGTTTACGATCCTGGCGCTGATGATTCGCTTTGGCGCCTTGAAGCGGCCGGGCCTGATCCTCGGCAGCTTCATCGCGATCTACGGTTTTGCCCGCATCGCCGGCGAGTTGTTCAGGGAACCCGACCCGCAGCTCGGATTTTTGTGGGGCGGGCTGACCATGGGTATGCTGCTGTCGGTGCCGATGATCCTTGCCGGCGCGATCATCATTGTGGTGGCATGGCGCCGCAAGACGCCGAAACCAGCATCGAACCCGATCCAGGGCACGCCGTGACCGAATATTCGCCGCTACAGTCCGAGATCAAGAAGCTGATCAAGTCGTCCGGCCCGATGCCGGTCTGGCGTTACATGGAGCTGTGCCTGACGCATCCCGAGCACGGCTATTATGTGTCGCGCGATCCGCTGGGACGCGAGGGCGATTTCACGACCTCGCCCGAGGTGAGCCAGATGTTCGGCGAACTGCTCGGGTTGTGGGCGGGGTCGGTATGGAAGGCGATGGATTCGCCATCGCTGCTGCGCCTGGTCGAACTCGGACCAGGCCGCGGCACCATGATGGCGGATGCGCTGCGCGCGCTGCGGGTGCTGCCGCCGCTCTATCAGGCGGTGAGCGTCCATCTGGTCGAGATCAATCCGGTGTTGCGTGAAAAGCAGAAGGCCGCGCTGTCGGGCACGCGCAGCATCACCTGGCACGACAGCATCGACGAGGTGCCAGACGGTCCCGCGATCATCCTCGCCAACGAATATTTCGACGTGCTGCCGATCCACCAGATGGTGAAGCGCGAGACCGGCTGGCATGAGCGCATGGTCGAGCTCGACACGAGCGGCAAACTCGGCTTCGGCTTCGCCGCCGACCCGACCCCGCGCTTTGAAGTTCTGCTGCCGCCGCTGGTACGCGCCGCGCCGGTCGGCGCCGTATTCGAGTGGCGGCCGGACACCGAGATCATGAAGATCGCTGCCCGCGTCCGCGATCAGGGCGGCGCGGCGCTGATCATCGATTACGGTCACGTTCGCAGCGACGCCGGCGATACTTTTCAGGCCATCGCCCGCCACAGCTTCGCCGACCCGTTGAAAAATCCCGGCCAGGCCGACGTCACCGCCCATGTCGATTTCCAGGCGCTGGTGCGCGCCGCCGAGGATCTCGGCGCCCGCGCCCATGGCCCGGTGCCGCAGGGCGATTTCCTGAAACGGCTCGGCATCGAAACCCGCGCGCTCGCCCTGATGGGAAAGACCACGCATGAGGTTTCCGAGGACATTTCCGGTGCGCTGAAGCGGCTGATCAGCGCCGGCCGCGGCGGCATGGGGTCGATGTTCAAGGTGCTCGCGATCTCCGAACCCGGCCTCACCTCGCTGGCGGGCTTGAGCGAAGGGGAGCCGGAACAAGGCGCCAAGGTCGAACCTTCATGACCCTCGGATCATCACTGCTTTCCGCCATTCCCGGCCTGCGCCACGCCTTCTTTACCCGCGAGGGCGGCGTCTCCGACGGCCTCTATGCCGGCCTCAATGGCGGCCTCGGCTCGCACGACGACCCCGCCAATGTCGCGGAAAACCGCCGCCGGATGGCGGCGCAGATGGGGGTCACGCCCGAGCGTTTTCTCAGCCTGTGGCAAACCCATTCGTCTGACGCCGTGGCCGTCACCGGACCATGGCAAGGCGGGTCGCGCCCGCGCGCCGACGCCCTGGTCACGCGTACCGAAGGCCTCTCCATCGGCGTCACCGCGGCCGATTGCGGACCGATATTGCTGGTCGACCCGAACGCGCGCGTGATCGGCGCTGTCCATGCGGGCTGGAAAGGCGCGTTGACCGGCATCGTCGAATCCACCGTCGATGCGATGGAAAAACTCGGCGCCGAACGCGGCGGCATCGTCGCCGCCATCGGCCCCCTGATCCGCCAGCACTCCTACGAAGTGGGCGGCGAATTCGTCGAGCGGTTTCTCGAGGCGGATGCGGAAAACGCGATGTTTTTCATTCCTTCGACGCGCCAGGGCCACGCGATGTTCGATCTCGCAGGCTTCCTCCGGATGCGGCTGGAAAATGCCGGCGTGCTGATGATCGACGACATCGGCGTCGATACCTATTCCGACGAGCGCTTCTACAGCTACCGCCGCTCGGTGCATCGGCGCGAGCCGGACTACGGCCGGCACGTGCACGCGATCGCGCTGGAGCGTGCGTGACGTGAAAATTCAAGGCGATAGGTTAGTCCAACGCCCAGGCTTGCCTTCGCAAACGATGTGCTAGAATGATCCGGCAACTGCCGATGGCTTCGTCGAAAACACGGGATAACCGGGCGGCAACGGAGAAGCGCAATGCATGACCAGAATAACGTCTTCTATGCCGTCGCGCTTTCCATTGTCATCTTGATCACCTGGCAGTATTTCTTCGCAACAGCCTTCCTTGGCAAGCCGACCACGCAAAAGACGTCGCAGATCGGCGTGGTTGCGCCCGATGCGGGAAGCCGGCCACAGGCGCAGGCAACCGGAACGCAGGCTGTTGCAAACACTCAGCAGCCGTTGTTGCGACAAGAGGCGCTTGCCAGATCGCAACGTGTCGCCATCGATACACCCCGGCTCCGAGGATCGATTGCGTTGACCGGCGGAAGGATCGACGATCTTTCCCTGATTCAGTATCGCGAAACCATCGACCCCAAGTCTCGACCCATCGAACTGCTCTCACCCTCAGGCAGCCCGCAGCCATTCTACGCGGAATTCGGTTGGATCGATGGCTCCAGCATGAATCTGAAGGTGCCTACCTCAGAGACGGTTTGGCTCCAGGAGGGATCGGATGGTCTTGGGGTGGGACGCCCGGTAACCCTGGTTTGGCAAAACGGCCAAGGCTTGGAATTTCGGCGAACGATTTCGGTCGATGACAAATATCTCTTCAACGTCCGCGACGAGGTTGCGAACCACGGACAGGCGGCTGTCGTGTTGGCTCCCTATGCATTGATCTCACGTCACAATCCGCCACCGACGCTTGGCTACTATCTGCTTCACGAAGGTGCGATCGGTGTTCTCGGGGATCAGGGATTGCAGGAGGTCACCTACAAGACCCTCGATGACAAGAAGCGAATGACGTTCAAGCCCGACAATGCCTGGCTTGGTTTTACCGACAAATACTGGGCGGCCATCTTGCTTCCCGCTGCCTCTTCGCATCTCCAGGCCGGATTTTCCGCCGACGCACTCGGTAACCTCAAGACGTATCAAGCGGACTATGTACAGGATGCGCAAACCATTGAGCCCGGTCGTACGGGGGGCGCCGCCGCTCGGCTATTCGCTGGCGCCAAGGAAGTTGCGATGCTCGACGGTTATGACAAGGCGCTTAATCTGAATCGGTTCGATCTTGCGATCGACTGGGGCTGGTTCCGTCTCATCACAAAACCGATGTTCACGCTGATCGACGCCATTTTTCGGCTGGTCGGAAACTTTGGCGTGGCGATCCTGATCGTGACGTTGATGCTCAAGATCGCATTCTTTCCTCTTGCCAACAAATCCTATGCGTCGACAGCGAAGATGAAGGCTCTGCAACCGCAGATTCAACTCATCCGCGAAAGTTTCGCCGACGACAAGATGAAGCAACAACAGGTGACAAGGGATCTGTACAAGAAGGAGAAGGTCAGTCTGGTCGCCGGATGCCTGCCGACGCTGATTCAGATCCCGGTTTTCTTCTCCCTCTACAAAGTACTGTTTGTCACCATAGAGATGCGCCAGGCGCCTTTCTTCGGCTGGATCAGGGATTTGTCCGCGCCGGACCCCACCAACGTGTTCAATCTTTTCGGCCTGATCCCTTATGACCCGGTGTCTTTGCCTTTGCTTGGCGGGTTTCTTGCGGTCGGAGCGTGGCCGCTGATGATGGGCCTCACGCAATGGGTGCAGATGAAGCTCACGCCGGCGTCACCGGATCCGACGCAATCGGCGATTTTGAACTGGATGCCGGTCATCTTCACCTTCATGCTGGCGAAGTTCTCGGCGGGTCTGGTGGTTCATTGGACCTGGAACAATTCCCTTTCGGTGATTCAGCAGAGCATCGTCATGCGCAGGAATGGCGTCCGGATCGAATTGTGGGATAAATTCCGGGCGCTGTTCAGGAAACGCAAGGCCGACGATTAGCCGGTTACCTGATCGACCGCCGCGGCGAGAATTTTGCATTTTACGAGCCATTGAGTATTAATCCACGAGGTGGGTTCGAGCTAACGGCTGTTACCACGGCCCAATAGCAGACGGTGGAATAATGGTTGGGGAACATCGCAAGATCGCTGTCGGGCTACTGTTCGGCGGACGCTCCGCTGAACATGAAGTCTCCAGAGCATCGGCTGCTAACATCCTTCGCGCTTTAAACCCTGACCGTTACGACGTTTCTCTCATCGGCATCGCAAAGGACGGTCGCTGGCTTGTCTGCGACGCCGGCAATGGCGCGGGAACGGGCGCTGCTGCACTTGCAATCCCTGACAAGGCACCGAAAATCGCGCTGATCCCGGCAGGCCGAGGTCGCTTCGTGTTGTGTGATAGCGACGAACCAGGAGGCGGTGCAGTAACGCGCTTCGACGTGGTATTCCCGGTCTTGCACGGGCCGAACGGAGAAGACGGGACAGTGCAAGGAGCGCTTGAACTGGCGGACGTGCCATTCGTGGGTTCAGCGGTGACGGGTTCCGCCGTAGCGATGGACAAGGATATCGCCAAGCGCCTCATGCGTGATGCCGGCCTTCCCGTGGTGCCGTTCATCACGACAACTTCCTTGTCTCGGATCGACTACTCTGCAGCCGTCTCCGCACTTGGCGCGACCGATTTGTTCGTGAAACCCGCCAATATGGGATCCTCGGTCGGTGTTTCGCGCGCACGGTCCGCGGAGGAATTCGCATCATCGTGCGAACTCGCGTTCCGCTACGACCATAAGATCCTTGTCGAACAGGCCCTGAACGAGGCGCGGGAGATTGAATGTTCTGTCCTGGAAGAAACGGGCGGCCACATTCGCGCATCTCAACTCGGCGAGATTGTACCGGCGAGCAAACACGGCTTCTATTCGTATCAGGCAAAATATATCGACGCTGACGGCGCCGCTTTACATATTCCTGCAGAGCTCTCCCCGCGGCAGGCCCGTCGTCTTCAAGAGCTTGCGGTCGAGGTGTTTCGGCTGCTCGGCTGCGAGGGCTTGGCCAGAGTCGACTTCTTCGTCAAAGGTGACGAAATGTTTGTGAACGAGGTGAACACGCTGCCAGGCTTCACCTCGATCAGCATGTATCCCAAGCTCTGGGAAGCAAGCGGATTGTCCCAAACCGATCTCATGGACAAGCTGATCGCGCATGCACTCGCGCGTCATGAGCGGCGCCGCGCTCTAAGCTCTGAGTGACGGGAAGCGGGGGATGGAGCAGGTGAAAACTCGCGCAAGGGCCACGGCGTTCCTTAGAGCATTTTCCAGTGCGGCGGCTTCATCCTTCGAGACGCCCGCCTGCAGCGGGCTCCTCAGGATGAGGCCTTCGAGACGCCGCGCTAAATGCGCGGCTCCTCCAGCGATAACGGCGGAGCCGTTACGCGGGGATGAGGTCTTAAACCCTCATGGTGAGGAGCGCGGCAACGCCGCGCGTCTCGAGCCATAAGGCCCCGAATGCTCGAAGATGATTCAACCCAACCGAAATATGCACTAGCCAATGGGAGTGTCGCGACACCACAGGCGATGTCCTGGAGCGGGCGCGGCTGGCGCACGCGAGAAGCCAGGCTACCGCACCCTGAGCACGACCTTGCCGCGCGCCCTTCCCGCTTCGAGATAACTCAACGCCGCCGGCAATTGTTCGAACGCGAATTCGCGATCGATCACCGGCTTGATCGCCCCTGCGTCAACGAGAACGGCGATGTCGCGCAACTGGTCGCCGTTCGATTCCGTGAACGACCATTCGTATCTGGCCCCGGCCACGGCACTCGCCGCGTAGACCTTCCGTCCCATCAGCCAGATCACGATGCCGACCAGCAATCCCGCGCCCTCGCGCCGGGCGAAATCGCGGTCCGGCGGTCCACTCAGCGAGATCACCACGCCGCCGCGCCTCACCACCTTGAAGGCATCGACGGTGAACGCGCCGCCCAGCGTATCGTAGACGATGTCGTAATCACCGCCCTGCTCCAGATAGTTTTCGCGATCATAGGCGATCACCCTGTTGGCGCCGAGCGACCGCACCAAATCGGCGTTTTTCGAACTGGTGGTCGAGGTGACGTCGAGCCCGAGATGCCGCGCATACTGGACCGCGAACGTGCCGACGCCGCCGGAGCCGGCGTGGATCAGGATGCGCTGGCCCGATCGGGCGCCGGCGCGCGCCAACATCTGCACCGTGGTCAACCCGACCAGCGGCAGCGACGCCGCTTCGACGTGCGAAATCCTGGCCGGCTTGAGCGCGACCAGCTTTTCGCCGAGCGCAATCTGTTCGGCGAAGGTGCCGATCGTGTCGCGTGAGGCGCGGACATAGACCGCATCGCCGGCCTTGAATTTCGATGCGCCCGGCCCCGTCGAGGTCACGATGCCGCTGGCATCGAAGCCGAACGGCCGCGGCAAGGTGTATTTCGATACGCGCTTGAGATCGCCATGCACCAGCTTGTAGTCGATCGGATTGAGGCTGGCGGCGTGGATTTCGATGACGACCTCGCCGACAGCGGCGACCGGATCCGGAACGTCCGCGAGGCTTGCATTGCCGGAAACAGGTCCATAACCGGTGAGAACAAATGCACGCATCGATCGGTCCTGCGGGGCTTTGCGGAAGGATTCAGATCGTTCGGGAGCGAATGCCGAGGCAATGCAAACTTGGCGAACTTGCGGCGAAAGCCAAGAGAACTTTTGCAGCCCTGCCCTAGACCTTAACACATTTTAACTATATCGCTCGGGGCGATGAGGAACAGCATTGCAACCTTGGTTCGGACCGCCACGAGGTTCCGGACCGCGCCGCGCTCCGCATTTGCCGCGGCATTGCTGGCGATGGCATGCGGCGGCCTCGGCGGCTGCGCCAACAATGGCGCCGGCAACGGCTCATTCGCGATGGCCGGCAGCGGTCCCACCGTCACCTTCGAATCGATCGACGGCCCGCCGCCGCAAGTGTTCGACCGCATGGTCAGCGTGCTCGACAGCGAATCGAGGCTCCGCAACCTGTCGATCGTCTCCCGCGAAGGCTCGGCGGCCTACCGGGTGCGAAGCTATCTTTCGGCCCAGGTCAGCCGTGGCCGCAGCACCATCGCCTGGGTCTGGGACGTCTATGACCGCGACCAGCAGCGCGCGCTGCGCCTGTCCGGCGAGGAGCAGGCTGGCAAGGCCGGCCGCGACCCCTGGGCCGCCGCCGACGATCTGATCTTGCGGAAAATCGCGCAGGCAGGCCTGAGCGGCCTCAACAGCATGATCGGCGGGACGGCCCCGGCCGGTGCCGCGCCGCCGGCCCAAACCCCACCGGACAAACGCGATCCCGCGGTGGCGAGCGTGGAGCAGGCGGTACCCGCCCCCGATGCATTCAACGTCAGCGCGCTGGGTTACACCACCCGTTAACGATACAAATAGTCCCGAAACCTTCGATTTTGAGCAGGAAAACCTGACCCGGCGGGTTGCCAGCGGCGTCACCTCCTTGATATCACCTCGCTCGTCGAAAGGCGCCTTTTTTGGTGGGTAATCCGATATGCTGAACGTGGTATCCAGCAGGGCGCGGGGAGAAACCTCGATGTCGGCCAAGAACGGCTCGATCAAGCTCGTCGCCGGCAATTCCAATCCCGTGCTGGCGCAGGAAATCGCCAACTGGCTGCATTTGCCACCGACCAAGGCGGTTGTCAGGCGCTTTGCGGACATGGAAATCTTTGTCCAGATCCAGGAGAACGTCCGCGGCTCCGATGTTTTCGTCATCCAGTCGACGTCGTTTCCGGCGAACGATCATCTGATGGAATTGCTGATCATTACCGATGCGCTGCGCCGGGCGTCGGCGCGCCGTATCACGGCGGTGGTCCCCTATTTCGGCTACGCCCGGCAGGACCGCAAAGTCGGGTCGCGCTCGCCGATCTCGGCCAAGCTGGTAGCCAATTTGATCAGCCGCGCCGGTGTCGACCGCGTTCTAACGCTCGATCTGCACGCCGAACAGATCCAGGGCTTCTTCGACATTCCGACCGACAACCTCTACGCCTCGCCGGTGATGGTGCGCGATATCAGGGAACGCTTCGACCTCGGCAAGGTCATGGTGGTGTCGCCCGATGTCGGCGGCGTGGCGCGGGCACGCGGCCTCGCCAAACGCATCAACGCCCCGCTGGCGATCATCGACAAGCGCAGGGAACGCGCCGGCGAATCCGAAGTCATGAACGTGATCGGCGACGTCGCCGGCTATACCTGCATCCTGGTCGACGACATCGTCGATTCCGGCGGCACCCTGGTGAATGCCGCCGACGCGCTGCTCGCCAACGGCGCCAAGGATGTCTACGGCTATATCAGCCACGGCGTGCTGTCCGGCGGTGCCGCGGCCCGCATCGCCGCCTCCGGGCTGAAGGAGCTTGTGATCACCGACTCGATCCAGCCGACCGAGGCGGTCAGCAAGGCGCCCAACATCCGCACGCTGTCGATCGCGCCGCTGATCGCGGAAGCCATCAGCCGCACCGCATCGGAAGAGTCGGTGTCGAGTTTGTTCGACTAGAACGCCGGCCCATTACTTCAGAGTGTTTCCCGTTCCTGGCTTCATCCTTCGAGACGCCGCGCGAGATGCGCGGCTCCTCAGGATGAGGTCTCGACCCTCATGGTGCAAACCCCGCCACGCCACCGGATCCTTCGCCTGAAATCCGATAGCTGTTCGGCGGGTCGAGATCCGACAATGTCAGCTTGCCGCCGAACCTCGCCTTCACCGGGCCGACCTTGAAGATCACAGTGGCGGTCATCTCGGTGGGCGATGACATCTCGAGACTTTGGCAGCCCGGGATGCATTGCTTGAGCACGTCGGGATCGTTGAGCGCGGCCCACACTTTTTCCCTGGATGCCGGGATGCGCTGGCTGTCGTTCATCTGCACGATTTGATTTCCTTAAGGGTTAGAGAGCTGGGGAGAGGCACGCTGGCCGCGGCGGCGCTCGACGGTGATCTCGGCCAGGATCGACATCGCGATTTCTTCGGGCGTGATGGCGCCGAGATCAAGACCGGCCGGCGCCTTGACGCGATCGAGAGCGGCTGCGTCGATGCCCTCGGTGATCAGCTTTTCGCGCAACGCCGCCATCTTGCGGCGACTGCCGACGAAGGCGTGGTAGGCGGCATCGGTTGCAACCGCCGCCCGCAATGCCGCTTCATCGCCCTTGCCCTGGGTCGAGACCACGATGAAACGCCTTGCGTCGGTGAGGCCGCCGAGCTGATAGCCGTCGATCAACCTGTCCGCGTCGGGCGCGGCCGACAGGTCGCCGGCAGGCGCTGCAAGCGTGACGTGATAACCGAGTTGTCGCGCCTGGGTGGCAAGCGACAGCGCGACCGGGCTGCCGCCGAGAACAACCAGCGAGGGATGCGGCAGCACCGGTTCGACAAAGATATCCATGGTGCCCTTGCTCGGGCACATGTTCTGCGCAAACCGCACGCCGTCGCGGTTCTCGCCGGGCCTGACGCCGAGCTCGGCCAGAAGATTCTCCGGCTGCACCGACACCATGCGCGGTTCGCCGTCGGCCAGGGCGTCGCGTGCGGCTTTGAGTACCGCCCCGCGGGCGCAGCCGCCGCCGATCCAGCCTGCCACGATGGTTCCGTCGGGTCGGATAATTGCTTTCGCCCCGGCTTTCGCCGCGGTCACCGACACCGTGCGGACGACTGTGGCCAGGACAAAACTTTGCTCGGCGGCCTTGAGCCGGGCCACCAGCTCCATCACTTCGACAAGAGCCGTCATTGGCGCCTCCTGGAGCATGATCCGGAAAAGTGGGTACCGGTTTTCCGGAAATGATCATGCTCAAACAAAAAACTAAAGATCGGCCAGATAGGGTTCAAGCGCGGTCAGGCTTTTCAGCGTGTTGGCCGGCGCATAGAGATCGACATGCGGCAGCGCCGCCTTGATGCCCGCGGCCTCCGGCGCATAACCCGGCCACGCCATCATCGGGTTGAGCCAGACGATGCGGCGGCAACGCCTGGCCAGCGCCGCTATCTCGCGGCCGAGCAGCGCGGCGTCGCCGGTCTCGTAGCCGTCGGATACGATCATCACGCAGCTGCGCGAATGGATCACGCGCGCGGCGTGCCAGCGGTTGAAGGTTTGCAGGCTTTCGCCGATCCTGGTGCCGCCGCCGGCGCCCTGCGCCATGATCGACAGGCGATCGAGCGCGCGGGCCGGATCCTTTTCCTTCATCGCGTCGGAGACATAAGCGAGCCGGGTATGAAACAAGAATGCTTCGGCTTCGCGAAATTCATCCAGCACGCCGTGGATGAAGCGCAGGAACACGCCGGTGTACATGCTCATCGAGCCGGAAGCATCGAGCAGCACGACGAGGCGCAACGGCTTTTCCTTGCGCTGCCGCCTGACAAGACTGATCGGCACGCCGCCGTGGCTGATATTGCTGTGGATCGTTCGTCGCAAATCGAGCCGGTAGCCGCGCCGCCGCGCCAGATCGCGGCGGGTCAGCCGCGTGCGCATGGTTTTGGCGAGCCGCGCCGCGACGGCGTGGGCTTGCTCGATCTGCTCGGGGTCCGCCATCTTGCGGAAATCAATTTCAGAGAGATTGCTGGCCGCGGACGCGCCTTCCATTCGGCCTTCGCCGGCGCGATCCTCGGACACCTCGTCGGTGGAAGGGATCTGGTCGGTCGCAGCTTCACCGCCGCCTGGCTCGGACTTGCCATCCTGCAGGCTTTTCAGCGACGGGCTGTTGGCTACTTTCACTGAGCCCATCGTCACCGACCGCGATCTTACCCGCTTGCCGAGCCAGAACGCATCGAACAGCCCATCGAATTTTTCCCAATCGGATTTCCGCGCCGAGAACAGATGCTTGAAGGCCGAGCGCAGCAGCGTGGGCCGCGCGGCATAGCCTTCCGCCATCAAGCAGGCCGCGTCGCGGCCTTCACGCAGACCTACGGCAAAACCATTGTCGCGCAATGTCCTCAGAAATGCCCCGAGCTTTGCCGAAACGAGGCGCGAGACTTCGTCGAGTTCGTCAAATCCAGGATTGGTGCCGCAGCAGCTCATGCGACCTTCCCCAGCAGGCGTTCGGTGACCTCGCGGGTCACCCGCGACTTGTCTTCATGGGTCTTGAGCAGACACATCATGGTCTGGTGAATCACCTCGGGTGCGTCATGCAGGTCGCGGATGTCGAGCCCGACCAGCGCCGCCGCCCAGTCCAGCGTCTCCGCCACACCCGGGACCTTGCGCAGCTCCTCTTTGCGGACGTTTTCGACCATGCGCGCGATCTGCAGCGACAGCGACGCATCGGCGCCGTTGATCCGCGCCATGATGATACGCGCCTCGCGATCGACATCGGGATAATCGACATAGTGATAGAGGCAGCGCCGGCGCAGCGCGTCGGAGAGTTCGCGGGTGCCGTTCGAGGTCAGCACCACATGCGGAATGGTGGTCGCGGAAATCGTGCCGAGTTCAGGGATCGAAACCTGAAAATCCGACAGCAGTTCGAGCAGGAACGCCTCGAACTCGTCGTCGGCGCGATCGATTTCGTCGATCAGCAACACCGGCGGTTTGTCGCGCCGGATCGCGGCCAGCAGCGGCCGTTCCAGCAGGTATTTTTCCGAGAATATCTGGTCCTCGATCGCGTCGGCCTCGGCGCCGCGATGCGCCTGGATCGCAAGCAACTGGCGCTGGTAATTCCATTCATAGAGCGCGGAAGACTGATCGAGCCCCTCGTAGCACTGCAAACGGATCAGCTCGGTCGCATGCGCGCTGGCCAAGGCTTTGGCCACCTCGGTCTTGCCGACGCCCGCTTCGCCTTCGAGCAGCAGCGGACGCCTGAGCAACTGCATCAGCGAGATCGCGGTCGCAAGGTCGCCGTCGGCGATGTAGCCGCAGGCCGCCAACGCTTGCGCGATCTCTTCGCGAGTTTTCATCGTTACGCAAACACTCCCAAATTCTTCGCAGCCCGCCAGTTGCGCCAATAGTCATGCGGCATCTGGATGTGGGTCGAGCCCAGGAACGAGAAGGCGTCATTGACGGCGTTGGAAAACGCCGGCACGCCGCCGACATTCGGACTTTCGCCGACGCCCTTGGCGCCGATCGGGTGATGCGGCGACGGCGTCACGGTGAAGTCGGTCTCCCAATGCGGCGTCTCCACCGCGGTCGGCATGAAGAAATCCATGAACGAACCGGTGACCACGTTGCCATCGTCGTCGTAACGGATCTCCTGCCCCATCGCGATCGCGAAGGCTTCGGTCAAGCCGCCATGAACCTGGCCTTCGATGATCATCGGGTTGATGCGGGTGCCGCAATCGTCGAGCGCATAGAACCGCCTGATCTGGTAGACCCCGGTATCGACATCGATGTTCATCACGCAGAGATAGGCGCCAAAAGGATACGTCATGTTGGGCGGATCGTAATAGCTCACCGCCTCCAGACCCGGCTCCATGCCGGGCGGCACCGAATTGTAGGCCGCCCAGCAGATGTCCTTCATCGACATCGATTTCTCCGGCAGGCCTTTGACCCGAAAACCGTCGATGTCCCATTCGAGGTCGTCTTCGTGCACCTCTAACTTGTAGGCCGCGATCATCTGCGCCTTGGCCTTGATCTTGCGCGCTGCCATGGCGATCGCGGCCCCGGCAACCGGCGTCGAGCGCGAACCGTAGGTACCGAGCCCGTAGGGCGCGGTATCGGTATTGCCTTCCTCGACCATGATGTCGTCGGCGGGAATGCCGATCTCGGTGGCGATGATCTGCGCCCAGGTTGTCTCGTGACCCTGGCCCTGGCTCTTGGAGCCGACCCGCGCGATGCCCGCGCCGGTCGGGTGCAGGCGGATTTCGCAGGAATCGAACATCGCGATGCCCAGGATGTCGCAATTCTTCGACGGACCGGCGCCGACGATCTCGGTGAAGAAGGAAACGCCTAGACCCATGATCTCGCGGGTCTCGCCGCGCTTGAACGCCGCGCGCTTCTCCGCCTGCTCCTTGCGCAGGCCGGCATAGTCGACGCTCTCCATCATCTTGCGCATGGCGGTGTGGTAGTCGCCGGAATCATATTCCCAGCCCAGCGCGGAGTGATATGGAAACTGCTCCGGCCTGACAAAATTCTTCAGTCGCAGCTCCGCCGGATCCATCCCGAGTTTCTGGGCCAGGATATCCATGCCGCGCTCGATGCAATAGGCTGCCTCCGTCACCCGGAACGAGCAGCGATAGGCGACGCCGCCCGGCGCCTTGTTGGTGTAGATGCCGTCCACGGAGAGATGCGCGACCGGAAAATCATACGACCCGGTGACGATGTTGAAGAAGCCGGCCGGCCATTTCGACGGATCGGCGCAGGCGTCGAAGGCGCCGTGATCGGCCAGCACGTGGACGCGCAGCCCGGTGACCTTGCCCTCCTTGGTCGCAGCGATTTCGGTCGTCATGTGGTAGTCACGCGCAAAGGAAGTGGCGGTGAGATTTTCGATGCGGTCCTCGACCCATTTTACCGGCTTGCCGGTGACGATGGAGGCGACCGCGGCGCAGATATAGCCGGGATAGGCGCCGACCTTGTTGCCGAAACCGCCGCCGATATCGGGCGAGATCACATGGATCTTGTGTTCCGGAATTTTCGCGATCAGCGCGACGACCGTGCGGATCACGTGCGGTGCCTGGAAGGTGCCCCAGATCGTCAGCTCGCCCTTGATCTTGTCGAACGAGCAGACGCACTGGCAGGTTTCCAGCGGCGACGGATGGGTGCGGTGATAGGAGATCATCTCCTTGACCGTGACCTCGGCCTTGCGGAACGCGGCGTCGGTCAAGTCCTTGTCGCCGACGGTCCACTCGAAGATGTGGTTGTGATGCTTGCGCGGCCCGTGCGCGCCGGTGGTCTTGCCGGCGAGGTCCTCGCGCAGCACCGGCGCGTCCGCATCCAGCGCCTTGAACGGATCGATCAACGGGGCGAGCTGCTCATATTCGACGACCACCTTGTTGATGCCGTCATCGGCGGCATAGCGGTCGGTGGCCACCACAAACGCCACTTCCTGATTCTGGAACAGCACCTTGCCGTCGGCCAGCACCATCTGCACGTCGCCGGCGAGCGTCGGCATCCAGGCCAGATTGACGGTTTTGAGCGTCTCGGCGGTGATCACCGCCAGCACGCCGGGCACCTTCAATGCCTCCGCGTCGTTGATCGATTTGACGCGCGCATGCGCGTGCGGCGATCTGACAAAATCGCCGTGCAGCATGCCCGGCAGCTTCAGGTCGTCGACGTAATTGCCCTTGCCTTGCGTGAAGCGGATGTCTTCGACCCGCTTGCGCTTGCAGCCCATGCCTTCGAGCTTGGCTTCGCGTTGTTCCCGCGTGGGAGTCATGTCGTTCATTCCGCAGCCTCCTGCAATTCGACGCCATTGATCTTGGCGGCGGCGTACTGGATCGCCCTGACGATGTTCTGATAACCGGTGCAGCGGCAGATATTGCCGGAGATACCCATCCGGATTTCCGCCTCGGACGGCGAGGGATTTTCCTTGAGCAGCCGTTGCGCGCGCAAAATCATGCCGGGCGTGCAGAAGCCGCATTGCAGCCCGTGCATCATCCGGAATCCTTCCTGCAGCGCCGACAACGTGCCGTCGGCGTTGGCCATGCCTTCGATCGTGGTGACGTCGGACCCTTGGGCCTGCACCGCGAAAACCGTACAGCTCTTCACCGACATACCGTCGAGATCGACGGTGCAGGCGCCGCAATGCGTGGTCTCGCAGCCGATATGGGTGCCGGTGAGTTGCAGATTTTCGCGGATGAAATGCACCAGCAATGTGCGCGGTTCGACCAGGCCTTCGACCTCGGCGCCGTTCACCTTCATGGTTACATGAGTCTTTGCCATTTTCTGATTCCTCCCTCAGAGCATGATCCCGAAAAGTGGAAGCCGGTTTTCGGAAAAAGATCATGCTCAATTAAAAAATAGGCTGGGGTCTGATCTCTTGATCAGACCTCAGCCGGCGCGGCCGGCGGCGCGCGTCAGCGCCCGCGTCACCATGATGCCGCCGACATGTTTGCGGTATTCCACGGGCCCGCGGGCATCCGCGGCCGGCGACATGATCGCCTCTGCCGCAGCGGCGGCCTTTTTCAGCGTCGCCGCATCCAGGCCGGTCCCGATCACGGCCTTGGCGGCGTCTGTTGCGAGCAGCGGCGTCTCGTGAAGATTGGTCAAACCGATCGAGCAGTTCAAAACCTTGCCGCCCGACATCGTCAGCACCACCGCTGCCGCGGCGGTAGCGTAGTCGCCGACCTTGCGTTTCAGCTTTTCATAGGCGTAGCCGTGACCGGCGGCGGGCACCGGAATTGAAACCGAGGTCAGGAGTTCGCCGGGCTCGAGGGCGGTGAAATAGGCGCCCTGATAGAATTCGGAAACCGCGATGTCGCGGCCTCCCGAGGGGCCTTCGACCCGGTAGCTGGCGCCGAGCGTCAGCATCAGCGCCGGCAGGTCGTTGCCGGGATCGCCATTGGCGACATTGCCGCCGATGGTGCCCATGTAGCGCACCTGCGGATCGGCGATCAGAAGCGCGGCCTCATGCAGGATCGGCAGCGATTTGGCGATTTCGTCCGACGCCAGCAGTTCGTGCTGGGTGGTCATGGCGCCGATCACGATACGGTTGCCGTCGCGGCGGATGCCTTTCAGCCCGGCAATGCCATGCAGATCGACCAGATGCTCAGGCGTAGCGAGCCGAAGCTTCATCATCGGGACCAGACTGTGGCCACCGGCCAGCGGCCGGGCATCGTCGCCCAATGTCGAGAGCAATTTGACCGCATCGGCGACGGTCGCCGGCCGGTGGTAGCTGAACGGGCCAGGAATCATGGTTTCCTCCTCCATCCGTCCTTTGGGCGCTCAAAGTGAAGCGCGGACGTTGGCGGCAGGCTGGTCCCGGAATTTTTCGCAAACAAGACGCCGACTGGCAGCGGGTCACGAGGACTGGAAATTCGCACGAAATGCGGCTTTGGCCGCACCAAATGCGTCAATCTTCGCGACCTAATGATTAAGCGTGGCGCCGCACAAGGCCCAGCCGGGCCTTGAGCTCGGCGATCTTGGCGCGGCTCACGGGAACGCGGTGCGGGGACGGACCATCCAGTTCGATCACCGCGCCGTCACCTTCCTTGCGGACGAAGGTGACATGGGGGATCGCGACGATGTGGCTGCGGTGCACCCGGACGAACAGGCCGGGATCGAGCTGCGCCTCGGCCTCTGAGATCGACCACGGGCACATCCGCTCCCGGGTACCGTCATGAACCCTGGTGTAATGGGCATCGGCACGGACGCTCCGCACGTCGGCGGTATCGATGAAATGGGTGCCGTTGGCGCCCTCGACCGGCAGCCGGGGCGCCGGTACGGCCCGAGGCTGGCCGAGGCCGCCAAGCGGCGCCGATCGTAATCGCGGAGACGCTGCCGTGGTGGGACCCGATTCGGCGAACGAAGCTGCCGCGGTGGCCCCGGCGGTTGCCGGAATCGTGTCGATGGCGCCCGTCTCGATCCCCGTCGGTTGCCGTCGCGGATCCGGAACCAGCGAAAGCAGGAAACCGGCCGCGATCACGAAGCAGAGCAGTGTCACCACCAGCGAGAGAATTTGCTGCGACGCGGCCAGTCCGACCAGATGACGGTGCGCCGCCTCCGACAGCGGCACGAAATGCATGCCGTCCATGGCGGTGTAGTGCATGCCCGACACGGCCACCCCGAATGCGATCGAGCTGACGATCAATCGGACACCATCCTGCCGCGCAAGGAACGCCCGCAGGCCGCCATAGGCCGTGAAAATCGCAATCAAAATCGACAGCAGGACCATGGGGGTGTCATGCGCGATGGCGAAATTGCCGGCGAGGCCGTGGATGCCGACATAGTGCATGCTGGCGATGCCCACCCCCAACAGCACCGCCGAGGAGATCACCCGCGGCAACGAGGGTTCGCCGATACTGACGAAAAACAAGGATATGCCGAGCACCAGCGCGCAGATCAGGAACGAAATAATGGTGGGAAGAACCAGGTAGACCGTATCCGCCGGAATCGGCGCCGCCAGCATGCCGACAAAATGCATCGTCCAGATGCCGACCGCCAGAAACGCGGCTGCACCCGCCAGCAGCACGCGACGGCTCACGCCCGGCGCGCCGCGGATGCGCGCCGCGAGGCCGAAGCCGCTGTATCCACCCAGGATCGCGATCACCACCGAGAGCGCGACGAGATAGGGATCGTGTCCTTCGAACATGATCGTCTCGGCCGCCCGTCTCCACGGGCGTGCCTCCTCCCGCCGCGGAGTTTATAGGCCCCACGGCGGAAATGACAATCGATCAGTGCCAGCACTGTTGCTCGTTACACGATTCCCGCGGCGACCTGGCCGCGCAGCCGTTCGAGGCTGAGCAGCGTGTTGGCGCAGGCCTCCGCGACCTCGATTCCCTTGACCGCAAAATGCTTGCGGAAGAAATCGAAATGTGCCGCGCTCTCATGGAACTGCTGCGGCGTCAGCACCGCCGAGAACACCGGCACTTCGGTGCGCAGCTGTACATCCATCAGCGCCTTGATCACGGTGTCGGCGACAAATTCATGGCGGTAGATGCCGCCATCGACCACCAACCCGGCAGCGACGATCGCGGTGTAGCGTCGGGTCTTGGCCAGCAGCTGGGCGTGCAGCGGGATCTCGAACGAGCCCGGCACCTCGAACAGATCGACGTGCGCGCGCGCGATGTGGCGCGCTTCGATCTCCGCCAGGAATGCGATGCGGCATTCCTCGACCACCTCGCGATGCCAGGAGGACTGCACGAAGGCAACCCGCTGCGGTTTTGTAAATCGCGGATGCGCCGGCACCGGAGGACGATCGACGACGTCGGGAGGGTCTTGCAGTTCGGGAGAGTCTTGTACTTCGGGAGAGTCTTGCAACATCTGATTCATGGCTTTCCTCTTTCAGGACCAGAATCAGGGCATACGGAACGACGAGCCACACGGAATGCGGCTGTCGCGACCGTTCTCTTTCATCCGGACTTTAACCGTCGGCTTCGGAATCACACCGAATCTGCTGACCCTTCTTCGGGAGAAGAAGGCGCTCGCGGGCTTGGGTTTTGTCTACCCTTACCGCCGGTGGGGACTTTCACCCCGCCCTGAGAACATCAGCCGCCCGATATGAGCGGCCGAGCGGAACTATGGCGAATGGTTGAGACGCCAGCAAGGGCCTCCCTATCGGGAATCTGCATGTCCCCATGCCGCCGGAACAGGGCCGGTACCTGCAAACCCGGCTTGCTGCATGTCGCGCAGTCGATGTCCGCTTTCACACCTTAGGTGTTCGGGACGGAGGTCATCGCTGTCCCAGCTGTTGCCAATTGCGCTCGGCTCTTTCGAGCGACCCCGGAATATCCTCGTGCAACAGCGCAACGCCGGGATTGACCTTCTGCTCGTCGCCTATGACGGGCTGCAATATTATCGCATGTTCCGCTGCGCGCTCGCCGCATCCGGCCATGGCAAGCTTGACGGCGCGGTGCTTCAACAAAGCGATGCCCGCCTGAAATCGAGGATTTGGGATCGCGAGGCCAACGCGCAGGCCCGACTCCAATTCCATTGAATGAAGATACTTCGGGCCGCCCCGGCGGGCCGCTGGCAAGAGTCGGCGTTTACGAAAAATTAACGATTAAGGCGGCTTTTCGGCGCGCTGCGGGCGTATCCACCGCGCCGGACTCTTGTTGGGCGAAATCCGATTCCGGTTTGTTCCCATGACAAAAGTTAACGTCGGCGATCAGCTGTGGACGAGCGCCGCTTTGCCTGTGGACGGACTCCCCGTGCAGTTGCGCCGATTCCGCAAATCACATCACTTGATCCCGGCAGGCCCTGGTCCCAGCAAAGCTGCTGGCGATCAGCGGAGTGCAGCCGGCAGCGACGCGCCACCCCCGCGCGTCGGCCTGCCGGGTGTGTATCAAACAGGTATCTGATTTTTTCAAAGGTAAGGTCGAGACGGCATGTCCCTCCTCGAAGGCATTATCGACTCCCCGAACAATCCGCTCGCGGTGGTCGAGGACGTCGCCGCCGATAACAAC
>WNFW01001348.1_pt1 | contig 26379 bp, 23 predicted proteins | sample 5400131 | NCBI WGS metagenome assembly WNFW01 (sample SAMN13153362, study PRJNA577476) | soil metagenome | isolation source: 20 cm soil or saprolite under grassland replicate 1 | place: USA:California | collected 2016-06-15 | reverse complement strand
CCGTGATTCCGCAAGAATCGGCAAGCCAACTTCTCGCCGCGCACGCCGCGACGGAGATGTTCAGGCAATTCCTTCGAGCGCGAGAAGCGGTTGCGCCACCGGCTCGAAAGAGCGGCGATGGATCGGACAGGGTCCAAATTCATGAAGTCTGGTGAGGTGGAGTTCGGTGGTGTAGCCCTTGTGCTGGGCGAAGCAATATTCCGGAAATTGGGCGCAGAAGTCACGCATCATCCGGTCGCGTGTGACCTTGGCGATCACGCTGGCGGCGGCAATGCTCAAACTGTAGCAGTCGCCGTCGATGATGGCCGTCTGCGGAAACGGGAATGGAAAAACCGGAAGACCGTCAATCAGGACGTGATTTGGCGGCATTGCGAGCGCCGCGAGAGCCATGCGCATCGCCTCATGCGTTGCACGCAAAATATTGATCCGATCGATTTCAATGTGGTCGACAATGCCAACTGCCCAAGTGATCTCGGTATTCGAAACCAACTCATCGTAAATTGTCTCGCGCAGTTCCGGAGCGAGTTGTTTCGAATCATTTAGTTTTCGGTGGCGAAATTTTTCCGGCAAGACCGCTGCTGCGGCCACAACGGGTCCGGCTAGGGCACCGCGACCGGCCTCATCGATTCCGGCGATTCGAATGACGCCGGCGGCGCGCAGTTTCTTTTCGTAACGAAATCCGCAGCGCCGATACATCGGCGAAAAATACTGAAAAACTGAAACGCGGAAAAGCTGAAAAACGCCAGTCCGGCTCGGACTTTCAGCGATTCAGTTTTTATTCCCGAACTGTGGTCGCTTCTTTGCCTTTGCGCCGCCGGAGATAATTCAATTTCGCGCGGCGGGCTTTGCCTTCGGTCTCGATTTCGATCTTTGCGATCCGCGGTGAGTTGAGCGGGAAAACCCGTTCGACCCCTTCGCCATACGAAATGCGGCGCACGGTGAAGGTTTCATTTAAACCCCGGCCTTTGCGTCCGATCACGATGCCCGCAAAAATTTGAATCCGCTCCTTATCCCCCTCGACGACACGGGTGTGGACCCGAATGCTGTCGCCAACCTTGAAACTGTTGGCGTCGTCCTTCTGCTGCTCTTTTTCGATGAGATCGATAATGCGATTCATAAAATCGGGATTCCAAGGGGCCTGCCCGCCGTAGCCTCTCGACCCGCCGTGGCTTTATGCGAAGGCTGGTTGGCGGAGGCGGGCGTTCAGTTTGCTCCAAGCCCGGCAAAAAGCAAGTTCGTGCGGGTTTGTGATTGTCGATCCAACGAATTATAATCGGCACTTGCCGCGCCCGTAGCTCAACTGGATAGAGCGTTAGCCTCCGGAGCTAAAGGTTGTGGGTTCGACCCCCGCCGGGCGCAAAATGCGTGGCTGCAGTGTACCTTCACGGAATATTTGAGTATTTTTTCGGGATTTGAATCTTTTCCGTGTCCAAACGGCTTCGCACCTACCGGTCGTTTTTACGAGGGAAGCCGGTCGCTTTTGGACATCTCGCGGTCCGGACGCGCCAGAGTTAGGAATTGCAAAAATGCGTCCCTTCCCTCAATCGCGAATACCGCGGAGACAAGTACGAGGGTGAGTAGAATCGATTCAATGAGGGCGCCGGAAGGAAATCGTTCAACGAATGGAAACGAAACGAACAACGCCACCAGGGCGACTAGGAGTTCGATCGCGGAAAAGCGACGCAGCACCGGGGTCGTCAGCTCAAATCGTGAAGTGCCGTTGATGGATTGACCGAACTGTCTTCCAACGGTGAGGCGCCGACTCGTGCCCGAGATTCAGAATGTGCGCCGGAACGGCGAGCCATTTCGCGGCCGCGGCCCGATCGCGAAAGGCGCGAGGCTCGATCGATGAAGTCGTCGTCAGCGTTTCGTAGAGACGCGCAATGGCAAACCCGATCGGCTTATCGCAAAAAAGTGCGCATTTTACCGGCGCATCGGCGGCAGATTTATCGGCAGTCGCCGGGGCGACGGTGAAGGCATGTCCGATCGGGAGCGAGACGTTAGTCAAACGACTGAAATCAATGAAGCGCTTACATGGCGGTGAAACTTCTTCGGTCGCGAGATGCCACGCATCGATTCGGGTCAGAAGGCGATCGTCCAGCACGCGGTGCGGTTGCCATGCGATCAGGCGATGCGCCGCGCAATAGCGTAAATGAGGCGCATCCGGGACCGCTTTCCAACAAGCGTGTAAGGTTTCAATTGGCGAATTAACCATATGCATGCGCAAGCTCAGCTTCGCTGAAGCGCGGGCGGTTCGACTATAGGACGATGGTCCTAGGCGGTGCGGTTCGAAAATGGCTAACGGCCGATGAGAGGAACGTACTTAATGGCGCATCGGGATCGCTACTTCACCAAAGCCCAGGGAAAATGCGGTAGCGTACCAACGCCAAGTACGCCGGCCACGCGGCATGTTGAGAGAGTACTCGCTCCTCGGCTTCGATGCGGTAGACCAAAGACGCCCAACCGACCAACACAAAGAGGAGTGTGACGAAATTCGATTCCTGTAGGTTGTACCCGATGTCTGCCATTACGTATGAGAGATACATCGGGTGACGGACGAATCGGTAGGGCCCACTGGTTATCAAATCTCTTAATGCCGGGCGGACCCCGAACACTCTCCCGATTGTGAGAAGGCTAACAAGACTCAACCCAGCAGCGAGTGTTACCAGGGCGAGCCCGGCCGCTGGCCAGACCACATAGCCAGACGACAAGCGTAGATAGATCACCTGGGCATAAGGATAAATATAAGCAACACCGACGGCGATACTGGAACCTAGTGAGTAGTCCCGCGCCTTGGGAGCGTCCCGCGTGAGAGCTATGCCAAGAACCATCAAATGTTGGAGGACGTAGATCCAGTCCGCGACCGTGAAAGTGGGTGTCAGTAGAACAAGTACGACCAGCTCTGTTGAAGTAACCCCGAAGAGAAGAAGATCCGCGAACCGTCGCCTGGAGATTTCAAAGAAGCGCAGAATCACGTGAATTGTTCACCTCTCGAAGAGTCCTGCCTGGCAAGCTAGTCACTTCGCGGGAGGCCTTCTCGTCTTCGCCGCCAGACATCGAGGTCCTGATTTGCGGTTCGAGCGCGTTCGTTGATTCGATTGCGCTGCTTCAGTTGGTCGAAGGACAGAACGCCCGTATCAATAAGGTAACGCCCATACAATAGCTCATCGCCTTTGACGTTAACTAAAATGCCCTACCACGACTCATTGGGTTGAGGTCTCTTCCTCTTCGGGCCATTGGTCGTCGGTTTCCTTCCAAGTCTTGTCCGGATTATAACGGTCGATCGCTTCGAACGCCTTCAATGTGTCAGGGCCGAGATCTTTTTCGTAAACGACGCCGTTAGGCCCAACCATAAATGTTTTTACCCCTGTGACGCGATACTGAGCGGGAGCCGCCGCCAGCGCAAAACCGCCGATCATCGCGCCATTCACGACGAAATCCATTTGTCCCATCGGCGCAGCCGGCCCCTGTCCTTTAAGCACCTTAAAATAGTAACCGTGATATGGCTGTGGTTGCGCTTTCTGGGTATAACCTTGTTCAAGAGCTTTGGCGATCGTCTCACCGACCGGTCCGCCCCAAGTGCCGTCTGCGTTTTGCCACGCGAGGCCGTCATGCTTTCCCGATGTGCTGATGATGCGCTGCGCGTACTGGTTTACTTTTGAATCGTCGTGCTTTTCCAGCGCGTATTCTTGTTGTGCTTCCACGAATCCACGACAGATCGCAATTGCATCCAACTCGTTAGCGCCGATGCGTCGATTCAAAATCTCCTCGCGACCTGTTTTCATATCGAAGATCCACTTCCCTTTCTGTTTCACGATCGGAATCGGCAGCGGGAAATTATCGTTGCCGACCGTAAGGATGGCGCGGTTAGAATTCTTCGAATCGGTCCCGACCGAAGCCTTTTCCTTCGCCTTGGAAGCAAAGGCGAGCGCCTTGTTCTTATCTGAGACTGGATCCTCTGAACTAAGAATATCCTTACTGTCTGGTCCCAGAATCTCCGTTAAGACCGCGACATCGAATGATTCCGCCGCTTGAACGAGACTATCGGCCGCCTCCTTCGGGGTGTTGAACTGTTTTTGGTTCGATTGCGCAGGTGCCGTCGCTTCTTTTTTAGTTTCCGACGCAGCCTGCAATGAAAACCCCACCGCAACTGACGTGACGATTCCACAAGCAAGTAAAGAAATTTTTAACGAGTTCATAACGTTTGATTTCAATTTCATAGGTATTGATTCCATTACTGGATTGTTCATCGCCGGCCACCACCACCACCACCGCCGCGACCGCCACCGCCACCGCGACCGCCTCCGCCGCGGCCGCCGCCGCCGCCACCGCCACGGCTGAAACCGCCGCCGCCCATGCTGGAACCTCCTCTACTGCTACTGGCGCGAGCGTAGTTTCCGCTGCCGCCGCCGAACGCGCCGCCGCCGCCGCCCATTGAAGGTTGACGACTGCCGACACGATTGGCACTGCTGCCGCCGCTCGGCCGACTCGCCGGCCTGGTACTAGGTCCACGGCCACCCCCTGGTCCACCGGGCTTACTGACGCCGCCAGCGCCGCCAGGCTTTCCGACGCCGCCAGCGCCGCCAGGCTTTCCGACTCCGCCGGCACCACCAGGTTTGCCGACACCGCCCGCACCACCCGGTTTACCAACGCCACCCGCACCGCCCGGTCCGCCGGGTTTTCCCACACCGCCGACGCCGCCGGGCTTTCCGACGCCACCCGGGCCGCGACCACCGAATTTGTCGGCGGTTCTGCGATCACCGTACGGCGCATTTCCGCGATGCTCTGCGTGGTGTTGCCAGTTGTTGCCTTGGCCGCGATTGATGTTGTTGGCTTGGTTGTAGTGATTTACGTACTTGTTGTTCCAGTTAACATTAACGTCTCCGTTACCCCAGCCGCAGCCCCAACCCCAACCCCCGCCCCAAGCCGCTCCGAGCGCAAGGCCTGCACCCCAGGCCAAACCCATTCCCGGGTAGTAACCCGGATATTCATAGGGATAGTACGGGTACTCGGGTTCGCCATAAACCACGACCGGATCGTACGACGGGACATAGACCACTTGAGGATCAGCTTGCTCAACCACGATCACCTGCTTGCCGCCCTCTGTCTTGGTCTCGACTTTTTGTTGCGCGCTGGTTTTTAGCGTGCCCTTCCCTTGAGCCTTGGCGCGCATCCGCTGAACTGCGTCCATCACGTCGGATTGTTGGGCCAGGAACGCGTTCCCGAGGTCGGTCGTCCATTGAATATTGCCGGCCAATCGCTGAACAACATCCGGAAACGCTGCCATTGCCTGGATGCTCGGGTCCCAAGGCTGTTTTGTCACCGCATCGGCCAATGCCTTGTCCTTCAAATTTTTGTTTCGCTCCATCCACTGCTGAAGCTGGATGATCTCCAATGGATAAGTCGACGCTGCCAGCGTTTGAGCCAGGAGTTCGTCGGAATAAAGAGCCATCGGCGCAACAAGCGAATCCAACTGAGCACCCGAAATTTTCGGAGCCTCATTCCCAGTCGGAGTTGTGGTTGTCATCACTTGCGACTCCACTTGCTGCGCCAGAACCAGCGACGGACCTAACGTCAGTATAACGATGGCGCATAACACAGCAGTCACGCTACCAATTACTGGTTTGCAAAATCCGGATTGAGAATCGCGTGGCTTCATAGCTTTTTGCCTTTCGTTATTGTCGACAGTATCGGGCGATCGTTCCGACCGGCGCCATTGGACTTTGGTCCAATACCCAGCACGGACTTCAGGGGATTTAATAGAGAGTCTCGCGCCAGGCTTTGTGTGGTGGCGAGGTGAACCCTAAAGAATCCGTTTCCAAACATGGGACCTTTCGCAGTCCTTCGCAGAGCTGAAGCGGCGTAACATTCGGCGGCTTGCCGTTGCCGGCGCGATCGCGAGCTTACTCTTGATTCTGGCGGCCACGATGCTTCTGGCCCTTTTTGAAGCAGCGGCCGGCGACCGAACCGAACGGAGATCAGCAGCAATTGGTAATCGCTAATGTTAACAATGCCCGGCGCCTTAGTTCGCCGTCCACTCTACCTTCGTTCTATTGGGGTAGCATCTTCGAGCGGCCACCCTCTGTTCATCGCGAGCCGTCCAACTATTTGCTATCGTTCGCTACAACGCCGTCGCGTTTCAGCAACGCCTCGTAGGTGGCTAACTTATAAAGTTCACCAAGCGTCGGGTAGTTGAAACAAACTCGGTTAAACACGCTGGCGCTTACTCCGGCTAGCATTGCGATGAGACCGATATGCACCAATTCGGTAGCCTGTTCGCCGACAACGTGCACACCGAGCAGACGCATGTCCTCGGGGCGAAAGATCAGCTTTAGAAGACCACTTTCGTCCCCAATGATTTGACCGCGCGGATTATCGACATACCGCGCACGGCCGACGACATACGGGATGTTGTTCTTCTTTAAAGATTCCTCGGTCTCCCCAGCCATGCTTGCCTCCGGAATTGTATAAATGCCGGTCGGCAGAATCGGCGCCGCTGCTTCTTTCTGCCGGATATCGAACGCGACACACGCCGCCAGTCGTGCCTGTTCCATGCCGGTAGCGGCCAGCGCCGGTGCGCCGATGACGTCACCCGCGGCAAAAATGTGCCGAACCTCGGTGCGACCTTGCGCATCTACTTGCACCAGCCCGCGTTTGCCTGGAGTCAGGCCCGCGGCGGCGAGATTGAGGTCGGCCGTGTTACTCTGCCGACCCGCCGCGACCAGCACATCGCTGACCGCCAGCGTCGCGCCGGACGTAAGCGTGAGCATGACGTCGCCGGTGGGCGCTGCCTCACAGCGTGTCACTTTTTCTTTCCAGATAAAATGCACGCCGGCCGCGGTCATCGCGCGCTGGATGTTTTCAGAAATCTCGCGATCGAGAAAACCGAGGAGCGAATCGCGTCCGTCGATCAGATGCACTTCGACCCCGAGAGCAGCAAAAGTGCTGGCATACTCCGCGCCGATCACGCCCGCGCCTACAATCGCCAGGGTTTTGGGCAGCACCCCGATCTCGAGAATTTCGTCCGAATCGTGGACACGAGGATGTTCGAATGGAAATTCCGCCGGACGCACAGGCGATGAACCGGTCGCGATGAGAATTCTCTCGCCGCGGAGCAACGTATCAGGCGCGACGCGCACCGTGTTGGGATCGACAAAACTCGCCGCACCATGAAAAGTATCGACTTTATATGTTCGCAGTTGCTCTTCCCTGCGTCGGCGTTCCTGGGCAGCGACGTTTTCCTTGTGGCGCATGAAATCAGCGACAGTCGTCTCTCGTCGAAGCGAGAGATCCACGCCAAAGAGCTTGCGCGAACGCATCCCCGAAAGGGCCAGCGCGGTTTCGCGCAAGGTTTTGCTCGGGATCGTACCGGTGTTGATCCCGGCGCCGCCAACTTCGTGAAGTTTTTCGACAAGCGCGACGCGCTTGCCAAAAATTCCAGCGGTGTTCGCGCCGCAAATCCCTGCCGGCCCGCCGCCGATTACGACCAGATCAAAAGCCTGAACTGCCATGCTCGTGGTGAGCGCGCAGCTTAGCGCTCTTCGACGATCTGCTTCAAAATCCCCAGCCCGTTCGGCTGCATCGGTCCCATGCCGGTTCCCGGCATGAACCACATACCCTTGTCCTTGTCGCGGCAGTAGATGATTTGAACGCCATCGTGCGTCGTCGCGTGATAGAACGTGGCGCCGGCGTTCTCGGTGACGAAGCCGAAGAACTTCTCCCGCCACGGGTGATCCACACCCGGGAAGAGTTTTTCGCCGAGCGCCTTCAGCTCCTCCGCGCTAATTGTGCGAATCGATTCGTCGATGGCTTTGCGCCGGGCTTTCGTGATTTCCTCCATGTTTATAGTGTCGAATGGCATGATGTTGTTTTGTTTTGGTTGTTTCGTGCTGATCGGTAAGGTCTCAATGAAAGCAGGCCGTGGAACAAAGCGCGATGAAATGGGCCGAAGAGGACCTCGAAAACACGGTCAACCGGTTCCAGCACGCGCTTGGTAGATCCGCTGACAACAAGGGCGTTCATAGAGGTCCTCAGGTGACGGTCTGCTTTTGAAATGCCTCTACCGCGTCCGCGACAGTGGTGAACCGGTCGATTCCGCCAAGCCGATCCTCCACCCCTTCGCTCCGCAAACGCTCGCGCACCGAGGAGCGCGCTTCCACGGCCTGCACCTTGATGCCAGTCGCGGTGAGTTCATCCGCCACGCTCCCAAGCATCTGCGCGCTGTGCATGTCCACCCGCGGCGTTGCAGAAAGATCGAGCACCACCAGCTTGGGCGTCGTCGTTTCGGCACCCACCCGATCCACAATTCTGTCGCGCACGTGATCCATGTTGAAATACATGAGGCCCGACTCAGGCCGGAAGATCAGTACGCCGGGAATCAACTCGTTGTCCGGATGGCGCTCGTGATCAGAGAAACGCCGCGTGCCGGGGATGCACCCGAGAACGGCGACGTGCGGCCGCGATGCGCGCCGGATCAACAGCACCAGCGAGATGATCGCGCCAATCATCACGCCGCGCAGCAGTCCCTGCCCGAGCACCCCGACGATGGCCGCGATGGCGATGAAGAATTCAGTGCGATCGCTGCGCCAGAGATGTTTGAGGGCGGAGACCTTGAACAGGCCGGCCACCGCCACCAAGACGACCGCGGCCAGGACCGGTTGAGGCAACGCAGCCAACAAGTGCGAGAAGAAAAGCACCACCACCAAAATAATCCCTGCGGCGAAGGCGCCTGACAGTGGCGTGCGCGCACCCGCGCCTTCGTTAACGAGCGATTGTGACATGCCGCCACTGACTGGAAACCCGCGGCCGAGACCGACGGCGAGATTCGATGCGGCGAGCGCGAGGAATTCCTGGTTCGCATCAAGCCGGCCGCCATGTTTGGCCGTAAACATGCGACCGAGCGCGGCCGTCTCCACCGCGCCCAGCAGAAAACAGGCGAACGCCAGCGGCAGCAGTTCGTCCCAATCCGCCCAGTGAATCGCTGGGAGTCCGAAGGCCGGCAGCCCTTGCGGGACTTCACCTAACAGTTTCACGCCGCGCGCTTCCAGGCCTAGCCAGCCCGAAGCCACAATGCCGCCCACCACCACGAACAATGCCACCGGCTTGTTCTTGAGAAAAATCTTCCCGAGTACGAGCGTCACCAATGCGGCGCCTCCAATCGTGAGCGAGGTGATATTGGTTTCGTGCAGGTGCGTGAGAAAGTTGCCGCTGTTCTTCCAGAAATTGCCGTGGGCGCCGTGGATGCCAAACAACTTGGGCAACTGCGTACTGGCGAGGAACAGCGCCACGCCACACTTGAACCCGACCATCACGCTCTCGGAGATGAAGTTGACGATCGAGCCTGCCTTAACTAGCCAAGCGATGAAGGCGATGAGCGCCACGAGCACCGCCGTGCCCGCCGCCAGAGCGCTGAACCGGCTCGTGTCGCCGCCCGCAATTCCGCCCAGCGACGCGCCGACGAGCAGTGAAATGGCGGACGTGACCGTGATCGTCGTGTGCCGTGAACTACAGAACAACCAGAAGACTAGCCCGCCAAACAAGCAGGCGTAGAGTCCCGCTTCGGGAGGCAGGTTGGCCAGCGACGCGTCGCCCAATGCCGCCGGCAACAGGTAAGCCGCGAGCGTTACGCCGGCGACAATATCGAAGCGAAACCAGCTGCGCTGGTAATCACGCAACCAGGAAATCGATGGAAATACTTTTTCCCACCCTGTCTGTTTGCTGCGCGTCATGGCGGCCCTTATTCCGCACAATCAATTTAGTTACGGTGGCGTGCTTTGTACTCAGACGCCCAAGCCCGAGCCGCTTCCAATGGATCGCCGTTTTTCTGGCGTTCGATCCAAGCCTTGAGTCCTGCTTCGTCGATTGGAAGATCGACAACCTGTGGCCGGCCCATCAATCGACCGAATGTTTCCATCACTTTGGGAAGGGAGGAAAAGACGATCTCATCCAGGACCTCCGGTTTTCCCTGGCAGACATAGGCGTTGAAGTCGGCCCAGCATCCGTCCGGACGAAGCATAAACATGCGCGTCTTTGGAATCTGAGCATTCGGCGCGACCCCCGTTTGGGTAACCAAGTAAGGTCCCTTGTCGCCACTGCTGCCGAGATTTAAAATCTGGGCGTCCCGGTAGTCGTTGGTGATGGTTCGCATCAGGCAACCGTCCGATGTCGATCTTCCGGAAGCGTACTCATTATTATAGTTCTTGATCGGTTTTTTCCCGGGGCCTTCCGGTATAGCCATGCACCGGGTGATATGCGGTGGCCCAAATCCAGAGAAACGGCCAGATCGCATGAAGGGTGAAGAGACTGATCCACCCGCCTGCGTGAATGGCATCCTGATGGGGGTGATTCCGCTCTTTGGCGATGTGATAGGGGATGTCATGAATCGCGATCATCCCGTAGGCGAGGGTCAAGACGACAAAGAAGAGGATGGCGAGTGCGAAATAGCTCAGAAAGTCCATGGCGGTTAGTTAAAGATGAAGTGGCTGCGCGAGACGAAATTCCAATCTTGTTCCTGCGGGAAAAATCTTTTCTCCAACGGTGAAGCTGCCTCGTAAAAATCGCGGTTATTGAGGCTTATCGCGCCGATTACGCCGAGTTCAAAAAGAGTTCCAATCTTCATTGGTTGTCCCTTTCCACTTTTCGTTGTCGCACTAACAAAGATTGAATCGAGCCGTTGGGCGCGTCGATAGGACCTTGGTCTCATACCCTCTAAAGCCGCGCTCAGTTCAGTATCAGTTGTAGACTGATCGCCGCGCTGGAAGAGTTTGGTAACGGACGTGCCCGATCTCCCGCCCAGTGTCGCCCGGATCGACGTCTTTTAGTCGAAATTTTTCCTCGTTCCTGACGCGGTACGGTTTGGACAATCTATGGGCTGCTTCAATGATTTGCTTGGTTTTCATGACTTGTGTGGTCTTCAAACAATGATGTTGGAGGAGGGCCCTCAGTGCTCACTCGGCAAGCCACGCGCGCGCCTCGGGCTCACCTGTTTCGGGAAAAAACTTCACCGGTCCTTTGCGAAGACCCGCGCCCGTGAATGCCAGCACCTGCGCTTCCCAGCGTAGATTGCCGACGACTGCAATTTTCTCAAAGTCGTTGCGGTGGCTGAAGAAAAAATCCGTATCGCCCCACTGCTCGCCACGTTCCCAACCGGTAAAATTTTCCAGGAACACGAGAAGCTTGACGGTTCCGGCACCGGCGATCTTTTGCACGAACTCGGATTGCACGGCATCGAGTTCGGATTTTTTCAGCTCACCACCGACGCGAAGGACGAGAAGACGATCAGCATGTTGTTCGAGATTGGCGCTCATGGATGTTTGGTTTTGGAGTTTGTGGAAGGATAGGTTTTCAGGCGGCGGGCATGAGGAGCATTCGGATAGTGGCAAAAATGAAGAGCGCCACGCCGAAGGCCGCGGCGAAAAGCCGCACGCGTGGCTGTTCAAACTTCCCCGCCGTGCCGGCAAAGAAGAGGACCGTAGCAAAGAGCACGGTGTTGGCAAGGTATTGGCCAGAGCGATTGCCCGCCTCGCGCGCCTCGACGACCCGCCGCGCTGCGTCGGTCCTGGCCGCCGTCGCTTCCGCGGCGCCGCGGACTTGGTAAAGATTCGGCACAAATGGGTGCGCGTCGGCGGCGCGATTCTCGAATGGCTTCTGGGCGAGCCACGCATCGTAGGCCTTCTTCACGTCGGGCGGAAAACGCTCGGCATAAAAGCTCGCGAGTTGTTCGTTGCCGGCATGCTGCGCGGCCAGGAGTTGCATGAACATCGAGACGTGGATGATCAGCGCCTGGCTGCCCTGCACATCGAGCAGCGCGGCGCGTCGCTCCACCGAATTGGATTCGTTCATCAGCCGATTGCTCCGCCGGGTCCACGCGGCGGATTCATACGAGCACCACGCCGTGCACAAAGTGGTCAGCGCCATGAGCACCGCCACGACGGGCTCGATCCATTTCCTTCGCGGGGAATTGGCGGATTTCTCAGCCATACGCATTACCACCTGTTTGATTCAATGCGCGGTCCCCGGGATGAAGTAAAACATGAGCGCGATGATCGTGTAGACCGTCACAAGTTGAATGCCCTTGTACCAGTTGGACTGGCCGTCGCCGCAGACGAGCGCGCCAATCAGCACGCCCATGAATAAGGAACCGGTCTCGGCGCGATTGAAGGATAGTTCGAGCGGTTGAGGCGCGATGAAGTAACTGAGCAAGACGAGCACCGGCGCGACGAAAAGCGCAATCTGGATGCTGCTACCCAACGCGATGCCCACGGCCAAATCCATCTTGTTCTTGCGCGCCATGGCGATGGCCGAACCACTCTCCGCTGCGCCGCCGACGATGGCGAGGAAGACGATGCCGATGAAGGTCTGCGACATGCCCAGCGATTTGCCGGTGCCTTCGGCGGCGCCGACAAGGATCTCGCTCATCCACGCCGCCAACACTGACGCTGCGATCAGACTCCCCACTGCCCGGGCCGTGCTCCACTGCTTGCCTTCGTGATGCGCTTCGTCCCCACTATCCACGCTGGCGAACGCACCCGGGTGGGTCTTGAGCGAAAAGATCAGGTAAAGTCCGTAGGCGAGCAGCAACACCACCGCAATGCCTATGTTAAGGAGTTGCTCCTGGCGGATCGTGCTTTCCGGCGCCAGAATCCGGCTGAAGGCGCTTGGCACCAACAGGCTGATCACTGCGATTAACATCATCGTACTGTAAGTGCGAGCAGCGAGCGGATTGTATTTCTGGTCGCGGTAGCGGAGACCGCCGAGAAAAAACGAGAGACCGAGCGCGAGCAACAGATTGGCGAGAATCGCGCCGATGAGCGACGCGCGCACCATGTCCAGGTAACCGGCTCGTAAGGCCACCGTCGCGATGATCAATTCCGGTGCGTTACCAAACGTAGCGTTAAGCAGGCCGCCAATCGCATCGCCGGTACGCGTGGAAATTTGCTCGGTCGCCTGCACGATCAAGGTCGCGATCGGTACGATGGCCAGCGCCGCGGAAAAGAAAATTACCGGTGGCGGCAGTTTGCCGGCGTGTTCGAGGATGACAGTGACGGGAATGAAAACGAACAGCCAGTAGATGGATGGTTTCATAGACATAAGTCAGGTTTGCGCCGGTTTGGATCGCATCTCGTTCATCCGGGTCACGACGGCGAAAAAGAAGGCCGCCGACCAGCCGCACATCAGGATGCCCGTGAGCGCCTCAATCCCGCCAACCAGACGCCATTCGTTAGGCAGGAGTAAGTCGCCGTAGCCCGTGGTTGTGTAAGTCACCGCACTAAAGTAGAGGGCCGATTGGAGATCGGGCATGCCGTGTTGCCACGTGTAAAAAAACGCCCAAATCGCGATCTCCACCAGATGCAGGAGAATGATCCATCCGGCGGTGCGGACCAGCATCCAAGTCGAAAGCCAGAAACGCGCGCCCGCTCGCGCGACCCAACGGCTGACCCATCGCAACAACGCCGTCATTCCCATCGCGTGCACGATCACGCACAGCGCCGTTAGAGACCAAGCGATGAGGAGTTTCGAGAGCATGCGAGCCGGGTCAGCTATTGGCCTCCGCAGGGCTCCATTCAATGGTCAATGGCCGTCGCCGAAAATGAAGTTCGTCCACGACTTCATACGGAGGAGCACCTTCCGCAGGATGGCCAGGTGGTGCATATGGTGCGTGTAAACCGCCACCTGGGCGGTGCTGCCCGGCACAATCAGGTATTTCGAGAGATCTTCTGCGGGCTCGATCGCGACGAGGATGCGTCCTTCGCCCTTGATTTGTTCAGGATCCACGAGGTTGCCACTGGGTTGGAGCTGGCCTTGAGGGATGTAAGCCCCACCAACAACAACCTTGCCTTTGAAAAATCGACCCGGCACGGCGGCCAAGATGAATTCGGCCTCCGAGCCCTGCTCGATCCGCTGGGCGCTGTTCTGCAGAAAAGCGGCCGCGAATTTCGGTTTTTCATCGTGCAAGAAAATCATCACCGGCCGCAGCGGCAGCGAAGCCGCATACATGCCGGGACGCAAAAAATTCTGCTGGACCATGCCGTCGGTCGGCGCGCGTACGACGGATTGCTCGAGGTTGAACTTCGCGGTATCGAGTTCGGCCTGGAGACGGGCGACGTCGGTATTGACTCCCTTGACGACGGCCTCCGCCTGGAGGAGTGCGCGGTCGGCTTCGGACTTGGCACTTTGCGCGGTCGCTTCTGCGGCATTGTAATTGTTCTTTGTTTTTTCGAATTGAATCTGGGCAATGACGCCCTCTGCAATCAGTTTTTTCGAGCGCTCGTAAACATCCAGGGCCCCATCCCGATCGGCCAAAGCGGACTCCAATTTCTTCTGAGCCGCATCCGCCGTTGCCCGCAACTGATGTGTTGTCTGGACCGCATCGGCGAGCACTGCCTCCTTGGCCTTCACGGCGTTTTCGAAGGGTGTGGGATCAATGCGAAAGAGGACCTCCCCGGTTTTTATGTGGGTGTTCCCCTTGACGGGAACCTCGGTCACTACCCCGCTGACGCCGGGAACAATCGGTGTGGTATTGAAGTAGAATCGCGCCTCGCTGGTGAAAGGGTGATTGTAGTTCATGCCCAGCAGCAGCGCGCCGAGCAAGGCGACGCCGCCCAGCGCGGCCGTGAGCAGGGTGAAGCCGTTAACCGGGATTTTGAATACACGAAACGCGCCGTAAGCGAATGCGGCATAAGTAAGAATGAGGAGTAAATCCATAACGAGGCTAGTTGCGTCTGGGTTTTGGATGGCCGCCGTTGGACGCGTTCGCTTCCAAAGCCGCAATTTTCTTTTCCAGTGCGGCGACTCGTGAAGTTGCGTCGTCGGACCCCCCGCCGTCGGCTTCATTGGTTTCTGCCCAGGGTTTTCCGCCATAGCCATGCACCGGGTGATATGCGGTGGCCCAAATCCAGAGAAACGGCCAGATCGCGTGCAGAGTGAAAAGACTGATCCACCCGCCCGCGTGAATGGCATCGGCGTGGGGGTGATTCCGCTTCAGGGCCATGTGATAGGGGATGTCGTGAATTGCGATCATCCCGTAAGAGAGGACAAGAACGACAAAGAAGAGGATGGCGAGTGCGAAATAGCTTAGAAAATCCATGGCGGTCAGTTAAAGATGAAGCGGTTGGGCGAGACGGAATTCTAATCGTGTGCCTGCTGGAAGAATGCTTTCACCGTAACTGAACCCGCCCCGCGATTGCCGCGTCGTCTTCGCAGCTTTTGGCTGCACGCTGCCGGTCGTTTTGATTGGCAGCGTTCGCCCGTTCACCGCCACGGCAGTCAGGTTCAAGGTGAGCGGTTCTGACGAAGTGGTGGAACGAGAACCGCGTGACGATGCAATCACGCCGGAAACCGGCGTTCCGGCGCGAAGCAGCACATTTCCATTGGTCACAACATCCTGATCGAGTTTTGCCGTGAAAGTGCGACCCGGTGTTGCATGCGAGGAGATTGCACCGGCAGTTCGAACAATGATCGGTGTGCCGGCTGGGATTGTAGCGGCGAGCAAAGACGACTGCATCAGCCCGCCGCCGCAAACCAAAATTACAACGAATAGTCTATTGAGCTTATATTTCATTGCGCTCTCCGGTTCTCATTCGGCTGCGATAAGTTTGCGGCCATCCGAGTAGAACCGGGTATTGGACTTTAGACCTACACCGGGAAATCGATCGCCAGGCTGCGAGTTGGAGCCGAGTGCGGCTATTTGCTCAGCAACTTTCTTTTCGCTGCCGCAAGTTCCTTGAGTTTGTCTTCCCCAACTTCAGGATAAGCCAAATCGAGATCGGCCAGCGCGTCGATCACTGCCGCCGCGACCACAACGCGGGTAAACCATTTGTTATCTGCCGGCACCACGTACCACGGCGCGTCCTTCGTCGCCGTCTCCTGAATCATTTCTTCGTAAGCGTCCATGTAATTGTCCCAGTAGTCGCGCTCATTGGCGTCGTTAGAGGAGAACTTCCAGTTCTTCAGCGGATCGTCGATTCGCTCCAGGAAGCGTCGCTTTTGTTCTTTCTTTGAAACGTGGAGAAAGAACTTCCGCACGATCACACCGTTTCTCGCCAGATATTGTTCGAAGTTGCAGATGTCTTCGAAACGCTGCTTCCAGATTTCCTTGTCCACGAGTTTTGGGGGCAGCTTTTGCTTTTCCAGAAATTTTGGATGCACCCGGACAACCAGCACTTCTTCGTAGTAGCTGCGGTTAAAAATTCCGATGTGGCCGCGATTTGGCAGGGATTTCGTGCAACGCCAGAGATAATCGTGATCGAGATCTTCGGCAGACGGGGATTTGAAAGAGGAGACCTGGCAGCCTTGCGGGTTGACACCAGACATGACGGCCTGAAAAATCAGCAGCACCCCCCACTTGTCCTGCGCGTAGAGTTCGTCTTGCAATTCGGCCAAGGCCAAAATCCCGTCGGCGAGCGCTTCCTTGGCTCGGGACTTGTCCTCTTTCTTGGTGAAATCAAGTGTGTCGCCTGGATCGACATCTTTAAGTCGAAAATCTTTGCCTCTGCTGACGCGGAATGGCTTGGCAAATTTTCGGGCTCTTCTAATGATCTGTTTTGTTTTCATGAATGATCAATCGGTGTGAATCGGTGTGATCTTTGTTCCTTGCAGTCCGAGCCCGGCCATCAACCCACGTTGTCCAAAAGCGAATGCGTAGACGCCCTTTCGAAGAGTGGTGGTAGTAAACGACCGCGCCATTCCTTCATCGACAATCACGACACTCGGTCCCGTGCCGATTTCCCAACCGCCACTCTTTCGCAAATAATCCAGATCAGCATAAAGAAAAATGGTCGAGCAAAGCAACACGCTCAGACCAATAATAGCTAATCTTGTTCTGTTTGAGTGTTTCACGATTTTAAATTTTCCATTCGTTAGTTTTGCAAGTCGTGCGCGGAAATCCGCGTCGACAACTGATACTGAAGCCGGGCCGGCTTCGGAGGATATCAGACCAAAGTCCTATAGACGTCTCGCAGGGGCGAACTCGATCTTGGTCGTAAAGAAACAAAACCGAAGAGGAACGACCAAATGAAAATTGAAACGCAACTTCGATCAGCGGATCTCAAAGATATTTTTAGGGCGACGGGCACGCGCGCTCGTGGACGACGAGGCATCCTTCTCACAAAGAAGGCTAAGGAGCCACCAAACGGCACCATCACGCCGCCCGCTCAATCGTCAAAAACAACCAAGTCCTCATCCCGTTATTCCATCGGCATGTTTAGCGCCGGCGAGGCGCGCTGTGATCGCTGGCAGGAGATGGCGCATGCCGCCCAAACCCTTGTCGCCCAATCTTCCTCCGGCGCTTCCACCAAGGAAACGCTCGCCACCGTGGAAGCTCTTCTCGGACCGCTCAGCGTGATCGAGACCTTCCACGCTTACCCGGGGGAATTAATGATGAGTGCGCTGAAGGATGCGCTGGGCCGGCGCGATTATTCCAGTTTCTCGCGAATCACAAATCGGATCGCGAAGGCGATCATCACCGGATCCTACCGTCGTTCCGTGAATGCATGGAAGCTGGGCGAGGAAGGCGAGATGGAAGGGAATGATCGTCTGCTCAAGGACTACTTTGATACGGGCGATCTCACCAAACCGTACTTTGAGGTGCTGATTGTCAGCGATGATCCCACCACGGAACAGGTGCGCCAGGGGCGGGTTGAACTTCGGCAGCTTCGTCGTCCGGAAGATCCGTTTGTATATGAGGCGGTCACGGTGCCGAGCTTTGAAGAAGGCGTGCTCAGCGTCGTGATGAATGCCGATCTGCAGGCAGTTGTCATTAAAGACAACTTCCGCTTCAAATCCCAATTCGACGCGCCGCTGCTGCGCACTTACCTCGAACAGCATCTGTCGCAGGAGTGCGGTTCGCTCGAGCCAAAGGATTACGGAGTGGCTCTAGCCCGCGCCATTGGAAAGATTCGTCCTGAACTGGACGTGTATCTGATCGTGGATGGCGCAGTGGAAAAAGTGGCGAGCCACCTGGATTCCAAAAACATCCGGCGCATTTTTTACGGCATCGAAGACCTGATGGAAATCCATCTCGCCCTCCTCGAAGGCGTGAACCAGCGCTACGACACACCGTACTTCAATAACTTAAAAAACTACGCGCGCCGTCCGATCGGCACATTCCACGCTCTTCCGGTCGCGCGCGGTAAATCCGTCTTCAACTCTCATTGGATTCGCGACTTCGGTCATTTTTACGGAGCCAACATTTTCCTGGCTGAATCCTCCGCCACAACCGGCGGTCTGGATTCGCTGCTCGAACCAACGGGCAATATCAAGGTCGCCCAGGACAAAGGGGCCCGGGCTTTTGGTTGCCAGAAGCTCTTCTTCGGAACGAACGGCACTTCCACCTCTAATAAGATAGCGGTCCAGGCCATTGTTCGGCCAGGAGACATCGTGCTGGTGGACCGGAACTGTCACAAATCTCACCACTACGGTCTGGTGCTTTGCGGTGGCCAGCCCCTTTATGTCGAAGCTTATCCGCTGACTGAATATTCGATGTATGGCGCGGTGCCGCTGCGCACGATCAAAAAAGCGTTGTTGGACTTGAAGGCGGAAGGGCGGCTCGACCGGGTCCGCATGCTTCTACTAACTAACTGTACCTTCGACGGTCACGTTTACAACGTGCAGCGCTTCATGGAGGAAGTGCTCGCGATTAAGCCGGACATTGTTTTTCTGTGGGACGAGGCATGGTATGCCTACAGCCGTTTTTCTCAGTTCCATCGCATGCGCTCGGCTATGGGTGCCTGCGACGCGCTGCGGGAAAGGTATGCCAGCGAGGCATACCGCGCCGAGTACGCCGAGTTCAAGAAGGAGCACGGGAAAATTGATCCGAAGAATCCGAAGCTCCTCGATACGCATCTGCTGCCCGATCCCGACGCAGTGAAGCTCCGCGTTTATGCCACGACCTCGACGCACAAATCGCTCTCCTGCTTCCGGCAGGGTTCCTACATCATGGTGAATGACGATTGCTGGGAGAGCACGGAGGCAACTTTCAAAGAAGCCTTCTTCACTCATACCAGCACTTCACCGAACCTTCAGTTGATCGCATCTCTGGACGTCGCCCGCCGTCAGGCGGAACTGGAAGGCTATGAGCTGGTGGGCCGCTCCATCGAGCTCTCGCTGATCCTTCGTCGTGAGGTGAACAGGCATCCGCTCATTTCGAAATACTTCAGCATTGCTACCAATGCCCAGATGGTGCCGGCACAGTATCGGACCAGCGGATTCGAGGACTTCCATGCGGAGGGTGTGAGTTGGAAAACCATCTACGACGCGTGGGCGAGCGACGAATTCGTTTTGGATCCGACGCGTATCACCCTGCTGTGTGGTTCTGCGGGGTTTGATGGCACCGCGTTCAAGGGCTTGCTCGCAAGCAAGTTCGACATCCAGCTGAACAAGACATCGCGCAACAGCGTCCTGCTCCAAACCAACATTAACAATACCCGCAGCGACATTGCCTACCTGATCAAGGTGCTCGCCGATATGTCGCGCGAGCTTGAGCGCAAGCTCTCCATGGATCCTGACGAGAAGGCGGCATTTGACGCCCGCGTGAAGAGCCTGGTCACCGACGTGCCCGATCTTCCAAACTTCAGCCGCTTCCATGACGCCTTCCGTGAAAATCCGCACAGCAAGACAAACGAAGGCGACATGCGCACGCCTTTCTTCCTCGCCTATGACGCGGAGAACTGCACGCATGTGAAGCTCAACAGCAAGGAGATCGATGATCTGGTTAAGAGCGGTCAGGCCGTCTCGGCAAAATTCGTGATCCCTTATCCCCCGGGCTTCCCGATCATGGTGCCCGGTCAGGTCATCACGCAGGAGACCATCGAGTTCATGCGCAAGCTTGATGTGAAAGAGATTCACGGCTACCACGCCGCCTCAGGCCTGGAGCTAATCAAGCCGGGCCTTCGGGTACTACTTCGGGAAGTTCACCTTTAAGGGCATCGGTCTGGGAGCGGTCACGGCGACCCTGCTGTCCGGGGTCGTGATCGGACAGATTGGGATCACCATTTCGCAACCACTTAAGGCGACGGTGTTCCTGATGTTCCTGTTCGCGGTCGGTTACGCCGTCGGGCCGCAGTTTGTCCGCGGCGTGGCCAAGGATGGCTTGCCGCAGGCACTCTTTTCGGTGGTCCAGTGCGTGTTCAGCCTGCTGGCTTGCGTTGTGATCGCGAAGTTCGCTGGCTACGATCTCGGCTACTCGGCCGGGTTCTATTCGGGGTCGCAGACGATTTCCGCGGCGATGGGCCTCTCGACCGACGCCATCAACCGGCTGGGCCTGGAGCCTGCCAAGGCGAAGGCCCTCCTCGATTCGATGCCGGTGGCCTACGCCGTAACTTACATGTTCGGCACCATGGGCTCGGCGATCGTGATCGCCGTCCTGGGCCCCAAGCTGCTCGGCATCAATCTCTTTACTGCCTGCAAAGATTACGAAGAAAAGCAAGGCGGCACCAAGGAACTCGGCGGGGCCGGCTCGGCCTGGCGCCGCTGGGAAGTGCGGGCGTTCCGTGTGGCCCAGGGCGGGAAAGCGGTTGGCCTGCGGGTACCCGAGGCCGAGGCGCTGGTGCCCGACGCGCGCGTTTTCATTCTGCGCATTCGCCGCGACCAGACGATCGAGGAAGCAACCGCAGACACCGTGCTCCGTGAAGGCGATGTCGTGGCGGTCGCGGGTGCGCGTGACGTGCTCGTGTCGGTGCTCGGAGCGAACGCAACTGAGGTCGAGGATCCTGAGCTTCTCGCCGTACCGGTGGAAGGCGTGGATGTCTATGTGAGTAACAAGGCCGTCGACGGCAAGACGCTGGCCGAACTGGCCCAGATGCCGGCCACACGAGGGGTCTTTCTGCGCAGGATCGTGCGGGGCGCGACTGCGACCGTGATTCCCATTCTGGCGAACACCACGATCCAGCGCGGCGACCTCCTTACTCTCGTTGGGCGCACGCAGGACACTGCTGCCGCCACCAAACTGTTAGGCGTGGCGGACCGTGCGACCGATGTTGCCGACGTCGCCTTCATCGGAGCATGGATCGTGATGGGCGCGCTGCTCGGCGCGCTCGTCTTCAAGGTGGGCGGCGCGCCCATCACCCTGTCCACCGCCGGCGGAGCACTTATCGCAGGGATCGTGGGCGGGTGGTTCCGCTCAGTGCGTCCATCCTTCGGGCGCATCCCGACGCCCACCGTCTGGTTCATGAACTCGGTCGGCCTGAACATTTTCATCGCCATCGTCGGCATTTCCGCCGGCCCGGGGTTCGTCAACGGCCTGAAGACGCAGGGTGTCGGCCTATTCCTGTGGGGCGCCCTCGCGACCACGGTGCCGCTCGTTCTCGGCATGTTCGTCGCCAAATATCTGTTCCGCTTCCATGACGCACTCACTCTCGGCATCGTCTCAGGCTCGCGCACGACCACGGCGTCCCTCGGCCTGGTCTGCGATCAGGCCAAAAGCCAGGTCCCAGCGCTGGGCTACACCGTTACCTATGCCGTGGGCAACACGCTCCTTACCATCTGGGGAATGATCCTCATCATGTTGCTTTCATAACGAAAATGAATCTCGAAACTTCGTCTCGAAATAGAAAGCGCGCCGCGAGCGCAAAGGAAAACCGTATGATAAAACCCGATCTAGAAATCAAACCAACTAAACGCAACCGTGGAAACGGTGCGAAAACTAACGGACAAGCTCATCGTCGCAGTCGCCCATTATCAGATACTGCGAAACTGAAAGAGTTCGACAAACTCGGTCCGTTCGAGATCAAGGATTTCGTCCAAAAAGTGGCATCGAAATCGGCGTTGGAATCTTCCCTCTCTTATCTGAACGCCGGTCGTGGTAACCCAAACTGGGTCGCCACGGAGCCGCGCGAAGCGTTCTTCTTGCTCGGGCAGTTCGCAGTTACTGAGAGCAAGCGCGTGCTCGACCTGCCACCCGGTGTAGGCGGGATGCCTGGCGCATCGGGAATAGCCGGCCGTCTTGAAGCCTGGCTCGCGAAACACAACGACATGCCCGGTGCGCCGTTCCTTCAAGCGATGGTGCCGTGGGCGGTGAAGAAGTTCAGCTTCGACCCCGACAAGTTCGTGCACGAGCTGGTGGATTCTATCATCGGCGATCACTACCCGGTGCCAGACCGCATGCTGGTGCACAACGAACAGATCGTTCACGAGTACCTGGAGTGGGCCATGTGCGGAAACCCGCGGCCGAAAGGCAAGTTCAAGATCTACGCGGTCGAGGGCGGCACCGCCGCTATGTGTTACATTTTCAAGTCGCTAAAGAGCAATCGGATTCTCAACCCCGGCGACACGATCGCGCTCGGGGTGCCGATCTTCACCCCCTACCTGGAGATGGCGCATCTGGAGGACTACGACCTCCATTACGTCGAGATACATGCGAAGCAGGAGGATCGCTTTCAGTATCCCGATTCAGAGATCAAAAAGCTCCTCGACCCGAAGATCAAGGCGTTCTTCATTGTTAATCCTGGCAATCCGTTCGCCGTCGCGCTGTCTCCAGACACGATTAAGAAAATCGGGGCGGTCCTCAAGAAGCGGCCCGATCTCATCCTGCTCACAGACGACGTCTACGGCACGTTCGTCCCGGGCTTCCGTTCGCTGATGGGAGAGTTCCCGGAGAATACGATCGGCGTCTACTCCTACAGTAAGTACTTCGGCTGCACCGGATGGCGACTCGGAACGATCGCGGTATACGAGGACAACATCTTCGACAAGATGATCGCCGCGCATCCCGAGCCGATCAAGAAACTGCTCGACAAGCGCTACGGCGGGCTCACCCTCAAGCCGCGCGACTTCGCCTTCATCGACCGCATCGTGGCCGACAGCCGCGACATAGCGCTCAATCACACGGCCGGGCTGTCGCTTCCGCAGCAGGTCATGATGACACTGTTCTCGCTCAGCGAGATGATGGACGAAAAGAAGGCCTATCAGAAAGCCTGCATCGGCATCTGCAAGAAGCGGGTCGAGGCAACGATCGAAGGACTGGACATCGAAGTAGGACCTAACGAGTACTTCGACTACTATTACGGCCTGATCGATTTCGAGTTCTTTGCCCGCAAGTACCTGGGCGAGGAGGTCGTCAGGTGGATGAAGGAGAACGTGCACCCGCTCGACATCGTGTTCCGGCTGGCCGAGGACCACGGCATCGTCCTACTCAACGGCGGCGGCTTTGCCGCTCCGGATTGGTCGGTGCGCATATCCTTCGCAAACCTGGAGAATCACGTCTACGACGACATCGGTCGGGCGGTGCGCGCCATCGCGCGCGGATACAGGCAGGCTTATCAGGCAGCTACAGGCAAGAGTGCCCCGCCAGCCCCGACGAGAGCGCCTGTTGCGAGACGTTAGTTCGGTTACTCCGCGATGCTTATGTCGCAATAAGCGATTGTATGGCTTGGCTAACTCAGACGTTCGCCAAAAAATCCCGAACTCGTAGTTCTGATCGGGGCACGCTGCCTCTTACGTGGCAATCTGCGAGAGGATACCTACCCGAAAATCGGACAGTACTTGCGCGAGGCAGCAGAGGGATATGTGAAAGATGGGAGGGTGCCAGGAAACCCGGAAGTGAATAAAGGTTGACGGTTCTAACGAAGGAGAACTATACCGGAGTTCGAGTCGATAGGTCTCTTATGAAGAAACGAACGTCTTTTGGTGAATACGCATGTGCTGTAGCGGCATTGTTCACCGTCTTCAGCAGCGCGGAGACCGCCCTCGGCCAGCGGGAGAGTGAGATCGACCCCTGGATGGTGGCCGCCCCTTCTGATCTCTCCCTGGCGGTGACGCAAGTCGCTCCCTCCCTGGCGGTGGAGCAAGTCGCTCCCGAGGACAGCGCGCTAACATCTGTTGAGGAAGGTCGGACTGAACTCGATCAGTCATTTCCCTTACCCCAGGGGCGCTTGGAAAAGCAGCGTCCTCTCCTGGCGGCTCTGAAAGAGACGACGTTCGAGTTCAACTTCCGCACCTTCTACTTCGATCGCAGCGACTTCAATGGCGCAGAGAAACAGGCATGGGCCATCGGAGGATGGTTAGGGTTGAAAACAGATTACTTTTTCGACCATATCGCGTTCGGAGTAACCGGTTATACGTCGCAGCCTATCTATGCTCCTGACGACAGGGATGGAACTCTGCTCCTCGGGCCGCGCCAGGAAGGGTATACCGTCCTTGGCGAACTTTACGCTGATATTCGTATCTTTGAGGGTTTGAACATTACTGTCGGACGAAAGGGCTACGACACGCCTTTTATCAACCGCAACGATGTTCGCATGACGCCCAATACTTTTGAGGCGATCGTCTTGCAGGGGCGCACCGAACTGGGCAAGGATGCCGCTGACCAGGCCAAAACTCCAGACGTGAACCCAGACGGCATGGGCCTGCCAGGCCTGAGCAAAGACAACAAAGACTCCGATAAAGAGGTCGCGGCTCCAACCCCGGCCCCGGAAAAAGACGTCGCAGCTATTAAGTACGGCGTCGGCTATTTCAACAAAATCAAGGAACGAAACGACGACTTCTTTGTGTCGATGTCACGCGATGCGGGCGCGGACGTCAAGAGAGGCGTCTTTGCTGCTGGAGCGCTCTACGAGAAAGGGAAATTCTCCATCGGCGCGATTGACTATTACAGCGACGACATCATCAATATCGCATATGCCGAATCGAAACTGGAAGTCCCGCTTGCCGATGACTGGAAGCTAAAGTTCGCTGGCCAGTACGTGGATCAGGGTAGTGTCGGCGACAACGATCTGCAGGACCACAGTTTCTCAGGGCATCAATTCGGTCTTAAAGTAGAACTACCTGTCAAGAAGGCGCTGTTTACCGCGGGGTTCACTCACGCTTGGGGAAATGCCAACCTGCAAAACCCGTGGAGCGGATATCCCGGCTACACCAGCGTTCAGGTTCAGGACTTCAACCGGGCCGGTGAGAGCGCGTTTCTTCTTCGGGCTGGTTACGACTTTCCCTGGGTCGACGGGCTGAACGCCTACGCCTTGGCGGTGTTCGGCACCGACCCGGATTCACCGACGCAGTTTCGGCAGAACGAGTTCGATTTCAATCTCCAGTGGGGCCCCAAAAAAGGCGTTCTGGAGGGTTTGTCGCTGCGTCTACGCTATGCGGTCGTCCAGCAGTTTGGAGGAGATGTGCACAACCTTACCGACTTCCGTGCGATCTGTAACTATGTAATCAAGTTCTAGGAACGAAGTGCCGTTTTTATCGGTTCAACACGATGGTCGCGAGCGGATTGGACGGAATGATTCCGCCCACGTCTCTTTAAGCAATTCTTCGAGTTCCATGAGAACGACGACTTTATTCTTTGTGTTTTTAGCGCTCCTTCTCGCTGGCTGCGCATCCGATCGCTCGTCTGAGCAGCATCCGTCTGACAAGGGCATCTTCGAGACCCCGGACGCGAGCAGCCTTCATTAGCTCGATTCCGGAAATGCGCAGCGCGACCTCACGTAATCGGCACCAAGCGCACCCATCGGCAATCACTACTTGAAAGGACAGCTCCGCTATGAACTATCTGACCCACGCGCTTACGGAGCATCAGGAACTCGCGGTCTTCTTGACCCTGGCGATTGGCTTCCTCATCGGGCGTGTCAGGATCGGATCGTTCAGCCTTGGCACGACCGTGGGCACGCTGCTCGCCGGTGTCGCTATCGGGCAATTGAACATCGGGGTGCCTGCTGTCGTTAAATATGTCTTCTTCGATCTGTTCCTCTTTACCACCGGATACAAAGTGGGACCTCAGTTCTTCCGCGCCTTGAAGAAAGATGCGTTGCCGCAAGTAGCCATCACGCTCGTGCTTTGCATCACCTGTCTGCTCGCCGCGTTTGCCGCTGCAAAACTTCTCGGCTACGACATGGGTACCGCCGCCGGTCTTCTTGCCGGCGCGTTCACCGAGTCGACCGTCATCGGAACCGCCAGCGACGCAATCGGGCGCCTGTCCCTATCGGCCGCGGACAAGACAAGCCTGACCAATAACATCCCGGTGGCTTATGCGGTCACTTACCTCATTGGGACGGCATTCATCGTGTGGTTCCTCCCGAACATTGGTCCAAAGCTGATGCGCGTCGATTTGAAAGAAGAAGCGCGCAAACTCCGGGCGAAGATCTCAGCTTCGGGCGCTGGAGAGCAAGAGATTCTGTCCGCCTATCAGGTCCTCGCAGTTCGCGCATATCGGATAACACGTCCGGATTTACTCAATAAGAGTGTCGCTGAACTAGAGGCACGTCCCAGGGAAGCTCGCGTCTTCATCTCCCGGATCCGCAGAGATGGTAAGATCCTTGAGCCCGACCCGAACACGGTTGTTCGTGAGGGCGACGTCGTCGCTATCCTGACGCGCTCTGAGCTACTGACGGCGCGCGGGATAGAAATCGGAGTCGAGGTAAGTGACGCGGAGCTTCTGGATTTTCCGATCGAGTT
>WNFW01000551.1_pt1 | contig 26386 bp, 26 predicted proteins | sample 5400131 | NCBI WGS metagenome assembly WNFW01 (sample SAMN13153362, study PRJNA577476) | soil metagenome | isolation source: 20 cm soil or saprolite under grassland replicate 1 | place: USA:California | collected 2016-06-15 | reverse complement strand
AGGAGGCCGCTCCGGACGATTCCATCCGGGGGCCGCACGAACAATCCGCCCGGCTGGATCAGGTCCCACCATGATCGGAAGTCGTTGAGCAAGTTCGTGTTCAGCGTGAAGACGACGCCAAGGATCAAGAGGAAAAACGCGACGCCGATTAGGGCGACGAAGTCTGGCCGGCGCTCCGGGAATGCGCGCGCCGCGGGTGGCATCGGCCTCAGGGCCGAAAAGGCAGAAGCGGCCGTCGGAGCCGGGGCGGCCGGCGTCGGTGCGGACGCATGGTCCGGCAGCAGGGATCCGCAGTATACGCAAAACGCGACCTCATCATCATTTTCTGTGCCGCACTTCGGACAGCGCACTGTGTGCACCCCGGGGCCTCGCATGTCGGGTACAGGCCTTAGAACTTTTGGTGCTTCAGTCTTTTCCGTTGATTCTGGCATCGGTCCCGGGATTTCGCCCAAGATTTCTCCAAGTTCTTCGATGTCGAGTTGACCCTTCACCTCCCTGCCATCGAGGACCTGCAGGTTCCGCTCGAGCAATGCGAGTTCCCGAGGATCCAAGGTCTGCGGTCGGAACGCGATCAGGACGACGGCTTGGGTGCCCATTGCGAATTCGTTGAGATGCTCGACGAAGGCGAGGAGCGTCGGTTGGAACCCGTTGTGCAGGATCACGTACTCGAGGCCGTCGATCAGGACGAGGCCCGACGAACCATGCTCCTGGATGAACTGTTGGACCGCCCTCGCGACGGAAGCCATCGCGTTCGCGCTGAAATGGTCCTCGCCCGGGACCTCCGCGAGCCATCCGATCCGGACCTCCCCGAGCCCGAATCTCGTCCGCACTTTGTCCGGGTGGATCCGGGAAATGCAGAAGCCCGATCCCATCTCCGCTAGGAGGCGCACGAAGAGTCGGTAGGCCGTGTCGGCCGTCTCGTCCTCGAGGAGGTAGCAGGCGCCCCGCCGGATTCGCATCGGTCACCCTGAGGATTTCCGTCGGGCCGAGTCAACTTCGCCTTCCCGGTTCCGAGTCCGAGAGGGCTACCTCTTCACGGGGAGGATCGAGTCGCGCCACCGTTCCCCACCGATCCTGCCGACGAGGTCGGCCCACCCTCGTCCGTCGTAGGCCTCGCGGCACATAAAAGGATACGCACCGTCGCCGGACCGACTCCATCCAGACGCACGGGGCCAATCGGTCACAGGACGGGTCCCGAATTCGGCCCCAGCAGATGCTCGCGGGCGAGGCCGAGCGGCGGAGCGCCGAGGGCGAGGAAGGTGTCGTGAAACTCCTTCAACTCCCGCCGCGGATTCCGCTCCATCCAGTCGTCCCGGAGCTTCCGAATCATCAGTTTCCCCAGGGTGTAGTTGAGGTAACCGGGATCCCAGGTGCCGCGCTTCGCCTCTCGTTCCGCGGGCAGGCGATCCAGGTACGCATTCTCCATGAAAAACTTCGTCGCGTCCTCCCAGGACCAGCCGGCCGTGTGCATGCCGATGGACGAGAGATAGCGGCAATTGCGCAGCAGGGCGTCTTGTAACATCGCGAGCTTAAGCCGCGCGTCGCCGAAGCCCTCCTCGACCATCATCGTCTCGCAATAGTGAGCCCACCCTTCCGTGAAGGCATAGGACGTGTAGCTGCGCAGGACGGTCGATGGGATCTTCATCCGATGCAGGAAGTGGACGTAGTGGCCCGGATAACACTCGTGGACGGAGATGTTGCGGAGCGTGGTGTAGTTCAGGTGGCGGAGCCATTCCTCTCGTTTCTCGGGGGTCCACGAGTCTTCGACTGGCGTGACGTAGTAGAAGGCGTCCTTGGCGACGCGTTCGAAACTCCCGGGCGAGTTCATCGCGGCGGTGGCGAAGCGGTAGAACCGCGGCGTCTCGATCACCTTCGCACGCTCTTCCGAGGGCACCGTCACGATGTCATGTTCGATCAGATACGTCCGGATCTCCTCGAGCATCCTCCGGGTGTCTTCGATGAGGCGATCGGCCGTTGGGTGATCTCGTTCCATCCGCTCGAGGACTTTCTTCGCCGGCGTCGCGGGATCGATTTTCTTCGCGGTCTCCTCGAAGGCCGCCTGGTTTGCGCGGAGGTCCCTCTGTCCGACCGCGGTGAGGCGGTCCAGGGGGATTGCGGCGAGGTGTTCGGCAAAGATCATTCGCGCGTACTTCCGCGGGCCGAGGGCGAACTCCCTCTTGATCCTCGGTTTGTACGCCGTCGTGAGAGACTCCACTAGGCCCTTCAGCTCGGACGTCGCGACCGCGTTAGTCCGCTCGACGACGGCCCGGACGCGGGGGGACGCGTCGCGAAGATGGTCCGGGAGCTCCCGTGCGTAGGCGTCGAGCATCCCGCTCGCGGCCATCTCCCCGATCTCGTAGAAGGTATCCGCGAGCCTTCGATCCATCATCTGTCGGAGGTCCCGCAGAAACGCCGGGACTCCCGACTGGAGCTTCGCGACCGCGCGGAGGCGCCGATCGAGGGGCGCGTAGTTGCGCAGGAGGTAGTTGACGATGTTCAGCCGGTACAGGAAATAGGGAGGGAACGAATGCGGCAGCCTCTGGTCCTCGATTTCGGAGAGTTCCGACAGGAGCATGCCTCGGAGGACGCCGAGTTCCAGTCGGGCGGCACGAGACAGGCCATCGGTCCGTTCGAGGCGGGCCAAGGCATCGAGGTCCTTCCGGGACCGGGCCACATACCGGTTCAGCGCCGCGGCCGAGTAATCCGGCAAGATCCCATCGAATCGATGAAGCCCGGATGCCGCGGACCCGGTCGGATCGAAGGTCCGATGGTCCTGGACGATCCGTTTGGCCAGGCCGCGAAAGTTCGGGATGGTCGATCTAGGCAAGGAGTCCTTCCGCGGAGGGGGAGTGGGCTCCGCTCCAAAAGGCTTGCCTTTCGATGGTCGGCCCTCGGAGGCAGAATCCTCATTCCTGGGAAGGCCTTGCCCTCTGCCATGGGGCGCATCGAGGCCGACCTCCTCATCCCGGGGCGCGGCGACCCGATTCCGAATGGCTGCATCGTCTTTGACGGACCCAGCATCACCTATGCGGGACCGGTCGAGGGCGCACCGAGGGCGACCGCGGGGACCAAAGTGGACCGGGTTCCCGTCGTCCTGCCGGGCCTATGGGATTGCCACGGGCACCTGATGGGACTTCGGTCGGCGAACATCGAGGAATTCGCGAAGACGGCCCTGCCCGTCCTCGCGGCCCGTGCGGTCGCGGATGCCCGGCGGGCCCTCCTCGCCGGCTTCACGAGCGTCCGCGACCTCGTGGGCCTCGGGGTCCATCTCGCGCGGACCGTCGACGAGGGGACGATCCCCGGACCGCACATCCACGGCGGCGGCGCGATGCTCACCCCCACCGCGGGCCACGGGGACCTCCACATGTTCCCGACGTCGTACATGAGGACCTTGGAGGCGGGGGGCCACTATGTCCAGCTGTGCGACGGCGTCGCCGAGTGCCTCCGAGGGGTGCGGAACCAGCTCCGCGTGGGCGCCCGGGTGATCAAGGTGTGCGCATCGGGAGGCGTCATGAGCGAGACCGATCACCCGATCCACCAGCAGTTCTCGGAGGACGAGCTCCGAGCGATTGTCGGGGAGGCAGGGCGGGCGGAACGGATCGTCGCCGCGCACTGCCACGGCAAGCCCGGGATTATGGCGGCCCTCCGGGCCGGTTGCGGGACGATTGAGCACGGTTCGTACCTCGACGAAGAGTCCGTGGATCTGCTGATCGAAAAGAAGGCGATACTGGTCCCGACGCGATACATCCTCGAGCGATTGGTCACGTTCGGTCCGAAGATGAACCTCCCCGACTATGCGTATCGAAAAGTCGTCGAGCTCGTGGACCACCACAAGCGATCCCTGCAGCTCGCGATTCGGAAGGGAGTTCGCATCGCGCTCGGCACCGACATCTGGAGCAGCGGCGAGGGGACGATCGCCCCCTGGGGGCAGAACGCGCGAGAACTCATCCATCTCGTCGAGGCCGGCATGAATCCTCTCCAGGCGATCGAGGCCGCGACCGCAAACGCTCCAATGACGCTCGGACCGCAAGCGCCCCGGTCAGGCCAGCTCAAACAAGGATACGACGCGGACATCCTGGCGGTGCGAAAAGATCCGCGGACGGACGTCTCAGTCCTGTCCTCGTCGGAGAACATCCTGGCGATCTGGAAATCAGGTCAGCCGGTCGACCGCGGTCCGATCTAGGGTCGGCACCGCCAACGGGGCGAGTCCCCAGACGAGTCCATTGCCCACGGAACGACGCTGGATCTTTCCGTCGCCTTCCAGTTCTTCGAGGAGAAGCTCCGCGTCATCGTCGGTCACGCCCAAGACCGCGGCGACTTCGCGAGTCGCCCAACGCCCGCGTCCTTTGAGGAGGTCCAGGACCGATTCCACAGTCGCGTCGATCCGCTTACCCTCGATCCCCGGATCGACTTGACGAAGGGCTTCCTCGAACACTTCCCAAGGCTGCCATCCATTGAGCCGCGCGGTGACTTCTCCCCGGCCGATCGTGAACGTCGGGAATCCGCGGACCTCGAGCCGTTCGCTTTCGGCTCGGTCCGCCTCGAAGGCGGCCTTCGCGCGGCCATCCTCCAGGGACTTCGAGAATTCGGCCACGTCGAGCCCCACTTCCCCGGCGACTTCCGTCTGCACCGATTCCCGATGGATCGGTCGAGCATCGAGGCACCAAGCTTCGCGCAGGGCCCGCAGATACCGCCAGCCCTCGTCGGCTCCTTGGAGGGACGCGGCCTTGGCGGCAACGCACGCCGGCCACGTCGAGTTGAAGTCATCGACCTGATCGATCATCCGATCGGAGTCCATCGGCATCCGGTGCTGGCTCGAGACGGCCTCGAAGAACGCACGGACCGATTCCGTCCATCGGCCTCCGGACATGCGGGCCCACTGTTCGCGGAGCGGGGTGAAGTCCTCGAACAGTCCTCCCTGGCGGACCTCGAGGCGCACGACGTCGGCATAGACGACCTCGAGCCGTCGCATCATCGGCTCGCAGCCCCAGCACCAGATATTGTGCGGGTCGGTGTACCAGGTCACCTGCAACGGTTCCGTCATGGCGACAGTCCGCGCTCCCCACGGAACGGTTGCCTATGAACTCCTCGGTTCCGCCCGCGGGCCGACCGCTTACCGCTCGAGGTTGAAGTAGATGCGGACGGTCGCGCGATACGCCTTGATCTTGGCCCCGTCGAGCTCCAATTCCATCTCGCCCACCCGTGCCCACCGCATGCCTCGGACGGTCTTGGCGGCTTCGGAGACGGCGTTCTGCGCGGCCTTCGCGAAACTCACCGGCGAGACGCCGACCACGTCGATCACTTTCTGCACCATGGAGATCCTCCGGCCCGGGATGGCGCATCCCCCACATGGTCGCTTCGGCTTAGTGGCCCACAGGAGGTTCAGGCTGGGGCCAGTGAGGTCCCTCAGGCGCTACCGGATTCCACCTTTCCGGGATCGGGGAAACGCTTGAGGACCGCGGCGAGTTTGGTCGCCTCCTCGCCCATCGCCTCGATATCCTTTTCCAAGATGCCGCGCCACTTCCGGACGGCTGCGTCTCCATGGGTCGCATACAAACGGGCCGCGGACTGCCAGGCATCGAACCGGCCGTCCAAGAGCGCCGCCACAAGCTCGCGCCCGCGCTCCGCGGCATCGTTCAGCTTCCCGAGTCGCTCGACGAACCCGACGATGGAAGGCGTCCTCCGTTTCAGCATCGTCACGTCCTCGCTCCATTGGATCTGCAACGACCGACGTTCGTCGTCCCGGATCGCCTTCAGCCAGGCCCATGCGGCGTCGAGCGAGCCGCGGATGAGCCGCGCGTCCCCGAACACGTGGGTGAGCTTCGCATCCGAATAGCCGGGCAGCTCAAGGAGTCCGTAGAAGGACCGGGTTCGGAAAACCTCCCCTTGGGGACTCGCGTTGTTCAGGAGTCGCAGGAGCGGCTCCGGATCGCACCCGGGAGGCGGGGCGGGAACCCCAATGCCGGTGCCTTGCGACGCCTCGAGCAGGAGGGGGATCGCTTGATCGGCCCGGCTCCGGGACAGGAAATCCAGGTAGGCCGCCGTCGCGGCGGCGTTGAACGCGTCGACGAGGTCGTTGAAGGTCCGCGCGTCCTCGGGCGAGGCCGGCGGCTTCGGGATCTTGGACATCCTCTCAATCTGGGCCCGCAGCTGGCGGATGCGCGCCTCGACCGCTCGATAGCCTTCGCGATACTCGGTCTGGAGTCGCCGGACTTCCGCCCCCATGTCCGCGATGCGATCGAGACGTCGCCAGGCCTTCCGGGCGCCGTAGAAGTCACGCTTGCGGGCTTTGCGGAGGGACCCATCGAGGGCGGCGACGAGACGCGGGGACAGGCGCTTTTCCTTCGCGGCCTTGCCCAGATCCGCGGCGAGGGCATCGACGTCCCGGTTGAAGATGCGCACCTGTCGCCAGTTGTCCACCTCGCTCTCGCGGAGGAGTCGGTCGATCCGTTCCCGGAACCGGTCGAGGGTTCCGTCGACGAGGCCCGCGGTCCCTTCGACCCGCTTCCGGGCCCGGGCGATCGCGTCGAGCAGTTCCGGAGCCTCCGACTCGAACGTTTCGGCGGTCGGCGTCTCGGGAGAGGCCATCGACGGACTCTCATCGCGGGCCGGTTATTTAGTTTGCATCGGACAATCCGAGAACGCGGTCTCGCTCCGTCGCTCGGGCCGCGCGCCCGCAAAGCCTTAAGTGACGGGAACCTCTCCGCACCGACCCATGCAGCTGAGGCTCCTCGAGAAACAGAAAGATTCCGTCCGGATCGAGATCTTGAACCCGGACGACACGGTCATCTATCCTCTGATCACCGCGCTGTTGAAGGACGCGGACGTGGAGGACGCCCTCTACTACACGGGCCATCCGCAGCTCGACAAGCCCGTCCTCACGGTGAAGGTCAAGAAAGGGAGTCCGCAAGCGGTGCTGAAACGCGTCGCGGAAAATCTGGCGACCGAATTCGGCGGCGCGAAGCAACTTCTGGAGAAGGAGCTCGCGTAGGGCCATGGAACGGGACGTCGGGATCGTCGGCTACCTGACGTCGACGCCCGGGGTCGGCGGCACGCTCAAGGACGCTCCCGAGGATTTCGTCGTGGAGGAAATCTCCTCTCCGCCGCCTCCGTCCGCGGAAGGGCGCTTCACGGTTGCCACGATCCGCGTCCGGAACTGGGAGACGAACCGGCTCGTCCGAGAACTGGCTCGAGCGTTGCATGTCAGCCGTCGCCGGATCGGCTTCGCGGGCACGAAGGACAAGCACGCGGTGACAACTCGGTTGTTCTCCTTCGAAGGCATTCCGATTGAGGCGGTCCGAGAGCTTCACCTGAAGGACGTCGAAGTCCTGGACGCCTTCCGCTCCGATCGCCCCCTCGAGATCGGTGGCCTTGCGGGCAACCGGTTCCACATTGTCATCAAGAAACTGGCCGTCGACGAGGCCACCGCGGCGAGATCCGTGGCGGAGACCGAGCGAGCCCTTCGGCTCGTCGGAGGATTCCCGAGTTTCTTCGGGGTCCAGCGATTCGGTTCCGTGCGGCCCATAACTCACGTCGTCGGACGGCATCTCGTGAGAGGCGAGTTCCGCGAGGCGGTCGAGGCGTACGTCGCGAATCCGTTGGAAGGCGAAAACCCGGAATCATACGAGGTCCGGTCCGCACTCCGCGACACCGGAGACGTCCAGCAGGCGTTGCGGAGCTACCCGCGGGCCTACGGGTTCGAGAAGGCGATCCTGAACCGTTTGGCGACTCGTCCGGAGGATTTCGTCGGCGCCCTCCGAGCCCTCCCCTTCAACCTCCTCATGATGTTCGTCCACGGCTATCAGTCGTTCCTGTTCAATCGCATCTTGAGCGAGCGGATCCGCCGGGGCCTCCCGATCCATGAACCGGTCGCCGGGGATCTCGTCCTTCCGGCGGATCTCCGCGGCCTCCCCGATCGGAGTCGTACGATCGAGATCACCTGCGACAACCTGGAGCGGGCGGCGAAGCGATGCAGGGAGGGGAAGGCGTGGGTCAGCGGGATCCTCTATGGCTCGGAGCCGGAATGGGCGGGCGGCGAGCCGGGACAGATTGAGAAGGCGGTCGTGGCGTCGGAGGGGATCCGTCCGGAAGACTTCATCATTCCCGAGATCCCTCGGATTTCCTCCAAAGGGACGCGGCGGGAGATCCTCGCCCCGATTCGCGACCTCGTCTCCCGGCTCGAAGGGGGGAACCTCACCCTGGCCTTCGAACTCACCCGCGGTTCCTACGCGACGTCTCTCGTGCGGGAGTTTACGAAGTCGGAATAGCCTGCGATGGGCCAAAGTCTGATGACTACGTCCGGAGATTCGTCCAGAGATCGGCGAAGCGGTCGACGGCGTCGTCCTGGAAGCTCGATCGGTTCGCCAGGAGGAGCTTCCGGACCTCCTCCAGGTCTTTGATCGAGAAGACGCTCTCCCGCTCCCGTTTGGTCCGAAGCAGCACTTCTCGGTTCATGAGCTTCTGCAGATGATAGGAGAGCGTCGACTTCGACACGCCGACGGACATCTGGAGCTCCCCGAACGTTCGCTCTCCGTACGACAGGAGTTCGATGACGATCTTGCGGGGGACATCTTGACGGAGGACCGCGAGGATCCGCCGCTGGGCCTCCACGAACGCCCGCGCGATGAAGTACCGCTTGCGGTGCCCGTCCTCTTCCGATTTCAGGAGGCCGCTCCGCTCGAGGTACCCGAGGTGGTAGGAAAGCATCCCGGTGGACATGCCGAGCGCCTGGCCGATCCGACGGAGATGGACGCCCGGGTTCGCCGTCAGGAAATCGTAGATTCGTCGCCGGCTCTCAAGCTCCAGGCCTTCCGCCATTAGATCACCGCAGCAGCGCGAGGTACAGGGACACCAGCACCCCGAGGTTCAGGGCCAGCCACTCGGTCCCCACGGAGGAGACGACCTTGGTGGCCAGCTCCGCGATCAGCCAAACTCCTTGGACGAGGAAGATGGAAAAGGCGGCGGTCAACAGCAGGAAACGCCGCTCCCGATGTCGGGCGTACGATTGGACCGAGACGGTCGCCAGGATCGCCGCGAATCCGGCGAACGAAACCCTGAGGAAAACATCGAGAGGGCCCATGTGGTCCCGGCGATGAGGCCCCGCCATAAAGATACTTTTCGTACGCCGGTCGAAGCCCGCATCGGCCTCGCGAGCGGGAAGGTTCGTTCGACGTCCCAAGGAGTTGCCCCCGTGGACCAAAATTCCCTTATCGGCGGAAAGACACTATTCTTCCATGGAGGACGGACCGGATGCGTGCGCACATCTGGCGAGGGCGGCGGCGGCGCTTGCCGTGCTATCGCTTCTTCCCGTCGCCCTGAGCGGATCTGCTCCCTCTCATGCGTCCGCCGTCCTCCCACCTATTTCGTCGCTCGTCCCTTCGGCCGATTCCGCCGGAGTCTTCCCGTGGTCGTCCCCTCTGTTCGCGGCGTTCCGCTACGACCGGGGGCAGGTGCTCGGCACATACGTCCAATTCGCCTATGATGATTCGAGCGGGACCGTCCGATCCGTCCTCGGGCTGGCCGGGGACGCGCCGGTCCTCTACATCGGTTCGATTGAGATCGCCGGTTTCGCCCCGGCACGCGGGGCTTCCGCGCACGGTCCGACGTTCCAAGCGGAGGGATACCTCGCCACAATCACGGCCCACGACGACCCGACCGCCCTCCTCGAGATTCGGACGGACGTCGCGCGCACGGCCGCGATCGAGCTTCCCGCGGGTGCGACGAACATCTCCGTCCAGACGGCTCCCGGCTCGTGGCCGGCCTCCTCGGTTTCTTACACAGTCGGCGACGAACAAGCTCGATTCCTCCTGGGGGCGGGCTCGTTCAGCGTCCAGGGGATCCGAGTCGTGGCGAAGATGGCTGATGCGGACCTCCTCGTGTTCAAGTCCGTGCCGCCGTCCGCGGAGAATCGCGGGGAATGGCTCGCGCTCCTCGATGCGATCGGCGCGGGACATATCGTGGCCGAACTCGACCTCGTGGCCACGGCGGACGGCGGCTGGGTCCAGAACGCGGTCCAGTACCGTCTCGGGGTTTCCGGGTGGGCGCTCGATGTCGAACCGGGCCACGCGTCCGTGCAGGTGGATTCCCTTCTGCCTGGGGGTGCCACGGTCCTGCTCGCATTCGATCCGGCCACGATGCCCTTCAACGCGCCGACGGAACTCCAGATCCGAGCCAACGCCGGGGAAGCGAATCGGACGGAGAGTCCCCTCGCCCTCTTCTCGAGCGAGCCGCGGTCGCGCGGTGCTTCGTATTCCGTCCTCTCGTTCCCCGGGACAGTCGTCGCTCTCTATCTGCCATCCCTTGCGGCGGTCTCCATCGAAGTCGTGAGTTCGCGGCCGAATGCCCTTCCGGCCGGCCTCCAGGCGGACAGCGAGATCGCGATGATCGCGGCCCTCGCGATCGTGAGCGCGGCGGCGGCCCGCATGCTCCGTCGCAAAGAATGAATGAGGTCGTCCGCGGCTGCTCGCATCGATTCGCGACCGTTCCACTCCCGTTGCGCGACCTACTTATAGCGGCGCGGCATCGACTGCGCCGATGGCGGCGGGCGACATCTGCGGAGTCCAGGGATGCGGGAAAGACGCTCGGCGATCTCTCTCTACCAAGAAGGTCAAGGAAGCTTTGCCGGATCTCAAACTGATTGGCGAACCCCGACGGACCCATCTGTGCAAGGACCATTACCGCCAGTTCCGCAAGAAAACGAAAAAAGAACGGGAGCTCGACCGGGCCACGTGGCAATGAGGGCCTCTCGGTCTCAGAGCTTCGAGCTCACTCGAACACGATTTCTCGCAACCCGGTCTTCTCGTTGAATCGTCGATTGAAGTGAATCGAGTCGAACCGCTGAATCTGGATCTCGTTGACGACCGCGGTCTTGGCCCGGAACAAGTGGCCGCCGATCGCCGTGCGATCCGGGCGGCCCAGCGAGGCATGGAGGTGGAGGGGCGGATCTCCCCGAAGGGAAATGCTCCCGTGGAGGGCGAGGAGCTCGTGGCGATCGGGGAAGACGGCCTTGTCATAGCCGTTCGCTCCGAAGAAACCGATTTCGAAGTCCCGGAGCATCCCGATGCCCCAGAGGACCGCGCCGCTCTCCAACTGGTTCCCGCGCGCGGCCGCCTCGAGGCTCGGGAACAGATCGTCGCCATCCGAGAGTTTGACGAAGACGGTGTCCCGTTCGCGTCGTGATTCCACGAACTCACCGAGTCAAGAGCGCTTCCGACTTGATCCGGAGGCGGCGCTCGACCGCCTTCGCAAGTTCCTTCGCATTGCTGAACGCCGTGTAGACGCGGCGAGGACGACACGTCGCGATGAAGTCCATCACGTCGTCGAAATCGCCATGGTCGCTCAGCGGGAACTGCGCGTCGACCCCGAACCGCCGCGTGAAGTCGAACATCGCACACCAGCCGCTGACATACGCGGTCCGGAGCCCGATCGACCCGATCCACGACACGCTGTCGTCGAGCGGAGGACGGAGCCACCCAGGGGGCAGGATGTACGCCCGTGGGTCCTTTCGCTCCGATTCCGACAAGGACGATAGCCGACGGTACCGCAGGTCGATCCCATGTCGAACGTAGATATCGGCGAGGTCCGCGATCCGGTCGGCGACCGCGACTTCGACGCCGAGTCGGTTCACGAGGGCGATCAGCTCCTGGCCTTTGCCGAATTCGTAGCCCGCGAGGGCGACCGGTCCGCTCGCGAGCTCCATCTCGAGCCAGTTCAGCAGGTCGGACTCGACCTCCTTCTTCGGAGGGAAGCTGTACCCCGGGCGTCCGTACGTCGCATCGACGATCAGGCTCTGGACGAATTCGGGCCGGGCCTTCCCGCAGGTCGCGCCGCCCTCCGGGTTGAAGTCCCCCGTGTAGAGGAGATCGTCGACTCGGACCATCGCGGAGCCGAACACGTGCCCCGCGTCCTTCAGCACGACGCGGAATCCGTTCAGATCGATTTCCTTGCCGAGGGGCAGCGCATGGCCGGTGCCGCCGCGGCGGACCTTGAGGACGTCCAAGGTCTGGGGCGTCATGATCCCGCCCGACGTCAGATGGTCCATGTGACCGTGGCTGACGACGCTCCCCGGCGTCTTGCGCACGGGATCGAGGATGACTTCCTTCAGGAGGTCCTGGACGAGGAAGCCGCCTTCGTACCGGACGCGCATCAGGACCTCCGGGTGAACACGTACCGCGTGGGCACGCGACGCTTGAGGCCCGTCCAGTACTTGCAACGTTCGCATCGATAGCCGAGGGTCACCGTGCCGCCGTACACCGTCATGTTCCGCACTTTCTTCAGGCGCTCCCCGCACACGGGACATTTCACGAGCGAACGCATCTCGGGGGTGTCGCGGCATCGGATCTCCAGGTTCACGAGGCCCGATTCGATCGCGAGGACCCGCAACCGCGGCTCCCCCACCCGGTACTTCTCATCACTTTTCAGGTCCTTCTCGACGAGGGCCTTCAAGCGCCGCTGGCTGTCCACGATCGGCCGCGTGCTGAAAATCCGATGGAGGGACTCCCGGACCCGAGCGTCGTTCGGGATCCGGTAGGAGGGCATCGGCCGCGAAACGGCCGCGCCCCTACTAAGGTTTCCGGGGTGGTGTGCGTTCCGAGTCCCGCGACGGGAGAAGCCGACTCCAAGGATCGCCCCCGACGTCGGTCGGAGCCAACGCCAACAAACCCATCATCCCGAATCCCGCGACGGGAGTTGGACTCGCGGGAGCGGGGACCAGTCGGTAGACTCCGGACGACGTGGTGAGCCACAACATTCCGTCGAGGCCCATCTCCACATCGAGGATTCCATCCGGCGCGGTCGCGAGGAACGTCTCGCGGATGACCCCGGCTCCGTCGGCGGTCAGAGCGAGCTCGTGGAGGCGATGATCGTTGAAGCTGCCGACGATCAGATGGCCTCTCGACGCGGCGGGGACCGTGGCGGTGTAGAAGGCCGCGTTCGTCGGGACGATGACCGGGGTGTAGGCGATGATGGGATCGAGGTACGGCGGCGTCCGGGCGATTCCCCGGACATTCGGCCATCCGTAGTTCCCTCCCGGGACGAGGAGGTTGATTTCGTCGGAGTCCTGCGGTCCGTTCTCCGAGACGTACCCGGCGTGCGTGCTCGGATTCCAGGCGATCCCGAACATGTTTCGATGGCCGAACGTGTAGACATCGGCGTCGGCGCCCGGCCTTCCGACGAAGGGATTGTCCGAAGGCACGGCGCCGTCGGAATTGATCCGCAGCACTTTGCCGTTGGGCCCTGAGAGGTCCTGCGCGAAAGCGGAGTTCGCAGCGTCCCCCACGAGCGTGTACAGCTTTCCATCCGGGCCGAACTCGACCACGCCGGAATTGTGGATCGCGCTCGCCGCGATGCGGTCCCGCATGATGTCCATGCCGATTCCGACGGACCCGCTGCCGCGAATTCGGACGAGCCGGTTGTACACGGTCCCGTTCGCGGCATCGTCCCGGGTGTAATACGCGTACACGTAGGGACTGTTCGGAAAATTCGGATCGACGGCGAGGCCGAGGAGTCCTTGCTCACCCGAGGAGGCGACTTCCGGGATCGTGAAGAACGTCGAGTCCAGGATTGTCGTGTTCCCGAGGACCTGGATGCGGCCGGTGAACCGCTCCGCGAAGAAGACCCGGCCGTCCGGGCTGAACGCGAGGGCGATAGGCCAAGGGAGCCCGGTGCGGACGGCTGACAGCTGGACCTGGTCACTGCCCGGGGCTCCGGGCTGACTCACGGACCACCAGAGGACCGCGAGGCCCGCGGCGCCGACGAGGATCGCGACCAACGCCGCGACGAAGGCCAGACGGCCTCTCGTCTCCATCGCCTCGAAATGGTCGCAACCTCCTTAATTTTCTATGGACTGAGGGGGCCGACAATTGTGCGCAAATCTCCGAACCGAAAAGGGACGGGCGATCGAGATTCCCTCGAACGAGTCACGGCCCAGGTCGTCGACTGCCGCCGCTGCCCGCGCTTGGTCCGATATCGCCAGGAGGTCGCCCGCTCGAAGAGGGCCGCGTTCCGGGATTGGGAGTACTGGGGGCGGCCCGTCCCTGGCTTCGGAGACCCCGGCGCCCGGCTGCTGGTCGTCGGCCTCGCCCCGGCGGCCCACGGAGGGAATCGGACCGGCCGCGTCTTCACGGGAGATCGGAGCGGCGAGTGGTTGTTTCGCGCCCTTCACCGGAACGGATTCGCGAATCAGGCCGCGTCGGTCTCGAAGTCCGACGGCCTTCGGTTGCGCGATTGCTACATCGCCGCCGCGGTGCGATGCGCTCCCCCTGGGAACCGGCCCACGCCGGCGGAGTTCCGCAACTGCCAACCGTATCTCGAGCGCGAGGTGCGGCTCCTCTCCGCCTTGCGCGTAGTCGTCCCGCTCGGGGCGGTCGCCATGAACGCTTTCCTCCGAACCTGGCGGGCCATTGGTCACGATGTGCCGGTCCCAAAGCCTCGGTTCGGGCATGAGGTGACCGTCTCCCTGCCGCCGATCGAACTGGTTGCCTCGTATCATCCGAGCCAGCGGAACACCCAGACCGGCCTGCTCACGGAACCGATGTTCGACGGAGTATTTCGGGAGGCGCGGCGTCTCTTGGAGGGAGGCCGTGAGCAGATTTTCTCCAGGGAAGCTGCGGGTTAACCTTATTTAAGGTTGATATCGCTTTCGCGGGAAAAGTCCCAAAAAGGCTTTAGACGACCGGAGGCTCCCTCGCCCATGGCGGTGCCGCGCCGCGTCTTAATCATGGGGGCCGCCGGAAGGGACTTCCACAACTTCAACGTCATTTTCCGCGATGACCCTTCGGTTCAGGTCGTCGCCTTCACCGCCACCCAGATCCCCGGCATCGAGAGTCGCAAGTATCCCGCCTCCCTCGCCGGCCCGCGGTATCCGGAGGGCATCCCCATCTTCCCGGAGGAGGAGCTGGCGAAGCTCATCCCGAAGTTGGCCGTCGAGACGTGCGTCTTCTCCTACTCCGACGTCGACTACGGCCACATCGGACATCTGATCGCCCTCGCGAACGCCCACGGGGCGGACTTCCTCCTGCTCGGGGCGCAGCGGACGATGCTCCAGGCGAACGTCCCGGTCATCGCGATCTGCGCCGTCCGCACCGGGAGCGGGAAGAGCCAGACGACCCGGCGGGTGGCAGGGATCCTCCTAGCCCATGGCAAGAAGGTGGTCGTGGTCCGCCATCCCATGCCGTACGGGGACCTCGCCTCCCAGGCGGTGGAACGCTTCGCGACCTACGCGGATCTCGACCGATACGAGACGACGATCGAGGAGCGGGAGGAGTACGAGCCCCACATCGACAAGGGGACCGTGGTCTATGCCGGGGTCGATTACGAGAAGATCCTTCGGCAGGCGGAGCGGGAGGCCGAGATCCTCTTGTGGGACGGAGGGAACAACGACACCCCGTTCTTCCGGCCGAACCTCCACATCGTGATCGCCGACCCCCTCCGGCCCGGCCACGAGCTTTCCTACTATCCTGGGGAGACGAACCTCCGGATGGCGGATGTCGTCGTGATCAACAAGGTCGACACGGCGACGCCGGAGAACGTGGAGATCGTGAAGGGAAACATTCGCACCGTCAATCCCGATGCCGTCATCGTCGAGGCGGCGTCGCCCATCACCGCGGACGAGGCCCATCTGATCCGCGGCAAGCGGGTGCTCGCCATCGAGGATGGGCCGACCTTGACCCATGGCGGGATGGAATACGGCGCCGCGTATCTCGCCGCCCAGCGATTCGGCGCCGCCGAGATCGTCAGCGCGGTCGGCCACGCGGTCGGTTCGATCCGGGAGACGTACAAGAAATATCCGAACTCCCGGAAGGTCCTCCCGGCCATGGGCTATGGCCCGAAGCAGATCAAAGAACTCGAGGAGACGATCGACGCGACTCCCTGCGACGTCGTCGTGAGCGGGACGCCGATCGACCTCAGCCGCGTCCTGAGGACGAAGAAGCCCGTGGTCCACGTGCGCTACGAGCTCGACGAGATCGGCCATCCGAATCTCGAAGACGTCCTCCGGGACTGGGAGATCATCTGACCGTCAGGCCCTCGCGCGGACCCAAGGGACCTTCTCGGGATTTAGCCGATAGTAATCGTACAGGATGGCGACGGCCATCGCGACGGCGAAGATCGCCCAATCGGCGGGATTTCTGACCGTGAAGACGAAACCGCTGAGCATGGCCGGGACGAACAGGATCGCGAGGAAGGCGGTCCAGACGAGCCCTCGGACGACGCCGCTCCTTGGATTGAATCCCTTTCGTTCCAGGATCTCGGGGAGGACGACAAAGGGTCCGATGATGGAGGCGCTGATCGCTCCGTAGAGCAGGATCGTGGCGACGATGACGTCCATCGTCCGACCGATGGCCGCAGCGGGCTTGAAACTTCGGGCATCCTCTGCGCACTCTCTTTAATGGGTGGCGCTTTCCCGATGGGAGAGCGGCGGAAATGCGACTCGCGGTCATCGGGGCCGGGGAGATGGGGCACGGCATCGCGGAACTCGCGGCCCTTCATGGCCACGATGTCACCCTCCGGGACGTCAAACAGGAGTTTCTCGACCGCGGCATGGAGCGCATTCGCTGGTCCCTCGGCAAGCTCGTCGACAAGAACCAGATCGGGCGGAGCCAGATGGAGGACGCCCTCGGTCGGATTCACGTCACGCTCGACCTCGCCCACGCGTGCCGCGGAGCCGACATCGCGATCGAAGCGGTGTTCGAGGACGTCGACCTCAAGAAGCGCGTCTTCCAGGAGCTGGATGAGGCTGCCCCCAAGAAAACGATCTTCGCGTCGAACACATCCGCCCTCCGGATCACGAACATGGCCTCCGTCACGAAGCGCCCGGAGAAAGTGGTCGGCATGCACTTCTTCAATCCGCCGATGCTCATGCCCCTCGTGGAAGTGATCCGAGCCGACACCACGAGCGAGGCGACACTCACGGCCGCCGTCGACCTGGCCAAGTCCCTCGGCAAGACGGTCGTCGTCGTGAAGAAGGACGTGCCCGGGTTCATCACGACTCGCGTCCTCGGCCCCTACTTCGAGGAGGCCGCGTGGATCCACGATACGGAAGGCATCGCGATCGAGACGATCGACGCCGCGATGCGGTTCCGGGCAGGCTTCCCGATGGGTCCGTTCGAGCTCGCGGACCAGGTCGGCATCGATGTGCTGCATCACCTGATCAAGAACGCGAATCGACCGGTCCCGCGGAGCGTTCAAACGCTGATCGATGGTAAGAAATTCGGGCGCAAGGCCGACGAAGGGTACTACTCGTACAAGGGTGGCCGGCCGGCTCTGAGGCCGGACATGGGGAGCGGATTCGATCCGATTCGGATTCTCGCGCCAATGATCAACGAGGCGGCGGAACTCGTCGCCCTCGATGTCGCGAACCCCGCAGAGATCGACGAGGCGATGCGCCTCGGCACAGCGTTTCCCGATGGACCGCTGGCGATGGCCGACAAGTTGGGCATTGACACGGTGCTGTCGGCCCTCCGCGATCACCCCCGGTCGAAGCCCGCGACGATCCTATCCGAGATGGTGGCGCGCGGGGACCTCGGGGCCAAGTCCGGGAAGGGATTCTACGAACACCGAAGGGAGCGCGAGATGATGACGCAAGGCACCCTCTTGATCGCGAAGGATTCGGCGACGCACGTGGCGACGATCACGATCAACCGCGCCGACTCTCTGAACACCCTCACGCCGGGGTTCTTCGAGGACTTTGATCGGGCTCTCGGGGAACTGCAGGCCGACGAGGCGGTCCGATGCGTCGTGATCATCGGCGCCGGAGACCGGGCGTTCAGCGCCGGGGCGGACTTGACCTCCTTCACGGAAGTCTCGAAGGCGTTCAAGGTGTGGCGGTCCTCCCGTCGCTCGCAGGAGGTCTTCCTCCGGCTCGCCAATTTCCCCAAGCCGACCGTCGCGGCGATCAACGGCCATTGTTTCGGAGGAGGCCTCGAACTGGCCCTGGCGTGCGATTTTCGGATCGCTGCGAAGCGAGCGAGGTTCGGGCAGACCGAGGTCAATCTGGGCCTCGTGCCCGGCGCCGGCGGGAGCCAGAGGCTCGTCCGGCTCCTCGGCCAAGCGAAGGCGAAGGAGCTCGTGATGTTGGGGAGCCGTCTCACGGCCGATGAGGCAGCCTCGTTCGGCGTCGTGACGAAGGCCGTCGAGAACGAAGCGTTCGCGGCAGAGGTCCGCGCACTCTCCGAGAAACTCGCGAAGCAGGCGCCGATCGCAATCCAGCTCGCGAAGGTCCTCTTGAACCGCGCAACCGACACCCCGGTCGACGCGGCCCTGGAGATGGAGGCGATGGCGTTCGGCCTCGTCACCTCATCCGAGGACGTCTTCGAAGGGCTGCAGGCTTTCCTGGAGAAGCGAGAGCCGAAATTCAAGGGCGAATGACGCCGGCTCTCCGGAGTCCTCATCGGGCAACGATGCCCTTCTTCGAAAGTCCCGTGATCTGCCTTGCGCTGAAACCGAGGGACCGCAGAATCTCCTCCGTGTGTTCGCCTTTCTTCGGGACGCGGACGGGGTTCGCGGTGGTCGTCACGGCGTGTTTCGCGGGATGGGCGATGACCCGCCGCTTTCCGAGTCCGGGGATGTCCACGGCCGGGAGGAGGTTGCGGGCGGCGACGTGCGGATCTTCCACGACTTCGGGGAGGCGCTTGACCGGGGCGATCGGAAGTCGTTCGGGTTCGAAGAGGCGCTCCCACTCCGCCAGCGTCTTCTCGCGGAACCTGGCGGCGAGGGTCTTCGCGACCGCGGCCCGGTCGGGTTCCTCCGCGAACTGGCGCTCGGACAGTTCCGGCGCCCCGACGAGCTCGCACATGCGGACCCAGAACTTCGGTTCGACCGCGGACACGGAGAGCCATCGGCCCTCCTTCGTTTCGTAGAGGGCATAGAACGGGAAGGTGCCGGTGAGGAGCGTCTCGCCCGCGATCGGCTCCTCGCCGGTCGCAAAGTATCGGGCCAATCCGAGGACCATGAGTGCGATCGTGGTGTCGTAGATCGAGAGGTCGATGAACTCGCCGCGGCCGGTGCGGTCCCTCGTCCGAAGCGCCGCGAGGATCGCCAGCGCGGCATTGAAGCCTCCCGCGAGGTCGGCGATCGGCACGCCCGGGATCGCGGGACGGGGATCCGAGCCGCTCCGGGTCACGGCCAGGATGCCGGCGAGGGCCTCGAAATTCAAGTCGTGGCCGGGGAGGTCCTTGTACGGGCCGGTCTGGCCGTATCCGGAGAAGGAGCAGTAGACGATGCGGGGATTCATCATCGCGAGGTCGTCGTACGAGGCGCCGAGCCGGGCCATGACCCCGGGCCGGAACTGCTCCACGACCACGTCGGCGCGGCGGCTGAGTTGGCGCAGGATGTCCTGGCCTTCCGACGTCTTCAGGTCCACCGCGAGAGACCGTTTCCCGCGGTTCACCATGAGGAACGGGTAGGACGTGCCATCGACCAGCGGCGGGACCGACCGCATGTAGTCGCCCAATGCTGGATCCTCGATCTTGATCACGTCCGCCCCGAGGTTCGCGAGGAGCTGGGTGCAAAACGGGCCCGGGAGGAGCCGGGTGAAATCCAGCACGACGAGGCCCTCGAGGGCAGCGACCAACGCGCGCGACATCCGGGAGCGGGCTTTGAACCTTGCTCCGGGGAGTCGCGCCCCTAAGGGGATGAGTCGTTCGCGGCCATCCGCAATCGATCGATGAGAACCCTTGGCCAACCTTCTTATTCCGCGCGGTCAATGGTCTCGACTGGAGACTCTCTCATGCGAGACGCCGTCATCGTCGAGGCCGTTCGCACCCCCATCGGGAAGCGCGGCGGCGCCTTGAAGGACTGGAGGCCGGACGATCTGGCCGCGTTCACCCTCCGCGCCCTTGTCGACCGCGCCGGGGTGGAGCCGAAGCTCGTCGAGGACGTGGTCCTCGGCTGCGTCACGCAGGTCGACGAACAAGGCGTGAACATCGGCCGCCTCGCGCCCCTCATCGCCGGCTTCCCGGAGTCCGTCCCGGGGACGAGCGTGAACCGCATGTGCGCCTCGGGCCTGCAGGCGTTCAACTTCGCATCGATGGAAATCATGACGGACCAGGCGGACGTCGTGATCGCCGGGGGCGTGGAATCGATGTCCCGGGTGCCCCTCGGGTCCGACGGCGGGGCCCTGAGCCCGAAACTCCTCGAGAAATACGAGATCGTCCAGCAGGGGATCTCCGCCGACCTCGTGGCGGACAAATATGGCGTCACGCGGGAACAGATGGATGAGTTTTCACTGTGGTCCCACCGAAAAGCGATCCGGGCAATCGACGAGGGGCGGTTCAAGCGGGAGATCGAGCCGGTCCCGGTCCTCGATGAGAACGGATCGAAGCGGATGTTCGACACCGATGAACACCCGCGACGGAACACGTCCTTGGAGAAACTCGCATCCCTCCCGCCCGCCTTCAAGGCGGACGGACGGATCACCGCGGGCAACTCGAGCGGGATCAACGACGGGGCCTGTGCCCTCTTGGTCACGAACCCTGACGCCGCGAAGCGATTGAAATTGGAACCGAGGGCGCGGGTGGTCTCGACCGGCGTCGCGGGCACGAACCCCACGATCATGCTCGACGGGACGATTCCGGCGATCCGAAAGGCCCTGGCGCGCGCCGACCTGAAGGCCGACGACATCGACCTTTGGGAGGTCAACGAGGCCTTCGCTTCCGTGCCGATTGCGACCCGCGAGACGATCGGATTCGAGGATGCGCGGCTGAACGTCAACGGCGGAGCGATCGGGCTCGGCCATCCGCTCGGCATGAGCGGCGCCCGATTGATCACGACGATGCTCCATGAGATGGAACGGCGGGACCTTCACCGGGGACTGGCGACGCTGTGCATCGGGTTCGGGATGGGCGTCGCGACGATCATCGAGCGTCCGGCATAGTGCCCATTCGTGCCCCCGGGGCGTACCGAAATCCGATTGCAAAATCGAACATTCTGAGCGACAAGTATATTGCCCGTCCGCGGGGATGGGAAGGGCGAAGTCGGAGTAGCCGGTCTCCGTGGACCTCATCGCTTGGGCCGTATTGATCTCGTTCGAGGGAATCATCGGCAGTGTCGCGGTCCTGCTGGTCCTCACTTTCGCTTCCTTCTCTCGCATGGAAAAGAACGTCCGCCGGGCGCGGATGTTCATCATGGCGGACCGGATCCAGCGTTTCATCGGAGCGCTCACGCTCGGGTTCGTCGTGCTCGCGGTGACGTTCGCCGGGAGCTTGGTTGGAGTGGTTCTCCCCGCAGCCGTGGTCGGCGGCGCGTTCTTCTTCTTCCTTGGGACGATCGCGTATGGGATTGTCGAGCTCTATTTCATCGTTCGACCGCGGCGGAGCGTCCGGGCGCCGGGGACATCGGCGCTCTCGGGGCTGCGGCGAGGACCCTCTCTGAAGCCGGTCCCAATCGAAGCAACGGAGGAGGAAGGGGATGCCGCGAGCTGAGCTTCGTCCGGAGGCGTTGGATCTGGGTACGAAAAGCCTAGAGGGCATCGAGGCCCAGCTGGACGAGGTCCTCCAACAGCTCCGGCGAAAGGTCCGAGGCGTCCGCGGTTCCGTCGTCGCCGACTCCAACGGACTGACGATCGCCTCCGACATCCGCGAGGGCGTGAGCCCCGCGACGCTGGCCGCGATGAGCACCCTGATCGCCCAGTCGGCGGGGAGCGTCTTCGAGAACATCGAGATGCCAGGACCCGATCTCATCATGATGGAAGGCCCGGAGTCCAACGTCGTGGTGATCCACATCGCCCTCGCCGACGTGACGCTGCTGACCCTGATGGACAGGTCGACGAACCTCGGAGTGCTGAAGATCGAGGTCGGCCGCGCGGCGAGGGGCATCTCGTCCGCGCTGGGATTCACCTCCTCGAAGGACCGGACCAGCCTCTCGGAGCTCTTCATCATGACGAAGGGCGGCCTATTGATTCGGCATTATTCCGATAGCCTGCGGACGGACCTCGACCGAGACGCCCTGAGCGGCATGCTGGTCGCCGTCCAGGAATTCGTGAAGCAGACCCTCGCCTCGAAACCGGGCGCGTTGAATCAGCTCCGGTACGGGGCGCACAGCATCTTCTTCTTCCGCGGCACGTACACAATCGCGGCCGCGGTGGCCAAAGAAAGCGACGCAGAGGCCCTCCAATACCATATCCTCGACGCCTTGCAGGATTTCGAAGATCGATACGCCGCTACCTTGGAATCGTGGAACGGCGATGTCGCGGCATTCCCGGGACTCGATGGCTGTTTCGAGAAAGTGATCAAGGGCTAGGCCTCTCCGGATCCGGCCGGCGCCTTCGGGGACGTAGGTGGAGAAGGTGCGCTTGTCTCGAGGCGCCTGCCGAGAGAACTTGTTGAGAATCATGGATCGGTTGAGGACGAGCCCGTGGCCCGCTCTACGATCCGAAGCTGACCTCGATTAGTCGACGATCCACGACGAGCGTGTCCACCGCGCGGATCGTGATGACGGCGACGCCGGAGGCCACCGCGGTCGTGACGCCTGCGCCGACATTCCGGAACGTCTCATTGAACCAGACTGCATAGGCCGCCGCGTTCGCGGAAGTCACGCGGAACGTGACTCCCTGGTACCAGTACAGCCACTGGTTGAGGCGGCAGCCGTTGAGGCGCACGTTGTCCTTGGTCTGGAACCCGAGCCAGTTTTGGACGTTGCCCGCGGTCACCTGCGCGTCGATGGTGGCGGTGGCGATTGACAGCTGCGCCGTGGACCGGTCCGCGTTGAACTTCGCGTCCACGAAGTCCCGCACCGTCCAGTTGTCCTGCGCCCATTGTGCGTAGTTGGCGGCGTTAACCAGCGAAGGCCGTATCGCGGTGACGCCCGCCGGCTTGGCGGCGCCCTGGGCGGCCCAGTATTCGAAATCCAACCGTCCCGACGTGATGTCCGTGGACGTTTGGCCTAGCGGGGCTTTTTGGATCGACTGCGTGAGCAGGTCCCGGCCGATGACGCGCCCTTCGACGGTCTCAAACCCGGTTCCGGTCGCGATCTGCGGTGCCCCGACGAGGGTGGGGAAGGTGGCCGAGAGGCCGAGTCCGTCCCCGGTCTCGCGGTAGGATAGAGGCATCGGCCGCCACAGGGTGGTGCTCGTGCCTTGCCGTACGTTGATTGCGCCGGCTTCCATCCGGAGGGTCTGGGCCGGGTAGCGAGTCGCCCCGAGGGTCAATTGGAGTGCGCCGAACGACGAGTCCGAGGTCGACTTAAGGCCGCACACGAACGCGCTCAGGTAGCGCCGGCTGATCTCGTAGTAGACCCAGCGAATGTCATTCGCGGTCACGGCGTGGTAGTACGTGCCTCCCGTGTTCGCGGCGATCGTCTTCATAAGCGGTTCGTCGATGTCCGCTCCCAAGCCGATCGTGTAGATCGTGATGCCTAGCGTGGCGGCCCTCTTAGATTCGGAGATGGCCAGCGCGTCACTCGCCCCACCGGAATTCGAGCTGCAAGGCGGGGAGGGAACACACGCGGTGTTCTGGCCGTCGGTCAGGAGGATCAAGTTCTTCGCATGGGTCGGGTCCCCGTGCGCGACGAATTCATCGTTCGCGATCTTGATCGCCACGCCGAAATTCGTGCTGCCCGACGAGTCGATCGTGGTCAGGTCCGCTTGGGGACTGACGTACATCATCTCGCCGTTCGGGGGATAGTTGAGGAGGTGCGCGGGCCCTCCGATGTTCGCGCGAGTGAAGGCCGCGTTGTCGTCGAAGTCAATGCTCGCGACGCGGTCCGGCGGAATGAGGTTCCTCATGTATTCCTGGGCCGAGGAGATTCGGAGGTTCGACGGGTCGTTCCATACCATCGACCCGGAGCTGTCGATCGCGAGGATGACGTCCTGATCGATGTGGGTGACCTCGGCCTGGAACAACTTCGGGACGTACTGGAACGAGACGGCGATCGAGGTGCCGTTCGCAGGGTCGAATCGCAGGCTCCCCTGTTTCGCCGTGGAGAACGGCGACACCGCGTCCGTCCCGATCGGGACCGGGATGGAGAACTGGGACCCGTCGACGGCGGCGAGTTACATCGTCGCGACGGTGGAGGCAACGCCTTCGGAATCCTCGCGCAAGGGAAGAGGCATAGACGACTCTCGAGCAGTCGTCCGGGCGCTCATTAAAACGTTTCCGTCCGAAAATCATTCGTGATTGGGATTGCTCGGCGGACCAAGGAGATTTGGAATTCCACCATGGAGCCCCTTCGAGACGCCTCGCAGGTTCACCGACACCCGCGGTTCTGGATGGAGGAGCGGTTGAGTGTGCCTCAGGAGTTTGCGGTCGGATTCGCCCTGGCGGGAGCGGCCCGTGCGAGCGTCCGATGCGTCAAGCTTTTCAACGGCGGCTCTTCTCGCCAGGCGTGTTTCAACCCTGGCGGTCCTTCCCGACGATGGTCGCCAGCGGCCTCGTCATCGGATTCGTGACGGGCGGGTTTCCGGCCTATTCGAGAGAAATCTCCCAGATTGCCTTGGGCCTCGGGATGACCTTCGCGATGACGGAGATCTCGTTTTCAGGGATCTCCCCCCGACAGGAGTTCCGTCGGTTCCTCGCCTCCCTGGTGATCACCTACGGAGCGCTCAGCGGACTGATCCTCCTGTTCGCGTTCCTGACTGCGGATGCCGGGATCCACGACGGTTGGGTCCTCATGGCGTCCGTCCCTCCCGCCATCGCCGTGGTGCCCATCACCGCATACCTCAAGGGCGACACCCGGCGGACGGTCATCTCCCTGGCCATCCTGTACTTGATCGGCCTTCTCCTCGTCCCCCTCATCACGCTGGCCTTCACGCACCAAACCGTCCCGCTGGGCGACCTGGTGCTCCAGACCATCCTACTGATCGGGCTGCCGATGCTCGCGTCCCGGCCCCTCCGGCGCTTTCCCTCGGTCGTTGCGATTCGGACGAGCGGCGTGAGCGTCTCCTTCTTCTTCCTAGTCGTCGCGATTGCGGGCTCGACGCGTGGTCCCTTGCTTCAGCGACCCGAGTTGCTCTTCTCCCTAGGCTTGTTCTCCGTCGCCCGGACGTTTGGGATCGGGACCCTCGCGATCCTCCTCGGGCGGGTGCTCCGCTTCCCTCGAGATGATCAGGTCGCCCTCACGGCCTTCGCGTCGTTCAAGAACCTCGGCCTGACCGTCGTGTTAGCCTTCGCGGTCTTCGGACCGGTCGCGACCCTTCCCTCGATTGTCTCCCTCGTCTGTGAAATCCTGTGGCTTGCGACGCTCCCGTTCCTGTTCCGAGGGGACGCCCCGATGGCCTCTGCCGCTGGCCCGAGCTGACCTAGCCCTCGGCCGCCCCTCGGGCCGCGAGCGCGGCGTCGACGGCTTTCCGGACCGGCGCGTAATCGTCCGGATTCCGGAACACGTCGCGTCCGTCGACGATGACGGCGAACCCACGTCCCACGCGATGCCGGAGGCCGAGCCAAATTCCGCGAGGGGACTCGAGGCCGACGACCTCGATCCGAAGGCGCGAGCCGAAATCCCCGACGAGGCGTTCGGCGAGCTCGTGTGCCCGCTCGGAGTTCTCGCGGAGCAGGTCCGGTGTCTCGCGACGTTCCTCGTCCATGAGGGCTTCAACGCTCACATTCGTGAATGGCTGGGCACAGGCAGGCCCGCACGGTTTGAGAATTGCCGGAAGGAGGCCGAGCAGTTGGACCTTCGGCGGCCTTGCAGACACCGCCTCCCATATTTCCTTGCGGGACTATCTGCTTTTTCTCGTCTGGCTCGCCCCGTCCGGGTGGCGCCAGCCGAGCGGGCATCGGCGATTGCCGTGCCGCGTAAACGTGACTTTTAAGCGGCCAGGGACGGATACCGTGACAGCCAGTCGCATAGGGGCTGGGTCGTGGGAGGAGTCGCATGGCAGGCATACTCGAAACGCCGTTTCTGTGGGTCATCGCAACGATCGCGATCTACTCGGTCGCCTATTGGGGCTATGGCAAGTGGATCGACCGGAACATCTGGCGGTCCGACGCGAAGAAGACGACGCCCGCTCACATGTACATGGACGGGGTCGAATATTTCCCGGTGAGCCGTTACGTCCTGTGGGGCTATCAATTCAAAAGCGTCGCAGCCCTCGGCCCCATCCTGGGTCCGTTCATCGGCATCACCTACGGTTGGCTTCCCGCCCTCCTCTGGATCATCGGTGGGAATTTCTTCATCGGGTGGCTGCAGGACTATGGCTCGATGATGCTCTCGGTCCGCAAGGAGGGCCGCTCGTTCGGGCCCATCACCTATGAATTCACCGGGGCGAAGGGTCGCACGAACCTCCTGGCCTTCGTCTTGTTCTACCTCATCATCATATCGGCGGCGTTCATCGCCCTCATCGCGGTGTTCTGGAACTCGTTCAACGGGACGACGTTCGTCCCGACGATCGGAATCCTCATCGCCGGGCTGCTTTGCGGTCAACTGTTGTATCGAGTCAAGATGAACGTCTTCGCGG